>Ga0265338_10008554_pt1 | contig 12392 bp, 10 predicted proteins | sample 42126metaG_FD_193579 | JGI IMG/M metagenome (GOLD analysis project Ga0265338, IMG submission 193579) | Rhizosphere microbial communities from Carex aquatilis grown in University of Washington, Seatle, WA, United States - 4-21-26 metaG | ecosystem: Host-associated > Plants > Roots > Rhizosphere... | reverse complement strand
CAGTACGGTTACCACCGACCACGACAACGGGCCCTGCACTGGCGCGACGGCGACACGGTTCCCGTGCCGCTCGCCGCGATCCGTGTTCGGCGCTACCCCGTGGGTGCTGATCCCGGTCCCGCCTACGCGTGAACATCGAGGGAGAGCCCGGTGCGTATCGAAAGGCGCACGCCGGGTTCGGCGAGGGGCATCCGGAAACCCGCAACGCTCAGCGCCGGCGGGCGTCGGATGCCCACTCTCCCGATTATGTCGCAATCGGCGAACATCGCGAATTCACTAACTAGTCAAGTAGCCGCGGTCGATCGCTAACTAATCTCCGGGGTGATAGCGTCGTTCTACGTGTGCCAGGACGTCCTCTTTGTAAAACCAAATGTCTCGGAGCTGCCCTTTGCTATAGGTTGTGATTTGATCGGCGAAATGCGCCGAGGCGGGATCACCGCTCTCGCCGCCCGCCGAGATAGCCTTGGCACGCACCTTCGGCCCGAATTCGACCGCCGCCACGAAACTGTTTCCAAACGCACCATAGAGACGCTTCGTGTGGCGCGGCCGCGTCCAGTCGAAAGATGCCAGAGCTCCCCATCGCGCCGAGGCCATACTGACTGGAACGCTGGGCTTGCTGTCATCGAACGGCTGGTCCATATCATCGGAGACGCGCTGGAACCGGTTGATCTCACCCCACGGCACCCGCCAGCCTCCGAAATCCCGCTGCAATATTTCGATTGCGCTTTCCAGTGCGGAGAGCCTTTCGGCGTCGGATACATCGACCAGAAATTCGAACAGCGGCTCGTCTGAGTCCTGGGCTGCGGCGCCTTTGGCGTCGATCAGCGCCTGTCCCCAGAAGATCGCGAGCGAGGTCGCAACCGAGTCGAGCCCGGTTCGGCGGTCCCATGCCTGCAGCAGTGCGATCGGATCGCGCAAGCTGGAACGCCTTGGATCCTCAGCCGCCAGCTGTTCGTAGGCCCCGAACAAAGGTGGCAGCAGGATGTCGAAAGCCGGCAAAGCGCTGTCATAGCCCAGCGCAATCAGGCTGTCGAGGGTCACATCATGAGCCTCCCGCAACAGCCGCACGGCGTGAATGCCCCGGGCATTTTCCGGGGTGCTCGACATGTAGACGGGATAGTCCTCGGGCCTGGGGCTTTCGGGTCCGGCAGCGGTGAACGGTGAATTATTCGTGTTCTCCACCCAGCCATTCTTCGGGTTCAGCAGGATGATGGTGTCCTTGATGTCATGCGCGCCCTGCCACTCCGTCCGCGGATCGCTGCCGTCGACGGGATAGGTAAAGTCGAACTTGACGTTGCGCTTGGGAATGAAGTTGCCGTGAAAGTAGGCGATATTCCCATCCGCATCAGCATACACCGTGTTATTCGAGCTGTCGCCACGCAGTTCCTGGACCTTGTAGAACGACCGGTAGTCTCGGGTGCGGGTGCGCAGGAACGACTGCTCGAGCGTGCGCACTGGCTCCTGCAGCAGTCGGATGGCGATCCACTTGTCCTGTTCCTGACGGATGATCGGGCCGTGATGCGTGCGATAGACGGTGAAATCCCGATACGCGAGCCCATCTCCTTTCCGATAGGGAATGCCAATGTGATCGACCCTCACTTTCCGCAGGCCCTTCCCATAGCGGTAGTAGGGTCCATCCGGCCGAGCGACGATGGTCTCGGCGTATTCATCGATCGTGTCGCCGCCATAGGAGGGGTGCATCCAGCCATTGCGATCGCTGAACCCCTGATAGACGAAGAACTGCCCCCAGGTCGCGGCGCCATAGACGTTCAGTCCCTGCTCGCTGACCATCTGCAGTTCGGAACGGAAATAGAAAGAGGTGTGCGGGTTGATCCACAGCAAGGCATGTCCCGAGGCGCTCAGCCGGGGCGCAATCGCGAAGCCGTTCGAGCCGGACATCCCCGAGAGCCGCGCCCGGCGCGCAACCGGATGATGGGCATAGAAGGTCTCGAGTCGATCGAGGGCGATCGTTTCGATATCGCCGCCGATACTGCCTTCGGAGAACGACAGCGCCATCCACGGCTCGAAATGGCGAATGACCTTCGGATCCACCTGCGGGTGGCGCGCGAGATAGAAGTTCAAGCCGTCAGCCCAGGCCACCATCAGGTCCCGTAGCCAGCGCGGACTGGAGCGGTAATGGGCCTTCAGCCGGTCGGGATCGACGAACAGTCGTTGCCGCAGATCCGAATAGATCGCCCGCTCGCCCTCCGCCTGTGCCAGCCACCCCAAACCGTTAAGAAAGTTGCGCTCGATGCGGCCGAAATCGTCCTCGGCCTGTGCGTAGACCTTGCCGAAGACGGCGTCAGCGTCCGACCTGCCATAGGTGTGCGCGATGCCCCAGGTGTCGCGGATGATCGTGACGTTCTGTATATGGCGCTCCCAGCGATCGCTCTCAGCATTGGGCATTGCGTCCGCACCTAACGCGATCGCGGTGCCCATTAGCCAGAGTATTAGGGCTTTCATGGTTGTTCTGTCCTATTCTTCTGCGAAGCCTCGACAACGTCGATCCCGCAGGGTCCTGATGAGTAGAGCATCGCAGCACGCCTGATTGAACCGAAATGCTCCGACCATCTGATTCTCACTTCCCAGGTGCTCAGAACTCCTGGGGTGCCTGCATACCAAGTGAATCATAAACTGCGAGCGCAGTGACAGCTTGGCGAGTGTCAACTACACTGTTTCCTGGATTGGTCCCTATCGGGAGATCAAATGACACGCACCATATCCTCCGTTTTGCTCGGCTTGACGCTGGCCCTCCCTGGCTTCATCACGACGTCCGTCTCTGTTGCGGCGGATCAGGGCGCCATCGAACAGGAGATCATGCAACTGGAACGCAGCTGGTGCGGCGCCGTCGTCAAGAATGACGCCGAGGCCCTCAGCGCGATCCTTTCAGACGATCTGACCGATGTTTCTTTCAAAGGGAAGGTCGGAAGCAAAGCTCAGGATCTAGCTGACGCCAAGACCGAAAAGACGACCGTCTGCGAAGCAGATATGATGCAGGTGCGTATCTACGGCGATGTCGCTGTGGTCGTTGGGCGCGATACCGTCAAGTCAACTGCATTCACCGGGCAAGCGAGATTCACCGATACCTTCGTCCGGCGCGATGGCCGGTGGAGATGCGTCTCCACGCAGGCCACAGAGATCAAGCCGTAGCGCTGGCGAGCAAGAAAGCGCGAATCGAATCGCCTGGGGAGTTCTGTCTCAGGAGTCCTTTTAGACCGAGGAACTCGCCGCCGCGTCGCCGCGTGAAGTCGACGAGCTGGTGCTCTGGCGACTTTTCGGCCTGTAGCGGCCACGTTCAGCGTTCTCGAGGCGCTACTGGCAACATGCGCTGACGATCTCATCGGAACCCTATCTTCCGGCGGATCATCCACGACCGAATTCTTGAGCCGATAAAGGATCAGGCCGTACGCACCATCATCCAGCGACGGGCACTCATGAGCGATCAGCCCCTCGGAAAACTCTCGGCACACTCGCTACGGTCCGGGTTCGTGACGGAAGCGGCAAGATTTGGTATCTCGCTCGGCCAGACCATGGCAGTGACGGGACACAAGAGCGTGCAAGCGGTGATGGGTTACTACCAGAGCGGAGAGCTGTCAGCCTCGACGGCGGCTCGGTTATTTGGTTATTTGATGAAACCCAACAGAAACGCCGGTAGTCCGAAGCGACGTTTTGCTCCCGATACAGCACTTCAACGCGATCTGGGCTTTCTTAGCGTAAAAGCTCCCTCATCTTCTCTGCTATACCCGATGCTGGGGCTTTTTTTGGGAGCTCTTCCGGATGAGATCGATCGGTGCCAAAGCTGACGGCGCACGCCTGGAACGGATGAAAGCCTCGGCGATGTGGAGTGAGGATCGCTTTCGAAACGTTCACCCGATCCTGCCGGGCTTGCGGGATCCGAACGCAGCCATGCCGAAGATGTCAGAATTCATTTGCGGTGGCGAGCGGCGCACCCCTCTTCACTCGCTTCCCTCTATGAAGCCCCTCGATACCTGGCTGCGTCCGCCACCGAGCGGGCTGCGTGCCACTTGGCTCGGTCACTCAACCGTGCTGATTGAATTCGAAGGACCTAGGGTATTGACCGATCCGGTCTGGGGGGCCGCGTGCTTCGCCCTCGCGACTGATTGGGCCCAAGCGCTTCCAGCCTGTGCCGGTGCCATTGCGCTCGATGCCGCCCAGTGATCTCGTCGTCCGGCGAGCCTATTGAACCTGCACAATCGAAGGCTGTTGAACCGTGGTGGCGCAGCGTCGACACCAGTCCGTCACGGACGCGCAGCCGCGGGCCGGAAATGACCTCGTTGCCGAAGGACGTGACCTCGCCGATCGACTAGCGCATATCGGCGAATTCGATACGGGGAGCTCTGCCTGTCGCGAGACTCTCACGGTGATTCGCTTTTCGTCTCGTCGTAATGAAATGCCTTATTGATCAGTGCGTTATGACAAAACTGCGACTCCGTATTTCCGAATCGCACGGCCGTTGAATTGCCATTTCGGGTCCGCGCCAATTCCTAAATGACCGAGCGGCTCCGCTACTCGCCCGTGCTCGGCTGTGCCGATCCGCCGCCTCACCTGTATTAGTTGCTCATTTCCAGGCAGGGCGAGTCAAGATACACGTGACATTGCCGTCACGGACTAGGGAGCGACGATGGACTCGAAGAGTTATGAGGAAGCAAGGCGCAGTTCCGAGAGCTGGTACTGGTGGGGAATTGCGACGTTTTTCCGGTGTCCCTGGAACGAGGCGCCGGATGCCTGCGACATCGGCCTGGTGGGCGTTCCCCACAGCACCGGCAACGGCTCGACCGAGCGGGATCAGCACTTGGGTCCTCGCGCAGTCAGGCACGTGTCCGGCTACTACCGGCGCGCGCACGCGGTGCATCGCATTGCCCCGTTCGAAGCGGCAACCATTCACGACCTCGGCGACGTACCGCTTCCCGAGGCGATGAACAACGAGGCCTGTATCCGCGATATCGAATCGTACTACGCGCGGCTCGATGCAGCCGGTACCCGGCCAGTATCCGTCGGCGGCGATCACTCGATTACCGGACCGATACTCAAGGCCATCGCCGGCCCGAACCGTCGACTTTCCGGCGGCAAGCAGTGCGCGCTCATCCACTTCGACGCGCACACGGATTCCTACGAGAACATGCCGCACTGGCTCGGTGCAAAGAAGTCTGCCGCGCACTGGGCTGCGTATACGGTCAGGGAAGGTTCCGTGGATTCCGCGCGCAGCATCCAGCTTGGTATGAGGGGCCATCCGTCCAGCGTGCTGCACGGAGATACTGTCGGCGACAGCAGCGCCGCGCTGGGCTACAGGGTCGTTCCAATGGCCGAGATCGAATCCCTTGGAATCGAGCGCGTGGTATCGCTGATTCGCGATCATGTCGGCGACGCGCCCGCGTATATTACGTTTGATCTCGATTGCCTCGACCCCTCCGTAGCTCCAGCAGTAGCCAATCTGGAGCCGGGCTTCGGCGGCATGTCCATCCGAGAGGCGACTCGTATCCTGCAGGGCCTGCGCGGCCTGAACATTATCGGCGGCGATGTCGTCTGCCTTATGCCGACGAAGGACAGCCCCAATCAGATCACGGCACAGGTAGCCATGGTGCTGATGTTCGAGATGATCAGTCTGATCGCCTGCCGAATCGCGGACAACAAAATCACTCGCAAGGCCTCCGGCACAGTCACCGGCCCGCCGGTGCGATGAATTGAAAGCGCAGCAGCACCGCGGGACCAGCCTCCTGTGACCGGACCGTCGACAACCAGCCGAGGTAACGTCGATCGGCCAAGCGCGATTTTCAGCCTCCTGCTCGTGGCATCGGTGACTGAGGCAATGTTTTTGGTGCTGCCCAGCTTCGTTGGCGCCTTAGCGGACGTCTTGAGGATGGCCCCGAGCCGTATCGGTCTGCTTGGGTCCGCGGATCTCGCCGGCATCGCGGTGGCCACAGCAACGGGCCCCTGGTGGCTGCGTCGACTTGCCTGGCGACGCACCGTTATGTGGGCGCTCGGCATATTCGGCGCAGCCAACAGCGTGTGCTTCGGAGTCAGTGACTTCTGGCTCCTGCTCTCATTGCGGGCCATCGCGGGGATGGCAGCGGGGACCGCATATGTAGTGGCCCTCGCCGGCATCGTCGATACACGGCACGCTACCCGCAACTCCGGATTACTTGTGTGCACACAGGTGGTGTTCGCCGCCGCTGGACTCTATGTGCTCGACGCCGTGCGCATCGCCTGGCGTCTGGATGCCGTCTACGCCTACGTTCTGGCGTGGACCGTTCCCACATTCCTATGCTGTTGGAAATACTTTCCCGAAGATCCCGGTGGCAGACCGGTGACACAGGCCATCGAGTGGAAGCAAATTGGCCTGGCGGGAGCCGCGGCGCTGGCTGGCACGTGTCTCTATTTTCTGATGATCGGCGGTGTCTGGGGCTACCTTGAAGGTGTCGCGCGTGAGGCGGGACTCACACTTCCGCAGATCGGAACCACACTGAGTCTCGGACTGAGCATCAGCATCATCGGTCCTATCCTTGCAGCATGGCTCGGCCTTCGACTCGGCCGGGCCATACCCTTGATCGCCACGGCTTTGGCGCAGCTCATTTCGCTATATCTCCTCCTCCATCTGACAGCGTTCACGGCCGTGGTGCTGGCATTCTTCATCATCAACACTATTTTCAACATTGCCTGGAACTACGTGATCGCATACTTCATCACCATCTTCGACGACATCGATCCATCGGGGCGATTCGTTGCGCTCTACGGGACGGCATCGCATGCATCACTGGCCGTTGGACCGTTTGCGGGTGCGCTGATCATTTCCGACGGTCACTATGCGCCACTAATGTGGTTCGGCATCGTGGCGGTGGCGGCGTCGTTCGCTCTGTTCCTGGTGGCGGTGGCACTTACTCGATCGGCCGCAACATAGAGCGCTGTCGCGTAAGCGGATGGGGAACTCACCTTCCTGAGAGGTTAGGTCCATAGGATGATCGTGTCCACGATCGGGAGTTGGTGGACACGAATACACTATGGATCACGCATCCGGCGTCGACGTCGTCGAGTGCACAGCGCAGCGTTCAAGTGCGAGGCAGTCGCGGCCTGCCGGCAACCCGGGATGTCGATCGCCGCGGCGGCTCTGGCCCGTGCGATCAATGCCAATCTGCTACGGCGCTGGGTCGTCGAGGCCGAACGCGCTGAGGAGATGAGCAAGTCGGCGGTCAAAGCGTTGCCGGCTCCGACTGAAGCATTTGTCGCGCTGCCGCTGCAGGCAAAGCCTACCGATAAGACACCGATCCGGATCGAGGTGCGCCGAGGCGCACTGACCGTGAGCGTACAGTGGCCGAGCTCGGCAATGCACGAGTGCGCCCTCTGGCTGCGTGAAGTCCTCAAGTGATCCGGGTCGATGCGGCCTGGTTCGCGGTGGAACCTCTGGACATGCGCGCCGGGGTCGATACCGCCCTGGCACGCGTGGTCAGTGTGTTCGGCGAAGCCCGAGCCCATCACGCTTACCTCTTCGTCAACAAGCGCGCGAACCGGATGAAGGTACTGCTGCACGATGGCTTTGGTCTGTGGCTGTGTGCGAGACGGCTCCACGAGGGCGGCTTCATCCGCGCTGGCCTGACGCATGAGCGCGTCATGGCCTTATCGCACGAGCAGCTGCAGGCGCTCGTGGTCGGGCTGCCGTGGGAACGACTCGATGAGCGCGCAAAGATCCGCGTGCTGTGAGAAAACAGTGCGGCGCAGGGTGTTGATACTGCATTAAATGTGGCAGCATCAAGGCCCATGGAGTTGCCGTGTGGCGCGACTATCTGGATGAGGGCGCGCGACAGTTCCCGAAGGGCCATTGTCACAAAGTATTAACTGGACCGAAAATCGACCAGCAGGTCAGTACAGCGACAGCTAAGCGCACACACCGCCGGGCGCCTTCGACGCGATCGTCAGGAAACCTTTCAGGTCCGGCACCCTCATGAACAGGCGGTTGGCGCTCCTGTGACCCAAATGCCCAAATGGTACCTGCTGAAACGGCTGTTGAGTCTGGATTAAGAGGCAAAGTTTAGGGAGGATAATCAAGCTGGTCTTAAACAACGATCGCCAGTCGTGGCTTGACAATCGAAGGCTCGAGCGCAGCATCGAGGATGGAGCGAGATACCTGGACGGGTGCGCCATCCACGGAGCGCCGCACCTGTAGCGTCGAGAGCAGCGCCGGGCGTAGCTTGATTGGTGAGATGAACGTGAAGCTGCAGCGACCCTGCCCATAACCCGCCTTCAATAGGTCTTCGCGGTAATCGCAGGCCAGCGCCGTGCCTATCACTTGGCCCTCGAGCAGGATCTCCAGCAGCACCGGCAGTTCCGGATGCGACTCATCGTGCGCCCAGCCCTCGAACTTCCACTCCCCGCGCACGCAATCGATGAACCCGCGCAGCGCACCGGGGGAAAGTCCTAGTCCCGCCCCCAGCACAATGGGTCGAAGCGCTGCATCCAATGCAACGCCCCGCTCCGGGCGTGGTGCGCACAGCATCGGGCTCTCCGGCGCATGGTGATCCGGGTAGAGCGCATGAAACTCCGCCGCATTGTGGAAAAGCGCCCGTCCTTCCTCCCAGTCCGCATAGGTTTCGGACCAGGTCCCTTCGGCGATCACGCAGTCGTGGGCTTCCAGCTCGATCTGGAAGTAATCGATCCTCTCCGGGCACTCGCTCTGGGTGATCGTGATGCCATTGACCAGTTGCTTGGCCAGCACCAGAGTCCCCTCGATCAACATCGAGTGACCGGGCGAGACGTATAGATCCCGTGCCGGTAGTCCCTCACCCAGTGATCCCGCATGCAGACGTACCGGAATGTGTTCGCGGTTGTCACGTACTCCGGCTGCCCGATAACTCTGCCGACCGATCCATTTGATCTGCTGTAGGCCGCCAAAGCGTGTCACGACACGATCACCGCGCTTCAAGCTCTCAACTAGGACTTCGCCGGTAGGCGTCAAAATGCGCGTGCCACGTAGATAGCAGAGCGACAAGGTGATCTCGATGCCCTCGCCCCCAGTCGACTGGACACTGAAATCGCCAGCCGAGTACCCCGGCGCATTGATTGTGCCGACGATGTCGCCGTTGCTGTCGGTGAAAATGAAGGCGCCATGGGCATAGGTTTCACCGCTGACGCCGTCGACGATGACCTCGTCACCGGTGGATAAATGAAGCGTACCATGAAAGTCTGCTGGGTCGGTTATCTCAATCGTGCTGGGATCTAGGTAAATCTGCTGCCCAGATGACACCGTTCCTTCCACCTTCAGGTATCCACCATTCTCGATCTGAACGTTGCCGGTACCGGTTAGAGCGGTGTATACGGTGGCTGACGCGCCGTTGATGACTATGAGTCCGTTATTAGTCACCGCACCGCGCAATGCGAACGCTCCGCCATTAACGGCCTCCACGGTCCCGGCATTCAAAATAGTGGTATTAACTGACAAGGTTTCGCCACTTTCTGCGGCGATGACTCCCTGTGCCTCGTTGATGATGTTGACAGTGATGTAACCATTGCCGTGGATCGTGTTGTCGACATTGGTCAGTTGATCCGCACCAGGCGCCTGGTGTAGGAAGAAATTGTTGTTATTGCTGTTGCTCGATAGGAACGTCGCCGCCCCCTCCATGTCACCGGAGCCACCAATCTGCATCTGCCCGCCACCGTCCAGCGTCACTGGGCCATCGATGGCAAAGGTGCCCCCATTGCCGGCTGCCAGCACACCGGAGTTGGCAATCGTCCCACCCAGCGCAGTCGTGTTGTTGTACTGCGCAGTGAAAGTAACCCCAGACTGGATCGTCACGTCCTGAAGCTCATCCCCGCTGTACGTGTTGTAGCTGTACCCTGCGCCAGAAAAGCTGCCTGTGCCATCGCCTTTGAGTGTCGCTGCTACAAAGTCATGGCCGACGAACAGGTCGACAGAGCCCCCCGCGGAGGCAACCACGTCTCCGCCTATGACCGTGCTTTGCACGTCGAGCACACCTCCGTTCACCGCCCCGACGGTCCCCGAGTTCGTGACGTTCGCAAGCAAATTCAACGTTTCACCGCTCTGCGCCTCGATGACTCCCTGTGCCTCGTTGATGATGTTGACAGTGATGTAACCACTGCCGTGGATCGTGTTGTCCAGGTTGAGCAGCAGGTTCACCCCCGGATTCTGGTTCAGAAGTAGATTGACTTGATCGACCCCCACGCCGGCGGGGGCAGTTGGACCAATGGAAGCATTTGCGACAGCATCACCGTTGCTGTCTAGGCTGTAGTCCAGATCGGGCGCATAGCTCGTATTAAGAAGGTGATATTGATTGGTTTGATCTACGAGAATCGCATGCGCGGTCCCCACGGCATCCGGCAAATCAAAAAAAAGCAATTGATCCGGAAGTTTGATCTCCTCTGAAATTAAGACATCACCATTTGAAACGTCCCCCGTATATTGAACTTGCCCAACGTGCTGGACTCCCGAGGGACCGAAAAGGGGATCTGCGCCGATCGCTATGGTGTCTGAGCCGAAATTGCCGATCGGATCACCGTAAGCAACGTAATCGGTTAAATCTGCAGCCGTGTCTAAACCAGTGACATTAATGCCTGGCGCGCCGAAAGTGTCACCACCGCCGAGAGTGGGAAAGCTACCCATCACATATTCCGCTTCTGCACCACCCAAGGAGTGGCCAGTAACAAATATGTTTTGGGCGGCAATGTGGTTAAAATTCGCGGCATCCACTACCGCCTTCATAAACGTTTTCGCGTCTGTTAACGCTGCAGGTATTTGCCCCAGCGCTAGCTCAGCGTCCGCATCGAAACTCCCTTGTCCATAACTGCCAATAGGCGCTGACGGATTCGGCAGCGAGCCTTTAAAGGCGACGATAACGTTATTGTTCGGATCGAGAAAGGCTTGGGCCTGAAAGCCATCGCCGCTTATGTCTGAGACCACTGCATTGCCTTGTTTGTCCAGCAGCGGTTTGAGGTCGCCATTTTCGGGCATTATGCCGGTGTACTCGACGTTGGATGCTTCCAGATACTCCGGGAGAAGCGTATCCGTCATGGTTATTCTCTGGCTCTAATTGAATGTTGAATACAGACATGCCGCACGTTCCCTGCGGCGTGTTTGTTTTTTGCCATCGGTGAAACGGCTACGCTCATGGCACTGAAGTCATTGGCCGTCCGAATAAAGCATATTTTGATGGACGCCCCTCGGCACCCGCGAGCGGTAGTTCGATTGAACACGGATCCAAGTGAAGACATCGCCACGATCGGCATCCTCATTCTGGACTGCGTTGATCACAGTATGGTCATCCATGTTGCACTCCGCGCTCCATGGGAACATCAGCGGACCATCCAGTACGCACGAAGCGGGGCTTCGTAACGATTGAGCGCGTTCAGTGTATCTCCCTAGTTCCTCTATCCTTTACGATCGCGTTATTTGACTTGTTTCAGCTCGATCAAGCCCCTTGCCGAGGTCGACTGTCAATAGTGTCTCAGCGGTTTAACAGAATTGGTGTAACGCTAGAATCAACAACGGCGCCGGTTGGGGCACCTACAGGCCGGCCAATGACGACCACTATGAACTTCATTACCGATGAGTCACCGATGAACAGTCGTCGCCTCCACACTGGGGCCCTTGATCCGAGTCGATGATGGTCTTCTTGGGTCGTCGCCGTCGGACAGCCATCAGGACAGCGTCAAGTACAAGCCCCCTACCGATAGTCGGGGCAACGGCCCAGCCGACGATCCTCCTCGGGAACAGATCCATGACGACAGCCAGATACAGCCAGCCTTCCCATGTTCGGATGTAGGTAATGTCGGTGACCCAAGCCTTGCTCGGCCTCCAAACATCGAACTGCCGCTGCAGAATATTCGGAGCGAGCTCCGAGGGTTTGCCACCGGACTTCGGCTTTCGACCGTATTCTCGTGCTGGGCGGATCCTGTTCTCGCGCGTTAGCCGTGCCACGCGATGCTTACTGCATGTCTCTCCTGCTTCGCGCAAGTCCAGGAAGACCCTCGGAGAGCCATAGATGCCGTTGCTGGCATCGAACGACACTCGGATGAGCTTCAGCAGTCGTGCATTTTCACCCGCTTGGCGACTCTGGGGCTGTTTCAGCCAGGCGTAGTAGTCGCTGGGAGTAACCTCGAGGACGCGACACATCAGTCGGACGTTGTAGTGTACCCGTATGAACTCATAGACTTACCGTGTTCTTCTCGAACTGAATTTCGTGCCCATCGCAGATCCCCAACGCCACTATGGGCGTAAGATTTACGTGTCCACAAAATGTTGGGAAGTCCAGAGAGAATGTTTGATCTGCCGTGCAAGATAGGCCGACGTCTGGATCCGCGGCGCTTGGCGCGAAAGTTCAGTATCGGACAGCCTTAGACGACCTACGAAGCGGAGTTGGCGATGGAGC
>Ga0265338_10008552_pt1 | contig 12393 bp, 7 predicted proteins | sample 42126metaG_FD_193579 | JGI IMG/M metagenome (GOLD analysis project Ga0265338, IMG submission 193579) | Rhizosphere microbial communities from Carex aquatilis grown in University of Washington, Seatle, WA, United States - 4-21-26 metaG | ecosystem: Host-associated > Plants > Roots > Rhizosphere >... | reverse complement strand
CGACGCTTCGACATTGAGCGTGGTCGAGGCGGTGAAGAACGCGCTACCCGATATGCGGGCGGCACTTCCCGACGACATCCAGGTCGACTTCGAGTTCGATCAATCGCCATACGTCACCCGAGCCATCCGGGGACTGGCAACGGAAGGCGCCTTAGGTGCTGCGCTAACCGGACTGATGGTGCTCTTGTTTCTGCGCGATTGGCGAAGCGTGCTGGTCGTGGTGCTCAATATCCCTCTGGCACTGATGGCCGCGGTGGTCGCCTTGTGGCTGACGGGAAACACGATCAACCTGATGACGCTGGGCGGGCTGGCGCTGGCCGTCGGTATCCTGGTCGACGAGGCGACCGTCGAGATCGAGAACATTCACACGCAATTCGAGCACACGCCCAATATCGCCCGCGCCGTCCGAGCGGGTAACGCGCAGACCGCCGTGCCGCGGCTATTGGCCATGCTCTGCGTCCTGGCGGTGTTCATTCCCTCGTTCTTCATGGAGGGGGCGGCGCGTGCGCTATTCGTTCCGCTTTCCTTGGCAGTCGGCTTTTCGATGATCGCTTCTTACCTGCTATCCAGCACATTCGTACCCGTGGCGTCAACCTGGCTTCTGCGTCACGTGCCCCACGATCAAGGGCGCCAGCACGACCCTGCCGCGGCGTCTTGGGCATCCTTTGCCCGTTTCCGTTCAGCCTACGAAGGGCTCCTCAAGCGGTTCGTCAGCTATCGTTGGCCGATCGTGCTCGGCTACCTGGCGGCGGCTTCGGCCATGATCGTGCTGGTGGGCAAACGGTTGGGAATCGAGATCTTTCCTTTGGTCGACGCAGGTGAATTCCGACTTCGGCTTCGCGCACCCGACGGCACGCATATCGAGCGGACCGAAAAGTACACGCTCGAGGTACTCAAGGCGATCGAGGAGGAAGTCGGCGCCGACAGAATCGAATTGACGTTGGCCTACGTTGGCAGCATCCCTTCGACCTACCCGATCAACGCGGTCTACCAATGGTCGCGTGGTCCGGAGGAGGCGTTTTTGCGGGTCGCGCTCAAGACCGGCAGCGGCATTCGGATCGAGGACCTGAAGGAGAAGTTGCGCGAGCAGTTGAAGCAGCGGCTGCCGCAACTGCGACTCTCGTTCGAACCGTCCGATATCGTCAACGAAGTGATGAGCTTTGGCTCGCCCACGCCGATCGAGGTGGCGATCAGTGGGCAGAACCTGGCGGAAAGCCGAGCGTATAATGAACGAATGCGCACGGAGTTGGAGAAGATCCCGACCCTGCGCGACTTGCAGGTCTCGCAGTCGCTCGATTATCCGACCGTCGAAGTCCAACTCGACCGGCAAAAGGCGGGGTTGGCCGGCGTGGTGCCCTCCGAAGTCGCCCGCTCGTTGTTGGCCGCCACCACCTCGTCGCGGTTCGTGGTACCGATTTTTTGGCCGGACCCGAAGACAGGGATCGGCTACCTGGTACAGGTGCAGATTCCCGAGGCACGGACAAGATCGCTCGCCGACCTGGAGGCCGTGCCCATTAAACGCAATGTCGATAAGCAACTCCTCTTGCGCGACGTGGCCAAAGTCCGCGAGGGAACCATGCCCGGCCAATTCGACCGCTACAACATGCAACGCCAGCTCAGTCTGACTGCCAATATTCACGGCGACGATTTGGGGCGCGTTGCGCGGCAAGTGGCCCAAGCCATTGCCCGGGCCGGCGATCCGCCTAAGGGATCGAAAGTGGAAACGCGTGGGCAGATCCCGCCGATGTACGATATGTTCACCGGGCTCTCGATTGGCTTCGGTTTGGCGGTCGTGGTGATCTTCCTCTTGCTGTCGGCGAATTTCCAGTCACCGCGTTTGGCGCTGGTCACCGTTTCCACGGCACCGGCGGTGGTGGCGGGCGTCGCGCTAGCGCTCTGGCTGACGCGCACTACGCTTAATATCCAATCGTTCATCGGGGCGATCATGGCCATCGGCGTGGCGATGGCCAATGGCATCCTGCTGGTGACATTCGCCGAACAGCACCGTCGAGAAGGAAACGATTCCATGGCCGCGGCGGTCGAGGGCGCGGCGAGCCGCTTGCGGCCCATCCTGATGACCAGCCTGGCCATGACCGCCGGCATGGTGCCGATGGCGCTCGGACAGGGTGAAGGGGGCCAGCAAGTGGCGCCCTTGGGCCGAGCGGTAATCGGCGGTCTGGCCGCCGCGACCTTCGCCACCTTGTTCGTGTTGCCGGCCGTGTTCGCCATCATCCAGAGACAGGCCAGCACCGACTCGGCCTCGCTCGACCCAGATGACCCCCATAGCGCCCATTACGCAATGTCGGACGATGCAATCGCCAAGGAGGGAGACGATTCGCAATGACGACGAAACGAGTTGCCATGCTTCTCCTACTCGTACTTGTCGGCTGCCAGGGGCAATTGCCCGGCGGCAAGGCCGGCAACTCCGGCAAGAGCGGCGTCGAAACATCGGCGCTCCGCGTGACTACCATCACACCCGAGCGCAAGGAAATCGTCCGCCGCACGCAGCAGCCAGGCCAGGTCGATGCATTTCGTCGTGCGCCGCTGTTTACTAAGGTGCCAGGCTACGTGGAACGGTTCACCCGCGATATCGGCGACGACGTCCGTGGGCCTCGCTATGACGACGATGAAAAACTGATCGAGCATGGCGAGCTCCTGGCGGAACTATCAATTCCCGAGCTCGACGAGCAGATTCGGGAGAAGGATGCGGTCGTCGGACTGAAGCGCGCGGAAATCGACCAGGCCCTGGCGAAGATCAAAGTGGCCGAGGCTGAGGTAAAAACGGCCAAGGCCCGGCTCGAACAGGCCCTGGCCGAGGTCGACCGCGCCACTCACGAACAGGAGAAATGGGATTCGGAGTACGAACGGGTCGTCAAGTTGGCGCAGAATCGTTCTGTGAACGCCAAGGTGGTGGATGAAACCCGAAATGACCTTCAAGCGGCGCAGGCGGCGTCGCGTGACGCGGCGGCAAAGGTCGAGGCTGCCAAAGCGGCCATCGCCGAAAGCGAGGCCTATGTCGAGAAGGCAGTAGCTGATAAGGCGGCAGCGGACGAGCGGCAACGAGTCGCCGAGGCCGACCTGGCCCAGACGCGTGCTCTGGCGGAATACCGGCGGATCGAAGCGCCTTTTGACGGTACGATCAGCGAACGGAACCTTGACGTAGGCCATTTCGTGCAGCCGGCCGGCGAGGCACAGGCCAGGCCGCTATTCGTGGTCGTCCAGACCGACGTTGTACGCGTGTTCGTCGATGTTCCTGAGATGGAGGCCACGTTGGTCGATCGGGGCGACCCGGCCTCGATCCATATTCAGTCGCTCGCCGGCCGCGAGTTTGCAGGCGAGGTCACACGCACCGCCTGGGCACTCGATTCCACCAGTGCGAGCCGTACCCTCAGAACGGAGATCGATGTGCCCAACCCCAACGGCGCGTTGCGGGCCGGAATGTACGCCTACGTCACAATCGTCCTGGACCGGCGCGAAAACGCCTTGACCCTGCCGGTCACCGCGATCCGTCGGCTAGAAAGCCAGGCCTCGTGCTTCAGCGTCGAAGAAAGCAAACTTGTCGAGAAGCCACTCAAACTGGGCCTGTCCGACGGTACCAATATTGAAATCGTATCGGGGCTTGGCGGCAAAGAGAACGTCGTGCAAAAAGTCACGCCGGCAATGGCCGAGGGTCAGCCCGCCGAATCGATACCGGCGGAGAAGGGAAAGTAGCCGCCTGACAACATCGTTAAAACCTCTTTTTTCGGTAAACTCCGCCCTTTCGTTAAACTCCACGCCGAGCGTAAACCGATTGGTCCGGATGGGGGCCACTCCCCACTGGCCGTCGCCGTCCCTGGTTTGTACACATGTTTCGGTTAACGGCACTCCTCCAGGTGGGATGCGCCTTTCTCTTGGCGATTGTTGCCGGGTGTGCCACACCACACCCGCGCGCCCCCGTTCATTCCGCCCGGCGGACAACGGCCAAGCCTACCGTACGCGCCGCCAGCCCTCGACGGCCCCCTGCTTCGCCGGCAGTCAGGACCGTCCAATTTGAGGAGCTGCCTCCGGGCAGGCCAGATGAGCATCGCCCCCAGGCAACACCCGCGACGTCCTTCCCCAAGGTAGCGCCGCCGGGGAGATGCGTGGAAGCCCCCGAAAGCCTGCCGATCGACCTGCCTACGGCTCTGAGGCTCGCAAATGCCGACAACCTGCAAGTCGCGCTGGCCCGCGAGCAGATTCGCCAGGCTCTTGCGAGTGTCGAGCAGGCCAAAGCGTTGTGGTTGCCGTCGATTCGGGGTGGCACCAATTACAACCGCCATGATGGGGCGATCCAGGCCGTGGCGGGCAATCAGTTCAACACCAACCGAGGCGCATTCTATACGGGTTTAGGCGCAGGGGGCTTTGGCGCAGCCAGCCCAATGGTGCCCGGCGTATACGCGAACTTTCATTTGACCGATGCGATTTTCGAGCCGCTGGCGGCGCGCCAGTTCGCGGCGAGCCGTCAACGTGCCGCGAAAGCCGCGACCAATGACGCACTGTTGGATGTATCCCTGGCCTATCTCGAATTGCTTCGGGCCCACCAGGATCTGGCGATCGCCTTTGAGATCCGAGTAGATGCTCAACGCATTGCCGATGTGACCGCCGATTATGCGCGCACCGGTGAAGGATTGCAGTCTGACGCCGACCGGCTGCAAGCGGAACTCGCTGTTCGCCGCAATGACGTTCTGCGGGCCGAGGAAGCTCGGCTCGTGGCCTCGGCTCGGCTGGCCCAACTGCTGCACGTCGACCCGACCGTGCTACTGGAACCCATCGAGCCGACGGTCGTAGCGATCGATCTCGTTCCTGAAAACATCGAGCTGCGCGAGCTTGTAGCCCAAGGCCTGTCTCGGCGACCGGAGCTTGCGGAGTGTCGATCCCTCGTGGGTGAGGCTGTCCAACGTTTGCGCCGCGAACGCTTCGCCCCATTGATACCCAGCGTACTCGTCGGCGGGAGCTACGGCGCGATGAGCTCCGGGATCAACGGCAACCTCGCGGCGGGAACGGGCCGGTTGGATGTCGACGCCATCGCCTATTGGGAAATGCGCAATCTCGGTCTCGGGGAAGCGGCGGCGCGGCATGGCGCACAGTCCGCCGTGCGTCAGGCCCAGGTGCGGCAACTGGCCGCGATGGATCAGATTTCGCGCGAAATCACCGAAGCGCATGCCCAGAGCAAGGCGCGGCGTCGGCAGATCGCGATCGGTCGAGAGGGCGTTGAGGCCGCGGCCAACTCATACCAACGTAACTTGGAGCGCATCCTCGACGCGAGAGGACTGCCACTGGAGGTATTGCAATCGATTCAAGCTCTCGCTCAAGCGCGTCGCGAATATCTGAGGACGCTGGTCGATTATGACTCCGCACAATTTTCCCTGCAAAGGGCGCTTGGCTGGCCGGCCGCACCACTGCAGGGAAGCCTCTCCTTGCATCCGCCAGGCGATCGTGGTTCTCGATAACGATGGGCGAACCTTCTTCAACTTCCGTTGCGTCCCTTCCTCGCAACGTCAAGGTGTTGGCTGGGGCCAGCCTGCTCAACGACACCGCAAGCGAGATGATTTTCCCGCTCCTGCCCCACTTCTTGATGGGAATTCTGGGAGGGAATCGCTTCTACCTGGGTGTGATCGAGGGGGCGGCGGATTCAATCGCCAGCCTCCTTAAGCTATGGTCCGGTGGCCGTTCCGATCGGGCTGGGAAGCGAAAGGGCTTTGTGTTGTTCGGTTACTCCCTCGCAGCGATCACTCGCCCGCTCATCGGCGTGATCGTTGCTCCGTGGCAACTGTTCGTCATCAGGGTCGGGGATCGGATCGGTAAGGGCGTGCGTACCTCACCACGAGATGCCCTGATTGCAGATTCCACGGATCCTTCAATCCGTGGCCGGGCCTTCGGCTTTCACCGAGCAATGGATCATCTCGGTGCCGCCATCGGTCCCCTGTTGGCGGCTGCGTTCCTGTGGCTGTGGCCAGACCATTTGCGGACACTCTTTCTCTGGACCCTGCTGCCGGGGTTGCTGGTGGTCGTGTTGTTGATGCTTGGATTGCGGGAGACGCCAACGACGGTGCCGCAACGGGAACGACTCCACCTGACGACTCTCAAACCGTTCGACCGCAACTTCCGGTTTTACCTGCTCGCTCTGGTGGTTTTTACGCTTGGTAATTCGAGCGATGCATTCCTTTTGGTGCGGGCGGAGCAACTCGGTGTCCCTGCGGCGATGCTGCCGGTGCTGTGGTGTGCCTTCCACGTCGTCAAGAGCTCGAGCAACTTGCTCTTCGGTCGCGCCGTGGACCAATTCGGCCCAAAGCCCTTCATCGTCCTGGGTTGGTTCGTGTACGCCGCCGTTTACCTTGCGTTCGGCATGGCGACGACTGCCCACGAAGCCTGGACCCTCTTCCTATGTTACGCGCTGTTCTACGGACTCACCGAGCCCGCGGAGAAGACGCTTGTGGCAAACCTGGTCGGCGAAGAACGCAAGGGATTGGCGTATGGCTGGTACAATTTTTCCATCGGCATCGCCACCCTGCCGTCGAGCTTGATCTTCGGGGCGTTGTATCAGGTATACGGGGCGTTCGTGGCGTTTGCTTGGGGCGCCGGCCTCGCTATGATCGCCCTGCTCCTTCTGGTCCGGGTCAAGGGAAAACCAAAGGCGAGTGTGTCAAGCGATATTTGACCGCGGTGCGTCGACGGCATACAATCCGGGCATGGATTTACTTCGCAAGGTTGTCACGGTTTTGACCTTGCTAGCGGTGGCCGCAAACCCAGCCGCCGCTGCATTGAGGGCATGTTGTTGCCTCAGGGCGGCTAAAAAGCCAACGCACGAATGCTGTGCCAAAGCGGAATCTCAGCCTTCGCACCTTGAGCCAGCTTCATGTTGTAAGGAAACTGTTCCGAAATTCTCTTCGGATCGTGTCGAGCCAACCGTTGGCGATAAACCCTGCTGTTGCGTCAAACTTCTGCCTGGACCGCCACCGGCTCAAAAGGCGTTCGGTTCTCGGCTGACTCCAGACGACCAATCGGCGAAGCGCTTGTTCTCGCGGATTTCCCGTCTGCGTGGAATCGCATCCGCCAGCATCAGCCGGGGCTGCTCGTTCCCTCTGCGCCGCCGCTTTCAGTTCTTTATTGTGTTTGGTTGAAATGAATCGCCGATCGGGAGTTCTCCTGTCTGCGTTGGTTTCAACTTTTTCAATAAGGAATTGAACATGAAGCGATTATCTATTTTGACGCTGCTTTTGGCAGTCGTCATCGTCGTGGCCTATTCGTTCGCCTCTGCCAAGAGTTCGACCGCTCAGGCCAAATCGTCCTGTGGTTGTGGAGGCTGCGTCGGTGAAAACTGTTCTTGCGACCTTTGCGACTGCGAAGGTTGCGGATGCGGGGAGGCTCTACGAACCACAACCGCTGTGGCGCTTGCACAAAACAAGTCCTGTGCCGCTTGTGGGAAGGCCGACGCAACCAGTTGCGGTTGTGGCGGCTGCATTGGCACAAGCTGCGATTGCGACGTTTGCGATTGCAATAGTTGTGCGTGTGCGAACTAAGCAACCTCGGCACAAGGACGACAACAAGACGTTGATGCCGTTAGGCGACACAGGCTCGGCGAAGTGCCGAGCCTGTGTCCTTGGCGAAGTGCTGTTTTGAACGAGAAGAATTGCTTATGCTGGGCCTGGTGGAAGCAAACTTAGGGAGCTGAAACTCATGAGGCGGATACAACTTTTCCTGACCTTTTGGCTGCTGTCGATCGCGGGAACTTGCGGACATCATGAGGTCGCCAAGCATCCGACTCCCAAAACGGAAACCCAGCCGGCGACAGGCGCGGCATCGGCTCCGGCAGTTCACGCCCTTGAAGATTCGACCGAGGCGCGAGACGACACAAATCATCGTCCACAGAACGCTAAAAAGACAGATCATGAGACCTCCACCCAAGCGCAACCATCGCATCGTCGAACAGAGCATTCGCCCGCAATCGTCGAAAATAACCGGGTGACGACCGTGCCCGTCCCTGATGGTGGCCGGCCCATCGCGGCGAAGACCGGCGCTGATGAAACCGTTCACCTGCTCTTCGACTCGGCGGACGGTCCCCAGTACGCAACATCGGCCGACAACGGCCGGACGTTTGGCTCGACGATCGCCGTAGTCGATCGAGCATCGCGCAAGCCGGGTCTGGAATTTGGCGCGTGGGACATGGCAGTGGGTCAGGGGGGCATGGTCCACGTGGCCCTCGGCACCAACGCCTGGAAACTGAAACTGCCCCAGGAAGAGTGGGGCTTTTATTACGCGCGTCTCGAACCCGGCGCGAATGCCTTTTCGAAATTGCGAAATATCAACCACACGCCCAGCGAGGGTTTCTCCCTGGCCTGCGACGAAAATGGAAGGGTCACGGCTTGCTGGTTGAAGGACAAGTTGTATGCCAACGTCTCTCGCGACAATGGAGAAACATTCGCCGACAGCGTCGAAATCGATCCTTCCCTCGATCCGTGCAACTGTTGTACGACAAGCTCCATTTACAGAGCCGACGGCAAGTTGGAAGTGCTGTACCGGGAAGAAACGAACAACGAACGAGACATGTTCCTGGTTTCATGGGACCAGGATCGAAACCAGGTCTCGCGGACGCGGGTCAGCGGCACGCCATGGAAAATCGAAGCTTGCCCCATGAGTTACTACTCGATCTCTCGTCTACAGGACGGTTTTGCGGCCGTCTGGCCCACCAAAGACGAGATTTATTTCGCTCGGCTCGACAGCCACGGTAAGTACTTGCCGCCGGCGGAAATCAAGACGCCCGGCAGATCGGGCATGCGCACCGGAATCATCGCTTTGAGCACCACGGACGGAAGCACGCTGGTGGCGTGGAAGAAAGATGAGCAACTCGGCTGGCAGCTCTACGATGTCCAAGGCCGGCCCTCGGGATCGCCCGGATCCGCCAGCAGCTCCGGTAACGGTGTCGCAGGTATCGCAGACAATGACGGCAACTTCGTCCTCTTTCGTTAGCGCTCCGACTCAACGTTGCGTCGAAGTGCGGACACGTCGGGCGAAAGCACTTCGGCCTCCAGCCGAACGGCGGGTTTCCGCTTGAGGGTCGGAGTGATCATAGACAGGCCCGTTGCTCCGATCGCGCGACGCGTTCCAACTCCACCGGGTAGTTGTCGAACGATACGGTGTAATACTGCTGAAACAAGGGCCGCAGGAACTCTTCGATGCCTTCGTCGTATGCCGGCTGCACGACGAACGTGCGCCCCAGGGGCGTCTCGCGAATTTCACCGTCTTCGACCACGATCTCGCCCGCCTTGATGCAATATCGTGGGGAGCCGAACATGCGGGCTACGTCCTGGTCGTGGTCGTAAATGACGACGTCGGCATCGGCGCCCACGCCGAGGTGTCCCTTTTGCGTTAGACCTAGCGCCCGGGCCGGCCCCGCCGAAATGATGATGGCGATTTCGGACAACGTGTATTGCCGGTCGAGGTCGGCCAAAACCGTCCGCTCGCGGGCTTTGGCCGGTAGTTTGGCCAATCGCTCGCGGCGGTGATCGAGGTCCATCAGCAGCCGGATGATTTCGGGGTAACGCCAGAACGAACCGCCGTTGGGATGGTCGGTAGTCAGGAAGATCCGCCAGGGATCGTTGATGAGCAGCAACAATTCCAGCCCCACGGCCCACTGCACGGCGTTGACCAGGTTGCTGGCCTTGTACGCATAGGGGACGATCCCGCAGCCGGTCTCGTTCTCGATGTCGAGGTTTCCCCATTTCCGGCCGGTGAGCTTGTAAAGCAGGTGCTGCCAGGGGCCGTCGGCGGTGATCGTTACGGTTTCGCCGAACAGCACCGCGCCGGCGTCCGCGGTAAGATTCGGATGGGTGTTGAAGTACTCGGCGATCGCGGACGCCTCGGAACGGATCGTGTGCCAATCGTCACCACCGTAGGCGTGATACTGCAAGTGCGCCATGTGGGCCCGGTTCCCCTCCAGGACCTTCATGGTTTCGAGTGTGGTGCTGATGTTGCCCGGCGCGCCCAGGTTGTTGCAGTGCAAATGGAGCGGGTGCGGCAAGCCGAGGTCGTCGACGATCTGGGCCAGGCTGGAGATGATCTTCGCTGGGGTCACTTTGTCGTAGCCTTCCACCGAACCGGCGAGCGTCTTGGCGTCCTTGCCCCACTTCCAGGACGCGACGCCGCCTGGGTTGACCGCCTTGACCCCGTAGCATTTCGAGGCCCAGATGTGCCAGGCCACGAGGTCCTTGGCGCGCTCCATTTCGCCGGCCTCCAGTTGATCGAAAAGGATTTCGTTGTTGGCCATCAAGACGCAACAACCTTTGTCGACGATCGGAGTGTCGCGCAGTTCTTCGTGCGTGTGCTTGGCGGTGAGCACCGGCACGGCGGCTTCGAAGACCGTGGTCCAGCCCATTGCGGCGTACAGGTACCCGGTGGCAAAAGTGCTGGGCGTCGCCCCGCCGACCCCCGCGCGAAGTAACGGCGTGTGCAGAAATGGGTGGGCGCGGCGGTGATCTTCGGGTGTCATGGCGCGGGCGAAGTTGATCGCGGCGCCGGCGATGTGGGTGTGGATATCGACGCCGCCGGGAAAGACCAGCATGCCCGCCGCGTCGATCGTGCGTCCGCCGTCGACGGAGGCGACGATTCGACCTTCCGAAATACAGACATCCTGAACCACGCCATCGATGCCATTGGTCGGATCGTAAACCTTGCCCCCCGTGATTCGCAACATCGCACCTCCCAAGTTTCAACGAGTATAAGGCGGCGTCACGAACAAGAGAACCCGTCGTGGTATGCACCCGCGGCAAGTGGCTGGCGGGCGCAGGCAACCCATCGCGACAGGGTTTCGCTGGAAATTCCCGCTTTTGGGAATAGGGATGGAAATCAAGCCCACCGGCAGCCTGTCGCGACTGACGGCGAACACTGCCCTGAGCGAAACAACTGCGTTTCAAATCATCTGGAAGTAAACGATGAAGTTCCATCCATTTGCGAACGGACGGCGAGCTCAACGAGTTGGCGGCCGACATCGAGGCCCACGGCCAAAGCGAACCGATCTACGCGTTCGAGGGACAAATCCTCGACGGAAGGAATCGTTTCAAAGCCTGCAGGATGGCGAAGCGCCAACCTTGGTTTGAACCGTGGGAGGGGAGCGATCGCGTGGCATTCGTCGTTTCCATCAACCTGCGCCGCCGGCGCCCCAATGAATCGCAGCGCGCCATCGTCGCCGCGAAACTAGCCGTATTGAAACAGGGCCGGAAGCCCATCTATAGCGGGGGTGGCACAGCGCAAGTCGTTACCAGTAAGGCAAGTCCAAAGGCGCCAATTGGCAGCTTTGATCGTGAAGCGGCCCCTCGTTGCACTAATGTGTATCAAAACCGGGCGCTTTTGCCAAAATCGAGCGCATTTTTTGGGAAATTATACCTGCCCATGGTTATACCTAACGCATGGAGGAACTAGCCGGTCGATCTCAACTATTTGCATGAGTCTGAAGTGGTGCCCATGACAAGCTAATGCTTGGCGTCGCCACTTTGGGCCGGCCGCAATCAATGGCAGCCGCTTGACCGTACATCCGAAGGTGACGGTGGTCGTCAGCGAACGGGACCAACCTCGCCCGTCAACCGCCAATCGGCCTCGGTTAACCCAGTGGTGACGACTTCGACGGCGCTGCTTCCCTTGCCTGGCACAAGCATCAAAAGGCCCAGGTCGCTTCGGCCGCCGCAGAGCGCGAGTGCCTGTTCCGCGCCGAGCACATAACAGGCCGTGGCCAGTGCATCGGCTTCGGCGGCGGTGGGGGCCAGCACAGTGGCGGAGAACACTCCCTCAGCGGGCTGGCCGGTGCGGGGATCGATGATATGCCCGTACCGTTTGCCGCGGTGGCGGAAGAACTGCGTGCCGGAACCCGACGTGCCCAATGCCCGGTCGCGGAGCCTGATTTCCGCCAATTTGCGCTCGGGTCGTAGCGGGTGGCCCAGGCTGACGAGCCAACCCTCCTCGCCGCCGGCCCGCGAGCCGCGCGCCAGCACGCTGCTCTGCCCACCATGCCAGAGGAAATCGTTGACGCCGGCCGCCAGCATGAGCTCGGCCACGCGATCGAGCGCGAAGCCTTTTCCGATCGCGCCCAGGTTCAGCTCCATACCCGGCGCCAAGAAGTGCATGGTGTCGGCGTCGGCGTCGAGCTTGAGCTTATCGCAGCCGACTTTGGCCAAGGCGGCGGTCAGGTCGGCGTCGCCGGGCAACGCTCCCTGGCGCCGGAAGAAGCCCCAGACTTTTGTCAACGGACCGGAAGTGATATCGAACGCGCCGCATGTCTGCCGGTGCAATTCAGCTGCCAACGTGAACAACTCGAACAGTCGCCGCTCGACGCGAACCGGCTCTTGGGCGGCCAGGCGGTTGATGTTCGCCAGCTCGCTCGAATCG
>Ga0265338_10008551_pt1 | contig 12393 bp, 10 predicted proteins | sample 42126metaG_FD_193579 | JGI IMG/M metagenome (GOLD analysis project Ga0265338, IMG submission 193579) | Rhizosphere microbial communities from Carex aquatilis grown in University of Washington, Seatle, WA, United States - 4-21-26 metaG | ecosystem: Host-associated > Plants > Roots > Rhizosphere... | reverse complement strand
AAACAGCAACCATCAGATGGGTCCGCCAGACCGCCCGCAAACTCCCCGCGGGTGCGCCTGAAAGGTTCACGTTGACTTGAAAGAACAGACCAAGGCGATCCGCCCGCAGGACAGTCGCCCGGCGAAAAACCAAACTCCTGCTCTCACCACAAATCCAGACCACCATGCGAAACCGATGACGACGCCAGTTTCCAGTTGACTAAGGTTGCGTCGTTCTGGTAATGACGGGCGAAAAACCTATGACGGCCAAAGAAATTCTGGATGAAATCAAATCGCTGGGCAGCGAAGGTTACCGCAAAATCCTTGCCAATCACGGAGTCGACGGCCCGTGCTACGGCGTCAAGGTCGACGAATTAAAGAAAATCCAAAAGCGGGTGAAAATGGATTATCGCCTGGCCCTGGATCTTTACGACAGCGGCGTTTATGACGCGATGTATCTGGCCGGGCTGGTCGCCGACGACGCCAAGATGACCAAGGAGGATTTGCAGCGCTGGGCTGACAAAGCCAATGCGCCGCTCGCCAGTTCAACGGTCGCGTGGGTGGCAGCGGGCAGTCCGCACGCCATGGAGGTGGCGTTGAAGTGGATCGATTCTCCCAAGGAACTGGTCGCGGCCGCCGGTTGGGCCACTTTGGGCAGCCTGGTTTCCATCAAACCAGACGCCGAACTGGATCAGGGTCAACTGAAGCGATTGCTCGAACGGGTCCAAAAGACGATTCATGCGGCGCCCAACGCGGCGCGAAAGCAAATGAACAGGTTCGTCATCGCCGTCGGGACTTACGTGGCGCCGTTGTCGAAGCTGGCCGTCCAAGTTGGCGAAAAGATTGGGCCGGTCACGGTGGACGTGGGCAACACGGCGTGCAAGGTGCCGTTCGCGCCTGAATACATACAGAAGGCCGAGAAGAAGGGGGCGATCGGCAAAAAGCGCAAGAGCGCGAAGTGTTGAAGTGTTGAGGGGGGGCGCGCAGGGAAGCGGAAGTCCCGCCTCCCGCGCGCCCTACCGCGGGAGCGCTTTGGCAGGGAATCCGTCTAACCTGCCATGAAGACATGGATTCTCTGGATTTTATTCGCGTGCGCCGCGGCCAACGCGTTTGCGGACGGCATGATCATCGTCAACCCGATTCATCCGCAGCCGCCGTGGTCATCGCGCTACTCATTCGCTCCGCTGGAGATCGCCTATCACCATGTGAAGGTGAAGATCGACGGCCAGATCGCGACCACTTCGGTTGACCAGGAATTCTATAATCCCAACGCCCAACAGCTTGAGGGCACGTACCTGTTCCCGCTGCCGCGCGGCTCGCAGATCGACAAATTCGCAATGGAGATCGGCGGCAGGCAGGTGGAGGCCGAACTGCTGCCGGCGGCCAAGGCGCGCGCGATCTACGAGGACATCGTCCGCAAGGCCAAGGACCCGGCGCTGCTCGAATACGCCGACCGCGATGTCTTTAAAGTCCGCGTTTTTCCCATCGAGGCGAACAGCCGCAAGCGCATCACGTTGTCGTATTCGCAGGCGCTGGTTTCGGACGGCGGCCTGGTCAGCTACGTTTATCCGCTGAACACGGAAAAGTTTTCCGCCAAGCCGATCAAGAACGTCAGCGTGCAGGTGGAGGTGGAGTCGAAGGCGCCCATCAAGACGGTCTATTCGCCGAGCCACGCGGTTGAAATCAAGCGCGACGGACCGCGGCGCGCGACGGCGAGTTACGAGGCTGGTGACGCGTTGCCGGACTCGGATTTCGCGCTCTATTTCGCGCCCGAAAAGGACGAAGTGGGAATCAACCTGTTGACAACGCGCGAAGGCGACGGGGACGGTTATTTCCTGCTGCTGGCTTCGCCCGGAATTGACGCCAAGCAGAACGAGGTTGTGTCGCGGGACATCGCGTTCGTGCTCGACACGTCCGGCTCGATGTCCGGGCAGAAGATTGACCAGGCGAAGAAGGCGCTGCGCTTTTGCGTGGAAAACCTGAACGATAACGACCGCTTTGAAGTGATGCGTTTCTCGACGGAAGTGGAGCCCTTGTTTGACAACCTTGTCCCCGCCACAGAGGAGAACCGGCGCAAGGCGGAGAGCTTCGTGGATGGGCTGCGCGCCAACGGCGGGACGGCTATTGACGAGGCGCTGCGCAAGGCGCTGTCGTTCAAACGCGGGTCGAGCGAACGGCCTTACACGGTGGTGTTCCTGACGGACGGCCAGGCGACGGTGGGCATGACCGACGACGATAAGATCCTCCAAGGCGTCCAGGCGAAGAATGAGGGGCGAACGCGAATCTTCTGTTTTGGGATCGGGTCGGACGTGGACACGCATTTGCTTGACAAGATCGCCGAGGAAACCCGCGCGGCCAACCAATACGTTTTGCCCGAAGAGGACATCGAGGTGAAAGTCTCGCGGTTCTTCGCCAAAATCCAGTCGCCAGTCCTGACCGATCCGACGCTCAAGTTCAGCGGCGATATTCGCGTGACAGCCATGTATCCCTCGCCTTTGCCGGACCTGTTCAAGGGCGAGCAGTTGATTGTCGCAGGCCGTTATTCGGGACACGGCAGCGCGGCGTTGACGATTGAGGGGATGGTCAACGGGGCGGCCAAACGCTTCACCCAGGACGTCACCTTTGCCGCGGATTCGACCGGATCGCCGTTCATCGCGCGGCTGTGGGCGACACGGCGGGTGGGATTTTTACTTGACCAAATCCGGCTGCACGGGGAGAACGCCGAGTTGAAGGACGAGGTGAGCGAGCTGGCGCGCAAATACGGGCTGGTCACGCCTTACACCGCGTATCTCATCATGGAGGACGAGGAACGGCGGCGCGTGCCGCTGGCGATGCAGTCGCTGCAACAGATGCGCGATGACGCGAGGGTCAAGAGCGCGGCGGCGGCAAATTGGGGCGCGTTCAAAGGCGAAACCTTCGGAACGCGCGCCGTCGCGGCCGCGCGGAACGACTCTGTCATGCTAAATGCGCCCGAACCGTCCAGCGCGATGGCGGCTAGCATGACCGAAGCCAATCGGGCGCTCAATGTGCCGGCGCAACCGCCAGGACAACGCTGGTCGCCAGGATTCGCCCCGGCGGGTTTCGGAGGACGGGGCTATGCAACGGACGCGAATGTCCGCCTGACGCAGTATTCGCAGCAAACGCGGTTTGTGAACGGTCGGAACTTTTTCCAAAACAACAATCAGTGGGTGGACGCGACCGCCCAAAAGCTGTCAAACGCACAACGCATCCGCATCCAGTTCAATTCGCCGGAGTATTTCGCGCTGGCGTCGAAGGAACCGGACGCGCTGCCATGGCTGGCTCTCGGCCAGAATGTCCAATTCGTCCTGCGGGGCGCGGTCTACGAAGTCTACGAATGAGGCGTCCTTGCCGGCGCCGGCGCGCTGTCGAACCGGGGATTATTCGGCGGGGCGCCTCGGGGTTCACTGATCGATGGAAAGGGCGAATGCCGATTGCCGGAATGAAGGGCGCAGGCCAAGGTTGTTGCATGGGAAAAGCGGTTTTTTGCATTGCCGGAAGCGAAACACAGGCCGAGAAGATGGTCTCGGACTTGAAACGAAACGGGTTTCGCGACAGTGATATTTCGGTGTTGTTCCCGGACAAGACGGGCGCCAAGGATTTTGCGCATGAGCACCACACCAAAGCGCCGGAAGGCGCCGTCACGGGGGCCAGCGCGCTTGGAATCGCGGGCGGCTGCCTGGGGTGGCTTGCGGGCGCCGGTGTTCTGATGATTCCGGGACTGGAGCCGTTTATCGCGGCGGGGCCGTTGATTGCGGCGCTGAGCTGCGCCGCCGTCGGGGCGGCCGTCGGCGGAATCGCGGGCGCGGTCGTCGGCAAGGGGATCCCGGAATATGTCGCCAGACGGTACGAGGGCAAAATTCGCGCTGGGAATATCCTGCTTTCGGTCCACGCGGAGACGGTCGCGCTGGCCTGCAAGGCGATGCAGATATTCAGCGAGGCCGGTTGCGACGACGCTTCGATCACGAACGAAGCCAAGGCGCCGCGCAGCGATTTAAACCCCCGCATCGCCTAGGCGCGGTTTAGGACTTCAGCCAGGCGTTGGATGCCTTCGGGGATCAGCGGCGGCGGGGTTTTGGTGAAATTCAGGCGAATGGTGTTGGAGCCTGATCCATCAAGATGAAATTCCTCCCCGGGCACATACGCCACATGGTTCTCCAGCGCGCGCATCAATAGTTCGCCCGCCTTGATCCGCTCCGGCAGCTCGATCCAAATAAACATGCCCCCTTCGGGCGTCTTCCAGCGCGATCCCTTCGGAAAGTGCTCTTGCAGGGCCGCGATCATCAGGTCGCGCCGTTCCCGGTAGGCGGCCCGCAGCCTGGGTATGTATTCCTCCAAATAGCCGGTGTTGACCAATTCCAGGGCGATGTGCTGGTTGAAGGTGCTGGTGTGCAAATCGGTCGCCTGTTTCGCGCGGCCCATCCGTTCGATCACCACGCGCGGGCCGATGGACCAGCCGACGCGCAGGCCGGGCATCAACGTTTTCGAAAATGTTCCCGCCTGAATGACGTGGCCGCCGTCGTCCGGGTGCGAATCCAGTTGCATCAAGCTCGCTGGGGCCTCGCCGCTGTATCGCAGCGCCGCGTAAGGATCGTCCTCAAAGAGGGCGACGTTGCGTCCGCGCAGGCTGTCAATCAAACGCTCCCGGCGCTCCAGCGCCAGCGTCGCCCCGGTTGGATTATGAAAATTGGGGATCACGTACGCCATTTTGGGCGATTGCGCGAGCAGCGGCTCCAATTCGGAGACGTCCATGCCTTCGGCGTCGGCGGGGACGGGCAGGAACTCCGCGCCCATCGGCTGCCACGCCAGCAACGCCGCCATGTAGGTCGGGTTTTCGACGATCACGCGGTCGCCTTCCTCGAGCAAGACGCGTCCGGCCAGGTCGAGGGATTGTTGGGCGCCGGCGGTGACAAGCACATTGTCGGGCGCCAACGGCATTGCGTCCGTGGAATACCGACGCGCAATCCAGTCGCGCAATTCGGGCACGCCCTCGGTCTCGCCGTATTGCAGGGCCTTGCCGCCGACGCGGCGCAAAACAGCCTCGACAGCCGCCTGGATGCGATTCAGGGGAAACAGGCCGGGGTCGGGCAGGCCGCCGGCAAAGGAGATCATCCCGGGCCGGTTTGTGGCTTTGAGCAATTGGCGCAGCGCGCTCGGTTTCATCCGGCGCGCGCGTTGCGCCAGCAGCTCGCTCCAATCGATATCAGCGGTACTCGTCACGCAGGCAGTTTACAGCATTCGCCCGGCAATGTTCAATCCTGCCATCGAGCGCAGCTTGCGCGCCGAAGTGTGCTCTGGCAGGCTGCGGCGATGACCCGTATTCCGCTTGTATCCTTGTTGGCGCTTCTCGGCGGTTGTCTTTCCGCGCACGCAGATTGGCCCGAATTCCGCGGGCCGCGGGGCGACGGCCACGCTTCCGCGCCCGGCGACACCAACCTGCTTGGGCTGCCGTTGCATTGGAGCGAAACGGAAAACGTCAAATGGAAGACCGCCATTCCGAACCGTGGCTGGTCGACTCCCGTGGTCGCCGGCGGCCGGGTCTGGCTGACGACCGCCACAATCGACGGCCACGATTTCTATGCCATCTGCGTGGACGCCGAATCCGGGCAGATTCGATTGACAGCGCCGCTGTTTCATTCCGACGACCCCGAGCCGCTGGGCAATGGCGCGTCGATGAATTGCTATGCGACGCCTTCGCCCGTTCTGGATGCGGGGCGCGTGTATGCGCATTTCGGCAGTTTCGGCACCGCATGTTTGGACGCGGAAAGCGGCAAAGTTCTTTGGAAACGCAGTGATCTGCCGTGCCGCCATTATCGGGGGCCATCGTCATCGCTTGTGTCATTCAAGAATTTGATCATCCTGACGATGGACGGAGTGGACCAGCAATACGTCGCTGCGCTTGACAAGGAGACGGGCGCCACGGTTTGGAAAACCAGCCGGTCTGTCGAATGGAACGACCAGGACACCACCAATCCGATGGTCAAGGAAGGGGACCGCCGCAAGGCCCACAGCACGCCGCTGGTTGCGGACGTTGCCGGAAAGCCGCAGATGCTCAGCGCTGGCGCAAAAGCCGCCTACGGTTACGATCCGCAAACCGGCAAGGAACTTTGGCGCGTCCAATACAATGATTTTTCCACGGCGCCGCGCCCGCTTTACGGCGATGGCATCGCATACTTCGTCACCGGCCTCGCGAAAACGGAATTGCTCGCCGTCAAGACCGACGGCCAGGGCGACGTCACCGCGAGCAATATCGTCTGGCGCCTGCGCACGCACATCGGGCGATATGCGTCGCCGTTGCTGGTCGACGGGTTGCTTTACGATGCCGCGGAGCAAAGTTTTGTCAGTTGCGTCGACGTGGCGACGGGGCAGGTGGCGTGGGCTGATCGCATTAGCGGCAGTTACGCGGCGTCGCCGGTTTACGCCGATGGCCGCCTTTATTTCTTCAGCGAGGAAGGCGTCGCCACCGTGCTCAAGCCGGGGCGCGCTTTCGTGCCGCTGGCCACCAATACGCTGGCCGACGGTTTCATGGCCTCGCCCGCCGTCTCAGGCAGATCCTTCTTCCTCCGCACCAAGTCGAGCCTCTACCGCATTGAAGCCGCGTCCGGCGCCCTTCAATAGCCTTGAAAGTTAAGGAGACGATTCGGATTCCAGAACCTGGAGATCGGGACCGAACGTGTCGCCCAGGCGGTTCCCAAGCGAGAAAAGGACGATTCCGAAAAGGACCGTCGCCGCCACCAATATCGCGAAGCGCCATTTGTGGCGCGCCTCGAGGCGTTTGAGCGAACTGGCAAAGGCGATCCACCCCATGAGCGCCGCGACGACAATCACCGCGTCGACACTGGCGCGTTGCCAATAGCTGCCGCCCAGGTGCAGCCACATGCCAAATTCATCGAACGTCAAGCCCATCGCGATCCCGTAAAGGACGGCGGTGATTTCCGCCGCGCGCCCGATGGGCCTGCGAAAAATGCTGTAGCCGGCGACGGACGCGAGAAGGAAAATCCCGTAATTCAAATGATGCACATGCGTTCCGTGCATGAAGAAATAGAAGTTGGGAACTTCCTTCGCCATGATGAGAAAGACGAACACGCGCGAGAGGATAAACATCAGGACGAAGCTGAACAAAGCGCGGCGGGCCAGGCGGTGCGCTGTCTCGCGGGGGATGGCGTGGTCAGTCATGAAAATGACGTTAATCCGGGCGCCGGCCGAAATAAACGCTTGAAAGCGGCGGTGGTTTGATTACATTCACCGCTCTTTTATGACGCGACATTGTGAATTGACGGGAGTCGGGCCGATCAAAGGCAGCCATATCTGGCGCAGCGGCAAAGCCAAGAAAAAAGGCGGCATCGGCACGCACATCACCGCGACGACCAAGCGGCGGTTCCTGCCCAACTTGCAGCGCGTCAAAGCCCTGATCGACGGCGAGGTCCGGTATTTGCGCGTATCGGCCAAAGCGATCAAAAAGGGACTTGTGACCAAGGCGCCCAAGCGTCGTTGGACCAAGGAAGCCGCTGCTGCCGCGACCGCCGCCGCAGCCGCCAAGTAGATTCGCTCCCGCTCCGAGTTCTAGCCCCGCTTCAAGCGGTGCATTGTCGCCCGCTTTAATTCGCGGTCGGATTCCCGTTTCTTGATGTCGTCGCGTTTGTCAAATTCGGCTTTTCCTTTGCCGACGGCGAGGGCGACTTTGACTTTCCCGTTTTTCCAGTAGAACGACAGGGGGAGCAGCGCATTGCCCTTGACGGCCGCAAAGCCGAGCAGCTTGCGGATTTCTGATTTGTGAAGCAGCAGCTTGCGGGGCGCCTTGGGGGCGTGGCCGAAGCGGTTGGCCTGCGCATATTCGTCGATGTGAGCGTTGTAGAGCCAGACTTCGTCCTTCTCGACGCGCGCAAAGGCGTCGCCGATCTGGGCCTTGCCGGAGCGAAGGGTCTTGACTTCAGAGCCGTGCAGGACGATGCCAGCCTCGAAGGTCTCCAAAATATGGTAATCGCGCCTGGCTTTGGAATTGTGGACGATGTCAGCCATGACGGAAGGCCAGACTAGAAATCTGGCTATGCAACGAGCGGATGATTACGGACGCCGCCCCCGCCTCTTGGGGTTTAACGACTCATCAGGCGGGTCGAGCATTATAAAATCCATTTTACCCTCGACTATTTCGAGCAGCGCAATGTCCGCCGCGCCCAAATTGGCCGTCTGTTCGATGAGCGGACGGCTGTTGCCGCCACCGGAGGTCAGTTGGCGGACCCGACGAGAAATCAAATTCACCAGGACATTGGGGTTTCCCACCTTCGCCAATGCCTGTTTCATGTATTCGCTGTTCAAGGGGACAAGGGTAAGCGCAGCCGGGGCGAACGCAACCTAAAAAATCACGCTGCCGAGGATGGGGATTTTGCCTCTTGAAGGTTGGACGGGCGCCTTTAAAGTAAATTCGTGACCAGTGACACCTTCGACGTAATCGTGATTGGGGGCGGACCGGGCGGCAGTTCTGTCAGCGGTTATCTCGCCAAAGCCGGAAAACGCGTTCTCCTGCTGGAAAAGGAAGTGTTTCCGAGGTTTCATATTGGGGAATCGCTGCTGCCGTATAACCTGCGGATATTTCGCGAGCTGGGTGTGATGCCGGCGATTGAGGCGGCGGGATTTCCGCGGAAGTTCGGGGCGCAATTCGCGCTTTGGGACAACTCGAAGTGGGCGGCATTCATCTTTCGGCAAGGCCGGTTTACGCGCGAGCCGCAGGCCTTCCAGGTGGAGCGGTCGAAGTTCGATCATATCCTGATCAACCACGCGCAGGGGCTGGGCGTCGACGTGCGGCAGGGCTGGACGGTATTGCGTTACGAATCCAATGACAGCGGCGTGACCGTGCATGCGACGGACCCGAACAATCAACCGCGCGTGTTCCGAGCCTCCTACCTGGCCGATGCCAGCGGGCGCGGCAACCTGACGGGGAACCAGGACGGCCAGCGAATCACACACGCGCACCTGAGCAAGCTGGCTGTGTTCGGGCATTTTTACGGCGTGAAGCTGGACGCGGGCGAACGCGGCGGGGACACGGTGATCGTGCGGCTGGCGCGCAAATGGTTCTGGATCATCCCGGTGTCGGCGGAGAAGACGAGCGTGGGTTGCGTGCTTGACAAGGAGGAGTTCATGCGCGCCAAATGCGGGCCGGCGGAGCTGTTCAACGAACTCGTCGCGGCCACGCCGGCTGTAAAGCAGCGGATGGCCAGCGCCAAGCTCACCGGCCCGGTCTACACGACGGCGGATTTTTCGTACTACAACAAGAGTCTCTTCGGGCCGCGATTGATTCGCATAGGCGACGCGGCGGGTTTTCTTGACCCGATTTTTTCTTCGGGCGTTTATATGGCGATGCTGTCAGGCAAATTGGGATCCGAAGCGATCCTGGGCGCGCTGGCCGGGGGTTCGGCCTCGCGTCTCTTCGCGCGTTACGAGAAGAAGTTCTTTTACTCGATGAGGTTTTACTGGGAAATGATCGAGGGATTTTACACCACGCCGTTCATGGAGGTGCTCATGGAGCCGCGTGAGAAGTGGGACCTTCCCTCGGCGGTGAACGCGGCGCTGGCGGGCGAGTTGAACGGCAACTGGTCGTTGCGGTGGCGGATGCGGGTGTTTTTCTGGCTGATCAAGCTTCAAGGCAGGCGTCCGTTTTTGCCAAAGATCGTTTTCCAATCTACCTTTCCCAATGGCTGATTGCGTGTTCAGAGGGCTAACGGTCAACTGCGTGGCGGTGGGAGGGCTGGCGGCGTTATGTTTGACAGGGTGTTACAGCAATCATTCCTACAGTTGGGAGCCGTTTTCGCCGAACGGCCCTGGATGGAGCAGCTACGAGGGCCAGGCGATCTGGAAGCCGACGCCGTCGGTGCCTGAGCTGACCGGCGACGTTTTTTTAAGCGTCAACACTAATGGAAGCGCGTTTGTCCAATTCGCCAAGACGGTCCCCATTCTCACCGCGCAAATCCAAAGCAATATTTGGGAGGTCCAGATATCCAGTCCGGGCCGGACTTACTCAGGGGAGCTGCCGCTGCCAAACCGCTTTGGCTGGCTGCAATTGCCCGGCGTGGCGCTCAGCCAAGCTCCGCCTTCGCCGTGGACGTTGACGGGCGACATTTCGACTTTCGAAATCCACAACCCGGAGACCGGGGAAGACCTGCGCGGCTACTTTAACTCGCCATGAGACTCTCGCGCGTCGCGCTCTTCGGCATTCTCCTGTTGGCCGCCGTCATCGGCGTGCTGCGGGTGCATCTGGACACGCAAATTCTGGATTTGCTGCCGCCGAAGTTGAAGGTGGTGGAGGGCCTCAAGCTCTACCAGGAGCATTTCTCGAACAACCGCGAGTTGATCGTGACGTTGCGCGCGGCGGACCCGCAGCTCGCCGAGGCCGCGGCCCAATCGCTGGCGCAGCAAATTCAGTCCAATTCCAACCTGGTCCAATCGGTGCGCTGGCGTCCGGCGTGGCAGGAGGATCCGACGCTCGCGGCCGAGTTGCTGGCGTCTATCTTGTTCAACCAGCCGCCGACGAACTTCCAGGCGCTGGCGGCCAGGCTGGCGCCGGCAAACCTCCCGGACGTGTTGCAGTCAACCAAAGAGCGCCTCGCAACGTCGTTTTCGCCGACGGATATCGCGAGGCTGGCTTACGACCCCTACGGGCTGACCGACCTGCCCGAAGCGGCGGCGGCGCAGATCCCGGCCTCCATGCGGGACCAGGATTGGTTTGCGTCTTCGGACGGAGAGTATCGCGCGATGTTCGTGCAGGCGCGCCCGCCGCTCGGGGATTACCAGGAATGCATCTGGTGGATGGACGGCGTCCAGAGAATCACTTCGGACTGGCGGGCGAAGCATCCGCAATACACGGCGGCGACGGTGCGTTATACCGGGCCGCCTGCGTTTGTCGCGGAGGCGTCGCAGGGAATGCGGCGGGACCTGATGCAATCGGTGGCGGGGACGATGGCGCTGATCGGGCTGCTATTCTGGCTGGCGTATAGGCGGCTGCTGCCAATCGCCTGGATTTTAATTTTATTGACAGCGACGGTTGCGGGGGCTCTGGCGTTTGGCGGACTTTTCCTGGGCTCGTTGAACGTGGTGAGCCTTGGATTTGCGGGGATTCTGCTGGGCATCACCGCGGATTACGCGCTGGCGCTGTATCAATCATCGCTGGCGCATCCGGAATTGACGGCCGATGAGGTGCAGCGGCGCGTTCGCGCGGGAATTGTGTGGTCGGCGGTGACAACCGGCGGCGCGTTTCTGATTTTGCGGGCCGGCGGCTTTCCGGGTTTGACGCAGCTCGGAACGCTCGTGGCATGCGGGCTTCTGTTCGGCGCGTTTGTGATGCTGTCGGTTTTCCTGCCGGTCCTCAAACGGTTTGGCCATGAGGAAAACGTCCCGCGCCTGCCGGCGTTGAGCCGCCGGCCGGCGTTCGCGAAATGGGCGACGGTCGCGATCGTGGCGGTGACCCTCGCGGGCTGGGCGTGGCGGCGGCCCATCATTGATTACACGGGCGAGGCGCTGCAGCCGGTGAACAGTCAAGCGTATGGCGCCTTGCAGGAAATGGAGCGGGAACTGAACCGCTCCGAGGAGCCGTACCTTGCGCTCGTGCGCGGCGCCACGCCCGAGGAGGTTTGGAAACGCCTGGCGGCCCTGAACACCGCGCTGACAAACGACCTGGCCCGCCACGAGATCGCGTCGTTCATGCTGCCGACGCTGCTGTGGCCGCGCCCGGAATTTCAGCGGGAGAACCGCGCCGCCGCGGAACGCCTGGCGAGTCAAGCGAATACACTGCGCGCCGCGGCCCTCACGAACGGCTTTTCCACCAACGCCCTCGTTCTTTCGGACGCGATCTTGCGCGTGTGGGCCAGGGCCGCCGCAAGCCGCGACGTCTTTTGGCCGACAAACGATTTGAGCCAATGGATCCTTCAGCGCGTCGTGGCGCGCGACGCCGAAGGCCTCATTGCGATGGGCGCCGTCTATCCCCTGCCCCACTCCGCTTCGGAATCGGCGGGCCGTTTGGCGGCGACGCTGCCGCAGGATCAGACATGGCTGACCGGATGGCAGCCGCTGGCGGCGGCGCTGCTGCGCACGATGACGGGCAAAGTCGCCGTCATGCTCGGCGGGGTGGTGGCGCTGCTGGCGGTGTCGCTGCGCCTGGCATTCGGGCGATGGCGCGAGGTGTGGCTCTCCTTCGGCGCGCTGGGCCTGAGCGGCCTCTTGCTTTGCGCGCTGATGCAACTGGCTGGGTGGTCGTGGAATCTGCTCAACGTGATGGCGCTGCCGCTGTTGCTTGGCGCCGGCGTCGATTACGCAATCCTGATTCAATTCGCGCTGAGGCGGCATCGCGGCGACATCGCCGCCATGCACCGGGAAATTGGCGTGGCGCTGGAGCTGGGCTGCGCCACG
>Ga0265338_10008550_pt1 | contig 12393 bp, 10 predicted proteins | sample 42126metaG_FD_193579 | JGI IMG/M metagenome (GOLD analysis project Ga0265338, IMG submission 193579) | Rhizosphere microbial communities from Carex aquatilis grown in University of Washington, Seatle, WA, United States - 4-21-26 metaG | ecosystem: Host-associated > Plants > Roots > Rhizosphere... | reverse complement strand
GGGGAACTCGTGGTCGTAACGCGCCAGCATGAAGCGGCGCAGGTTGCTCACCACGAACAGGGTGTGCTCATCCACGGTATAGGTGTGGAACAGGTCGTACTGCATGCGCCCCGACACCGCGCCGAAGGCGGGCAGATAGCGCCCCAGCACGCCATAGCGGTTCATGCGGCGCAGCTCATGGGTCACACCCTGGGGTTCCCGCAGGATGTCCATGAACAGGGCGCGGTTGGCCGGATCGGCCCGGAAGCTGTCGTCGATGCGATGCAGGTTGAGGCGCAGTTGGCGCAGGGTCTCGGCGCTCACGCCTTTCAGGCGCGGGTGCTGCTCCAGCACATGGAAGATCTGCAGCAGCGCGGAAGGCCTGCGCTCGAACAGGTCCGGACTGCGGGCCGTGAGGAAGCCGCCTCGATCCGCGAAATCCGTGCCCAGTGGCACCGGTTCTCCCAGGCTGGGATTCAGGATGGCCTCGTCGAAGAGTTGCAATAGCATCTCGTTCAGGCGCGAGACTTCCAGCACGGTGCGGTAGTACTGCTGCATGAACTGCTCGACACCCAGGCTCCCCGGCGCGTCGATGAAGCCCGCCTGCTTCGCGAGCTTGATCTGGGAGTCGAACAGCAGGCGGTCTTCACGCCGGCCGTGCAGGAGATGCAGGGCGTAGCGCAGGCGCCAGAGATAGTCCTGGCCCGCAGAGAGGCGCTGGTATTCGTCTCCCGTCAGGAAACCGCGGTCCACCAGGCCATGCAGCGTCTCCACGCCGAAGTGGCGCTTGGCCACCCAACCGATGGTCTGGATGTCACGCAGGCCGCCAGGACTCTCTTTCACATTGGGTTCGAGCTTGTAGGCGGTGTCGTGGTACTTGGCGTGCCGTTCCTGCTGCTCCTTCAGCTTGGCGGTGAAGAACTGCTGCGAGGGCCAGAGCTGCGCCGGGCCTGTGTCGGTGCGCATGCGCTGGAACAGCGCGGCATCCCCCATGAGCAGCCGCGCTTCCATGAGGCTGGTGGCCACGCCTACGTCGACCTGGGCCTGCTCCACGCATTCCCCGGAAGTGCGCACGCTGTGGCCCACCTCGAGCCCGATGTCCCACAGGGCGGTGATGAAAGCGGCGATGTGTTCACGTCCGGGGCCGCCGGAGGGTTCGTCCACCAGGAGCAGGATGTCGATGTCGGAGGAGGGGTGCAGCTCGCCGCGGCCATAACCACCCACCGCCACCAGTGCGAGTCTCGATCCGCTGCCGGCGAGATGCAGCTGGAAGACCTGGGCCACGATGGCATCCACCAGCACGGCGCGACCCCGCACCAGCGTATCCACAGGCTCGCCGGCGGCATAGCGGCGGTGCAGTTCCGAGTCGCCTTGCCGCAGCAGTTGCTTGAGCGCAGCCACGGGTCGCGCTTCACCGGCGAGGCGGCGTTTCAGCGCATCCGTATCGAACAGGGGCGGGAGGGCGCCGGAGGCGGGGTGGGCGCCCACGCCTCAGACTTCGCCGTTGGCCCGGCGGGTGAGGATCTCGTGCCCCGTGGGCGTCACCAGGATGGTGTGTTCCCATTGGGCGGAGAGCGAATGGTCCTTGGTGACCACGGTCCAGCCATCCGGCAGCGTCTTCACGTGGCGCTTGCCGGCGTTGATCATGGGCTCGATGGTGAAGGTCATGCCGGCCTTGAGTTCCAGGCCGATGCCCGGGCTGCCGTAGTGCAGCACCTGAGGGTCCTCGTGGTAGATGCGGCCGATGCCGTGTCCGCAATACTCGCGCACCACCGAGAAGCCGTGGTTCTCCGCGAACTGCTGGATGGCGTGGCCGATGTCGCCCAGACGCGTGCCGGGGCGCACCATCTCGATGCCCATGAGCATGGCGTCGTGGGTCACTTCGACCAGGCGCCGCGCCATCACCGAGGGTTCGCCCACGTAATACATCTTGCTGGTGTCGCCGTGGAAGCCGTCCTTGATGACGGTGACGTCGATGTTGATGATGTCGCCGTTCTTGAGCTTCTTGTCGTTGGGGATGCCGTGGCACACCACGTGGTTCACGGAGGTGCACAGCGTCTTGGGGAAGCCGTTGTAGCCGACGTTGGCCGGGATCGTCTTCTGCTTGTTCACGATGTAGTCGTTGCAGATGCGATCCAGCTCGTCGGTGCTGACCCCCGGTTTCACGTGGGGTCCGATCATGTCTAGGACCTCACCGGCCAGGCGGCCGGCTTCGCGCATCTTGTCCTGTTCTTCCGGGGTCTTGATGGTGACGGGCATGGGCTCTTCTAGGGCTTTTGGGGGCTGGAAAAGGGCGTAAGCCCTTGCCTGGATTGCGTTTTAACGGGCTCTCATGGTATAAAGCGCGGCCTTTTTTGGCAAATTCAGGCCGGCTGAGTCCCAGTATATGGGTCGAATCCGGTGTTTTTAAACCCACACATACGCTACTAACCGTTCGTGGGGTGCCCGCCGGCTCACAAAAGCCGACCCGGGTCACGCACGGGGCGTATGGAGGCTTAACCCCGGGATCTCCCTGCTTAGCAGGGTGCTTCCCATTTAGGAGCGAAAATGTCCACGTCCCCCATGTCCATGCGCCAGATGCTCGAAGCTGGCGTGCATTTCGGCCATCAGACCCGTTTCTGGAACCCTAAGATGGCACCGTTCATCTTCGGCGAGCGCAGCCGCATCCATATCGTCAACCTCGAGAAGACGTTGCCGATGTACAACGAGGCTGCCGAATTCATCAAGCGCCTCGTGGCTGACGGCGGCACCGTGCTGTTCGTCGGCACCAAGCGCGCCGCGCGCGAGACCATCGGTGAGCAGGCGCGCCGCGCCAGCATGCCGTACGTGAACCAGCGCTGGCTGGGCGGCACCCTCACCAACTACAAGACCGTGCGCATGTCCATCCGCCGCATGAAGGAGCTGACCGCCCAGTCCGAGGACGGCACCTTCGAGCGCCTGGGCAAGAAGGAAGTGATCCGCCTGCGCCGCGAGATGGAGAAGCTCGACAAGAGCCTCGGCGGCATCAAGGACATGAACGGCCTGCCCGACGCGTTGTTCGTCATCGACGTGGGTCACGAGAAGATCGCCATCGCCGAAGCGCGCAAGCTCGGCATCCCGATCGTCGGCGTGGTCGACACCAATAACTCGCCCGATGGCATCGACTACATCATCCCGGGCAACGACGACGCCATCCGCGCCGTCGAGCTCTATGCCGCCGGCGTCGCCGATGCGGTGCTGGCCGGCCGCGAGGCAATGCCGCAGATGGGTGGCAGCGAGGAAGACGAGTTCGTGGAACTGGACGAGAGCGGCCGCCCGAAGGCGCGTCGTGGCCGCAAGCGCGGTGCCGCACCCCGCAAGGGTGATGGCGAGGCTCCGGCCGCCGCCGGCGCTGCTGAAGGCGAGGGTGCCCGTCCCGCTGCCCGCCGCGGTGCTGCCGGTGCTACTGGTGGCGGTGGTGCCCGCAAGAAGGCTCCGGTGCGCAAGAAGGCCGGTGCTGGCCGCAAGCCGGAAGGCGAAGCCAGCGAGTGATCCTGGCCGCCGTATCGACACGACAACCTATATAGATTCAGGTGTAAAGAAATGACGATCTCTGCTTCGATGGTCAAGGAACTGCGCGAGCGCACCGGCGCCGGCATGATGGAATGCAAGAAGGCTCTGGGCGAGGCTAACGGTGACATGGATCTCGCCATCGAGAACATGCGCAAGTCCGGTCTCGCCAAGGCCGACAAGAAGGCGGGCCGTGTGGCTGCCGAGGGTCGCGTGGCCATCGAGCAGTCCAGCGATGCCGTGGCCATGGTCGAGGTGAACTGCGAGACCGACTTCGTGGCCAACGGCGACGAGTTCGGCGGTTTCGCCACCGCGGTGGCCAAGGCGGTGCTCGGCGCCGCTCCGGTTTCGCTGGATGCGCTCAATGACGTGAAGCTCGCTTCCGGCGAGACGGTGGATCTGGCGCGCCGCAACCTGGTGGCCAAGATCGGCGAGAACATCACCGTGCGCCGCATCGAGCGGTTCCAGGGTGGCGTGCTCGGCGCTTACACCCACGGCACCCGTATCGGCGTGCTGGTGGAGCTGAAAGGCGGTACCCCGGCGCTGGCCAAGGACATCGCCATGCACGTGGCGGCGAGCCGTCCCCTCTGCGTCAAGCCGGAACATGTCGCGGCCGAGGTGCTGGAGAAGGAGCGCGAGATCATCCGTGCCCAGTCCGCGGACAGCGGCAAGCCGGAAGCGATCGTCGAGAAGATGGTCGAGGGCCGGCTCAAGAAGTTCCTGGCCGAGGTGACCCTGCTGGGTCAGCCCTTCGTGAAGGACCCGGACCAGAGCGTCGAGAAGCTGGTCAAATCCGCCGGTGCCGAAGTGGTCCGTTTCACCCGTTTCGAGGTGGGCGAGGGCATCGAGAAGAAGCAGGAAGACTTCGCCGCCGAGGTCATGGCCCAGGCGCGCCGCAGCTGATGGCGCCTAGGCTGCAAGCGGTTTACAATCTGATGTCGATGAGGAGCCCCGCATTGCGGGGCTCCGTTTAACGGCTACCGTCCGGATCCGCAGCGCCATGGCCACCCAAGCCCCCGCCTACAAACGCATCCTCTTGAAGCTCTCGGGCGAAGCCCTGATGGGCGTCGAGGACTTCGGCATCGATCCCAAGGTGCTGGCCCGCTTCGCCACCGAGATCAGCGAGATACGCGATGCCGGGGTGCAGGTGGGCCTGGTCATAGGCGGCGGCAACATCTTCCGCGGCGCCGGCCTCGCCAGCGGCGGCATGGACCGGGTCACCGCCGATCACATGGGCATGCTCGCCACCCTCATGAACGCGCTGGCGCTGCAGGATGCCCTGGAGCGCCTGGGCGTCTTCGCCCGCGTCATGTCAGGCATGCGCGTGAACCAGGTCTGCGAGGACTACATCCGTCGCCGCGCGGTGCGCCACCTGGAGAAGGGGCGCGTCTGCATCTTCGCTGCCGGCACCGGCAACCCGTTCTTCACCACCGATACGGCTGCCAGCCTGCGCGCCATCGAGACCGGCGCGGAGATCCTCATCAAGGCCACCCAGGTGGACGGCGTGTACTCCGCCGATCCCAAGAAGGATCCCAAGGCCAAGCGTTACGATCATCTCACCTACGACCGCGTCCTCACCGACAAGCTCATGGTGATGGATGCCACGGCCATGGTGCTGTGCCGAGACAACGACATACCGCTGCGCGTGTTCGACATCTCGCGCGCCGGCGACCTGATGCGCATGATCATGGGCGACGGCAGCGTGGGTACGCTGGTGGATAACGGAGGGAAGCCATGAGCATCGATGACCTGAAGAAGTCCGCGACCGCACGCATGCAGAAGAGCGGTGACACGCTCAAGGATGCGTTGTCCAGGCTGCGTACCGGGCGGGCCAATACCGCCATGCTCGACCATCTGCGCGTCGAGTACTACGGCAACATGGTACCGCTGAACCAGGTGGCGAACGTCGCGCTCGGCGACAGCCGCACCATCACCATCACGCCCTGGGAGAAGACCATGATCCAGGTGGTGGAGAAGGCCATCATGACCTCGGACCTGGGGCTCAACCCCAACACCGCCGGTAACATCATCCGCGTCCCCATGCCCGCGCTCACCGAGGATCGCCGCAAGGAGATCATCAAGGTCGCCAAGCAGGAGGCCGAGGCCGCACGCGTCTCGGTACGCGGCGTACGCCGCGATGCGAACACCGAGCTCAAGGCGCTGCTCAAGGACCGCAAGGTCACCGAGGATGACGAGCGTCGCGCCCAGGACGAGGTGCAGAAGCTCACCGACAAATACATCGCCGACATCGACAAGATCCTGGCTGCCAAAGAAGCCGAACTCCTGGAAGTCTGAGCGGCGCGCCGGGCCGCCGTGCCCGGGAACCTGAGGGCGGAACATGACTGAGTCCTACACTGGCGCACCGCCCGCGCACATCGCCATCATCATGGACGGCAACGGTCGCTGGGCGAAGTCCCGTGGCATGATGCGCCACGCCGGCCACAAGGCCGGCCTCGATACCGCCCGCACCATCATCGAGCACTGTGCCGAACGCAAAGTCGGCAACCTCACGCTCTTCACCTTCAGCAGCGAGAACTGGCAGCGCCCCGAGAACGAGGTGGGGCTGCTCATGGAGCTGTTCCTGCTGGCCTTGGGCAAGGACGTGCGCGACTTGCACAAGAACGGTATCCGTGTGCGCTTCATCGGTGACCGCGCCGCGTTCTCAGCCAAGTTGCAAGCCGGCATGGCCGAGGCAGAGGCGCTCACTGCGGATAATCCGCGCATGCTGCTCAACATCGCAGCGGGCTACGGTGGGCGCTGGGACATCCTGGACGCTGCACGCAGGCTCGCTGCGGCAGGGACGCTGCAGGATGCCGACGAGGTGACCCTGGGTTCAGTCATGGCTTTGGGCGACGGACCCGATCCGGACCTCTTCATCCGCACCGGCGGTGAGAGGCGCATCAGCAACTTCCTGCTGTGGAACCTCGCCTATACGGAACTCTATTTCACGGATGCCCTGTGGCCGGATTTCGGCAAACCTGAACTGGATGAAGCCATCGCCTGGTTCCAGGCGCGCCAGCGCCGCTTCGGCAAGACCGGTGAGCAAGTGGAGGAGCGGGAGCGTGCTTAAGCAGCGGGTCATCACCGCGCTCGTGATAGCGCCGATCATTTTGGCGCTGATCTTCTTCGCGCCCGACAGGCTGTTTGGTCTCGCCATGCTGCTGGTGGCCCTGGTGGGCGCCTGGGAGTGGTCGGCCCTGGCGGGCAGGCCCGCTCGCAACGCACGCATATCGCTGGTGATCTTCTTCGCGGTTCTGGCCGGCCTCGGGCTCTCGCTGCATCAGTATCTGCCGCAGGTGCCCTGGCTCATGGTGTATTGCCTGCTGGCGCTGGCATGGTGGCTGTTCAGCCTGGTGTGGATTGCCTTGTGGCGGACGGATTTCCCTCCTTCCGTAAAAGTGCTGTGTGGCGTGCTGACCCTGCTGCCTTCATTGATGGCGGTGGTAGCGATCCGTGACGCCAGTCCCTGGTATCTGCTGATACAGCTCCTCATCACCTCCGGCGCAGACATCGGCGCCTATTTCGCCGGCCGGGCCTTCGGCAAGCACAAGCTCGCGCCCCAGGTGAGTCCCGGCAAGACCTGGGAGGGCGTAGTGGGTGGCGTGGCGCTGGTGGTAGTGGTGGCACTCGTCGCCGACCATTGGCTGCCGGTGGCGGCCTTGCCGTTCGTACTCCTATCTATATGTGTGGCGCTGCTGTCGGTGGTAGGAGACCTCTCCGAGAGCCTGTTCAAGCGCCAGGCCGGCCTCAAGGACAGCGGCACCCTGTTCCCGGGCCACGGCGGCGTGCTGGACCGGGTGGACAGCCTCACTGCTGCCGCGCCCCTATTCTGGCTGGGACTGCATGCTCTGGGAGTGCTGCCATGATCGGCGTGGCGGTGCTGGGGTCCACCGGTAGCGTCGGGGTGAACACCCTCGATGTGGTGGCACGCCATCGTGATCGGTTCAAGGTCATTGCCCTCACTGCCAACCGGGACGTGGACGGCCTGCTCAAACAGTGCCTCGAACACCAGCCGCCCCTGGCGGTGATGGTGGATGAGAAGGCGGCCGCGCAGCTGCGCATCAAGCTCAAAGAGAGCGGCCTCAAGACCGAAGTGCGCAGCGGCGCCAAGGCGCTGGCGGAAGCCGCGGCCATGCCCGAGGCGCGCTATGTGATGGCTGCCATCGTCGGTGCCGCCGGTCTCGAGGCCACCCTGGCCGCAGTGAACGCCGGCAAGCGGGTGCTGCTCGCCAACAAAGAGGCCCTGGTGATGGCGGGTCAGTTGTTCATGGATGCCGTGCACAAGTACGGCACCGAGCTCATGCCCATCGACAGTGAACACAACGCCGTGTTCCAGTGCATGCCCGGCGCCTATCGCGCCGGCGCCTGGCCGCGCGGCGTGCGGCGCATCGTGCTCACGGCTTCCGGCGGTCCGTTCCGGGGCTGGCCCCTGGAGCGTCTCGCCGAGGTCACGCCGATGGAGGCCTGTGCCCATCCCACTTGGAACATGGGTCGTAAGATATCGGTGGATTCCGCCACCATGATGAACAAGGGCCTGGAGGTGATCGAGGCCTGCTGGTTGTTCGGCACCGGGCCCGAGCGGGTCGAGGTGGTGGTGCACCCCCAGAGCGTCATCCACTCCATGGTGGAGTACGACGACGGTTCGGTGCTGGCGCAACTCTCCAACCCCGACATGCGCACGCCCATCGCCCACGGCTTAGGATGGCCGGAACGGCTCACGGCCGGCGTCGCGCCCCTGGACATCCTGGCCCGCGAGAGCCTCGACTTCGAACCGGCGGATCTGGAAGCCTTCCCCTGTCTCAAGCTCGCCATGCAGGCGGCGGAGGCAGGCGATGGCGCGCCGGTGGTGTTGAATGCGGCGAATGAAGTGGCCGTGGCGGCATTCCTGACGGAGCGCCTGCCTTTCACCGGCATCTCCGGACTCGTGGCCTCGGCACTGGATGAGGTCCCATCTTCCCGTTGCGGGACCTTGGAAGACGTACTGGCCCTGGATCGGCGTGCCCGCGAAGCTTCGGAGCGCCGCCTCACGGCCGCAGTGGTGAGTGCATGACCATGCAGATCGTCATCAGCATCCTGGCTTACATCCTGGCGGTGGGCATCCTGGTCACCATCCACGAGTTCGGGCATTTCATCGTGGCGCGCCGGCTCGGTATCAAAGTGTTGCGGTTCTCCATCGGCTTCGGCAAGCCGCTCTACACCTGGCATCGCAAGGGCGATGAGACCGAATATGTGCTCGCGGCGATCCCGCTGGGCGGTTACGTGAAGATGTCGGATGAACGGGAGGGCACGGTGGAGGAGGCGGACCTGCCGCGGGCCTTCAACCGCCAATCCATCCTGCGCCGCGTCGCGGTGGTGGTGGCCGGCCCGGTCTTCAACCTGCTGCTCGCGGTGTTGGCCTACTGGATCATCTTCATGGCCGGCGTCAGCAGCTTGAAGCCCATGGTGGCCTACGTCACCCCTGACTCCATCGCCGCCAAGGCCGGCATGCGCTCCGGCGACCAGATACTCTCGATAGCCGGGGATACCACGGCCACCTGGGACGACGTGCAACTCGACCTGTTCCGCGAGGTGCTGCGCAGCCCCAGCATCCCGCTGACCGTGCAGGGGGCCACCGGTGGTCCACGCAGCGTGGCGCTGGCCATAGACGACCCGCAGAGACTCACCGAACCCAATCAGATGCTCACGGGCCTGGGGCTCTCGGTCGTACCCCAGGATCCGGTGGTGGCTACGGTCGCGCCCGGCGATGCGGCGGCGGTGGCCGGTCTGAAAGTGGGCGACCGCATCGTGTCGGTCGATGGCGCGCCGGTGGCGAGTTGGCTGGACATGGTGCGGATATTGCGGGCTTCGGCCGGTAAGACCTTATCCCTGGTGGTCGCACGCGAGGGTAAGACCCTCGATCTGGCGCTCAAGGTCGGCAGCATCACCGATAAGGGGGTAACCGAGGGGCATGTGGGCGTGGGCGGACCCCTGGTCCAGAAGGAGTTTTTTGACAGCCTTAAGGTGGAACAAAGGTATAATCCGCTCGCTGCCCTGGGACATGGGTTGCAGCGCACGGCCGAGATGTCGTGGCTGACGCTGGTGGCCGGCTGGAACATGTTGATCGGCAACGTGTCCCTGAAGAACCTCAGCGGTCCCATCGATATCGCGCAGTACGCCGGTTATGCCGCCGAGGGCGGTGTGACCTCGTTCCTCGAATTCCTGGCCTTCGTGAGCATCAGCCTCGGAGTCCTGAACCTGCTGCCCATCCCGGTGCTGGACGGCGGGCATCTGTTGTATTTCGTGGCCGAGGGCGTCAAGGGATCGCCGCTCTCGGAGCGCACCGAGGCACTGGGCCAGAAGGTCGGCATCATGCTGCTGCTGGCGCTCATGGGGTTTGCGGTCTGCAACGACCTGATACGCGTATTCAGTTGAGGAGGCCTGCGTTTGGGTAATCTGAAAGGCGTCGGAGCGATCCTCGCCACCCTGGTCCTGCTGCTGTCGGCCTCCTTCGCCCGCGCGGATGACCAGACCTTCGTAGTCAAGAAGATCCAGCTGGTCGGGCTACAGCGCATCTCCGATGGCACGCTGTATGACTACCTGCCGGTCAACATCGGCGACACCATGGATCCCGCGCATGTGCAGCAGGCGATCCGGGCCCTGTACAAGACCGGCTTCTTCCGTGACGTGGAACTGCGCCGGGATGGCGACACCCTGGTAGTGGGAGTGGAGGAGCGCCCGTCCATCGCGCACTTCGCGGTCACCGGCAACAAGCTCATCAAGACCGACGACCTGAACAAGAGCCTGACCAAGGCCGGCCTCTCCGAGGGCCAGATCTTCAACAAGGTTGTGCTGGACGGCCTGGAGCAGGACCTGCTCGACCAGTACTACAGCCACGGCCACTACGGCGTGACCATGAAGTCCGACGTGCATGACGTGGGCGACAATCGCGTCGACGTGACCGTCACCATCTCCGAGGGCGTCACCGCGCGCATCCGCTCCATCAACGTGGTGGGCAACCACGACTTCAGCGAAGGCGACATGCACGACATCTTCAAGCAGAAGGTGTCGAACTTCTGGACCTTCTGGGGCAGTTCCGACGAATACGCCCGCGAGAAACTGGTGGGTGACTTCGAAGGCCTGCGCTCCTTCTACATGGACCAGGGCTACGCCGACTTCAGCCTCGACTCCGAGCAGGTGGCGGTATCCCCCGACCACAACAGCGTATACATCACCGTCGGCATCACCGAAGGTGCCATCTACAAGGTCAAGGACGTGAAGCTGTCCGGCAACCTGGTGGTGCCCGAGGACCAGCTCAAGCCCTACGTGTTGCTGAAGTCCGGCGACACGTTCTCGCTGGCACTCGCCAACGCCACCGCCGACCTGATCCGCAAGCGCCTGGGCGTCGATGGCTATGCCTTCGCCCAGGTCAGCCCGCAGCCGGACATCGACCGCGCCAACAAACTGGTGTCCATCAACTTCGTGGTGGATCCGGGCGAGCGTGCCTATGTGCGCCACATCGTCTTCAACGGCGCGCCGGACACCAACGACGAGGTGTATCGCCGCGAGATGCGTCAGTTCGAGGGCGCCTGGCTGTCGAACCTTGACATCGAGCGTTCACGCATCCGCATCCAGCGCTTGCCGTGGGTGGAGGACGCTTCGGTGAAGCCGACGCCGGTGCCGGGCACCGCCAACCAGGTGGACGTGGCCTTCGACATCAAGGAGCGCCCGCCGGGCACCGCCAACATCGGCATCGGCTATGGCAGCCAGTCGGGACTGGTGCTGGACGGCCAGATCACCAACGCCAACTTCCTCGGCACCGGTGAGCGCTTGTCGCTGGATGCCAACCACACGGCCCTCGGCCACAGCTATACCTTCAGCTTCACCGATCCGTACTGGACCGTGGATGGCGTGAGCCGTACCTGGAACGTATTCCAGAGCCGCATCGATGCCTTGACCATCAACAGAGCGCCGCTCACCACGTCTTCCTATGGCGCGGGTGTCAACTTCAACATCCCCTTGAGTGAGTACAGTGCCTGGGGCGAAGGACTCACCTACGCGCACAACGAGATATTCACTACCTTCGGTTCCTCGCAGGAATACGTGCAGTTCATCCAGAACAGCCATGCCGGCGAGGAGTTCTTCACGCCCGGCGCCTGTGCCGACCCGTTGCGCGGTTTCAACTTCGTCTGCGAGTTCCCCGGCCTGCGTTACAACACGGTCGAGAACGCGCTGAGCTACATCTACGATACCGAGAACCGGGTGGTGTTCCCCACCGCCGGCGTGCGCAGCTCCCTGACCCTCACCACGGCGTTGCCGGTCGCCGACGTGGAATACAACATCCTCACCTGGCAGCAGTACGCGTTCCTGCCGCTGCCGTTCAAGTTCGTGTATGCCTTGAACGCCCAGATCGGCATCGGCGCGCCCTACGGCAAGACCGCGCAGTACCCGCCGTTCAAGAACTTCTTCGTGGGCGGCCCGGACACCGTGCGCGGCTGGACCGCCGGTACCTTGGGTCCGACGGACAGCCTCAGCGCCTTCCCGGTCGGCGGACGTGCCATGTTCTATGCCCAGAACGAGTTCGTGCTGCCGCCCTTCGGCAAGGTCAGTACCGGGGCAGCCCAGTACCGGCTGGCGTTCTTCGTCGATGCCGGCAACGTCTTCACCGATCCGGGTGATTTCAAGTGGAACCAGCTGCGCGAATCCTGGGGCTTCGCGGCCACGTTCCTGACGCCCCTCGGCGCCATGAAATTCAGCTATGCTTTCCCGATAAACCCAAAACCGGGCGACCAGACCGAGCGCTTCCAGTTCACCCTGGGCGCCTACTACTGACGTATCTTCCAGGAGCGATCAACGTGACCATCAAATCCAGCATCCTTGCCATCCTGCTAGCGGGTTCCATCGCGGGCC
>Ga0265338_10008549_pt1 | contig 12394 bp, 9 predicted proteins | sample 42126metaG_FD_193579 | JGI IMG/M metagenome (GOLD analysis project Ga0265338, IMG submission 193579) | Rhizosphere microbial communities from Carex aquatilis grown in University of Washington, Seatle, WA, United States - 4-21-26 metaG | ecosystem: Host-associated > Plants > Roots > Rhizosphere >... | reverse complement strand
AGCTGATGAAAGCGATGGGGTATAACTTTGATGATATTGCCACTCAGTATTTAGCTCGCAAAGCTGAAGACAGCATGAAAGATCCAAAAGTGCTGGAAGCAGAAAAGCTTAAAGCTGAAAATGAGCAATATAAGCAATGGGCTGAACAGCAAAAGGCAGCAGAAGCAAAGAAACAGCAGCAAGCGCAGATAGATGCAGCACGTCAGCGCATCCATAGTGAGATTATTGAAGCTGTTAAAGATGCTTCTTCAACAATGGGTCTTCCGATTGATGAAGATTTGATTATCGCAGTAGCTCAGAATATGATGGTGCAAGATAAGGCGAAGAAGCCTTTGAATGCGAAAGAAGCTTTGCCAGCAACCTATGCCAAAACACAGAAATGGCTTCAAGGTATGGCCTCCAAGATGGAAGGCGAAGCCATTGTGAAGTGGCTTGGTGAAGATGTAGCAAAAAAGATACGTAAATATGATTTGACGCAACTCAAGGCCAAACGCTCTACTGTTCAACCTACGGGCAACAGTATAAGTCGTAAGCCAGAGTCAAAAGAAGCCCCTAAAAAGGCCTATAAAACGTGGAGCGAATTTAAAAGCGAAACGTTAGATAAAATTAAATAGCATTACCCCGCCCTAGACTCTGAAACTAGATATCAAAGGCGTTAAGACTCCATACGGATATCTTGGGATTAGATAGTACAAAATAATCTTAAGGAGATACATTAAAATGGCTAATTCAGCTGATACATTCTCTGTATTACAGGGAAACTTTAAAGAAGTATACGGCGATCTTCACAACCTCATTCCGGATACAGCGAAAATGATGAAGATGATCCCGTACAAGCCGAAAGCGAAGATCGGTAACGAATTCGTTGAGGCCGTTAAACTCACCCATGAACATGGCGTGACGTATTCGCAGAGCGACAACAATGCCGGAGCTTTGGTTACTCTCAGCACCCCCATTCCGTTGACCTTGCTCGATGCGAAAGTTATGTCCAGCGTTCTTCTTCTTCGCGCTCAGATTGGTTATGACGCGTTTGCTCGCGCCGAAGGTGGAGACAAAGTGGCGTTCAAAGATGCGTCCGAGCTCGTTGTCGAAGACTTGCTGGAAAGTATCACGAAACGTCTCGAAATTTCGTTGCTTTATGGTTCTTCACCTACCGGTATTGCTGGCATTCCTATGGGCGGAGCTTCTAACGTGGCTGGTGTTCTAACCCTCGTTATTTCTCCTGCTCAATGGGCCACTGGTATCTGGGTTGGTTCCGAAAACGCGCAGGTTGATATTTATCATGGATCGACCAAGATCAATACCAATGCTCCGTTTGTTGTTACGTCTGTTAATCCCTCGACCTATACGCTGGTTCTGACCGGCAACTCGACGGATGCGACAGCGGTTACGACCTACGTTGCTGCGAATGCGGATGCCTTCATCGTATTCACCGGCTCTTTCGGTAACGAAATGAGCGGTTTGGATGCAGTTATGTTGAACACCGGTACGCTCTGGAACATCAGCGCGGCTTCCTATGCTTTGTGGAGTGCAAACACCTACAATGCGGGAGCAGCGAATCTGACCATGGGCAAACTCCAGTCAGCCATTCAACAGGCTGTGCAGAAAGGACTCGATGGCGATGTTAACGTTATTGTTAACCCCGCTACTTGGGCTACCTTGAACACCGACTTGGCCGCGCTTCGACGTTTCGTTGAAGACAGCACGGAAGGCGAACTGGGCGTTGAAAGCATTAAGTATCTGTACGCAGGTGGAAAGATGGACGTTGTGGCCTACAACCTCTGCAAAGAGGGCGAATGTTTCATCATGCCTAAGAAAGGCGTGAATCGTATTGGCGCAGCGGACATTGGTTTCAAACTCCCCGGCGGCGATAACGGATTCCTCCATGTGCCTGATCGTATGGGCTATGAGTTCCGGCTGTTCTCTTCTCAGGCGTTCTTCACGCCGTTTGTGGCGAAGCTTGTTAAGGTGTACGGTATCGTTAATAGCTAAACAACTGGGTAGGCTCCGGGCTAGGGGCTTAGACCTCTAGCCCGACCTATCCTTATTCCAAGGAGAATAAAATGGCTTCTACAATCACAATCACTCTTACTGTCCCTAGCAATGATGCCACTGTCGCAGCTAAAATGAAATTGGTTCCGGGATTCAGCCCTCAGTCATTTGAGGAAATCGGCAAATATTTTCATTCTATCTCAGGTGGAGCTTATTCTGGTCGGGCCGTAGTTACAATCGGTAGTTTACCTTCAGTTACTGTTTACGTCGGATATTAAGTTATCAGGTTTGCGGTCACCCGATATACAAAACCGCCCAGATTTCTAGGAGCTGATTTATGTCAATACCCCTTACAATTAACGGCATAACCTTTAACTACCCCAGTCCTTTAGACGTGAACTGGGGTCCTGTTCTAGATGGTTGGTCTACAGCCGTTACGAACGGTATGCTCCAAACTGGCGGATCAAATGCCGCTAATCTTATTAAAAGTGCTTCTGGAAACACAGCTTCTACCGGGTTTCTTCGTTTAGCCCATGGAGATTCTATTGATTGGCGGAATAATGCCAATTCAGGGGATTTAGCTCTTTCCGTTAATAGTTCAGATCAGCTCGTATTTAATGGCAATGTGTTAGCTGCCGGTGGTACAGTTAATGCTGGTACTCAGTACCAATTAGGGTATTACGCAACGTCTTCCAATGCTATTAGTGGTTTAACCCTTATTACAGCTAATATGGCCCTAGAAAGCGATTCTAACGGCCTTCCCATAGCTTCTGGTGTGACTTCTACAGAACTGGGGTATGTTAGCGGAGTTACCTCGTCTATTCAGACTCAACTTACCTCTAATGCTACTGTAGCTAATAATGCCCTTCCTAAGACTGGTGGTACGATGTCAGGGGCTATTAATATGGGCGGTAATAAGATTACTGCTCTAGCGAATGGCACAGCTAGTACAGATGCGGCTGCTTTCGGTCAACTCTCCACCTTTACGCCTTCTGGACTCATCAGTATGTATGGCGGTTCAGTCGCCCCCTCTGGTTGGCTCCTTTGTGATGGTTCTAGTTATTCTACAGCTTCCCAACCTAATCTATTCGCCGTTATTGGCTATACATTCGGCGGTAGCGGAAGTAATTTCAATGTTCCGTTTATGACTGACCGGGTTGCTATCGGCGCGGGTTCAGTGGCAGCGTTAGGTGCAACAGCAGGTTCTAATACTCATGCCATTGCTCAATCAGAACTACCTGTTTCTATAGGTACAGCCAATAGTGTAGTGACAGATCCGGGACATTTACACTTAGAAAGAGTGAACTTAGCGGGAGCAGGGAGTGGTGTTGGAATAAGTCCTACGGGCCCTTCATTGACTTTCCAGAATACGAATGTCAATACAGCAACAGCTACAACAGGGATTACAGTGGCAACAACGATTACTAATGCTGGCGGGGGCAATGCAATGAGTTTAGTGCAAGCCTCTTTAGGCTTGACGTATATTATAAAGGCGTAAGGAGATTAAGATGGATATGCATGATGACGCACTTAGACAGGCTTTACTTACTGAATTAATTGATAAAATGCACAGCCGAATGGCAGATAAGATGTTTCCAGATTCTAATGCCATTCCTATGCCCAATCACGATCAAGGCGATCTTCCCGCAGCCTCTGACATTCCTGATACTGAAGCTCATGCTTCTGTTGAAGCGGGTGCGGATGTGACAGACCATGGCGCGGAAGGCGAAGGAACTTCGACTGGTATTCCTGATGAAGATGGTATGTCAGACGAAGAATTAGACGAAATGATGAAAGGAATGGATAAGTAAAGGAGCATTTAAATGCCCGGTGTTGATTATACTACTACAGCGCTTATTGCCAATGTAAAACGGCGTATAACGCTTCCTGATGCTCAGAACTTATACAGACCTGAAGATTTGATTGACTTCATGGGAGATGAACTGTCTAGTACTCTTATTCCTTTGGTGCATTCTACCCAACAGGAATATTGGGTAATGAAGATTGATGTGCCTCTTGTCCAGAACCAGACCAATTATACTATCCCGATACGGGGTATTACAAATGGCTTACGCTTAGTAACGTTGATGGATAACAATGGTAATGAAATTGATTATCCGCTTCTCCGCCCTGAAAACACAGCCAGTTCTTATAACTGGTTAAGTCCCTATTCTACATCTACCCTATACGGGTTCTACATGGAAGGGGATCATATCGTTATGTTCCCTAATTCTGTTGTAACAAATCCTGTAAACACTGTTAGATTTAGAATAGAAAGACAACCTTCACAGCTCTGTTCAACTGATGAAGCTGCGCAGATTACTAATATTGCCGGTCAATCTATCACAGTAAGTGCCATTCCTACAGACTGGACTACAGCCCTGCTATATGATATTATGAATGGCCAGCCTCAGTTTCAGCCTAAAATAGATGATGCGGCTGTTTCTAACTTAAATTTTAGTACGAATGTCATAACCTTTTCTACCACTTTACCTTCTAACTTAGCCATTGGCGATTGGATCAGTATACAAAATACAGCGCCTATTCCTCAAATTCCTTATCAAGCTTTTCCTTATCTAGCTCAGTGTGTGGCGAACTTGGCTATGGCTGGCATGGCTGATACCGGTCCTTATGACGAAGGGGTTAAAAAAGCGGCCATGATGAAAGAAGATTTATTGAAGTTAATGCAGCCCCGCGATATGGGAAATGTCCAAACCGTTGTTAATAGAGGTGGTTTGTTTGATAACGGTCAGTTTTGGGGTTGGGGTTCCGGGAATTACTGGTAAACTAATTTGCAAGTTCTCACTCTTAAATGCAAGGGACTTTATACATTCCCTAATAACCTCGGCTCTGTTCCCGAAGGGTCACTCTCTTTAGCCCAAAATGGGGTTATTGATAGAGATGACACCTTTGATACACGCCGGGGTTTTATGCAGTATGGCAACCCTCTTACGTATCCTTTTCAGGCCATGTATAATTTCAATACCACCCTCATGGGTTGGGATACTAATAATCAATTCTGGTATGACGCTGGTTCAGGAGCATGGACATCTCTCTCTGGTACATATGATGCCCCGAACGGCACCTACCGTATTAAAAGTGCTGAAGCCTCTGGTAATATGTATTTTTCCACATCTACTGGCGTTATTGGTTTAACGGCTCCTACGTCTTCTTTTTATTACGCAGGTGTCGAATTTCCTTTAGATTCTAAAGCGACTCTGAATACATCAGCAGGAGCTTGGTTTGCTCCCGGTGAAACTGTAGGATACCGTATGGTATTGGGGTATACGGATACCAATAATAACCTCCATATCTCAGCTCCAGCACAGCGTCTCGTTATTTCTAATCCGGGAGGGGGAAGTGCCAGTACCGTTACTCTTACTTGGTATATTCCACCCAATCTTCCTACAGGTTATTTCTATCAGATTTATCGTACCCGTCAAACAGCCGATATTGCTAGTGTAGCTCAAGATCCCGGCGATGAAATGTATTTGGTTGTTCAAAAGATTCTAACCTCTACTGATATATCAAATAAGTTCATTACCTATACAGATGCAACCCCAGATGTATTGTTAGGGCAGGTTTTGTATACAAATCCCTCCCAACAAACGATTGCAGGGGCTAATTACCAGCCCCCTTTGGCTAAAGATATAACCTTCTATCAGGGCAATATGCTGTATGCCAATACCACAACTCGGCAAACGGCTGTCATAAACATGATACATGTACCTGCTAATGGCTCTACAATAACCATTGGAGGGGTTGTTTATACAGCTCAATCAACTGAGAACGCCGCTATAGGTCAATTTCAAACTTTCACATCCGGTACTACTGGTCAAAATATAGACAATACTGCGCGTTCACTCGTACATGTCATCAATTTCTACAGTGCCAATACCTATTATTGGGCTATTTACACTTCAGGATATACGTCTCTACCGGGACAGATTACACTGGTAGAACGAGGAATTGGAGGTGGCCCCTTTGCCATTACTGCGAGTGATGGTACAGATTATTCGCCTCAGATTCCCGCAACAGGTACAACCTATAGTTCCAGTAACAATGTAAATACCCATTATGTGTATGTTTCTAAGGTGCAAATACCCGAAGCCGTACCTCTTTTAAACTATATTCCTGTTGGTACATCAGATAAAGCCATTATTCGTATTAAAGCTCTGCGTGATAGTGTATTCGTTTTTAAAGAAGACGGTGTTTATCGTATTCTCGGCACCGATATTACCAATTTCACCGTTTCCTTATTTGATAGTACTGTTATTTTAACAGCTCAGGATTCTTTAGTGACCCTTAACAATCAGATTTGGGCTATGACCAACCAAGGGGTTGTTGCGGTGAGTGATTCAGGCAGCGTAATAGAATCGCGAGCCATAGAAAGAGATTTAATTACCCTATCTTCTTCTTTATATCCCAACTATGCTTCTTCTACATTTGGCGTAAGCTACGAATCAGACCGGCATTATAATTTATGGACTAATAGTAATACGGTTGATACGAATGCCACACAGAATTGGGTATACAATTTCTTAACTCAATGCTGGACTAATTGGCCGATTAGTGTAACAGCCGGTATCGTTTCCTTGCCTCCGGATGACCATTTATATATGTGTTATGCAAATGGCCAAGTAGTGAGAGAGCGAAAAAATTGGACTCTATTTGACTTTGCTGATTTTGAGTACACAGTTACAGTGACAGGACATAGCGGTCTGACTGTCTTTCTAGCTTCTACAGCCAATGTTGCTATTGGGGATACCTTATACCAAACAGATTCTCTGGGCAATTTCATAGGACAGTCTATTGTTACAAATGTTGTAGATGCTTTGACCATTACGGTCACAGACTTCATTAATTGGCAGAACCGCGTAGCGACTGTTTATCAACCCATTCCCGTAGGTTTAGAATATAATCCTATTGGCGGAAACTTCGCTTGGGTAAAGCATTTCCAAGACTTTCAGGCTTTCTTTAAGAATTCCTCTTTCACAACGCTCAATTTCGGATTTGCTTCTGATTTTGATCCAAATACGGAGATTACGACAATAACGCCTTTAGGTTCTGCTTCCGGTTTTGGTAGTGTGCCATTTGGTAATGAGCCTTTTGGTGGGGAAGCCACTATTGCTCAGGTTGTTAGGACTCTTGTTCCTCGGCCTAAAGCTAGATGCCATTGGCTTACCCCTTCTATTAACCATTCAGAAGCTCTATCTAATATCTCTTTGACAGGTATTAACTTATTCTACGTCTTTGTTTCTTCAAGGACTCGGTAATGTATCAACCTGTATTTACACGTATTCAGAATGAAGACTTAGGACCCAATCCTCCTAAATCAACAGCTCCTATTGTATATCAGGTGAATCTATTGATTGATTTCTTGAAAACAGCCTTTGCTAAGGGTATTACATTTCAAGAAAATCTGATTGACAATATAAAGACTCTTCAGATTACATCTACAGGCAACCCGGCTACCGATACTATCACTTTTGCAGTTACGTTGCCGTCAGGCTATCAACCAGTTTGTGTTCAGATTCTTAATTGTCTTGATTTGTCAGGATCTATTGTAGGTAATGCTGTTTGGGCAGAAATGGCCCCCGGTCTTCAAAATGGCTCAATTGAAGTAAGGGCCATTTACGGCTTAACGGCTAATCATACGTATTCAATCACTTTCAGGGTATTTTAATGGCCACCTTACAAAACCAAAACGCTAACGATCCAAATTCTCCCAATAACTTCCCTACAACGGGCGGAACATCGTCTGCGGGCAATGCTCAGACAGGAGCAGGAGCTTCCGGCTCTGCTTCTGGTCAACAACCCACAAGTCCTGTTCAACAAAATGTTGCTCCTCAAGCAGGTCAGGGATATACGGACGTTAGTGCCTATTTGAATGCCAATCAATCCGGCGGAAATCAGTTAGGAACACAAGTAGCCGGGAATCTCACAAACCAATACAATACTACGCAGCAGGGTATTGATACGTCTGTTAATAATGCAAACCAATCTATTAATGCTGGATATACACCAGAGAATACACAGTTAATTCAGCAGGTAGCTTCTAATCCTACTGGAACTGCCGCAGATCAAAATCAATTAAACGCTTTTCAAGGCCAACTGAATGATACTTACGGCGGTCCTACTTCATATGCTGATTATGGCACACAGCAGGCCAATGTAGCAACCGCGCAACAGTATGGCAACCTTTTAAATACTCCGGGCGGCAACAATGTTCTTATTCAAGATGTAGAAAACCAGCTCAATCCCGGTCAAACCAGCCAAGGCATTAATACTCTAGATACGCTCCTTTTCTCCGGAAATCCTAATGCTGTACAAACAGCTCAGACGGCTGCTGCTCCATTAACATCTTTAACTGATTATCTTAATCAAGCAAATACAGGGGTTACAAACAATATCGCAGGAGCACAAAATGCTGCTGCTCAAACCTCGCAGGATGCCCTGAATGCCTTCACTGGTTCTAATGGTACTTTAACCAATCTAAATAATACGATTAACACCAATACGGCTACGGATATTGCGAATGCTCAGGCCCAAGAAGCTGCGCTCCGCGGTGATTTGACAAGTATTTATGGCGGCGTAACTGCCAATCCTAATCAAGGATATGGCGGTACGAATTCCCCATTTTATACCTCAGCAGCTCAAAACTATACGGTTGGTAATCTGTCTCCTCAAGACCTCGCCTCGCTTGGTATTACTCAAGATCAATGGAACCAATTACAAGGATCATTAACGCAGGCAGGAACTTCGCAGATTGGTGCGGGAGCCCATAACTTTGCTGCTTTCTCTCCTACTACCCAGATTGATTTAAACCAGTTCTTAAATCAGCAAGACCCCACACAAGTCCTTAACAATGCCAATACAGCCACCCAACAGCAATATCAAGAAACGGCTGCCATTAATCAATTACTAGGATCGCAGGCTCCAGTACAGACCGAGGCGCTTAACCCTTTAAGTGCTTCATTAGCGGGCACAGCTCCTACAAACTTAAATACGTTTGGTTATCAGAATGCTTTAACAAATGCTCAGCAAACAGCAGCAGCGGAAAAAGCAGCGGCAGATCAAGAAACAGCTGCTTTAGTGAATCAGGCAGACTATCAACATGCACAAAGTCAGCATGGGGGCGGTTTACTTGGCGGATTACAGCAAGCCATTACTCATCCGGGCAACACGGTAGCGAGTGTTTTTAATCCTACCTCATGGCTTCCCAATGCGATTAATCTATCTAAAGGACAAGGACCAAGTCCTACTAATATTAATCCTTTAGCTCCAACAACGAATAACGCTCTAACTCCCATAGCCCAAAAGCTTCCGCAAGGTCAATTAATAGATAAGTTTTTAAACAAAAATGGAAAGGTGAAATAACATGGCCAATGATATAACTGGTGGACTAGAATCAATTTTAGGTTTGGATACGACTGCGGGCACTAGCGATATTCAAGCCGCTATTCAGGCTCTCCAGAATGTTGGAGTTCCTAATGCTTCACAGCTGACACTTCCAGAACTTCAGAAATATGTGTCTGCCGGTGTGCTTAGTCCTTCTCAGTATCAAGCCATTTCTGAGAATCCTCAAGCCTATCAACAGGCTTTCCAAGCTGCTCAGGATACATCAGGTACAGATGCTGAGAAAGCGGCTCTCCAGCAGTTAGGTGGAGTAGTCTCAGCTGGCGGTAGTACGCCTATAAACCAAGCTAACCTAGTTAACAATATTAACACCACAAATCAGGCCATGCAAGCGGCACGTCAAGGCATTCAAGAGAATGCTCAAGAACGTGGAGTTGCTGGCGGTGGACAAGAATTTCTAAGCCAATTATTGAATGAACAAGGAAATGCTTCTAATGCGAATAGCGGAGCTGTAAATGCAGCAGCTAACAATGCCCAACTTGCTTTACAGGCTATGACACAGCAGGGACAATTAGGTGGACAGCTTCAAGGCCAATCTAATCAGACTGCTGAAGCACAAGCTCAGGCTGCTCAACAGATTGCCCAATATAATTCACAGCTACAGTCTGCGGCAAATCAGTATAATACCCAGAATGCTAATAGTGCTCAAGCTGCCAATCTTCAGAATGCTCAGAATATTAGCAATACCAATACGCAAAATGCTAATGCTCGTACCCAATATAATGCTCAAGTTCCTCAGACAATATTTAGCGATCAGATGGGTAAAGCAGGCGCAGAAGCTAATGAGTATGGTCAAGCAGCTAATCTGGCAGAACAACAGGCTCAGCAACAGAACCAATTCACCGGATCTCTTATTGGAGCCGGTGCTACTCTTGGGGGAGACTACTTAATGGGTAATGCCATTAATGGAGGTAAAGTAGCCGGAGTTACAGGAACGCCTAGCGAAGAGACAGGTACTGATGCTGTCAATATAGGTTACGGCTCAACTCCAACAGGAGCTAATGCAAATCCTCAGAATTATGGTATCATGCCGGGTAATTACGCTATGGGCGGAGATGTCAAATGCTATGCCCAAGGTGGAGAAACTCATAGCCATGAAATCTGTATGAAGATGGGCGGAAAGGTACCGGGAGAAGCAAAGGTACCCGGAGACTCTACCCAGAATGATACAGTACCGGCTAAACTCTCTCCACATGAAATAGTACTACCCCGATCCGTCGCACAAGACCCTAATGCCCCTCAAAAAGCAGCTCAGTTCGTTCAGGGAGTGAAACAGAACGGCGGTCAACCTCCTATGATGGGTAATGGTAAATCCTTTGCTGATATCATTAAAGAACTAGAAGCCAATGGCTTAGAACTTAGGATTGGTACAAAATAATGCCCTTCAAATCTAAAGCACAACAACGGTTTATGTTCGCAGAGCACCCAGAAATGGCTAAAGAATGGGCCGATAAGACCCCTGATATTAAGGCCCTCCCTCAACATGTCAAAAAGATGGCTGATGGGGGAATGGTGCAAGATGAACCGGGAATACAAGATGCTACAGTGTCAGACGGCGCTACATTAGCTGCTCTTGCCTCTCTTGCAGGTGCAATACCTGAATTGGCTGGCGCTGCTCCTGAAATGCTGGGAAGTGAAGCAGGAGAGATATCTCTAGGTGGTAAAGCTCCCGAAATGGAAGGAATGCCCGCTAAAATTCAAGTCTTCTCAAAAGGTGTTATGGGGAAAGGCACCCCAAATGAGACGACAATATGGGGAGTAAAAGGCGATCCAAAGGATCTTTTAAAAGAATTCGGTGACGAAGCTCCCGGTTCTGTTCCGGAACATATTTTGAAGGCAAAAGGATTGTTACCGGACACGTCTATAGATGCTACAAGTCAAGATGCTCCTAACAGTTTCGCCAAAGGTGGAGAAGTCATGGATAAAACAAAAACAAATTCAATGAGTGACATCGGTACTCTAGCTGGTCTTAGAGATTTATTGGCTAAAGCACATGCGGGAGAAGACATACACGAAGCTCCTAAAATGAATCCTGAAGATGAGAACAAAGAAGGATCATTCCTTGGAGATTTCTCTGCTCACGCCTCTACTGATTCTGCTGGCGCACAAGGATATGCTTTTGGCGGCGAAACAAATCCTAAAAAAGAAACTATATCCGCAATGGAAAATAATCCTAGCGCGGGATTTGCTGATGGTGGAGATGTGCTTGATACTTCTAATATTATGCAATCCGCTGTCGCACCTTCCGCAGCCCCGATTGATACAGAAAACGGAGGTTCGGGACGAGTTCCTTTTCTATTTCCACAATCCCAAACTAATATAGCCCTTACGGGGAGCGATACCGTTGATCCAGCTTTTATTCAAAAATTACAAGCCGGTCAACAAATGCCTCCTGCTCCGACCGTGCCGAATCCTGTTGGTCAAACTCTTCAAACAGCCCAGAATATCCCATCTACCAATCCGGGCATCTATCAAGGAATTACAGCAGATGATAGAAATGCTCTTTTACAGAAACTTCTTGCTCAAAAAAGTAGTGGAGCAAATCTTGCTGCTTCTGGTTTAGCTGGTCTTGGAGACGCCATTTCAAATTCTTTTGGTAAGGGCGGTCAGAATACTCAAGGAGCTCTTCGTGAAGCACAAAATCAAAATATTAACACCCGTATCGGAGCTATGGATACACAACGCCAACAGCGTATGCAAGACTTACAAGCTAATCTTGCACAACAAGAGAATGACCCTAGGTCTGCTTATAGCCAAGGGATGCGTTCATTCTATAGCCAATTAACAGGCAAAACCTTCCCTTCTGGTATCTCGGCCTCTATGATGAAACAGGCTTTCCCAGATTATGCTAAGATATTTGTCTCCCAGCTCACAGCTGCTATGACTCAGAGAGGTCAGACTCTTGGAGCTCAAGAAAAGCTGGCAACCAAAGGACCTTTTCAACGATTGGTTGATAATATCTTCGGAAATAAAGCTGAAGAAA
>Ga0265338_10008548_pt1 | contig 12395 bp, 10 predicted proteins | sample 42126metaG_FD_193579 | JGI IMG/M metagenome (GOLD analysis project Ga0265338, IMG submission 193579) | Rhizosphere microbial communities from Carex aquatilis grown in University of Washington, Seatle, WA, United States - 4-21-26 metaG | ecosystem: Host-associated > Plants > Roots > Rhizosphere... | reverse complement strand
TGCGATCACCACGTCGGCCATCGGCTTCGAGGCTTTGAATTGCTGAAAGACCTCCGCGCAGACCGAGCCGCTCAGCTCGCCAGTCCCGTCGTCGGCGATCAGACCCCGTAAGACGGCCGCGACTTCCTCGGGTGGGTATCGCCACGAGCCGTCGGCCACCTTGACGGGATGGAAGGTGACGTTGTCGCGCGATTTGACCTCGGCCTCGTCGACACCAAGAAGGGCTGCCACTTGCCTGCGGGAGAGATACGTCGGATTGCTTGCCATGGGATTTTCCTTTGGGAGTGTTTCCCGAGGCCACGGCGAATACCGTACCTACGGCTGTTGGCAGAAGGTCGGTCATACAACGAGAAGCTGTTTGGCCCGCTCGCAAACCGGGGTGCCGTCTACCGATGGGTTCGCCGGATCTGCAAGCTGTCCAAAGTGCCAGTGGTTCCACCCCATGGACTACGGGGAACTCACGGCACGCTGGCACGCGAACGTGGAAGCACCGTGAAGGCCGTGAGCGAGGCGCTGGGGCATGCATCGACTACCGTGACGCTTGGCCATTACATCAAGCCATCGGCAGATCTAGCGGCCAAGCAGCGAAGAGTCGAAGCCGTGTTGGCGGTTGGTTAGGGTGCCGAATCGTGGTACCAAGTTGGTGCCAAAGTGGTGCCAAGTGGTGCCAAACGTAGCTTGGATTACAAAGTCTGAATCGTAACTGTTTGAAATTATTATGCGGGGATGGCGGAACTGGTAGACGCGCCAGACTTAGGATCTGGTTTCGAAAGAAGTGGGGGTTCGAGTCCACCTTCCCGCACAACAATCAATTCGGTAAGTTAGGTCCAACGGATCTGGTGTCATCGGGTCGGCTCGCTTCTGATCCCCCACCTGATCCCCCATTCTTCTCCTCGGTGTCGGTTCCCATCACCATGCGGACGATGCTGCCTGCTGCGGCGAGTTTCTCCTGACTTCCCACGTGGCTGTAGTGCTCGGTCATCGCCGTCGTGACATGGCCGGTAATGCTTCGCGTAATGATCTCGCCAGCCACTTGACGCGACAGGTTGTTGAAGGTGCGGCGAAAACCATGCGTGCTCACCCTCTTCTTGATACCCACCTTGTCCAGCACGCTGATCAAAGCCCACCTCAACCATACCTTTGGTAACAGTCCGCCATCCTTCGCCGGAAAGACCCAGTCAGAATCGAGTGCTGAAAGTCCAGACGCAGCCGTTGCGGCCCGATGTTCCCTCAGCACCACCGCTAGCTCGGGCACGAGTGGCACCGAGCGCACCGATCCTGTCTTGGTCGTGTCGACCACACCTTTCCATTGCGCCCGCCTAACCCGGATGACGCCAGCTTCCTCGTCCAGATCGGACCACTTCAAGGCAGTGGCCTCGCCGTAACGCAAACCCGTGAGGGCGAGCGTGAGGGCGAGCGGGTAGTGCTTGGGCTTGTACTTACGAAATGCCGCGAGCACAAGCCCAAGCTCCTCGGCACTCAACAGGTTGGGCTCTTCGTCCGTGAACTTCCTGACCGGAAGCCGCTTCACCCTTGCTGCCGGGTTGTGCGACAGGTGGAACTCCGCTGCCGCATCCGCCAACACCATCCTCAGCATGATCAGTGCCCCATTCACGGTTCCGGCCTCCAGGTCCTTCCTTAGCGTGATCTGCCAGGCTTTCACGTCAGCGTCGGTGATCTTGTCGACGTAGAAGTCCCCAAAGTAGGGGAGGACGTAGTGCGCGAGCGACTCGGCATACGTTGTCGCGGTCGAGAGCTTAACGGACAGAGCCCTTGACCTCAGCCACGATACCAAGAAGAAGCGCAGCGTCTGAGGCTTTGCGACCTGGTCCGCGTTTCGGATCTCGTCCCGCCATTGCTCGCGCAACTTCACCGCATCTGTCAGGGTCCCGTGTATCAGTTTGTCCACCTCCTGCATCCGTCCAGTTTTCGGATTGACTGCTCGAACACGGATGCGTTTTCGGCCGTCGGATAATTCTTCTATGCCCGGAAATTTCGCTTTCATCTTTTGCTCCCATCCGGGGCTTGGGAGCGCCACTGCCCCGGATCATATCGTCAAGGTCGGATCTGAGAAACAGGTAAGTTCGTCCGCGCCGACCAGCAGGAACGAGCCTCCCCGACAGCACCAAGTTGCGTATCGCCGAACTCGACCTGTAGCGCAGGTAGCTTGCTGCCTCTGCACTGGTTAGGTAAGGCGACTGCTCGCGAGACACAGGAACGCCATCTCCGTGTTCGGAGAGTTTTTCGTTCGCGTTTGCCTCTCGCAGGCCCATACCATCTCTTTACAAGTAGGCGTTTTCAGCCCGATGGCAGTGGCACGTGGCCGTAAATTGAGAGGGCGATGCACGTAGAGGTCGCAAGCGGAGTGGTATTCGCCACGCGCGGACACTCGGGCACGGTGGAGGGGCACGTTCAGCAGGCCGCACCCGTTCGAAGACGTTGGTAGTGGATCTGCGACCAGCAACACCACGCGCCCTTCCCACAGAACGTGTACGGCGAACACCTTCTCGCCAACCCAGAGCATCGCCCGGCGTGAGCGGAAGGTCTTGTTGGGCGCGGACCATCGGCGCGTTGTCGATCTTTGTCATCGAAGCGTCAGCGCACGCACCGGCGACAGACTGCGAGCCATGCACGGGCGCGTGCTCGGCGCGTTCAGAATCTCACGAGGTCAACGTTCTCACCCACCGCGCGAACGCTGCAAGTGCGTCCGCTCAAGAAGATCGCTTCTTCATCACCTTCGGTGGCGGCCATTCCTTCCGGCGTCCCCACCCAAATTCGATGGCCTCAATCAAGACCGAGGACATCTTGCGCTTGTGCTTCTTCGCGTACCCGCGAATCTGCGACTTCAAATCCCTCGGCAGGTCCAGCGTCACCAGCGTGCGCCATTTCAACCAGCACTGGATAGCTTTCACGTAGACTGCGCTCCTCGATCCCTCGTGGCCTCCCTTGCCCCCGTACTTCTCGGCTCTGTACTCGTCGACAGCTGCCTTTGTGGCCACGGGGATGCTAAACGCTTCCTTCTCCCACGGAGGCAACGGAGGTCGCCCCCTGCGGGGCCGATCAGCCTTCTTGTCGGCTTTCTCCTCCATGACCGAGTTCCATTCGAAGGATCTCATGCTTGGCGGAACCGTTCAAGCTCGACAGCCCCATTTCCGATGGCGTTAAATCATTAGCTTGCGCCTCCATTTTTCGATGGCGGGAAATCAAGATCGCACATTCTGGGGCTCCGTTCGCTCGCTTTTCCGCTCAGCTCGCGTAATCGAGGGTCCGCCGGTGTCTTACCCTGGGCAAACACAGAGGTGGCCTTTAGACGCATTTTTCGACCGACACCCGTGTTGATCCTGGACCACAGCGCTCGGAGCGGTCGCCACCAGCCCCACGCTACGATCTGAAACCGTCTATCGCGAGTTCGTCGTCCATGACGCCGACACCACCGCGATCATCGAGATGGCGAACGCGCAGCGACCACGAGAACGCCAACCGCCTCGATTAGTTACCTCCCCTTGGGGCGCGTTCCACCGACAGCTTCGTCGCGCTTCTCGGGCAAGAACTTGAGTGCCTCAAGCACAACCCCGGTGAGCGGCAAGTCCATGTCCTGCATGTACGCCTTCGTCTTCTCGCGTAGCTCCTTGGGCAAGCGCCGCCAGACTTGTACACGAAAGTTCCACCAGAACCTCACGGCATCGAGGAGGACATCGTTCAGCGACCGCCCCGCTTCCCGATTCTGGTACTCCTCGATCTTCTCCCAAAGCCGCACGGGCATACGCAGCGGATAGCGATGGATCTTGGGGTTCTCCTTGCGCTTCCGCTTGGGCTGCACAACCTTGTGGATCGTTGGCGTGTGCATGACGAAGATCTTCCAGAGGCTCGCACGGTCCCGCACGCCGATCAAGTTCCAGCCTTCCCCAGTTCTCCACCGCCGGGATCGCGGCACCACCTCGCGGTGGCGCCACCGCCAGATCGTGCATTTGGGGCCGATCTGAAGCCTCGTTTTCGACGAACCTGCGAGATCCTCGTCTGGGCGCTGTCTTACGTATCCCCGATCCAGAAGGCGAAGCCGGTGACGCCACCAGGGTCCATCGACCTCGACACGACCACGTACTCGCCATGGTGGCGTCACCCAACACCGCGATGGTGACGCCACCAAAGGGTGACGCCCCCACCAGATCGCACATTTTGGGGCTCCGTTCGGTCGCTTTTCCGCTCAGCTCGCGTAATCGAGGGTCCGCCGGTGTCTTGCCCTGGAAAACACAAAAGTGGCCTTTAGACGCATTTTTCGGGTTCGCCCCGTGTGATCGCGATCCCGCGAGGTCACAGAGGTCGATTTGGCCGCTGCCTACCTCGTGGATGCGACCGCGCAGGAAGTTGTCGGGCAGCAACCCGCCTCCACCACGCTCATCGAGATGGTGAACGCGCAGCGACCGCGAGATCGCCAGCGGCAAATCTCCGACCACGCATCAGCGCACGCGCAGATCTCCCCCGCTCACGGCAACACCTGTCCGATGTTCAGCGATGACGTCGAAGCTGCCATCGCCACCAACGCCGAGTGCATCGGCGATCTCGACCGCCAGCACCACGCGTCTATCATCCGGATCGCGCGCAACCGCTCAGGGAGCTGCGTGCGCATCGCCGGTTGACCACGCGACTCCGCTGAACTGCTGTCGGCAACTCGTCTTGTAAAGAGAGATTAGGGCCGGTGTGGACAGAAATCGCGATGGTCGCGAACACCATCACCATCGCCGCGCACAAGAAAGGTGAAGAGCAATGTCGAACGAAATCATGCAACCCGAATCGAACAACGAAAGGAACGAGGACGTGGAGCAAATCAATGGAGCAACAGCAGCGGACAACGAAAACGAGGCGGCCTTCAACACCAACGTCACCAACAGCAGGCCAAGCGAAGAAACGTGGCTACCCGAGGGAGGAACGACAGTGAACGAAACCCGACAGATCGATACCGTCATACCCGACTTCAACAACAAGCCGCAGGCACCAGACGGTCTGAGGCTTCCGCCCAGGGAGCCGTCGCGCGTCAACAAGTATCCATTCTACGGGATAGTTGGCGACCTCCTCCGCGTGGTCATGCCGCATGTCGAGGCGAACGAAATGGCCATCGCGGCGCCGTTTCTCACCGGCATGGCCAATCTCATCGGACGAGGGCCCCATTTCGTAGCTGGGGGAACCGAACACTACCTGCAATTCTACGCCGCCCTTGTGGGCACCTCAGCCGATGCGCGCAAGACCACGGCGATCAACATTGTGTTGGGGCTCCTACGCCGTGTCGACCCGTCATGGGCAGCACGCTGCCAGGAGATCACCCTGCTCTCGGGCGAGGGTCTTGTCGCCTGCCTTCACGACCGGGACCAATTCGACGACCGCAACGGGGACAAGCGACTCTTCCTTGTCGATACCGGGCCCGCAAGCACACTAAGATCCATTCGCCGGCCGCAGAACACGCTTTCCCCCATTCTTTCCGACCTCTGGGACAAAGGCATCGCCTCAACACGCTCGAATGCGAACCCAAGGGAGACGACCGACGCGCTGGTCTCTCTTATCGGGGACTTCAACGTTAGTCCCAAACTTTCCAAGCGTATGCTTGAGGGGCAGACCTGCTTTGACCGGCGGCTTCTCCCGTTCTTCGTCGAAAGATCGAAGTCCGTGTCATTTTGCCGACCGTTGCCCTTCGTCGCGCTGAGGCCCATCATCCGGAGGTTGAAGAAAGTCGTGGAGTTCGCGAGAACCGTCGGGGAAATGCAACTCTCGAAGAAGGCCGAGCAGCTGTGGGGGAAGCTGTATTCCCGTTGGGCTGAGAAAGATCCCCGGCGGTCCTTCCTGGTAGAAGAACTCAAGGCCCACGCTCCTGCGCACGTGCTGCGAATGGCCTGCGTGTTCGCCCTGTTGGACATGCAGTTGACCATCAAGGTTCAGCATCTCAAGGCAGCTTCGGCCATGTGGGACCACGTCGCCGCATCAATCGACTTCATCTTCGACCAACAAGAGGGATAGCGTCCGGCTATTGTCCGGCTGCTCGGACCAAAAAGGTCGATTGACTTCCGATCCGAGCAGTCGCCCCCCTCCCGGTGAAGGTGGCGCGAGCTTCCGCCGAGACACCTGCAGGTTTCCAGAATTCTTGTTTGACTGGGCTCATTCACCGAGCAAGGCCGATGCTGCTAGCGCAGTCCTAGTAGCAGACAACCACGGCGCCCACGCTCGCACGGCACCGTCAGATTGCAAGAATCGTCTCTTGTAAAGAGTAGTTGCCAGTCGAAATCGGTGCGCGTAGATGTCGCGGGTTGCGAATGATGTTCATCGGTTGCTGGCTGATAGAGGTAAAGGAAATGGGAAAGAAGATCAGCAATGGCAATGCCAATACACGCGACGCCCTGCAGAGCGAGCCGACACTTTATCTGGTTCGGTTTCACATGCGTGATTGGCAACTTGCATTTGCAGTCAACGATTCGGCCTGCACTAACGAGTCGGTACGCCAACACCTGAATTCGTGGGCAAGACAGGTATCACCTCGACCAAGGGAGGGAGTTGTGGTGTGCGGTCTTGAGTCCAGTTCTAGTGGCATTACGGTATGGGGCTTTGCCTATTCACGGTTGCCAGCCGAAGCCATTGAGGACTTGTGGGCACGGGAAACTGGTACGGTTATCAATGAACCGTTTGTCGAAGAAGTCGATGTAGAGCTAATAGGGCTGGCGAGAATCGCACTCGCTGTGCTGCGCATTGGTGATGCCGAACGCCAGGGCGACGTGGCGGGCTCGAACTTCGCGGCTGTGGGAGACTTGAATTTGAGCCACTACCGCTCTCTCGTGACCAAGGCAAGCGATGATGTCTCAGACTTTGAATAGGTAGTCGAGGATGTATTCGCGCGTGGGGGAATGAAAGCGTTCCCCTACGCGCGCTATCACCAAGATCGACGACGGCTTCATCGGCGACGCCAAACGAAGCGCGTTCTTGGTCGATTAGAGTGCGTATTTTTGATGGTGGGACGCGAACACGGTCGACCTCGGGAAAGAGACAGGGAACAAGGTCTTCCACACGCTGGGCGGAGGAAGTTCGAGTGGGAAAGATGGGACGTAGTGACTCTACTACTCCCACTTTGTGACGATGATTTTCACACATCCAACTGGGAACACCTACTTCATGACGATGGTTTCTACCCATTCAATTGAAAACACCTACTTCATGTCCACGTGTTTCCACACGTCCAATTGCGAACACCCACTTCCGATCACTTCCCACTGTCCAGTTGATGAACGGGATTGTTTCCACCACCAACCTCTTCCGCTTCCACCTCTATTATCGACAGTTCTTCCACTGGTGAATTCTCATTCTTCCAACCTCGAATCGATTGATTCTGACCACAAACACACCCCAATTTCCACCTCAACACCATCAACCTCAAACCCCTGGACAAATCACCATGAAATTCTACAAGAAGACCGACGAGAAGATTGAATCGCAGAAGAACACACGGGAAATGGTCGAAAGCGTAGCCTGGGTCTTGAAACACAAGAAGGGGATTCCCAACTCCCCAGAGCGAGAACTTCTACTCCGAGAAGCCCCAAGGATCCGCCTCTGCGGCAAGAAGAAGAGAAAGAGCGAATGGCGCCGGCATGAGCCCCGGTGGCACCCTTATTGTGACCATCCTTGCTGTCCGTGGTGCCAAGTTGAGCGTGCAGAGAAGAACAAGCTCGCCCTGATCGCACAGTTCACCGGATACGACCCCGAACTTCTGTACATCGTCACCCTTTCCTCCGGACCTGGAAATGTCAGAGGTCCCGAGCTGGCTGCCGCCATGGAGAAGATGGACGACGCATTCGACCGTCTTTGTCGTCTGGTTGCATGGAAGAAGGTGGTCAAACGCTGTGGCGGTCCCCAACACCGTTCCTGGGAACCCAAAACCCGGACCCACGACCTCGGGTTCCGTGTCCACAACCAGCTGATCTGTTTGGTCAAGACGAAGAAGCCTCGCTGGCGTCAAATCAAAGAGTGTTTCCGTAGGATCCTCGGTCTACCGAAGGGAACACCTGAGGACACCTACTTCTTCGCCGAAAGGCTCAAGAGCCTTGAAGGACACGCAGAGTACCTGACTTCGGTGGAGCAGTTGGTCCCCGGATACGACCCCGAGAAATTGAGGAAGAGGTCGGAGATGATGAATATCCCCGATGAGGACTTGGTCGAATTCATCAAGGCTGTGCCCTATCGGCAGCATGTCTATTTTCGCGGTCTTGATCGCAGTCGCAAGCCGCCGAAGCCAAAGCCCAAGTGGACAAGGGCAACGCCCGAGGGGAAAAGGCCATGATCTCTCGAAAGGAAATGATTTTCGTCTACGGGGACCTTTCGACCTCGTCCAATCGCTTGGCTTCACGGTTCAATGTCGTCCAGGAGTGGGTAAGACGGTGTACCGAGGGGGAGCCTTGCAATCTGTCCCAATGCCCGCCCTGTCTCCGCAGGAAGCTTTTCCGGGAGCGACGAGAGGTACGCTCCTGGTTCCAGAAGCACAAGCATTTTGACTTGCAACGGATCATCCTGCGAGTTCCATTCCTTGTACGCGGCAAGAACTTGGATTCCACCTTCGAGAAGCTCCGGCCACAGATTACGAAGCTGCTGCAGGGGAAGAAGGTGTGGAACTCCACCCTGAGAGGTTACGTCCTCATCATCCACGTCGACGTCATCGCACCCCGTGAGGGTAGCAAATTCAGTCGGTTCCAGATCTCCATCTACTTGATCGCCTGCTGTCGTCAAGTCGCACCTCTGGAACTCGCAACGCGGTGGCATCGCCTGCTTGGTGCTGCGGGTGTACCACGACGTGCTCCACGCTCAACTCTGGTAGAGGTCGAGCCCCTCGGCGTCAACATCAAGAAGGTAGTGCAGTGGCTAGTGCCGACCTCGTCTGCGCTACTCGGCTGCATGCCCTCGAACCCATTCTCTGCGTCCCCATACCTTGAAGTCCTACCCCAGCTCAGCAAGGTGCTCGTGGCTCCACGCCATGGCGATGGTGGCTGACCTCTCGACGAGAGGCACAGCTCCCCAGCTCCCAACTTCCACAATGTAAAGGAAAGGTACCATGCCAACGAATTCAACAGACCACACGGACGCTACTTCGTCCTCCTCGAAGCTGCACACCAACATGTACGAAGATGCGACGACATGGAATCCCTTCAAGGGCTGTCGATTCGATTGCACCTACTGCCTTCCCAGCTTTCAGCTCCAGGCCAAGCGCCAGAAGCACAACTGCATGTCCTGTTACGAATACATTCCACACTTCCACCCTGAACGCCTTGGGAAGATTCCATCATCCCCCATCGTCTTTGTCTGCGGGAACGGTGATGTCGCGTTCGCTACGCGGGAACAGAGGAGCGCCATCATCGCCAGCATCCGCGACTGGACTCGGACTCACCCACGGTCCCACAAGGTCTTCTACCTGCAAAGCAAGCGCCCCAGGTGCTTCCTCCCGCACCTAGACGCGCTTCCCAGGAGTGTAGTCTTGGTCACCACCCTGGAGACGAATCGTGACGCCGGGTACAAGGTCGTCTCCACCAAGGCACCGCCACCATCGTCTCGCTACCGCCAGTTCCTTGCTCTGGACTACCCACGCAAGATCGTCACGGTAGAGCCGGTGATGGACTTCGACGTCGACGTGTTCGCATCATGGATCGTCGCCATCAATCCTGAACTCGTCTACCTCGGGTTCAACAGTAAGAAGGCGCCGAAGCTGCCCGAGCCTTCGGTGAAGAAGATGGTGAAGTTCACGACGATCATCAACGCCGCTGGGATCCCCATCGTGGGGAAAACCCTGCGTGGGCTGCGGCTGCCTGGTGTGCGTTGAGGTGATGCTGGGGCTCGTTCTCCCTGAAATCGGGAAGAGCCCCAGCAGGGTATTCGATTCGATTGGTCTCGTGGTGCCGCTGTCAGTGCGTGGGCAGGCCCCTTTCAATTGCACTGCCTACGATACGGTCGACGTACTTGCGGAATTGCGCGGCATCCATCTTGCTGTGCCGCCCGTCGTAAGTGTCACCTTCCCAGTAGTCGTCGAAGGCGTTGTAAAGGCTGCCCTTCGCGAAGATCACAAAGGAGCCACGCAGCCAGCGAGTCACAAGCCTGTGCGATGGCACGTACTCGCCATCATCCCATAGCGAGCGGTCTTCGTACTGCAACGGCTCCGTCTCGGTAAGTTCTTCTCGACCGTTGGATACCGAGTCGTAGACCCCGCTCGGAGCAAGCTCGTCCAGCTCCAAACGTAGGTAGGACATCGACGGGATTCCCGCGATGGCGTTGAGGGTCAGGCTTCGTGGCTTGACGATCTCGGGGCTGCCCCTGTCCCCGTCCTCTCCATGACAAAACAACTCGATGCAACCCGCTTCCCTGGCTATGGTCGCACTTGCGAGATCGTTTCCACCGCCGGTAGGAAAGAACATGTGGTTGGAATTGGGTACGCCGATGGCCCTCAACACTTCAACGATCTCTTTCGGATCGGTCCAGGTCCGGGTGGAAAGGTCCTTCTTTCCGGTTGCATGTTGTAGGGCCTTCAACCAGGCAGCATTGGCTTCTCGGCGGAATACGCCGAAGTCAATGTCCTGGTCCTCTTCCGACGAAACCTGCGATTGCGGCGGTGGTGGTGCAGCGGCTGTCGGTGGCGAGGAATCTTCGGTCGCCGACGGAATTGCGCCAAGCTGGATCAGGCTCATGCCAGCCTTTCGGGCCAGTTCGAGCCCGCGCTCAAGGTAGGTGGCCAAAGGCGCTTTCTCGGTTATCCCGAATATGGTCACATCACGGGTGTGTCGCGGGAGACCTTGATGAAGCCCATGATACTGGCTTCGTATGTCGTCGGTATCATCGACGTCGCGCCCGGCATACATGACCGTGTGGAGACGATAGAGGTCTTCAACGGAGAACAGCCGCAGTGCCTGCACGAGCGCGGCTTTCGGATTCGATGCAACCGGAGTTTCTATCGGATCCGAACCGCTCCTTCGTCCCCTGGCAGCAGCGGCTAGAGGGATAACAGCTCGTATCCGATCCTCAAGCGCCAGAACTTCAGCCGATGTCTTGCCGTTACTCCGGGTGAGAACGAGGCGTGCAGCTGAGTAGCTGGTCGTTTCTCCCATTCGTGCCTTTTGCGCACGAATCGCCTTCTTGTGTTTCTTGTCCTTCATAGTGGTGGCTCCTTGACAGCACACTCATCGCCCCGCTCGACTGCATGCTGTGGATCACCACGATCCCGAAGCTGTGCCCCTTTGCCCCAGTACCTTGGCCGTCGCGGGGAGCGGCCATCGGGGTTCGGCGTGGGATCCCGCCGTTGAGGAATAGTTTGGCCAATGGCCGACTCTATGTCAATCGGCGCATGTGATGACTACCTGCGGCTCGGAGGTGTCAGCAGAGTCGCTTCCCACCCGCCACACCCGCCACTATTTACCCTGTGGCGGGTGTGGCGGGTTCCAGCTGGCATAGCGAACAAAGGCGTCTCGAAGATCGGTCAGGGTATACCCCCGGTGAAACTTTCGCGGGTGGCCTTTGCCCGCCCATTTGGATGGTTTGACGCCGAACGGTCGCAGCAAACGGGCCAGTTGCTCCCGAGTAATCGGCTGGCCCTGCGAGAACGTCGGCCAGGGGCTGGCCTCTCGCGCCGCTAGTTTGCGAAGGATCACCTTGGTCTCGATTCGCTCGGCTTCGGTTAGGCGGAAGATGCGAGCAAGGTCCTTGAGAAGTACCTCGGCAACGTCCGCCTCGACCTCTTGGTCGGCCATTGAGGAAAATGCAACTACGGCCTCGCTGACATGCTCGGGCCACCTTCCACCTACCGTGGCTGCGATTGCAAGGAGCGGCCTAGCGTTGTCACGAGCGCGGTCACTCTTGACCTCTTCGGGCACTTCGTGGGTAGCGCTGGCGAGAGCATCGCCGTTGTCCTGTGACCAGCGAACCAAGCGCTGCCGAACCGACTCGGTCTTGGCCAGCAAGAGCGAAAAGTTCAACGCCTTGATGGAATCGTTCCGGCCCTTCCGCTTCATCTGGATCACGAATGCCCGGTCCACGATGGTTGAAGGAATGTCGCCAATCGCAGCGAGGGCTTTCGGGCAATAGACGTCGTGGGAACTTTTAGCTCTTATAACCCGCGCCTGAGAGCGGCGGTGGCCAGCGTTGATGATGTTTCTGAGTTCGGAATTCCGGCTTCCGGCAGAGTCGAATTCGTCGATAAGAAGCGTCGGCTTCTCGGTGTCGATGGCCCTGAACGCACCGGCTGCCGTGATGTTGCTCGTGCCCAGCGGCTTTGATACCAGGCAGTCTAGAACGTCGAGCAACGTGGTCTTCCCGCAACGCTTGACCGGGCTGCGCAAGAACAAGAGAGGGCAGACGTCGAAGCACTCGAACACGTAGGTGAGCGCAACCCA
>Ga0265338_10008547_pt1 | contig 12397 bp, 14 predicted proteins | sample 42126metaG_FD_193579 | JGI IMG/M metagenome (GOLD analysis project Ga0265338, IMG submission 193579) | Rhizosphere microbial communities from Carex aquatilis grown in University of Washington, Seatle, WA, United States - 4-21-26 metaG | ecosystem: Host-associated > Plants > Roots > Rhizosphere... | reverse complement strand
CACCGGCCCGCCGCTCACCGGCCCGCCGCTCACCAGGCCGCTGACCAGCGGGCGGACCGGGGGCCGGGCTGAAGCTGGGGCCCGCGGGCGGCGGGCTCGGCCGCTGCTCACCGGGGTGGGACGGCCGGCCAGCAGGGCGCGGCTGACCGCCGAGTGCCCCGCCGTAGTCCGTCGCCACACGGAAATGGTAGGTGCTGAAGTGAGCAGCCGGCCCGGTAGTGATGCGGATTAGTTAGTACCTGTACCGGACGGTGACCACTGTCCGTATTTCCGCTATTCGGCCTGTCCATTCTGGGCAGGCCGGGCGGGCCAGCTCGGACGGCGGCGCGGCCGGCGAGTACTGTGGCGGGCTGACGCGCCAGCCGACCGCAAGGGGGTCCAACGGAAGATGAAGCTGACCAAGCACGAGCACTCATGCGTCGTCCTGGAGCAGGACGGCGCGTCCGTCGTTATCGACCCGGGCGCGTTCTGCCCGGGGGCGGCCGAGATCATCGCCGGAGCCGACGCGATCCTGCTCAGCCACGAGCACATGGACCACGTGAACGAGGCGGCCATCAACGCGGCGCTGGCCGACCGGCCCGGCCTGCGGGTGTACGCGCCGGCCGCGCTCGCGGCCACCTTCGCCGGGCACGCCGGCCAGTTCACCCCGGTCGCGGCGGGCGACTCGGTGGACGTGGGCCCGCTCGCGATCACCGTGCACGGCCGTCAGCACGCGCTGATCCACCCGGACATCCCGCCCGTCGCCAACGTCGGCTACCTGGTCAACGGCACCGTGTACCACCCGGGCGACTCGTTCTTGGTGCCCGAGGAGCCGGTGCCGGTGCTGCTGCTGCCGACCAGCGGCCCGTGGATGAAGGTCGGCGAGGCCGCCGACTACGTGCGGGCGGTGCAGCCGCAGCAGATCGTGCAGATCCACGAGATGCTGCTCAGCGACATCGGCCTGGCCCTGATCGGCAACCTGCTCGGGGCGCAGGGGCTGACCGGGCTGCCGCTGACCACGCTGCCGCCCGGGCAGTCGATCAGCCTCTGAGCGGCTGGCCGGGGCTGAACGGCTGGCCCTGGTCGCCGGTTACCCGGTGCGGGTTACCCGGTGCGGGTTACCCGCAGTCGCCCACGGCAGCGATGAACAGCCGGGCGGGACCGGTCGCGGTGACGGCGCGGTCAGCCGCCGACAGGTAACAGGAACCGCCCTGGCCCACGGTCACCGCGTCCCGGCCGGCCCGCAGCACCGCCGTGCCCGCCGTGCACAGCACGATGCGCGCGCCGCCGTCGCCTGGCAGGGTGACCGCGGCGGCGCCGGGGTCAGCCCGGTACAGCCGGAACTCCGGCGCGGGCGAGTCGTAGACGCACACCCCGGCCCCCGCCGGGCGCGGCTCGACCACCGGCACCGGCGCCGCCGGGTCGAGCAGCTTCAGCAGCTCGGCGACGTCGACGTGCTTGCCGGTGAGCCCCGCCCGCACCACGTTGTCGGAGTTGGCGAGCAGTTCCACCCCGGTGCCGCCCAGGTACGCGTGCGGGGCGCCGGCCGGCATGAAGACGGCCGTGCCCGGCGCCAGGACCGCGTGCCGCAGCAGCAGGGACCCGACCACGCCGAGGTCGCCCGGGTGCTCGGCGGCCAGCCGGACCGCCGCCGCGCAGGCGGCCGCGTACTCGCCGCCGCCCGCGGCGACCCGCTCGCAGGCGGCGGTGACCGACTCGACCAGGGCCGCGCGGTCGCCCGCGGGCCAGGTCAGGATGGCGGCCAGGGCCTGGCCGAGCGCGGCCGGGCCGGCCGGGCGGCCGAGCGCGGCCGCTAGCGGCGTCAGCCCGGGCACGTCCAGGGCGCCCAGCAGGGCGGCGGCATCGGCCGGGTCGCGCATGCCTGCCAGTACCTCGAACGGGGTGAGCGCGCAGAGCAGCTCGGGCTTAGGCCAGTCGTCCACGTAGTTGCGCGACTTGCCGCCCGGCGGCAGGCCGCGGCGCTGCTCCGACTGGTACCCGGCCTCCGCCTGCGCCCGCGTGGGGTGCACCTGGATGGACAGCGACTGGCCGGCCGCCAGCACCTTGAGCAGGAACGGCAGCCGACCGCCGAACCTGGCCGCGCAGCGCGGGCCGAGCTGGCCCGCCGGATCGGCCCCGATTACCGCGTCCAGGGTGGTCCCTCCCTCTGGCCTGACCAGCCCGGACGGGGCCGAAGGGTGCGCGCCCATCCACAGCTCGGCCTCGGGCTCGGCGGTCGGGAAGGGCCGCCCCTGGAGCTCAGCGATCGCCGTGTGCGATCCCCACGCGTAGGGCTGGGTCACCGGCTGAAGTAGATCCACCCGCGCATGCTAGTAGTCAGCCCGCCGCGCTGGTGTCCGCGGGGTGCTCCACGAGCGCAATAACGCGGCTGGCCATGAAGCGGGCGGTGCGGACCGCCGTGCCCGTCCTGGTCACCTCGGTCACCTCGACCACGCCGCGCACCGTGCTCACGTCGACTCGCCGCCCGGCCCGGGTGGCACTCACCTCGTAGGTCCTGGCGCCGTCGCCGGTATCGACCACGATCTCAACGCGGTCCCCCTTCACGGGTCCCCCTCACCACGAGTCCCCTCACCAGAAGACACTGCACTTAACCGACATACCACCCGATGCCGGGCCGGAAACCGCACGGGCTAGTGCGGGCCGGCCGCACCCGTTCGGGATGATCATGGAGGGCAGCGGCGGCGCGGACGGGCAGCACCCGGACCGCGTCCGGGAACGCGAACGGCCGGCGGGCCGCGGGTCTGCCGCGGGCGCCGGCCGCCGGGGTCGCGCGCTAGTAGGTGGGCAGTGCCGGGTCGACCTGGTTAACCCAGGCCAGGACGCCGCCGCCGACGTGCACCGCGTCGGAGAAGCCGGCCGACTTCAGCACCGCGAGCACCTCGGCGCTGCGGGCGCCGCTCTTGCAGTGCAGCACGATCTGCTTGTCCTGCGGCATCTTCTCCAGGGCGGAGCCGTTCAGGAACTCGCCCTTGGGGATCAGCGTGGCGCCGGGGATGCTGACGATCTCGTACTCGTTCGGCTCGCGCACGTCGACCAGGTAGATGTCGTCGCCCCGGTCCAGCATGCCCGCCAGGTCCTTGGCGCTGATGGTCGAGCCGACCACGGCCGCTTCCGCCTCCTCGGAGACGGCGCCGCAGAACGCCTCGTAGTCGATCAGCTCGGTAACCGTCGGGTTCTTGCCGCAGACGGCGCAGTCCGGGTCCTTGTTGACCTTGACCGTCCGGTACGACATCTCCAGCGCGTCGTAGACCATGAGCCGCCCGGCCAGGCTGTCGCCGATGCCGGTGATCAGCTTGATCGCCTCGTTCACCTGGATAGAGCCGATCGACGCGCAGAGCACGCCGAGGACGCCGCCCTCGGCGCAGGACGGGACCATGCCGGGCGGCGGCGGCTCCGGGTACAGGCAGCGGTAGCAGGGGCCGTAGTCCGCCCAGAACACGCTGGCCTGGCCGTCGAAGCGGTAGATCGAGCCCCACACGTACGGCTTGTGCAGCAGCACGCAGGCGTCGTTCACCAGGTAACGGGTGGCGAAGTTGTCGGTGCCGTCGACGATCAGGTCGTAGTCGGCGAAGATCTCCATCACGTTGTCCGACTCGAGCCGGGTCTTGTGCAGGACGACCTTGACGTACGGGTTGACCTCTTCGATCGACTCCTTGGCCGACTCGGCCTTCGACTTGCCCACGTCCGAGACGCCGTGAATGATCTGACGCTGCAAGTTGGACTCGTCGACGGTGTCGAAGTCGACGATGCCGAGCGTGCCGACGCCCGCCGCGGCCAGGTAGAGCAGCGCCGGCGAGCCGAGGCCGCCCGCGCCGACGACGAGCACCTTCGCGTTCTTCAGGCGCTTCTGCCCGGCCATGCCGACGTCGGGGATGATCAGGTGGCGCGAGTACCGCTTGACCTCGTCGACCGACAGGTCCGCGGCCGGCTCGACCAGCGGCGGCAGCGACCCAGATGCTAGCGACACGGTGCAAACTCCAGTCAGGTTGATAGCACTTCTTCAGGCGTCAACCGGGTCGCGGCGGCCCGCATTCCCTGCCTGGCCGGCCCCCGGGTCGGCCAGCCCGGACGCCCGGACCGACTCCACCAGCTCCCGGAAAAGCACGCCCACCTGGCCCGGGTTCTCGATCTGGGCGATGTGCCCAGTGCCCGGCAGCACCAGCACGCGGGCGTTGCCGAAGGCGCGGGCCGCCCGGTCCGCCAGCCGGGGGTGCACCAGGCGGTCATCGGCGCCGAACAGCACCAGCGACGGCGACGTCACCCGCGCGGCCGCCCGCCAGAGCGAGAACGGCGCGGGCCGCAGCGTCTCCGCCACCAGGGTGCGCGCCGCCCGGGAGAGCGAGACCGCGCTGTGGCCGAGCGAGTCGCGTCGTCCCAGTTCCGCCACATCGTGCGCGAGACGCTCCGGGTGCACCAGGGACGGGTCCGCCAGGCAAGTCGCGTACACCCCGGTCACCCGGTCCCTGACCGGGAAGCGGCTGACGTAGCCGCGGATCAGCCGCTCGCCCACGACCGGCAGCGCCAGGACCGGGAAATGGGCCACCGAGCGGCGCACCCGCAGGTCGGGCAGCGCCGGCGAGACCAGGGTGAGGGTGCGCACCAGGTCCGGGCGGCGGGCCGCCACCCGGACTGACACCGAGCCGCCCATCGAGTTGCCGATCAGGTGCACCGGACCGGCCCCGAGCGACTCGATCAGCCGGATGACGGTGCCCGCGAGCGCGCTGACCGAGTAGCCGGCCGGGGTGCGGGGCGGCGGCGAGAACCCCGAGCCCGGCAGGTCGAGCGCCGCGCAGTCGAAGTCGGACGACAGCTCGCCCATCAGGTCGGTCCAGTTGGTGGCCGCGCCCGACATGCCGTGCACGCACAGCACCAGTTCCCGGCCGGGCCTGGACGGTGCCCGGGCTACCCAGACCTGCTCGCCCGGCGCGACGGCGACCAGGCTGCCCGGCCAGTGCGGGACCGGCGGCGTCACGCGCTGGCCCGGCGGCGGCTGGCCGGCTTGCGCTGCCGGGTGCGGGCGGGCGGCGCGTCCTTGGCGTCACCGTCCTTAGCGTCACCGTCCTTAGCGTCACCGTCCTTAGCCCGGTTCGCCTTAGCCGCCGCGACGCTGGCGCGCAGCGTCTCGGTCAGGTCGGCCGGGCCGCCGGTCTCGCTGGCCGGGATGGCGGTGCCGGCCGGGCGGACTACCTCGTTGCCCTCGATCTTGGCCTGGACCAGCGCCTCGAGCGCCTCCCGGTAGGTGTCCTTGTACAGCGTCGGGTCGAAGTCCTCGGTCATCGTGTCGATGAGCGAGGCCGCCATCTTCAGCTCCTGGGTCCTGATGTCCACGTCCTCGTCGAGGAAGTTGAAGTCGGGTGCGCGCACCTCGTCCGGCCACAGCAGGGTCTCGAGCACGAGCACGCCGTCCCGCACCCGCAAGGCCGCCAGCGCCTCCCGCTGCCGGATCGCCACCTTGGCCACCGCCACCCGCCCCGACCGCTCGAGCGCGTCGCGGAACAGCACGTAGGCGCGCACCCCGGCGGGCTCCGGCTCCAGGTAGTACGCCTTGTTGGCGAGGATCGGGTCAAGCTGCCCGGACGGGGTGAAGTGCAGCACGTCGATCCGCTTGGCGGTAGCCAGCGGCAGCTCCTTGAGGTCGTCGTCGGTCAGCACCACGACGTCCCCGGTCGCCAGCTCGTACCCCTTGGCCACGTCGGCGTACGGCACTTCTTCCCCGTCAGCCGAGCAGAAACGGCGGAACTGGATGCGGCCGCCGTCCTCCCGGTGCACCTGGCGGAACGCCACGTCCCGCTGTTCGGTCGCCGCAAAGAGCTTGACCGGGATCACCACCATGCCGAACGAGATCGCACCGGCCCAGATGCTCCGCATGGTCTGTCCCTACCCACAACCCACGCTGATACATCCCCTGTTGTCCGTATTTCGAAAATTACAGTCCGACCCGGGCGGGGATGGTGAGGCTGGCGGGGCGGCGGGGGCTGTGGGCGGCCCGGCCGTGAGGGCGGCGGCGGCGCGGGGAGGGGGCGGCGGCGGATGCTGCCGCAAGGTGGATGTTCAGGCACGCTGGAGAGCGCCCAAACGTCCAGCTTAACCGGCGGTGCCGGGGTCGTGCTGGCGCCCGATCGCTGCCATGATGGGCAGGAGCAAGCAGGGCAGGTACCAGCCGCGGAGGTGACGCAGTGACCCAGCCGAGCATGGAAACGCCGGAAGAGGACGCCGCCGAGCAGGCTCGCGAGATCCCCGAAGACGACCAGCAGGAGCTGACCGAGGTGCCGGCCGAGGTAGACGAGGCGGACGCGGCCGAGCAGATCAGGGACGCGGGTTACGACGACGAGGACTATCGTTAGTAGCGAACCCAACCCGGAGAACACGGTGACCGCCACTCCTACCACTCGCCCCAGGGGAACCCGCCTGCCGCGGCTTGCCCGCCGCCGTCAGCTACTCGACGCGGCGACCGAGGTGTTCGTCGCCCGCGGTTACCACGCCGCGGCGATGGACGAGATCGCGGAGCGCGCAGGCGTCAGCAAGCCGGTGCTCTACCAGCACTTCCCCGGCAAGCAAGAGCTTTACCTGGCGCTGCTCGACGAGAGCGTCGACCGCCTGGTGGAGGCGGTCGCCGCGGCGATCCGCTCAACCGCCGACAACCGGCAGCGGGTCAACGCGACCTTCGCCGCCTACTTCGGCTACGTGGCCGAGCACAGCGGCACCTTCAAGCTCGTCTTCGAGTCGGACTTCACCAGCGAGCCGGCCGTACGGGCCAAGCTCGCCGCGGCCGACCGGGTCTGCGCCGACCTCATCAGCCAGGTCATCAAGGAAGACGCCGGGCTGGCCGACGACGAGGCGTACCTGCTGTCCATCGGCCTGCTGGGGATGGCCCAGGTCAGCGCCAGGCACTGGCTGTCGTCGGGGGACACCATCCCCCGGGAGGCGGCCGAGCAGCTGGTCGCGCGGCTCGCCTGGCGCGGCATCAGCGGCTGGCCGCGGACCGCGGACCAGGCCGCTCCCCCGCCCGCCGAGCACTGAACGCTGAGCACTGGCCGGCCACCCGGCCCAGGGAGGGAACCGTGGAAGTCAAGATCGGGATTCAGTCGATACCGCGGGAGCTGGTCGTGGAGACCGACTCGACCGCCGCGGAGGTAGAGCGCGACCTGGCGGCGGCGCTGGCCGCCGCGTCCGGCGGCCAGGGCGGGGCTGGGGGGGCAGGGGCAGGGCTGCTCGCGATCACCACCCAGAAGGGCGGCCGGGTACTGGTGCCCGCGGACAAGATCGCCTTCGTCGAGTTCAGTACCGACCCGGCACGCCGGGTCGGATTCGGCAACATCGTTTGAATCAGGCATATCGTCGAACGCCCTGGTACCGTGGGTGGTATATGGGCAGCTGGAATGCCGCGGCTGGAATGGCATAGCGCCAGTCCGCGTTGGCACTAAAGCGGCAACCCGAGGCGGCGTGCCTGAACAGATGGCGCGGGCACGGGTGTTGCACGCACGGAGGAACCCCTGACAACTCAGCTTATTCAGTCCGAGGCCAGCGACGAGGCACCGGCCAGTCCCCCGCCACCCGGGCGGATCGCTGGCGTGCCATTCCGCGACCTCGGGGTCGATGAAATCATCTGCGCGGCGCTTGACGACGCCGGCATCCACACGACCTTTCCCATCCAGGCGCTGACGCTGCCGCTGGCCATCGACGGCCAGGACATCATCGGCCAGGCGCGCACCGGCACCGGCAAGACGCTCGCGTTCGGCGTCCCGATGCTGCACCGGCTGGTGACCACCCTCGCCGCCGCCCGCGCCGCCCGCCAGCCGGCCGGCCTCATCGTGGTCCCGACCAGGGAACTGGCGATCCAGGTGGCCGACGACCTGAAGCAGGCGGGCTCTCGCCTCGGCGCACGGGTACTCACCGTGTACGGCGGCCGCGCCTACGAGCCGCAGATCGAGGCACTGACGGCGGGCACCGACATCGTGGTCGGCACCCCGGGCCGCCTGCTCGACCTGTGCAACCGCAAGAACCTTGACCTGAGCCAGATCCGCGCGCTCGTGCTCGACGAGGCGGACAAGATGCTCGACCTGGGCTTCCTGCCGGACGTCGAGCGGCTGCTGCGGCTCACCCCGGCCGACCGGCAGACCATGTTGTTCTCTGCCACCATGCCGGGCGAGGTCGTCACCCTGGCCCGCCGTCACATGCGGCGGCCGACCAACATCCGCGCCGAGGAGCCCGACGAGGCGGCCCCGCCGCCGCTGACCAGGCAGCACGTCTACCGGACGCATCACCTGGACAAGGTTGAGGTGCTGGCCCGGGTGCTGCAGGCCAAGGACCGCGGCCTGGCCATCGTGTTCTGCCAGACCAAGCGGGCCGCCGACCAGGTGACGACCGCGCTGACCGACCGCGGTTTCGCCGCCGCGGCGGTGCACGGCGACCTCGGCCAGTCACAGCGCGAGCGGGCGCTGCGCGCGTTCCGGGCCGGCAAGGTCGACGTGCTGGTCGCCACCGACGTGGCCGCCCGCGGCATCGACGTCGAAGACGTGACGCACGTGATCAACTACGAGTGCCCCGACGACGACAAGGCCTACCTGCACCGGATCGGCCGCACCGGCCGGGCCGGCCGGGCCGGCGTCGCGGTGACGTTCGTCGACTGGCGCGACCTGCAGCGGTGGAAGCTGGTCAACGAGGCGCTCGGCATCGGGCAGCCCGAGCCGGCGGAGACCTACTCCACGTCCGAGCACCTGTTCACCGACCTGTCGATCCCGCCGGGGGTCACCGGCACGCTGCCGCGCGACCAGCGCGCGCGGGCCGGGCTGGCCGCGGAGGTCGAGGAAGACCTCGGCGAGACCGGCCGCACCCGCACCCGCGAGCGCGCCACTCCGGCCAGCCGGCCGCGGAGCCGGTCCCGCCGGTCCGGCGGCGACGGCGCTGCCAGCCGCGGTGAAGGCAGCCGCGGTGAAGGCAGCCGGGCTGACAGCAGCCGAGGCGAGGGCACCGTGGCCCGCGGCGAGGCGGCCGCTTCCGGCGGCGAGCCGGCCGGAGCCGACGCGTCGGCTGAGCCCGGCCAGCGCTCCCGGCGCAGGCGGCGGCGCACCCGCAGCGGGCGCGAGGTGGGCGAAGGCCAGGCAGGCAGCGCCAGCCCGGCCGAAGGCAGCTAGCAGGCAGGCACGGCATTGTCCACCCCGACCTCGCTCGAGCTGCCAGCGGGCACCAGGCGAGGTACGGTCGCAACCGCGCGGGGCGAGTTCGCCGTGCTCGACGCGCGGCCGGCGGCTGGTCCCGGCTCGCCGGGCACGGCCCTGCTCGTGCCCGGCTACACCGGCAGCAAGGAAGACTTCCTCGCCATCCTCGGCCCGCTGGCAGCGGCGGGCCGCCGGGTGGTGGCGGCCGACCTGCGCGGCCAGTACCAGACGGCGGGCCCCGGCGACCCGGACGCGTACGACCCGCGGCAGCTTGGCGCCGACGTCGCCAGCCTGGTCACCGCGGTGCGGGCGGACCACCTGCTCGGCCACTCGTTCGGCGGCCTGGTCGCCCGCGAGGCGGTCCTGGGCGGCTGCACTCCCGCGACGCTCACCCTGATGAGCTCAGGCCCGGCCGCACTGGCCGGGCCGCGGGCCGAGGAACTGCACTTCATGCTGAATTACGTGGACGGCACCCCGGCGGCCGAGCTTGGCGGCAAGGTGGCCGAGGTCTGGCACCACGTGCTCAAGCCGCAGGCGGTCGCGGCGGGCGTGAGCGGGCCGGTCCTCGCCTTCCTCGAGCAGCGGATGCTCGCCAACAACCCGGTCGGCCTGGTCACCATGGCCAGCCACCTGCTCAAGGCCGAGGACAAGACCGCCGCGCTGGCCGCCCGCGGCGTGCCCGCGCTGGTGCTGTGCGGCGCGGAGGACAACGCCTGGCCGCCCGCCCAGCAGCGGGAGATGGCGGGCACGCTGGCCGCCGCCTGGACCTGCATCCCCGGGGCGGCGCACAACCCCAACGTCGAGGCCCCGGCCAGCACCGCGCACGCGCTGACCAGCTTCTGGAACAGCGCCGAGAGCTGACGGGGAGGCCTGACAGCGGGAGGGACTAACCCAGCTCCGCCAGCGCGTCCCACGGTCGCCGCGGCGTCGCGGCCGCCCGCCCTTCGGGGCAGTTACGCAGGTAGTCGCACCAGCCGCAGGACGGCCCGGTGCGCGGCGGGAACACCTCGTCGTAGGACTCCGCCGGCAGCCCCGACCGCATCCGCTCGTCCGCGTCGGCGCACTCCTGCGCCAGGTCCTCGGCCCGGCGCAGGTGCCGCTGCAGCGTCTCGGGGGTGTGCTCCCAGGCCAGCACCTGCCCCGAAGGCAGGTGATGCAGTTCCACCCGGCGGCAGTCGCGGCGCAGCGCACGGGCGGCCGCCAGCGCGTAGACCGCCAGCGCCAGCGAGCTGCGCGCGTCGTCCACCGTCAGCAGGTGACGGCCGGTCTTGTAGTCGACCACGACCAGCTCGGCGCCAACGCCGTCAGCGCGCGGGCGCTCGTCCAGCCGGTCGATCCGGCCGGACACCGCGATCCGGTCGGTGCGCGTCGCCACCGTGCGCTCCACCCCGACCGGCTCATCGGCCGGATCGAGGCGGTCCACGTACGCCTCCACCAGGGACCTGGCCCAGTCGCGGTACCGGGCCGACTGCGCGTCGCCGGTGAACCCCTCGCCGATCCAGCCCTGGCTCAGCAGCGTCCCGGCCGCCTCGACCGTGCGCCGCGGCAGCGGCAGCCGCCACCAGGCCGCCAGCGCGTTGTGTACCGACGCGCCCAGGCTGTTGTGCGCCCACGGCGGCCCCTTGGGCGGGGCCGGCCGGTCCAGGTAGCTCATCCGGTAGCGACGCGGGCAGTCAAGCCAGGTCGCCAGCCGGGTCGGCGTGCACGAGTAGAGCCGACGCGGCATTCCCTCGAAACCGAGCTGCTCCACCGGGGCTCAGCTAAACTGCCCGGCCGGGCCGGCCGAGACCCAGCCGTCGAACCGCTTGACCGCGTCCCCGACGGTGCTCTCCTCGCCGTGGCCGGACAGCACCCGGGTGCCGCGGGGCAGCTCAAGCAGGCGCTCGCCGATCGCGGTGAGCTGGCCGGGGAAGTCGGTGAACTGCCCCTCGTGGGCCACCGGGCCGTGCGCGGACAACGCGTCACCGGTGAACACCACCTCGAGCCCCGCGCAGTAGAGGCTGACCGAGCCGCGGGTGTGGCCGGCGCTGCCGATGACCTCAAGCTGCACGTCAGCAACGTCGAAGCGGCCGCCGTCGGCCATCTCGATCTCCGGGTCGGCGTCGTCGTAAGTCATCCGCCACAGCACCCGGTCGGCCGGGTGCAGCGCCACCGGCGCCTCGTCCCGTTCGGCCACCGCCACCGCGGCGGCGACGTGGCTGGCGTGCCCGTGGGTACAGATCACCGCCAGGACCTCCCGGTCACCGACCTGTTCGAGCACGCTGGCGGCGTCCTCACCGGGGTCGATGACGATAACTTCCTCGTCGTCGCCGACCAGCCACGCGTTCAGCTCGCCAGCGGCTTCCTCGTTAACCCGCGGTGTCCATACCCGCTCGACCCGAGCCTCCACCGACCCGCACCTCCGCCAGAAAGCGCCCGACCCGGACGCCGACCCATGCTGCCCCGGGCCACTCTACAGCGGCCGCTACCGCGCCTGGGCGGCGAAGGCGAGGGCGGACTGCGCCACTAGCTGGATCGCGATCGCGGACAGCAGCAGGCCCGCGATCCGGGTCAGCAGTTCCACCCCGTTGTCGGTCAGCACCCGCTGGATGACCTCGGCGAACCGCATCACCAGCCAGGCGCTGACCGCGACGGCGATGATGGCCAGCGCCAGCGAAAGGCCGCTGGTCACGTTGTGCACCCGCTGGACGAAGAGCATGGTCGCGACGATCCCGCCCGGCCCGGCCAGCAGCGGCGTGCCGAGCGGCACGAAGGCCACGTTGGTGCGAGCTCGCTCGGTCGAGCTCGGTTCCTCCGACTTGCCGGTCAGCAGCTGCAGCGAGACCAGCAGGAGCAGCAGGCCGCCCGCGCCCTCCAGGGCGGGCAGCTCCACCTGCGTGTAGTCCAGGATCTCCTGGCCGAACAGCGCGAACGCGACGATCACGCCGAACGCGACGATGGCGGCCTGCGCGGCCAGCCGCCGCCGGGTGCGCGGCGACCGGCCCCGGGTCAGGCCGAGGAACACCGGCACGATGCCGGGCGGGTCGATGATCACGAAGAGCGTGACGAACGCCTGGAAGAAGAACGTCACGGCCCGGTCCAGGCCAGCAGCCGCTCGTACTCTTCCGGCGGCGTCGTCTCGGCCCCGAGGCCCTGGCGCCCGGTCGTGCCGCCGGGCGGGTCGGCCGGGGGGACGGGGGGTTGCCCCCCCGGATGACCCTCGCGTGCCCCATATCCTGGCGCGCCCATCGGGCGCGCCC
>Ga0265338_10008546_pt1 | contig 12398 bp, 8 predicted proteins | sample 42126metaG_FD_193579 | JGI IMG/M metagenome (GOLD analysis project Ga0265338, IMG submission 193579) | Rhizosphere microbial communities from Carex aquatilis grown in University of Washington, Seatle, WA, United States - 4-21-26 metaG | ecosystem: Host-associated > Plants > Roots > Rhizosphere >... | reverse complement strand
CTCTACCTGTTCCGGTGAAGTAAAGATAAAGACATGGTTAAAGCCCTCGTGCCGCAGTTGGCCAAGTGAACGGCGCATATGGGCATGCTGGCGACGGACGACATGCGGACCAAACTGGCGCTCCGGGCGTGCCTGGTTGCGCTCGTGGCAGAGCTTCTCTGGCAAATTAAAGACGATCACCACAGGCAAACAATGATACTCGCGGGCCAGCCTGAGCAGTTCCTTGCGATCTTCTGGCTGCACATTGGTCGCGTCGATAACGGTCAGCTTGCCAGCCGCCAGCCGCCTGGACGCGATAAAATGAAGCACAGCAAAGGCATCGTTGGTCGCGCTCTGATCGTTCTCGTCGTCGGCAACCAGACCACGACAGAAATCCGAAGAAAGCACCTCGGTTGGTTTAAAATGTTTCCGCCCAAAGCTGGACTTGCCCGAACCAGAGGGACCGACCAGTACAACCAGGGAGAATTCAGGAAGCGTTATCTTCATCAGGCAGTTCCTAATCTCAGACGAATTAAGAGCTCATTCAAAGCCTCTACGGCCTGAGTATCAGGCTCTTCTGGCAGCACGCTCTTTTCAATGCTGGCTTCCAGTTCTTTTGACAGACGCGCGATCTCCGCTAAATGAAACTCCAGGTCGGCCTCTCCTAAGAGCGCCTGTTCCGCGCCTGGCTGCTTGCGTGCAATCAGTTCCGGGATAAAAGCCAGGCGGAACTCGCGGTTCAGCGCAACCAGATCTGGCTCAAGCTGCCCTGTCAGCGTCAGGTAGGTACCCGTCAGAAGCACGCGATAGAGGTACAATAACGGTTTCACCCGCGGCAACGTTTCCTTGAGAAAGAGCTTTAACTGGCTCTGAGCAAAGCCCAGATAGTGATGCGCGTAATAACGTGTGACGCAGCGCATAGCCAGACTCTTTAACTCGTCATGCTCAGGTGTGGTCATGACAATCAGAGGCGAATAGAGAGACTCCAGAACATTGCCATTTCTGCCGAGCAAGAGCGTCAAGAATTTATGGACATCATGGGTCACCAGATCAACCTCCAGCCCGTCCTGCACTTTGATAAAATCCATGGTCTCCCTATATTTCGGCAGGCCAATGACTGCGCGCACTGGCATGATATGGACGCCACGCAGGTCATAATCAGAATCTGGCGAGGAAAATCCATAGAGATGGGAACCGCTGAGCGTAACAAACAGGAGAGGATACGGTTGTTCCGCCAGGATGGTCTGGAAGCGTGCATCTTGCATAGTTTACCCCTGTATTCTGGAAAAAATGCCCATCTGGGAGGGCGCGCCCACCGTTTCATCCTCCGGTCCCAGAGGCAAAAAACGCACGGTATAGCCATAACGCTCCGCCACAGCTCTGGCCCACTGTTCAAACTCCTGCCGTGTCCACTCAAAGCGATGATCGGTATGCCGCATCTGGCCAGCAGGCATGGTTGTAAATTTGACGTTATATTCAGCATTGGGCGTGGTTAGCACGGCTGTGGCCGGGCACGCGCTGGCAAACAGCACGCGAGCAAAGGCTGAGAGACGCGGTGGGTCGAGGTGTTCGATGACCTCAACCACCGCAGCGGCATCGTACCCCTCCAACCGTTGATCTCGATAGGTCAGGGCTCCATGGATCAACGTCAGGCGTTTCCGCTGAAAACTCGCCATATGCTCAAGTTTTAAACGTCTCTGCGCCAGTTCCAGGGCGCGATACGAAACATCCATGCCCAGAATTTTCTCAAAGCGCGCATCATGTAAGAGCTTCTTGAGCAACCGACCTTCGCCACAGCCCAGATCCAGTACACTGCGCGCTCCAACCTGTTGTAAGACCTCTACCACGGCATCCAGGCGTTGCTCATGCAAGCTGAGGCGCTTCGCTTCACTCTCGGCGACTGGCTGCTCGTCCACTGCCTCAGTCTCCTCTGCCAGCGCCTCTTGCTCCTCTACAAGCAAACGCGCGATAGCCTCGCGGGCCAGGGCCCGTTTATGATTGAGGTAACGAAAGGCAATCAGTTCGCGTTCAGGATGGCTCTCCAGCCAGCCTTTGCCGCGCCGGAGCAATTTCTCCACCTCGTCCTGACCAATCCAGTAATGCTTGTCATTATCCAGCACCGGCAGCAAAACATAGATATGTGTCAATAAATCCGCCAGGCGACAGGTAGCGTTCAAGGTCAGGATAGAATAGGTGCTCAGACCCCAATCGGGATAGTGCTCGTCCAGAAGCTGGGGCTCAACGCCGACGTTATAGCCCAGCGGCTCAAACAGACGGTGCAGTAGATCTTCACCACCGCGACATTGCACGGCTGCCAGGGTCGCGGTGAGCGGAATAGCGGTTTGCGCCAGTTCCGGGCGCAAATCGCAGCGTCCCTGCATTGCCGTGCGAAAGGCTTCGGTCATGGCAACGCTGAGAAATGAAGAGGTCACATAAGGACGATCGTTGACATATTGCTCCATGCTGGCAGCAGTATGCGGCCCACGCACCAGCTTGACCGGATCAACATCCAGCAGTAACGCGGCTGTACAGCGCTCCTGGCTGGCCTCTGGATAGAATACATGGGCCTGGCCGAAATTGAGATGCAGGGATTGCGGACGCTCCGGGTGCTTATGCAGCAGATAGCCCAGGTCGGTCGCGGGCTGGTAGGTCGTTGTGATAGTCAGGAGCATAGTGTTTCCTCTGCAATTTTGGTGCAAGCATTGTAGCATTAGCTGAGCCTATTGACAAGAGAAGAAGCTTGTTTGAGCTTGACACGCTCGATAAAATGGACACGGTAGCCCCATCTCAGAGCCATGCGCTGAAAACTCTCTTTATAATATCTGGATTAAGAGAAGGGAACCAGCATATGCCAGGCCAACCAGGACCCTTCACTGGCAACGGGGGCCAGCACAACCAGCAGCAAGAGGCTGTGAGAGATTTGACCGCACGTCTGTACAACGCGTTTACAACGCTTGTCACAACCTGCGAGGGCATAGGAGATACGCCTACCCAGGCGCGCTATGCTTTATTACTGCTCTATCGTCTGATGTTTCTGTATTTTCTCCAGCAACGCGGCCTGCTGGCAAATGACCGCTCCTATCTCCAACACCAGCTTCACCAGACAGAACAAAACCACGGGCAAAATTTTTATCGTGACACGCTCCAGCCACTCTTCACCACCACGCTCGCCAACTTTCCTGTCCCGATCACGACCTTATTTATCACCCACGAAATCGAGCGCAGTTGTCCCACACTGACGTTTCCCAACGCTACCTTCGCGCAGATCTTTGCGCTCTTCGATGCATATCACTGGCACATGGATGAACAACACCGACCAGGAAAACCTGAAATCGCTCCCGAGATGCTCAGCATTCTGTTTGAACAGGCCATCAAACAGAGGGAAACCGGCTCGTACTATACTCCCGCTGATGTCACAACCTATATTGTGCGCAATACTCTGCTGCCAGCTCTTTTTGCCCGCACCAGGGAGTGCTGCCAGGAAAACGAGGCCGCTGAACAGATGCTCTGGCAACAGGTGCTACGCCAACCCGCGCGCTATATTTTTCCGTCCGTTCGCCAGGGATGTGAACTGGCTCTGCCAGAGGAGATCGCGCTCGGCATGCAGGAAAGTACCAGGCGTCAGAACTGGCAGACTCGTGCATCCGCACCCTATGCTCTGCCCGGCGAAACCTGGCGCGAGGTGGTAACTCGTCGCAGGCTCCTGGATGATGTGACCGCGCTCCTGGCTACCACCAGGACGGAGCGCTTGCAACGCCTGGTTACCTGGAATCTCAACCAGTCACTCCTGGCCCTGGACACCATCCAGGAGTGTCAGCAACCAGAGGTGCTGACAGCCCTGTACCAGAGTCTGCGTACACTGACGGTACTTGACCCCACCTGTGGCTCCGGGGCCTTCCTACTCGCGTCTCTGGCCCAACTGGAGCCACTGTATACGACCTGCCTGAAACGTATGGAAGAACTCCTCACTCTACCAAACAGACCTGTATTGACCGATGCCCATAGAAGGGCCTTCCAGGCATATCTGGCGGAGGTGGGAGCGCCGGAACAAAGGCAGCAAACGATCGTCACCTGGATCATTCAACATAATCTGTATGGTGTCGATATTCTGGAGGAAGCGGTCGAAATCTGCCGGCTGCGCCTCTTTCTCAAGGTACTGGCCACATGGCCCGAACAGCAGGTACCAGAGCTACCGGGTGACTTCGGTTTCCATATCTGCGCGGGCGATAGCCTGGTCGGCTCATTAGAGACAGAACCAGATCCAACAGTCCAACTTCCGCCAGACATACCTGGCCAGCATCCACCGGCCTTCCACTGGAAACGCCACTTTCCAGAGGTTATGCGCACAGGTGGCTTTGCTGTTGTGCTGGGTAATCCGCCCTATATGGAATATGAACGGAGGCAGATCAGACAGCTCTATGCTCACGCCGGGTATACGACCTTCGCAACTGGCAATCTCTATGCCCTGACCATCGAACGCGCCCTGCACCTGCTGGCTCCAGGCGGACGCTTTGGGATGATTGTGCCTTCCTCAGCCACCTGTACAGATACCTATCGCCCGCTGCAAAAACTGTTGTTAGAACAGCAAGAACTGCATATCGCCTCATTTAGCGACCAGCATGGGCGGCTCTTTCCGCTACCACATCCCCGGCTCTGCATTCTTCTCGCGCAAAAAACAGGCGCGACGCAGGCCCGGCCAGGGAAAGTTTTTACCACACCCTATATCAAAGTTGGCTACAAACAGCGTGCCAGTCTTTTCGAGCGCTTAAGCTATACCGAGGTCACGCAGCAGACGCGACCTGGCCTTATCCCGCGCTATGGTCTCCCGCTGGAACTCGATATCCAGCACAAACTTGCCGGGCAGAGCCGCCTGCTTGGCAGCTATCTCCAGGCAGATGGGAACTATGCGCTCTACTATACGCGTAAGTTAAGCTGGTTCGTCCAGGTGACTCCTTTTATCCCGCTGATCCTGAATGAACAGGGACAGCAACGAGCACCTTCCGAGTTAAAACTATTGCGCTTCGCCTCAGCGGTGCACGCTCGCATAGCTTTTGTCGCGCTTAATTCTAATCTCTTCTACTGGCTGATTACAACAGGGAGCGATTGCCGCAATCTCAATCAACGCGAGATCCTGAGACTCCCTCTGGATCTGGCCGGTATCCAGTTCAGCCGGCAAGAACGTCTTTCTCAACTTTCACAGGCGTTAGAGCAGGATCTCCAGGACAACTCTATCCTACGCTCGATGCGGTTTAGCGGCCAGGGCAAGCTGACAATTCAATGTATGTACCCGGCGCAATCAAAACGTTTGATCGATGAGATTGACCGTCTGCTGGCACCACATTACGGCTTGACTGAGGCAGAACTGGATTTTTTACTCTCCTATGACCATCAATACCGCCAGCCGAAAACGAGCCACAACAGGACAAAAAAGCCGGCTCAGGGCTGTTGATGGATCTGCTGCTGCTGATATCCCATCTCATAGTTCGCCTGGACGTGGTCATCCCAGGAGGCATCTTTCGGTGACTGGTCCGAGGGAGCAGGAGGCTGCCGCAGACTGAGGCGTTCCGTTTTGAGTTGCTCAAGCTGGACTTTGAGGCGTAGCTCTTCGTTGCGTTGCGCCTGCATCCGTTCGCGGTGCCCAAAGGATTGACGAATAATCCAACGCAGTGCCGCCCCGATTGAGCCGCCAAAGAGAAAAAGAAAAATAATGACTTCAAAAAAGTGATCGAAGATTAGATTAACAAAATCCATCAGTTTGCTCCTGCTTGCGGTTTGCGTTCCTATCGATACATATATGTCACTAGTTATTATACGTACAAATAAACGAACAAACCCAATCACAATGAGGACTTTCAGGGTTATGCAAAAGTCTTTTCTCAGATGTATCCGCCCCACCCCGGAGGGAAAAAGAGCGTTTTGCAGGTGTTTCGCGAAGCGCAACACCTGCAAAACGCTCAAAAATTGCTGGGGGGAGCAGGGATAAACCCCAGCAAAAGACTTTTGCATAACCCTGGAGGACTTTCCGGTGCCTATTCATCCTACTTTCACAACCATCGGCTATAGTAGATGGTAGCACATTATTTTCACGGACAGGCAGAAGGGAAATGAGCGATGCGTATTCTGATCGCGGAGGACCATCCAGCGCTGGGCTCCGATATAAAAAAAGGGCTGGAGCGTTGTTCTTACGCTGTTGATCTGGTCACAGATGGCGAAGATGCCTTCGCGCTGGCTCTGGAAGTGACGTATGATCTGATTATTCTGGACATTCTGCTTCCAGGTATGAACGGTCTGGATGTCTGCCAGCAACTGCGCGAACAACAAATTACCACCCCCATTCTTTTTTTGAGCGCGTTGGGTGAGGTAGAACAACGAGTGGCAGGACTGGACAGGGGCGCCGATGATTATCTCACCAAACCCTTTGCGTTCTCCGAACTGGAGGCCAGGGTCCGCGCGCTTCTCAGACGCAATCAATTCCAGGCACCCAAAGATCCGGTACTACGCTTCCTGGATATTGCCCTGGATACACGCACTCACGAAGTTCGGCGTGGAGACCGCCTGATCGTGCTTTCCAGTAAAGAATATGCCCTGCTGGACTTTCTGCTGCGCCACCCGCACGATGTGTTAAGCCGCACAACGATTGCCGAACATGTCTGGGATTATGATGCGGAACATCTCTCAAATGTGATCGATGTGTATATTCGCTACCTGCGCAACAAGCTATGCGCATCTGGTGAACCTGACCCTATTCTGACTATTCGCGGTTCAGGCTATCAATTGAAGGAACCAGAATAATGAACCAGACCCTGTGGAACATTCCCCCACGCTTCACTCCCGGTGTGCGCACGCAACTGACCCTCTGGTATACAGCCATCTTTGCCCTGCTTCTCACCCTGGCGGGAGGACTGATCTATCTTCATCTCAATGATTCCCTGGCCAGCAGCCTGGATGACTCGCTGGCAGTTCGCGCGCAACAGATTGCCAGCGATATTACGCTGCAACAAAATAAAATTATCCCCTACAGCGCCGCTGATGACTTGCCGGGCTTTGATCCACGCGATAGTAAACCTACTTCGCTGGCGGATGTGAATTTTGATACCCTGGTCCGCCTGCTGGACCTGCATGGGAATGTTGTTGATGTCACACCAGCCTTTCGCGAGCTGCATGTACCAGCAACCAGCGTCACACAGCCCCTACAGGGGACTCCCTGGCAGGGCACCGTCGAGGCAACCAATAATGAGCCGGTACGCATCTATAGCCGAACTATCGCTGACGACGGCAAAGTTTTTGCGATTATACAGGTTGGTGCTTCCGAAGAGTTTCTAGAACACACCATGCATAATGTGTTTGCGGAATTATTGATTGCCGCTCTCTGTGTCCTGCTCTTCGGCGCCCTGGGCAGTTACTGGCTGGCGGGTCGCGCCTTCGCGCCTATCCGCAAACTCATCGTAGTCGCGCGCACAATTAAAGCCGGTGATCTGCATGAACGCGTACCGGTGCCACCAGCCACCGACGAAGTGCAGGCCCTGGCTCTGACGCTGAACGAGATGCTGGCCAGCCTGGAACTGACATTGACGCGCCAGCGCCGCTTTGTCTCCGATGCCTCCCACGAGCTACGAACGCCGGTGGCGGTTATTCGCAGCAAAACAGACCTGGCATTGCAGCAACCATGTGAACAAGAAGAATATATCACCGTACTGAGCGAAATTAATCGCGAGGCCGAACGCCTGGGACATCTGATCAGTGATCTCCTGGCCCTGGCACGCGGAGATGAGGGCAAAACACATTTTGAGATGGAGACTGTTGCCCTTCATCTGGTAGCGGAAGCAGTGGCGGCCAACGCCGAAACCCTGGCGCTGGAACGAGGCGTGACCCTGCAGGTAGAGACCAGTGAACCGGTCAATGTCTATGGAGACGAAGCCCGCCTGATCCAGGTACTTATGAATCTGCTGGATAATGCCCTGCTCTATACAAACGCTGGCGGGAACGTCACTCTGAGCATCACCCGCACACAGAGCCTGGCCCACCTGACCGTCCGCGACACCGGCATTGGCATCGCTCCTGAGAACCTGGCGCATATTTTCGAGCGCTTTTACCGCGCTGACTTTGCGCGTACACATCGCGAAGGAGGCAATAACGGTCTGGGCCTGGCCATCGTTGATTGGATTGTACACGCCCATCATGGCACCATCACCGTAGAGAGTCAACCTGGCAAGGGCTCGACCTTTCTCGTCGAACTGCCACTTGAAGCGGGCAAAAAACAAGATCAGCCAGCGCCTGCTAGCTGATCTCACCTTTTCCTCGGATGTACAGGTGTAGAGATAGTATAAACGCCCCAGATGAGACTACGATGAAAATGCGCGAGGCGCGCGGGAAAATTGCCCACTGAGGTTTTAGTTGACCCGACAGAACAGCGACTTTAAGTAGGCTGTCTCTGGCATAGCCAGGTGCACCGGGTGATCCACACCATGCGTGTACGATTCCAGCAACTGGACTGACCTGTGCAGGCGCTGCGCGCTATTCGCCAGCACTCCGAGCACATCGTCCATACCGATAGAACCTGAGCAGGAGCAGGAGAGCAGGATACCACCAGGGCGCAGCACTTCCATGCCCAGACCATTGAGACGGCGGTAAGCTTTAAGAGCCTGGGTACGCGCACCCTGCGTCTTTGCAAAAGCAGGCGGATCGAGCACGACCACATCGAACAGTTCACCACGCTGCCTGGCTCCCTCCAGGTAATCAAAGACGTTCGCGGTATGAAATTCATGCTGGTCGGGATCAAGACCATTCAGCACAAAATGCTGATGCGCGCTCTCAATCGCCGGGGCAGAAATATCCACGCTGACTGTCTGTGTCGCGCTATCGCTCAGCGCGGCATACACCGAAAAACCGCCGGTATAACTGAAACAATTCAGCACCCGTTTGCCCCGGCTATACTTGCGCAGGGCTTCGCGTTTATCACGCTGATCCAGAAATAAACCCGTCTTCTGCCCTGACCAGGGATCAACCTCAAACAGGACATTGTTCTCACGCACCGTTACCTGTGTTGGCACAGCCCCGGCAACAACCGCTGGCTCTTCCAGGAGCAACCCCTCACGCTGACGTGATTGACCATCATTGCGCAAGAGAATACCGCGCGTGCCGGTCTCCTCCATTAAAGCCTCTAGCAAAAGAGGACGCAACTGCTCCATGCCACGTGTATGAATCTGCGCGACCAGGATCTCAGCGTAGCGATCCACGACCAGGCCCGGCAAGCCATCCCCCTCAGCATTAATCAACCGATAAGCATTGGTCACACCAGGCTCAAAGACCTGACGCAAGGTGACGGCCTGGCGCACACGGCGACGCAAGAAAGCGAGATTGATCTCTTCCTCGCTATCTCGCGTCAAAATCCGAATAGCAATATCGGTCTGAGGATTATAGTATCCACGGGCAACGAACTGGCCTGTGGAGGATTTCACATCAAGCAGCTCCCCTGCCTCAACCCAGGTAGGAGGCTGTTGCAACGCCCCGGAAAAAATCCACTGATGACCACTTTGCAGGCTCTCCTCCCGGTGAGGTTTCAAGCTGGCTGTAGGATAATGAACTGATACTGACACAACTCTGTCCTTTGCATTTTCTCCTATTATCCCATAAAGCAGAAAAAGAGCAAGTCGAAGAGGGTTCGACTTGCTCTTTTTCCCTGCCGGCTTACGCCTTGATAAACTTGATAGCTGCGATAACAGGATCGGTATGACTTTCCGCCATCCGCAGCTCGGCGCGCTCCAGATTATGAGCGCTATTGATAAGTGCAATATGAGTAAAAGCTTGAGGATAATTGCCTAACGCCGAACCGGTAGCACCATCGATCTCTTCAGCGAAGAGTCCCAGACGCCCGGCATAGCTTACGAGACGCTCAAACAACGAACGGGCCTCATCCACGCGCCCCTGCATGGCCAGATTATCTACCAGCCAGAAGGAACAGAGTGTAAAGGTGCCTTCCTTCCCTTCAAGTCCATCTTCTACATTGTACCGATAGACAAAACCACGCTCATCGGTCAGTTGCTCCATCACTCGATCAACCGTCGAGCGCATGCGTGGATCATCGGGTGGAATAAAGCCAACCAGCGGCATCAACATACAGGCTGCATCCAACGAGGTACCACCATAGTACTGCGTGAAAGCACCAATCTGGGTATTGTAGCCATTGGTCAGGATATCGGTACGAATCTGCTCACGAACCTGGCGCCAGTGAGGCAGATCTGCCTCTAAATTTTCCTGCTCGGCTGCGCGAATCACCCGGTCAAGTGCTACCCAGCACATCACTTTTGAATAGACAAAATGATGTTCGCCATCGCGTACTTCCCAGATGCCGCTATCCATGTCGCGCCAGTGTTTGCATACATGATCGGCCATCACACACATCAGGTACCAGAGCGGACCTTCGAGTTTCTCACCGTAGCGCTCAAAGCAGCCCTGGCGTCGATAAAGATGGATGCTATCCAGGACTTCTCCAAAGACATCAAGCTGTTTCTGGTTCGCGGCACCATTGCCAACCCGTACCGGCTTAGAATTGCAATAACCACTCAGGTGAGTCAGTTCCTGTTCCACCAGTTCACGCTCGCCGCGAATACCATACATGATCTGCAAATCCTCGCCGTCGGAGAACGAAAGGCGTTGCAGCCATTGGGTAAACGCATGTGCCTCCTCGGTAAAGCCCAGCACGCTGAAGGCATACAGAGTAAAGCTGGCATCACGTAACCAGGTAAAACGATAGTCCCAGTTGCGTTCGCCACCAATCTCCTCGGGCAAGGAGGTTGTAGGAGCCGCAACAATCGCGCCGGTTGGCGCATACGTCATCATCTTTAGCACCAGGGCACTGCGCTCAACCAGTTGCGCGTAACGGCCACTATAATTGCCGTTCTGCAACCATTTGCGCCAGCAGTGCAGGGTCTGTGCCAGTTCGGCGTCAAAATTGCGCTGATGCAACTCTGTCTCTACGAGACGATGGGCAGCCAGAGCGCTGCGCCCAACACCCATAGCAAACAACAGGCGCTCGCCTTCGCGCAACGTAGCCTGAATAACTACGGTAGGATGCGCTTCGCCAGGCTCCTGCTCAATCGACATATTGTAGGTTGGCAGCAAGCTTCCACCCACAATAGCCAGGCCCACATGTTGATCCCCACCATTTACCACCGCGCCAATCCCAGGAACCATATAGGCTTCACTGACAGCACCAGCATAATCTGGGGTAACTTTCAACCGAACTGTAATCGGTAGCTCTCCGTGGGTACACTCGACAATTCTTACCAGGCAGTGACAGGAACCGTCCTCGCGCGTCCAGGTATTATTATTCATCTCCCTGAATTGCCACGCGCTCAGGGTTTCCACAGGCATAAAGTCGGTTAAAACGACTTCTCCAAGAGTGCTGGCAAAGCGAGTTTGCAGTACATTGCTACCACGCAGGTAGCGCTGCGACCCCGGAATAGTGCCATCGCTCGGAGCAATCTGGAAGTATCCTCCCTGTTGCCCATCTAACAGCCGGCAAAAAATGGCGGGGCTATCAAAGTCCGGCAGGCAACCCCAGTCTACCGAACCATCTGGAGCAACCAGCACAACTGAATGGCAGTCGCCGATGACTCCATAGGCATTAATTGGCTCATAAGTGCGAGTTTGTCCGTTCATCCCAACCATTTTCACAACGCTTCTCTCTAATAAGTATTTTACTTATGTGGAATAAGGCGCTTACCAGCAACCTTTTATTCCGCTATATCAAAAGAAGACGGAAATGATAAGACTCTGGTAACATATTTTTCACCCAATCCCAGAAAAGGTCACAACATGTAATCTTTTAGGACAGGCAGTGCCATACAATGTAAGAACATACATACGGTTTGCCATCCGTTATGAGTAACACTTGCTGCGCCTTAGATATTTCTTAGGAGCGCAATGTGTGCTCTTTTGTTTCTAGACTACCAGTACAGCGGAACGTTACATGGGAATATTACCATGTTCGGTCGGGGGATCTGAGCAAGAGGGGCCGGGAATAGAACTTCAGGGAAGGTACTTCCGGCCCATTTTTCTGGGAAAGGAGCGGGGAAAATTAGGAGAGATGTCCTAGTCCATTTTTCTACAGCTATTACCATTGCTCGTAGTGTACATAGTCTGCCTCGGCTTTACGCCCACGTTTTAACGAGTTGGAAAGCTTGTCCGAGGCACGATGACCCACAGGAATGATGCCTACGGGGGTAACTTCGGCAGGTATCCCCAGAAGTTCTCGCAAACTCTGGTAGTCCTCTGGCTCAGGAATACCCGCAAAGGCCGCGACCAGACCTTCATTGACGACACCCAGCAATAGCAGCATAATGGCGCAACCGATATCCATATGCCAGAAAGGGATTGGCCAGATGATTTCGCTGCCATCTTCGTTGATTTTATCGGAC
>Ga0265338_10008545_pt1 | contig 12398 bp, 10 predicted proteins | sample 42126metaG_FD_193579 | JGI IMG/M metagenome (GOLD analysis project Ga0265338, IMG submission 193579) | Rhizosphere microbial communities from Carex aquatilis grown in University of Washington, Seatle, WA, United States - 4-21-26 metaG | ecosystem: Host-associated > Plants > Roots > Rhizosphere... | reverse complement strand
GCGCCGGGCGCCCTCGCCCCCGTGCCGGCCGAACAGAATCCCCTGCGCGAGGCGTGGGGTCTGCGGGATCGCGTGGCGGTCGTCTACTCGGGAAACCTCGGGCGGGTGCACATACTCGAGCCCGTCCTCGGGGCTGCAGCCGCTTTGGCTGATGATCCCAGTATCCTCTTCCTGTTCGTCGGCGACGGACCGCAGCGCGCGGCCCTCCAGGCGGCGGTCCGGGTGAGGCAGCTCCCCAACGTTCGCTTCCTCCCATCCCAGCCGCGCGCACGGCTCGCGGAAAGCCTGTCGGCCGCCGATATTCATCTGGTGACGCTGCGCCCGGGATGCGAGCGGCTGGTTTTCCCCAGCAAGGTCTACGGCATCGCGGCCGTGGGCCGCCCCGTGGTCTACGTCGGACCGGTCGACTGCGAACTGGGGGCGACCGTCCGCGCGGGCGGCTTCGGGCTGACGCTTCCCTCGACCGACGTCGGATCGCTGGCCGCCGCGCTGCGCGGCCTGGCCGCGGATCGCGCCCGCCGGCAGGCGATGGGCGCAGCCGCCCTGCGCTGGTCCCAGGAGACCGGTGGTTTCCCCGCCGCGCGCGACGCCTGGCACACTCTGCTCGGATCGATATCCAACGGCTGACGGCGCCACCCGGCCGGCCTCGCGCTGGACAAGGCTTGCGACCGCACCCCATTCTCTGGCATAGGCTTTCTCGTTCATGTCCCCGCCCCGCCTGACCCCGTGGCTGCTGCTGTTGCTCGACTATGTGTGCATCGTGCTCGCATTCCATTTCATGGGCTGGCTGCGCGGAGCCATGGCGATCGGCGACTTCGACCTGCTGCCGCTGCTGTGGCCGCTGGTGGTGGTGGCATTGGCGATCTACCTGATCGATGGCTATTCGCCGCAAACCGACATGCTGAGCGCCGATTACGCCAGCCAGCACACCATCGCGCTGACCGTGGCCATGTTCGTGATGCTGCTGGTGACGTTTGTCTTCATCAAAGATCCGTTCTCCCTGCAATCGTCGCGGGCCGTGATCGCCCTCAGCTTCGTGGCGCTCGTGCCCGTGACGCTCAGCTACCGGCGCTGGCTGGCGCTGCGCGTCGCGGCGGAACGGCAGAAACGCCCCATCATCTTCATCGGCAGCGAGGCGAGTTGCGTCACCTTCAAGGAGGCCTGCGAGAAGAACCGCACGGTCCAGCCGGTGACGTTCGTGGCCACGGACACGGCCCGGCACGAATCCATGACGCCGCTGGTCGGCATCGAGATGCATCCCGTTTCCCAGTTGGGGCCGATTCTGATCCGCTGCGGGGGCCAGATCGAGGCGGTGGTGTTGCATGAGACCAGCCGCGACCTGCCGTTCGCCGTGTCGGAAAAGCTGCTCGAGCTCCATTTCTCCGGCGTCCGCGCATACACGCTGGAGCTGTTTCATGAGGTGTACTGGCGCAAGATCCCCCTCGACCGGCTCAACCAGACCTGGCTGTTCGAAGAGGGATTTCAAATCACCCGCGAACCCGTCTTCGAGCGGATCAAGCGCCTGACCGACATCGGCCTCGCGCTGATCGGCCTCGTCCTGGCCTCTCCGCTCCTGCTCGTGTGCGCCGCCGGGATCTGGCTGGACGATCGCGGCCCGGTGCTTTTTTGGCAGGCGCGGGTCGGCAAGCACCGCGTCCCCTTCGCGGCCTGCAAGCTGCGCACCATGCGCCCGACCGCCCACACCGCCGCCCCGTATACCGAGGCGGGGGATGTGCGCATCACCGGCGTCGGCCGCCTGTTGCGGGCGATGCGCCTCGACGAGATCCCGCAGCTCTGGAACGTGCTGCGCGGCGACATGAGCCTGATCGGGCCGCGCGCGGAGTGGGTGAGACTGGTCGAACGCTACGAGCGGGAGATCCCCTGCTATCATTTCCGGCACCTCGTGAAACCCGGCATCACCGGTTGGGCCCAGGTGAACTATCCCTACGGCGCCAACCTGGACGACACCCTTCGGAAGCTCGAGTTCGATCTCTACTACATCCGGCACTTCTCCTTCGTGCTCGATGCTTCCATCGTCCTGAAGACGATTCACGTGATGCTCTTCGGCAAGGGGCGGTAAGGTAAGTCGCTCCCGTCATTTGGAGGGCCGGCTTGCGGGCGACGGTTTCGCGAGCAAGCTCACCCCTGCAATTCCTGATGTCCGGTTCCTATGATTTCATCGCCATCGGCGGAGGCAGCGCCGGCTACAATGCCGCGCGGGTCGCCGCCGCCCTGGGCCTGCGCGTGGCGGTGGTCGACGGCGCGCGCGCCCTGGGCGGTCTCTGCATCCTTCGCGGCTGCATGCCGTCGAAAACCCTGCTCTATTCCGCGGAGCAGCTGCACCACGCGCAGCACGGCCGGGTATTCGGGCTAACCGTCCCGTCGGCGCGGGCCGACATGCGCGCCATGCAGGCGCGGAAGCGGCGGATCATCGGCGCCTTCGCGGCGGACCGGGTGCGGCAGCTCACCGCCGGTCGGTTTGACCTCTACCGCCGGCCGGCCCGTTTCGTCGATGCCCATACCGTCCGGCTCGCCGACGGCACGCGCCTCCGCAGCCGGCACTTCCTCGTCGCCACGGGATCGAAAGTCAGCGTACCGCCGGTGCCCGGGCTCGCGGAGGCGCCGGCCTGGACCAGCGACGACGTGCTCGCGCTCGATTTCGTTCCACCCAGCGTCATCGTCCTGGGCGGCGGCATTGTCGCCTGCGAGCTGTCGCAGTTCCTGAACCGGATCGGCACGCGGGTCGTGCTCGTCCAGCGCAGCGCCCACATCCTCCGGGACCATTCCCCCGAGGCCAGCACGGTGATTCAACGGGCCTTCCGCGACGAGGGCATCGAGCTTTTCGCCGGCACGGCCATCCAGCGAGTGGCCCACGGCCGGACCGGGTTCACGATGGTCTTTGAGCACGACGGCCGGCGCGTCACGCGGCGGGCCCGCCACCTGTTCAATGCCCTCGGCCGCGAGCCGAATATCGGCGGCCTGGACCTCGCCGCGGCCGGCGTCCGGACCACGGCGGCCGGGCGGGTGGCCGTCAATCGCTGGCAGCAGACTTCGCAGCCGCACATCTACGCCGCCGGCGACGTGTGCGGGCCGCACGACATCGTGCACCTGGCGGTGGCTCAGGGCGAGCTGGCCGCGCGCCACGCCGCCGGGGTCAAGGGCGTCAAGCCGATCGATTATTCGCTCCTGCTCAACGTCGTCTTCACCGAGCCCCAACTCGCGACGATCGGCGTGCCGGTGCAGGATCTCCAGGCGCGGGAGATCCGCGTCCTGAGCGCCTCCTATCCGTTCAACGACCACGGCAAGTCGATCCTGATGGAGGCGAACTACGGCTACGTGAAGGTCATCGCCGAACCGAAACGCGGCCGGATCCTGGGCGCGGAGATCGTCGGTCCGAACGCCGGCGAGCTGATCCACTGCTTCAGCGGACCGCTCGCCATGCGCGCCACCGTGTTCGACCTCCTCCGGGCCCCCTGGTACCATCCGACGCTCGCCGAGATCATCACCTACCCGCTGGAGCAGATCGCCGCGCAGGTGAAAACATAGTTCGGTCGCCCGCCGGAATCCCGGCTGACGTTCTCGTCACCGACCGACCGCCAGCATCTCACCCAGGTCCACTCGTCCTTCGTACAGCGCCTTGCCGATGATGACGCCGTCCAGGTTTGGACGGCGTTTTTGCATTGCGACCAGCCGCTCCACATCCTCGCGCCGGCTGACGCCGCCGGAGGCGATCACCCGGCACCGGACCGCCGCGAGCATGGCCTCCTGTGCCGCGAAGTTGGGGCCGGTCAGCATGCCGTCGGTGCTGATGTCGGTATGGACGATGGTGCCGACGCCGAGCGCATCCATGCGCCGGGCCAGATCCACCGCGCCGGCGCCGGTCGTGTCGACCCAGCCCTTCACCGCCACCCTCCCGTGCTTGGCGTCAATGCCGACCGCGATCTTGTCTCCGAATGCGCTCACGAGGTCGGCCACGAACGCCTCGCTCTCGGCCGCCCGCGTGCCGATGACCACCCGGCGCACCCCCAGCCCCAGCACGGCCTCGACGGCGGCTCGCGTCCGCAATCCGCCGCCAAACTGCAGCTTGAGGCCGAGCGCCACCAGCGGCGGCACGGCGGCCAGGTTCCCGGGCGCGCCCGTGAAGGCGCCATCAAGGTCGACCACGTGCACCCACTCGCACCCGGCGATCTGAAACCGGCGCGCCACCTCGGCCGGGTCGGCCGCGTAGACCGTCTCCCGGTCGGCGCGGCCCTGCGCCAGCCGCACGCACCGTCCCCCTTTGATGTCGATGGCCGGATAAATCGTCATTCGGAACCCATGGGTATCCGGCAAAGGCGTGCCGGCGCCAAGGGGAAATTTTCCCGCTGTCAGGCTGGCTCCGGCCGGATGTGATCCGGCCCATCAGCTGTGGGAATTCCCGTGCCGACGGCCCATATCAGACTTGGATTCCCGGAGCGCCCTCCCCTTAATTCCGGCCTCCCCGCCCCGAATCGCCCGGTCATGCACCAGATCACCGCTCGTACGCAGTTGAGCCCGAATGTCACCCGCCTTGACGTCACCGCTCCGCGTATCGCCGAAATCCGCCGTCCTGGCCAGTTTGTCATCGTGCGCCGTGCCCCGGGCGCCGAGCGCATTCCCTTGACGATCGCCGATTCCGACCCGGCGGCGGGCACGATCGCGCTGGTGATTCAGGCGGTGGGCAAGAGTACGCGGGAGCTGGTGGCCTTGCAGCCCGGTGACGCCATTCAGGACATTTCCGGTCCGCTCGGCCGGCCGACCGAGACGATTGCGACCGGACGGGCCTTGTGCATCGGCGGCGGCGTGGGCACCGCCGTCCTGCATCCGATTGCCCAAAGCCTGCAGCGCAACGGCGTCCAGGTTGTCAGCGTCGTCGGCGGGCGCTCGAAGGAATGGGTGATTTTCGAGACGGAGCTTCGCCGTCTCGGCGAGGTGGTGGTTTGCACCGACGACGGCAGCTACGGACGCAAGGGCTTTGTCACGGATGCGGCGCGCGAGGTGCTCGCGGCCGGCGGCATCGACATCGTCTATGCGGTCGGCCCGGTTCCCATGATGCGTGCGGTGGCCAACCTGACCCGTCCGTTCGACGTGCGCACGATCGTGTCGCTCAATCCGGTCATGGTGGACGGGACAGGCATGTGCGGGGGCTGCCGAGTCAGCGTCGGCGGAGAGACCCGCTTTGCCTGCGTTGACGGTCCCGAATTCGACGGACACCAGGTCGACTTCGACCTGCTGGCGGACCGCCTCGGCACCTACCGGTCCTATGAACAACGAGCGCTGGCCCGCCACGACGAAGCCTGCCGGCTGGGCCTGAAAGTGTGACCGGCCCGATGCGAGACTTCCCACGCTCCGCCCCCTGCGATGCGACCTAAGATTTCCGTCAAAGCGCGATTGGCCATTCCGCGGCAGGCGATGCCCGAGCAGGGCGCCACGGACCGCAGCCGGAACTTCCGCGAAGTCAACCTCGGCTTCACGGAGCAGCTGGCCATGCTGGAGGCCCGGCGCTGCCTCCAATGCAGGGATGCCCGGTGCGTGCGCGGCTGCCCGGTCGGGGTGGACATACCGCGCTTCATCGGTTTTCTCGCCGAGGGCAACCTCGCGGGCGCCGCCGGGAGCCTGCTCGGCGACAACGCCCTGCCGCGCGTGACGGGACGGGTCTGCCCCCAGGAAACGCAATGCGAAATCGAATGCATCCGGGGTGCCAAAAGTGCACCCGTGGCCGTCGGGCACCTCGAGCGCTTCGTGGCGGACTGGGCCGCCCAGTCCGTCCCGGAGTCCCCGACCCGCCCGGCGCCCGCGAGCGGCCGAAAGGTCGCCGTGGTCGGATCCGGTCCGGCCGGGCTGACCGCCGCCGGTGAATTGGTGAAGGCGGGCCATGACGTCACGGTCTTTGAGGCCTTGCACCAGCCCGGCGGCGTGCTCGTCTACGGCATCCCGGAGTTCCGCCTCCCGAAGGACATTGTGGACGGCGAAGTCGGCCGCCTGCAGCGGGCCGGAGTCAAGATCGAGTGCAACGTGGTCATCGGACGCACCCACACGCTCAACGAGCTGCGCGGGCGGTTTGACGCCGTGTTCATCGCCAATGGGGCCGGTCTGCCCGTGTTCATGCAGGTGCCGGGTGAAAACCTCAAAGGCGTCTACTCCGCCAATGAATACCTCACGCGCGTCAATCTGCTGGCGGCCCACGAGTTTCCGGCGGCCGACACGCCCGTCCTCCTCGGCCGGCGCGTCGCCGTGGTGGGGGGGGGCAATGTGGCCATGGATGCCGCCCGCACCGGCAAACGCCTCGGGGCGGAAGAGTCCATGATCATCTATCGCCGCACCCGCGCGGAGCTGCCCGCCCGCGTCGAGGAGGTGCATCATGCCGACCAGGAGGGCATCCGTTTCGAATTCCTCGCGGCCCCCGTGGAGGTCCTCGGCAACGAGCAGCGCTGGGTCACCGGACTCCGCTGCATCCGCATGAAGCTGGGCGAGGCCGATGCCTCGGGCCGGCGACGCCCGGTGCCCATCGCCGATTCCCAGTTTGAGATCGGTTGCGACATCGTCGTCGTGGCCGTCGGCACGCGGGCGAACCCGCTGCTCACCGCCACCTGTCCCGAACTCAAGCTCGACCGGCGCGGCAACATCGAGGTGGACGCCAACGGCATGACCAGCCTGGCCGGCGTGTTCGCGGGGGGAGATATTGTGCGCGGCGCGGCCACCGTGATCCTCGCGATGGGCGACGGCAAACGCGCCGCCCACGTCATCGACGAGCACCTGCGAACCAGGACGGCCGCCGCCCGTGGCTGACCCGCGCGGGCGGCCCGCCGGCGCATCTTTTGCCTTTGTGCCCGGCCCGGCGGGCGCTTCAATCGACCCCATGCCAAAATACCAGGCCCCTGCCTTCCTCACCGAACTGCTGCATGCCCGCTCGCCCTCCGGCTACGAGTTTGAGGCGCAGGCGGTGTTTGACCGCCACGTCCGGCCCGCCGCCGATGAGTACGCCAAGGACGCGCTCGGCAACCGCCTCGCCACGCTCAACCCGCGCGGCGATCCGGTGCTCATGCTGGCCGGTCACATGGATGAACTCGGCCTCATCGTCACCTACGTCAACAAGGACGGCTTTCTCTATTTCGACACCATCGGCGGCCACGACCGCACCGTGATTTCCGGCCGCCGGGTCATCCTGCAGACCGCCCACGGACCCGTCAAAGGGGTCACCGGCAAGCGGGCGATCCATCTCATGGATGAGGCCGACCGCAAGAAGGTGCCGGAGATTCACGAGATCTGGATCGACATCGGCGCCCGCACCAAGAAGGAGGCGCTGGCGCGCGTGTCCATCGGCGACGTGGCGACCTACGACCACGAATTCGAGCTGATCCACGGCAGCATCGGGGCCTCGCGCGCCTTCGACAACAAAGCGGGCGCCTACATCGTGGGCGAGACGCTCATCCGCCTCGCCGCGTCCAAGCCGCGCCCGGCGGCCCGGGTCGTCGCCGTGGCCACGGCCCAGGAGGAAATCGGCGTGCGCGGCGCCACGACTTCAGCCTATGCGGTCAACCCGCACATCGCTCTGGCGGTTGATGTCGGCCATGCGACGGACCACCCCGACTGCGACAATCGCAAATACGGGGAGACGAAGCTCGGCGGCGGGCCGATCATCTGCCGCGGCCCGAACATCAATCCGCTGATTTTCGATCGCCTGGTGCAGACCGCCCAGCACATCAAGATTCCCTACCAGCTCGAAGCCGATCCACGGCCAACCGGCACCGATGCGCGCGCCATCCAGACCGGCCGGGGCGGCGTGGCCACCGGCCTGGTCAGCGTGCCGCTGCGCTACATGCACACCCCGAGCGAAGTCGTCGACCTCGAGGACGTGGAGCGGTGCGTCCAGCTCTTCGTGGCGTTCGCCCGGTCGCTGAAGAAGGGCGAATACGCCCACTGGTAGACCCGGCCGACGGCACCGATCTGGCCGTCAGGATCCCCCCGACGCCGATCGGCGCGACCTTCCGCCCGGTTACGCGGCGTCCTTCTTCTCCACCTTGGCGGTCTTCTTCAACGTCGGCCGCCGGCCGCCGCGGACCACGCCCTCGTCAATGACGACTTCGATCACGTCGTCCCGCTGCGGCAGGTCGAACATGACTTCCAGCATGAGGTTCTCGAGGATGGCGCGCAGGGCGCGGGCCCCGGTCTTGAGCTCCATGGCCTTCTGGGCGATGGCGCGCACGGCGTCGCGGGTGAAGCGGAGCTGCACCCCATCCATGGCGAACAGTTTCGAATACTGTTTCACCATCGCGTTCTTGGTCCGCAGCAGGATGCGGACGAGGTCCTCCTCGGTCAGCGGGTCCAGCACCGACACGATGGGCAGCCGCCCAACAAACTCCGGAATCATGCCGTAGCGGACCAGATCCTCCGGCGCGATCATCTTCATCATCTCCTCGGGCGTGAGCGCGTGGTCGGCGGGATTGATATGGAACCCGAGCGACTGCGACCCGACCCGCTTCTTCACGAACTGCTCCAGGCCGACGAACGCGCCGCCGCAGACGAAGAGGATGTTGGCCGTGTTGACCTGGATATATTCCTGGTTCGGGTGCTTCCGGCCGCCCTGCGGCGGGACGTTGCACACCGTGCCCTCGAGGATCTTGAGCAGCGCCTGCTGCACGCCCTCACCCGAGACGTCGCGGGTGATGGAGACGTTTTCCGTCGTCCGGCGGATCTTGTCGATTTCGTCGATGTAGATGATGCCGCACTCGGCCTTCTTCACATCATAGCTGGCGGCCTGCAGCAGGCGCAGCACGACGTTTTCCACGTCTTCGCCCACGTAGCCGGCCTCGGTCAGCGTCGTCGCGTCGGAAATGGCGAACGGCACGTCGAGGATGCGCGCGAGCGTGCGCGCCAGGAGGGTCTTGCCGGAGCCGGTCGGACCAACCAGGAGGATGTTGCTCTTCTCGACCTCGACGTCGGAGAACTCGGGCGCGAGCGTCAGCCCGGCGCGGTGCGGCTGCCCGGCGTCGAACATCAGCCGCTTGTAATGGTTATAGACCGCCACCGACAGGACCTTCTTGGCGTGCTCCTGGCCGATGACGTACTCGTCGAGCGTCTTCTTGATCTCCGACGGCTTGTGCAGGCGGAATGCCGGGCGCCCCTCGGTGGGCGAGATCTTGACCTCGCGGTCGATGATCGTCTTGCAGACGTTGACGCACGAGTCGCAAATGTAGACGCCCGGCCCGGCGATGATCTTCTTCACCTCCGCCTGCGACTTGCCGCAGAACGAACACAGGGTCATGCGGGAGGATTTGGCCATGGGGCGGAAGGGACGGGGCGGACCGGGCGCGTTCAGGCGGCGGGTTTCACGGCCAGGCTCTGGGCTTCGCGGGTCGAGGCCACCACGTGGTCCACGATGCCGTAGGCCTTGGCCTCGTCCGCGCTCATGAAATAGTCGCGATCGGAATCCTTGTCGATCTGCTCGGGCGTCTTGCCCGTGAGGCGCGCCAGGGCCTCGTTCAGCGTGCGGCGCCAGCGGAGAATCTCGCGCGCGGCGATGGTGATGTCGGCCGCCTGGCCGCCCGCGCCGCCGGTGGGCTGGTGGATCATCATGCGGCTGTTGGGCAGCGCGAACCGCTTGCCCTTCGTGCCGGCGGCGACCAGCACGGTCGCCATGCTCGCGGCCTGACCGATGCACCAGGTCGCGACATCGCACTGCAGGAAGTTCATCGTGTCGTAGATCGCCATGCCGCCGGTCACGACCCCGCCGGGGGAATTGATGTAGAGATGAATGTCCTTCTTCGCATCCTCCATCTGGAGGTAGAGCATCTGGGCGATCACCAGACTGGCGACGCCATCATCAATCGGCGTTCCGATGAAAATGATGCGGTCCTTCAGCAGGCGGGAATAGATGTCCATGCTCCGCTCGCCGCGGCCGGTATTCTCGATGATAAAGGGAACGTAGTAACTCACGGTAAGGGGCGATCGCTCAAACCTTGGCCACCGCCGTCGTGACGGTAGACTTGCCCACCAGAAAATCAAGCGCCTTGTCGTAGACGATCGCCTGCTGGAGGGAGCGCAGGCGCTCGCGGTCCCGGGCCAGCTCGCGGGCCACCTTCTCCGGCCGCTGGTTCGAACGCAGGGCCTCCTGCATGATGGCGCGGTCGAGGTCGCGCTCCTCCGCCTGGATCTTCTCCTTCTCGGCGATCTTGGCCAGCAGGAGCTGCGTCTTGACGCGGCCGGCGGCGGCCCGGCGGGCGTTCTCGTAGAGCTCCTTCTTGTTCTTTTCAAACTCCGCCTCGGGCACGCCGCGGCGCAGATTGTCCTCCATGAACCGGCGCAGGACGCCCTGGGTTTCAGCGGTGACGAGGCTCTCGGGCAGCGGAAATTCGATCTTGGCCGCCAGCGCCTCGCTGACCTGCTGGCGCTGGGCGCGCCGGTTCTCCTGCTCCTTGCGGAGCGTGAGATTCTGGCGGACCTGCGTCCGGAGCGCTTCCAGTCCCTCCACCTGCTGCGCCTTGAAGAACCCCGCATCGAGGGAGGGCAGCACCCGCTCGCGCACCTCCTGCACCTCGACCGCATAGACCGCGGTCTTGGCCGCCAGCTCGGGCACGGCGGCAAAATTCGGCGGGAACGTCACCGTCACGTCCTTCTTGTCGCCCGCCTTCAGGCCGGCGAGCTGCCCGCCCAGCCCCGGAATCAGCCCACCCTCGGCCCCTTCCACTTCCTCCCACGTCTGCGGCACGTCACCGTAGACCTGCTTCCCCGGGGCCAGTTCAGCGATCGGCTGGCCGCCGATGCTGCCGTGGTAGGCCAGCTTGACGTAGTCACCCTTTTGCGCCGGCCGGTCGGCGACCCGGAAATCGGCGCGTTCCTGGCGCAGGTGCTCGATGACCCCATCCACCTCCGCCTCGGCTGGCTCGGTCGACGCGACCTGGCTTGGCAACCCCAGGTAGTCGGGCAGTTCGAACTGCGGCTGGACGTCGAGCGTGAAAGTCACCGCGGCGGAGAGGCCGGACTCGATCTTGCCCTCGTCGACGTTCACCACGCCGAGGACATCCAGCTTCGCTTGGTCCAACCCCGCGCGGTAGGCGCGTGCCACGATCTTCCGTTGGAACTCCTCCTGCACGTCCTTGCCAAAGCGTTTGAGAATCAGCGCAGCCGGCGCCCGGCCCGGCCGGAAGCCCGGCAGGCGGGCCACCTTGCCGACTTCGGCCGCCGCCGCCTGGTATTCAGCGTCCACCTCGGGCTGGTCGAGGGAGACGACCAGCGTCTTGCGGGTCTCGGTGATGTCTTTGAGTTCGATGTTCACTGCTGTGTGGGAAATGGGACGTGTCCGGACGGAAATGGTCACGGTACGGGACCGTCGCGCGGCCGGTCAATGCTGGAGTGGGCCGGCGATGATTCACCCGGTGTATAGACGGGAGGCTGCTCCGATCTTGCCCGCATGGCCGCGTCTCGCATGCTTCCTCCCATGCCCGCCCTGGCCTCGCTCGTCGCCGCGCACCGCGCCGTCCTCGTGATCGATTCGGCCTCCGCGGTCGTGCAGGTGGGACTGTACCTCGCCGAGCGGGAGCCGGTCTGGCGCCAGTCTCCCCGCGAGGCGGGCATCGCGGTTTTCGCGTGCGCGGGAGACCTGCTTGCCGGGGCGGGCCTGGGCGTGCGCGATCTGGGCGCCTGCCTGTTCTGCGAGGGACCGGGCTCGATCCTGGGAATCCGGACCGCCGCCATGGCGCTGCGGACGTGGCAGGCGGTGCATGATCCGGCCCTGCCGGCGTTCGCCTACCGGAGCCTGGAGCTGGTGGCGCACGCCCTGGTTGCCGCCGGAACCCCGCCGCCCTTCGCCGTGATTGCCGATGCGCGGCGCGAGGCGTGGCATTGCATCGATGTCACCACCGAGCGAGGGGTTGGTCCCCTTCGCCGGATCGCCTGCGCTGCCTTGGGCTCCCTGACGGGGGCGCTCTTCATGCCCGCGGGTTTTCGCGCCTGGGCGCCGCCGCCGCGCCCGGTTGTCGAGGTGCCCTACCTCCTCGCGGAACTGTGGCGGGACCGGGAACAGATCGATTTCCTGCATGCCACCGCCCAGCCCGACGCCTTTCTCCATGAGGACACCGCCTACGTGACGTGGACTCCCCAGATTCACCGGGCGACGGCAGTTTCCCGTCCATGATGAGTCATACCCCGCCCGCGCTGTTGTCCGCCGGCGCCAACCGGCGCTAATGGGCCCCCTCAATTCCATGCAATCAGTTTCGCAACCTCCCTTGCGCTGCTGGGCCGAAATCGACCTCGCAGCGCTCGAACGCAATCTGAGGCTCATTCGGGCGTCGCTGCCGGCGCACATCAAGTACGTCGCCGTGGTCAAGGCGGATGCGTACGGCCACGGCCTCCATCAGACGGTTGCGCGCCTCATGCACGCC
>Ga0265338_10008544_pt1 | contig 12400 bp, 12 predicted proteins | sample 42126metaG_FD_193579 | JGI IMG/M metagenome (GOLD analysis project Ga0265338, IMG submission 193579) | Rhizosphere microbial communities from Carex aquatilis grown in University of Washington, Seatle, WA, United States - 4-21-26 metaG | ecosystem: Host-associated > Plants > Roots > Rhizosphere... | reverse complement strand
CCTCACGGGAAGCGACGTTCTCCACTTTCCATTCGCGGAACTCCACGCCAAACTGGAAGACCTCTCGCTCGATCCACCAGGCGGCTACGGTTACGCGCCGCTCCTCGAGCGAATTGCCACTAGACTCGGCGTGTCATCCGAAAATGTTGTCCATGCGCAGGGAACCTCGATGGCCAATCATCTCGCGATGGCCGCTCTCGTCGAATCGGGCGATGAAGTCTTAATCGAAGAGCCTGCCTACGAGCCTCTGCTCGCCGCCGCGCAATATCTTGGCGCGAAAATTCGCCGTTTCCCGCGATCCTTCGAAGCCGGCTATCAAGTGGATCCACGCGAAGTCGAGCGCGCCATCTCGCCGCGCACACGTCTTATCGTCATCACCAATTTCCACAATCCCAGCGGCGTGCGAACGCCAGATTCCGTCCTCAAAATCGTCGGCGAAATCGCGCGCAGTCTGGGCGCTCACGTCCTCGTTGACGAAGTTTATCTCGAGGCCAGTTTCGATTCTCCGTGGAAGTCCGCATATCATCTCGGCCCGAATTTCGTCACAACCAGCAGCTTGACGAAAGCCTACGGCCTCACGGCTCTCCGCTGCGGTTGGATTCTCGCTGCGCCGGCGCTTGCCGAACGCATGTGGCGGCTCAACGATCTTTTCGGAGCCGTGCCTCCGTATCCAGTGGAACTCTTAAGCGTCCTCGCGCTCGACCAATTGCCGCAAATCGCCGCGCGCGCCAAGAAATTGCTGGATACGAATCGCTCACTCCTGAAATCTTTCCTCGATTCGCGCAACGATCTCTTAGCCATTTGGCCCGAAGCAGGCGGAATCGTCTTCCCGCTTCTCTCGAGCGGACACACCGAGCCCTTCATCCAACTCTTGCGGGAGAAATACGAGACCAGCGTCGTCCCCGGCCGATTCTTCGAATCTCCAGAACATTTCCGCATCGGCGTGGGAGGCGAAACGGAAATAGTCCGCGAAGCACTCTCCCGCGTCTCCGCCGCACTCGACGAGCACGCCGCTCGGCGCTAATCTGCCGTTTCCCTCAAGTTCGGTTTTCTCTGCGTTCTCTGCGCCTTCTCAGCGTCCTCTGCGGCAAGCCGTAGCCTTTGTCTTTATTTCAAGCGCCGCCACCATGTTCACTACGTATCCTTTTTCGCTCGCCCCGCCCGTCCCGGCTTGTCGCGAAGAATTTCCACCAGCGCCTGCGACGCAGCGCTCAACGCCCTGTCTTGCCGATACACCACATACAGCCGCCGCTCGATGTTCATCTGCTTCAGCCGCACTTCTTTCAGCGTCCCCTCAGCAATCTCCCGCTCCACGCACATCCGTGGCACAATCGCTAGTCCGCGCTTCCTCTCGACAAACAATTTAATACTCTCAATCGTCGGCATCTCGATATCAATCCGCAGCCGCACGCGATGTTTCGCAAACATTTGCACCACCCGCTGCCGGTAGGGTGATTCCACGATGTGCGCCACGAACGTTTCTGTGGCCAGCTCCTGAATGTTTACTTCCTTGCGCTTCGCCAGCGCGTGCCCCGGCCACACCACCAGCGCCAGCGAATCGCGAAAACATTCGAGCGATGCCAGCTCGCGTTCCTCCGGCAGGTAGGAGATAAATCCCAAATCCAAGCGGTGGCTCAGCACCTCGCGCGGCACGTCTCGCGAAAACACGCGATGCACTTGAATGTGAATCCCCGGATGGAGCTGCCTGTAACGGTCGAGGGCAGGCAGCAGCGCGTGAATCGAGCTTTCGTTCACCCCAATCGCCACCTGACCGCGCTCCAGGCCCTGTAACTCCTTCATCCCTTTGCGAATTTCCTCGCGCAAGTTCAGCATTCGCTCCGCGTATTCCAGCAACAGCGTTCCCGCATCCGTCAGCGTCCGCGCACCTGATCCCCGCACGAATAAAGGCTGCCCCACCCAATCCTCGAGCTTTCGAATCGAGATGCTGATCGCCGGTTGCGTCCGGTAAAGCTTCTCCGCCGCACGCGAAAAGCTGTGCTCGCGCGCCACCATCTGAAACACCTGCAGGGATGCAAGATCCACGTGAAAAGCCCTCCGGCCCTCCTTTTAGCATATAAGGGATACTTATTCGACATGCAAAAATTATAAATTGGACTCCTTGCCCCCTTCGCGCTCCAATGAGAGCGTCAAAGGAGTCTTCATGGAAACAGTCCATATCTTCGACACGACTCTGCGCGACGGCGAGCAATCGCCCGGCTTTTCGATGAACCGCGAGGAAAAGTTGAAGCTCGCGCACGCCATCGAGGAACTTGGCGTGGACATCATCGAAGCTGGCTTTCCCATTGCTTCGCCCGGCGATCTGGAAGGTACGCGAGCAGTCGCAACTGAGATCAAGGGTTGTCGCGTGGCCGCGCTCGCTCGTGCGCGCCAGGAAGATGTGGACGCCGCGCTGCGCGGGCTCGAACCCGCCGCAAAGCCCCGCTTGCACATTTTTCTTGCCACCTCTGACTTGCACCTGAAACACAAGCTCCGCATCTCTCGCGAGGAAGCTCTTGACCGCATCACGCGCATGGTCCGCTTTGGCAGCCGCCACTGCGAGGAAGTTGAATTTTCCGCTGAGGATGCAAGCCGCACGGATCCCGATTATCTTTGCCAGGTGGTTCTCGCCGCCGTCGAATGCGGCGCCAAGATTATCAACTTGCCGGACACGGTCGGTTACTTCACGCCGGACGAATACACCAAGATGTTCCGCGATGTTCGCTTGTATCTCCACGCGCACCCGGAAGTGGTTTTGAGCGCGCACTGCCACGATGATCTCGGCCTCGCCGTCGCTAACTCGCTTGCGGCCATCGAAGGCGGCGCGCGACAAATCGAGTGCACTGTAAACGGCATCGGCGAACGCGCGGGAAACGCTTCCATCGAAGAAATCGCCGTGGCGCTGCACGTGCGCCAGAACCGCTACGGCGTTGCCACTGGCCTTGTGCTCGAAAAACTTTATCCGACGAGCCGAATGCTCACTTCGATCACCAATGTGCCCGTCCCTCCGAACAAAGCCGTTGTGGGCGCGAACGCTTTCGCCCACGAAGCCGGCATCCATCAGGACGGCATCTTGAAGAACCCGCTCACCTACGAAATTATTTCTCCCGAAACGGTTGGCGTGCCCGCGCGCCGCCTCGTGCTGGGCAAGCATTCAGGTCGCAACGCATTCCGCTCGCGCCTGTCTGATCTCGGCTTCGATACCACGGACGTCGAATTGGCCGAATTTTACGGTTTGGCGATCGCGCGCGCCGATGCGAAAGAGGAAATCACGGACCGCGATCTCATCACCATCATTCATCTGGTTCGTCGCAATCAGACTCACGCCGATTCGCCGCAAAGCGCGAGTTCGGCGGCCACCCGCTGAGCGCGGGAAGATTTTTCCATGACTGAAGTCCGCAAAACGATCGCAGTTCTCTCCGGCGACGGGATTGGCCCGGAAGTGACGCACTCCGCCGTCCAGTTGCTCACAGATTGCGCCACGGCTTTCAATCACAAATTCACATTCCGCGAGTTGCCCTTTGGCGGCACAGCGATTGACAGCACGGGGCAACCTTTGCCTCCGGAAACTCTCGAAGGATGCCGCTCAGCGGATGCAATTCTTCTCGGCGCGATTGGCGGACCCAAATGGGATTCCGTGCCGCTCGATAAGCGCCCCGAAAGCGGCTTGCTTGGTCTCCGCAAAGGCCTCGGCCTCTATATCAATCTCCGCCCGATTCCTTTGCCGCGTGCCTTGCAGGGAATTTCACCGCTTCGACCGGAACGTTTGCTGGATGTCGATATTGAAATCGTGCGCGAGCTCGCGGGAGATATTTATTTCGGCGAGCATGAATTCAACGCGGAAAAAGGCAGCGCTCGCGACGTCGCCGCGTACACAACCGTGGAAGTCGAACGCGTCGCACGCTACGCTTTCAATCGTGCCGCCACGCGCAACCATCACGTCACCAGCGTGGACAAAGCCAACATTCTCGCCACGTCCACTCTCTGGCGGCAAACGGTTACCAGCGTCGCGCGCGATTATCCCGGAATCACTCTCGACCACCTCTATGTGGACAACGCCGCGATGCAGATAATGCTTCGCCCCAAACAATTCGACGTCATCCTCACTTCGAATATGTTTGGCGATATTCTCAGCGACGAAGCCGCTGCACTCGCCGGGTCGATTGGTTTGATTCCTTCGATGAGCCGCGGAGCAGAAGGCCAGCCCGCCCTGTACGAACCGATTCACGGTTCGGCGCCAACGCTCGCCGGAAAAGATGTCGCGTGCCCGCTCGGCGCGATTTTTTCTGCCTGCCTGATGTTGCGGGAATCGTTCGGCCTTGAAATCGAAGCCCAGTGGGTGGAAACCGCTGTGGATCGCGTGCTCGATCGCGGCTATCGTACGATGGACATTGCCGAGCCGACCGGCCGCACTCTGCGCTGCTCCGAATTCACCGAACAAATCCGCAGCGAAATGAACGACGTGCTCGTCCACCACGAGCGTTACGGCTGGGGTGTCTGATCCGCTAGTTCTTCCGCAGCACCAGGCAGCTCGCAATCATGTCGTGCAGTGCCTGCTTCTTTTCCGTGAACCCCGCCATAATGTATGCCAGTGCCAGCGGAATCAGATTCGAAATTATTTTCGCAAAAAATCGGCCGCTGGCCCGCCCAAACGTGACTCGTCGCCCCTGCAAATCCGTCACAATCAGGCCCAGCGCAATCTTCCCGAGAGTTCCTTGGTGGATCGAGCTCTCCATCGAGGCGTAGTAAAGCCACACCCCAACAATCAGGATCAGACCACAAAGCACGATCGCTCCGATCAAACCAGCCGTGAAAAACGCGTCGGGTGAGTCGGCACTATCGATTCTGTCCCTGAATACGCCGAATCCCACGAAGGCGGCGCCAAGCAAGACAATCACGCAAAATCCAAACCCAATTAAAAGTGAATCAATAATGTGGGCCACAAGCCGCAGCCAAAAGCCCGCGTAAGGCGAAGGCAATGCCACGAATCCGTATGGTTGCACCGGAGGAGCACCTGGTGGCACTGCGTACGGTTGCATGGCTTGCGGAGCTGCAGCAGGCGGTGCCGAATACGGAGGAGGCGCGCCCACGGTTCCCGACGGCCCAATTGCCGGCTGGCCACATACGCCGCAGAAGGCTGTAGTTTCGACAACTGCGCTTCCACATTTTGTGCAGTACATTTTGTTCCTCGCGGCGTTCGCCGCTTTCTTACAGCTTTCGAATCACCAGGCAGCCCGCGATCATGTCATGCAGCGCCTGCTTCTTTTCCGTAAAGCCCGCCATGATGTAGCCGATCAACAAAATCATGCCGGAAATAATTTTCGCGAAGAATCGTCCGGAAGCTCTGGCGAAGCTGATCCGCAGTCCCGCGAGATCGGTAACTTCAAGCCCAAGCGCCTTCTTTCCAATCGTCCCTTGCCAGGCGGAGCTTTCGAGGAACGCGTAGTAAAGCCAGTTCAGCACAACGCGAATCAGAACCACGCGCCAGAGTCCCGCGAAGAAAGGCATCCACTCTTCCGGCGTCATCGGCGGCCGCCCGTGAAAAAACATTCCCGCGCCCATCGAAGCCACAAAAGGGAATGTGATGATGGAGCCGACAATTCCCAGAATGATGACATCAATGATGAACGCCACAAAGCGCAGCCAGAAACCGGCATAAGCAACGGTTGGCCGCGCCACGTATCCAGCAGGAATTGCCGCACCGACCGGCGCCGCAGCGATTCCGCCCGCCTGTTGGCCGCATGCAGCGCAAAAAGCCGCGCCTTCCGCTACATTCGCTCCACACTTGGAACAGAACATTGTGCCTCCTGGTGGCCGCCCACCGTCGCATGGGTGCGCAAGCGGGATTTGGTTGCGAATGCTACAGAACTCGCAACCAGCGGGTCAACAACCAAAACGCTGCTCCAATTGCGACGTTGTCTCAAAACCTTCTCTGTATGATACGCATTGAGAGCCACAGAAGTTGCTTGCGCTCGTGAAGCTCGCGTAAACTCGGTGTTTATTGCTGGGGCGACGGAGGAAACATGCGAATTCATTTTACGAAAGCTGCAAAAACTCTCGGAGCCGGACTGTTCGCAGCCGCTCTCTTCGCGGGCGGCTACGTGGCTGGGCAAGCCAAATTCGGCCAGCCAAAAACGATTTTGCATGTGGTGGAAATCCAGTGGCGGCCCGGTGTGCCGCAGATGGATAAAGACGCAGCCATCGCCGGAATCAAGGACATGGCTTCGAAAATGCCCGGCATCAAAAATATCTGGGTCAAATGGGATCGCCTGGAGCCGCGCGATTTTAGCGCCGCATTCGCGATCGAATTCCGCAGCCGCGAAGCCGCCGACGCGTACGCCGAAAGCCCGTTGCATGATGCTTGGGAAAAAGAATACGTTCCTCTCCGCGCCGCGAGCATTTCGATCCAGGTGACGAACCCTTAGCCGCAATTTTTTCCAACATTTTCCCATCCGCACTGGTTTCTGCCCCGCAGCTCGCCCCCTGCCCCGCTTCACGAAAAATTGCTCGCCCCACTTGTGCAACGGTGCTAGGCTGCGCGTGCCGGGCGCGAATGGAAGACCCGGGAGCGCTTCCCTCACTGATCTTCCCGCGGCCCTAGAATTGAAATGCAGGAGGAGATGACAACCATGAAGAAACTTGCCGGAGCGATTGTGGCGGCCTATGTGGTTCTGATGGGCACCAACTATCTGATTCACCAAATACTGCTGATGCCGGATTACGATGCGATCCCCATGAGCCATCGCGCGAATGAAGCGATCATGCACCGGTTTTGGGCGATTGCCATCGGACAACTCTTTTTTGCCGCGTTGTTTGCTTACATTTACGCGCGCGGCGCGGAGAATAAGCCGTGGCCGATGCAGGGAATCAAATACGGAATCCTGATGACGTTTCTGACTGTGATTCCTGTTTCGCTCACGGAATACGCCACGTATTTCATTCCTCACATGCTGGCGGTGAAATGGATTTGTCTTGGCGGCGTCCAGATGATTTTGCTGGGTCTTGTGGTGGCCGGAGTCTCCAAGGAAAAATAGGTCTGAGGCGAAATTACTTTGCGGGCGCGGCACGTTCCGCGGTCCATTCGTCATCGACGGCTTTTTGGACGTCCGCTACGTACGCCTGATAGCGGGCGGGATCGATGAAGGGATTCTCTTTCGCGTCGTTGGCGAGCGCTTTGCGCTTGTCCTCCAAATTGAAGAAAGAACCATGCGATGCGAGGAAAATATCGCAGGGAAGAGACTGCAGGACGCGAACTGTTTTGTCGTAATCCGCGCCAATGCCTGGATAGGACTCCGGATGGCCCGGGCGTTTTATGAAACTGTAGCCGGAAAGAATGCTGGCGCTGCCTGCAAAAACAACGTTGTATTTCTTTCCGTTTTCTTCCGTCGTCATCGTCCAGGTTGTGCAGCCGCGCGTGTGGCCCGGCGTGTTATGCGCGGTGAGCGTCACGCCGCCGAGAGTCACGTCGTCGCCATCGTGAATCACTCGGCCGGGCTTGACTGGCGGAAACTGCTGCTTGCCGCCGAACGCAAAGTCGCTGAAACCTCCGTCTGCGAGCACGCCCGAATCTCCCTTCATTGCCACAAGCTGCGCACCGGTGCGCTTTTTTAGCTCCGCTAGACCGCCGGCATGATCGAAATGCGCGTGACTATTCAAAAGGTATTTCACATCCGCGAGCTTGAATCCCAGCTTTTGGATGTTCGCTTCAATTTGCGGAGCGGTCTCGACGAAGCCGCCGTCGAGTAGTATGTCCCCAGCAGGCGTGACGATCAGGAACGAGGTCACGTCCGAGGCGCCAACGTAGTAGATATTCCCGATGATGTGAAACGGCGCAACCGGTTGGTTCGTGGCTCGCGAGTCCGCTGTTGCTTGCGAATACATGGCGGAAGGCAGAAGGAAAAGAATTGCGAACGTTAGCAACGCCTGGAGACGACAACCCGAAAACTGATTCTTGATTCGAATCATTGCGCCGCCCCTTTCTTCACAGTCTGACGGACGGCTTCCAGACCAAACCGTTTGACGATCCCGCCATCGAAGGCGCGGTCGGTGAACAGCCATTTCATCCGGTTTGCGATTTTCGCTTCCCTGGTGACGAGGTAACGCGCGCGCGGTGGATCGTCTTCGATCGATTGCAAAATTACGCGGGCGCAATCCTCAGGGGTGTATTGCGAAGCGTCCGTTGTTTTTTTCCACGCATTCTGAAACCCCTGATACACACCGCGGTACGGACTCGTTTCACCACCTTTTACGTAGGCCGACGAAAGCTCGGTGGCATTCTGATTCATGCTGGTGGGAATGTACCCCGGCTCGATGAGCACAACGTGCACGCCGAAGGGAAAAAGCTCGAGTCGCAGCGCGTCGCTGGCGGCTTCGAGCGCATGTTTGCTTGCCGAATACGGGCCCATCACCGGGACGGCGACTTTGCCGGCGATGGAACTCATGTTGATGATGCGGCCGCGTCGCTGCTGGCGCATCTGCGGGGCAACGCGCTGAATCACGCGAATGGCGCCGAAGAAATTGGTCTCGAATTGTTTGCGCAGATCCGCGAGCTTGATTTCCTCGATCATGGCGCCGATGGCGATGCCTGCGTTGTTGACAAGAATGTTGACGGGCCCGGCGCGGCGCTCGATTTCGGAGACGGCGTTGTCCACCAAAGCGTCGTCGCACACATCCATATCGAGCACTTCGAGCGGGAGCTTTTTTTCGCTCGCCAATTGTTCGAGCGCAGAGCGGCGTGCGGCGTTGCGGCCGCCGGCGAAGACGCGATAGCCGCGCTCGGCCAGCAGGATTGCTGCGGCGCGTCCGAGGCCGTCCGTTCCGCCCGTGACCAGAACGATGCCGAGTGAGTCATGCGATTTTTCAGGCGCCATGAAAGCCTCCTTGGGAGAAGCTGAAGATATCCCAGGAGCGTTGTTTTCTTTGCTCTTTTTTGCAGTTGTTAACATACCCGGTGGGATAGTTCGTTGGACAGGGTGTTGGGTTTAGGTTTTTGGGGGTAGGGCGAGATCCTGGGAGCGGGAGTAAACCATCTGTTCTTGTTTCGATTAGAAAATGTTTTCTCCTTTTGTATGAATGAGTTACGGCGATTTCTATTCGCGGGACTGTTTCGATTAGACTTCTCTGGTCCTTGCGCCCTCGCGGCAACACCACTTCGGCGCACTGGGCCCGCCACCACGATGGAGCTGTTATGAAGGACTCGGTCTGGAGCGTTTGAGCCGCCAGCGAATTCATTCCGTGTTGCGTTGGTCCATTCATACTTAGAGTCAACGGTAGCGCATCGCGAAAGGAAATTGAACTGTACGTTTGGACAAAATCGGGACGAGGACCAGTACCCTGTCCTAATTGCGCCGATTATTGTATTGGGACCTGCACTTCGGTTGAAGACTCAAGGATGCTTCGTGTGCGGCGAAGGAATTTGTGGCGTGAGTCAAGCCCCCACCCTCCGAGCGCAAGGGTGAGGCGCCCTTGAGCATTCTGCGAGGCGAGAGAGCGAATGATTTCGAGGAAGCGTGCGTATCGCTAATGGAAGTTGCAAAATGCTCTACGGCCATTTGCAATTGAGATTCACCATCCGTTTTGTACAGCAATGACTGCATTGAACGAGCAGTGGAGAGAATTCAAGATGGAAGGCGGAGGCGAGCCATGATCAAAAAAACGAAAGAGGGATACAAAGTGACATCCGAGAAGGGGAAGAATTTGGGTGGACCGTATAAAACGAAAGCCGAAGCTTCGAAACGGTTGCGCCAGGTGGAATATTTCAAGCACCGCAAGGGATCGTAAGCGCAGACAGCGGCGATTATTATCGGGGTTGATGCCGGCGGAATTGCGCGCGCGGTGAGGCCGAGGACTTCTTAGGCACCGTTGCTAGGATTTCGAGGCCTCAATATTGACCATCGAGCGATCTACGCTGGAGGGAACGGAGCCGGGCTTCCAGCGCGGGGCTTGAAGGGGTTGAGAGCGGAAACGGTTCACGAGCCGGCCGATGTTGATGGAGCTTTGAATAAAATGACCAACCTTTAGAGGGCCTGCCACATCCACGGTGCGGATCCAATGCAAACCGCTGCTGATGGCGCAGCCGCATTGCGAGCAATCGGGCGAGCCGCCGAAGACGCAGGGCTCGACGCGGCTGCGGAGGTCCGCTGAATAATTGGCAGACATTCTTGCAAAGACGCAGTCGCCGGGATCCTTGGGCGGATTGAGAAAAGCTTTCGCCAAGCCTTCGTTAAAGAGCAGTTTTGGAAATCGCTTGGCCAAAGATGGAAGTTCGCGGGCGATGACGGCACGATCTTCGGGCAAAAGCATCTCGGCACTTTGCTCCCCGATCTGCGGAGTGTAGAGACTCACCCACAAGCGATTCACTTCCGGGCGCGAATTCCAGAAAGAAACGTACTCCTCAAGATAGCAGGGACGCTCGAGCATCTGGCGCGTGATGGTCCAATGGATATTCACATCGCGGCCGGCGATATTTTTTAGGATACGTTCGTAGGTAGCGGGCTTGCGGCGAATGTCGTGATGTTCGGGCAAGCCGTCAATGGATACAGCGACGCGGACGCGCGGAATTTTCATCCACTCGAGCGGAATGGGAATCACGGCGCTGGTGACGACCATCGTGAATATACCCATTTCGCTGAGAGTGGGAAGGATTTTTGAAAGCTCGCGATGGCGGACGAGAGGCTCGCCTCCGACGAGAGAGACCTGAAGCGGTTTGTGTTTGCGAACAAGTTTTACGACGCCTTCGACCAGGGCGTCACCGTGGAGATCGCTGAGCTGGCTTAGGGTAACTCCGCCGCCCAGGTGCGAATCTCCGTAGGCGTAGCAGCCGGGGCAACTGAGCGGGCACTCGCGCGTGATTTCGATGGAGAGCAGGGGAACTCTGCCCGTGAGGATTTTTCCCCAGGCGGAAAATATCTCGCGGGGCTTGATGCTGGCGTTGACGGACGTAGAGCTCATGCCCGTAGGATGCAGTCCTTGTCGTGGAGGGTGCATGAGTTTGGAATGAAATGCAAGGCAAGGAGCGCGGGACTACGGAGGAATGAAATGCAGAGCCTGGACATTCCCGGGGGCAAAGCGAAACGTCCAGACAGGCTGATCTGAATTGATTTCAATTCGCTGCGAGAAAATGACTCGCACGGGAGAGATCAGCTTGCAGATTGACCCAACAGCCTGTGAATTGCGGCGGCAATCTCATCGACGTGCGTCTCGAGTGCAAAATGCCCGGTATCCAGGAACTGAACGGTGGCATTGGGATTGTCGCGGCGATACGCTTCTGCTCCCGGCGGGATGAAAAAGACATCATTCTTTCCCCAAATGGCCAGCAGTGGCGGCTTGAACTCGCGGAAGTAGGCCTGAAATTTTGGATAGAGTTTTAGATTCGATGCGTAGTCGAGATACAAATCGAGTTGGATGTCTTCGATCCCCGGGCGTTCGAGAAGAGCCTGGTCAAGTGTGTAGGATTCGGGCGCGACGGTTTGTGGATCATGAACGCCTTCCGTGTACTGCCAGCGTGTTCCGGCGAGCGTTAGCACTTCGCGGCGTAGTGTCTCGCGATTCTCCTCACTCGGCGTTGCCCAATACCTGCGAATCGGATCCCATGCGTCGCCCAAGCCCTCTTCGTATGCGTTGCCATTTTGCGAAATGATTGCGGTAACGCGTTCTGGGTGCGCGAGCGCGAGTCGAAGCCCGACGGGTGCGCCGTAGTCAAAAATATAGAGCGCGTAACGCTCGAGCTTCATAGCGTTAGTGAACTCGAGCACTGTGTGGGCAAGCGCATCGAAGGAGTATTTGTAATTGCGTTCTGTGGGGACCGTGGTGAAACCAAAACCCGGGAAATCCGGAGCGATTACGCGGTAGCGAGTAGCGAGGCGTGGAATAAGCTCGCGAAACATGTGGGACGACGATGGATAACCATGCAACAGGAGAATGACTGGGGCATCCGCTGGCCCAGATTCTCGATAGAACATGCGAACGCCGTCGGCTTCGATCGTGTGAAACGACGCGCGAGGCAGTGGAGCTTCACTCGCGGATGATTTAGAAGAACTTGCCACAGCGTCCTCCTCGACTTGGCTGGAAATCCGTTTTCGAACTCGCGTTCAATTCTGACGAAGCGCGATTGCGCGCGCAGAGCAAATCATAATTCTGAAGCGAACGTACCAAAAGGAGTCCATTATTCCCGATTCAATTGGTGATTTCCACAGGTGCGAAGTTATTCACAGTGAGCGCCGGGCCGGCACATAAATAAAATGTGAATACCGCTTGACGAATTCCAATACTTTGATAGACTCCTTTGATGTTGGCGGAGCCCTGATTCGTGGGGAAGTCCCCTGACGGACCGGACCTGCCTACTCGACAAGAGGTGAGGTTGGATACAAGAACCGGGTACGAAACAATCGAGCTTCGAGCATAT
>Ga0265338_10008541_pt1 | contig 12404 bp, 18 predicted proteins | sample 42126metaG_FD_193579 | JGI IMG/M metagenome (GOLD analysis project Ga0265338, IMG submission 193579) | Rhizosphere microbial communities from Carex aquatilis grown in University of Washington, Seatle, WA, United States - 4-21-26 metaG | ecosystem: Host-associated > Plants > Roots > Rhizosphere... | reverse complement strand
CGAATCGGTGCCGGCCGAAAGGCCGTGGACGGTGCCCAGGACGAAGACGAGGTAGGTCGCCCAGTGGAGCCGGCGCCAGTTGCGCCCGCCGATCCACTTGCGCAGGGCGAACGAGACGTAGATCAGTGCCATCAGCTCGGCCGTGAGGACGCCGAGGGAGACGGCTCCCGGCCGGTACGGGGATGCGCCCGGGACGAACAGCGCGGCTAGCGGCATCCTCACCGTCTGGTCGAGCACGAGCGCGCCGCCGTGGAGGCCGAGCATCCCCAGGCCGAGCAGGGCGAGGAAGCGGTGGACGTCGGTCACCGAGGCGGTCTTCAAGGCCCGCCCGAACGGGCGCGATTTGAGCACGAGCCCGGCCAGCACGGACGCGGTCAACAGGACGTACGCCGTCAACCCGCTCGCGCGCGCGAGGAGCCAGAAGGTCGGATCCGTCTTCACGACGTCCTCGTGATGGTGAGCGGCGGCAGCGTCACGACGCGCACGGGCTGCGTCGACGCGATGGCCGCCGGCCGGGAGGCCGCGGCGGTCTTCGCCTTCGCGATCGCCCGGACGAGAGCGGCTTCCTGCCGCAGCTGCGCCTCGCGCACGGCGAGTGCCTTCAGCCGCGGATCGGTTGCGGACGCCGCCCAGGGGCGCGAGGCGACGACCGCCCAGGCGAGGAAGAAGACGACGAGCCCGAGAGCGAGCGCGTAGAGCCGTCCGCCGTGGTTAGTCATCGTTGCCTCCGCCGGCGGCCTCGTAGCCGTCGTCGCCGTGATGGACGTGCCGCACGACGACGACCGGCGGCGGCCGCCGGTAGACGACGCGCTGCTGGGCCGGCGCGGTGGCCGGGGAGACCTTCGACGGGCGGGCGAGCCGTGCGAGTTCCTTGGCGAGTTGCGCCTCGTATGCCGAGAGCTGGCTCGACTTCGCCGCGACTGCGGCGTTGCCGGCACGGTGGCTCGCGGCTCCGAGGCCGGTCGTCCTTGCGACCGCGACGGCGCCGAGAACGGCGGCGAGCGCGAGCAGGATGGAAATGGCGGTGAGGTGGAATCTGGACATGCCGACGACGCTAGGCCGACGCTGGTTACGCCGGGGCCAGCGGTACGGCAACGTTCGGCCAAGCAACGGCAAAGGTTCGGCAAAGTGCCGATGCCGTCCGGATGCGCGGAACGACACTTGAGGCATGCGCATCCTGCTTGTCGAGGACGAGGAGACGATCGCCGCGCCGCTCGCGGACGGGCTACGCCGCGAGGGCTTCGACGTCGAATGGGCGGCGACCGGCGCCGCAGCGCTCGACGCGTCGGCTCCCGACCTCGTTCTGCTCGACCTTCGCCTTCCGGACACGGACGGGCTCGACGTCTGTCGCCGGCTCCGGGAACGCTCGGATGTGCCGATCATCGTCGTCACGGCGCGCGGCGAGGAGGCCGACCGGGTCGTCGGTCTCGAGCTCGGCGCCGACGACTACGTGGTCAAGCCATTTGGACTGCGGGAGCTGATCGCCCGCATCCGCGCCGTGACCCGACGCACCGAGCACCGCGCCACCACCGCGGGGCCACTCCACGTCGGTGCGCTCGAGGTGGACGAGCGGGCCCGCCGCGCGTCGCTCGACGGCCGCGAGCTCGATCTGACGCCGAAGGAGTTCGACCTGCTCGCCGCGCTCGCCCGCGACCCCGGCGCGGCGATCAGCCGCCGCCGCCTGCTCGAGGAGGTCTGGCAGACGAACTGGTACGGCTCGGCGAAGACGATCGACGTGCACATGGCCGCGTTGCGCAAGAAGCTCGGCCGGCCGGGCGTGATCGAAACCGTGCGCGGGATCGGCTTCCGCCTGCACGTCGCGTGAGGCGCCGCCTCCTCCTCGGCTACCTCGGCGTCACGCTCTTCGTGCTGCTCAGCTTCGAGCTGCCGCTCGGCATCCAGAACCAGCGGACGGAACGCCGTGACCTGACGGCGAACGTCTCGCACGATGCGACGGTGCTCGCGGCGGACGCGGAGGACGCGGTGCAGGCGCCCACGAAGAAGCAGCTCGACGCGCTCGCGAGTTACGCCTCCGACTACCGGCACCGCACCGGCGGGCGCGTCGTGATCGTGGACACGCGTGGCTATGCGCTGATCGACACGGATGCGAGTGCCGCCGGTGTCGAGCTGTTCGCATCGCGCCCGGAGATCAGGGCGGCGCTCGGCGGGCGCTACGTCTCTGGCGTCCGGAACTCGCGCACGCTGCACGAGCGGCTGCTCTATGTCGCCGTCCCGATCTCGGCCGGCGGGAGGGTGCACGGGGCCGTCCGGATCACGTATGCGCTCTCCGCGGTCGACGCCCGGATCCTCCGTTACTGGTTGATCCTGGCGGCGATCGCGGCCGTCATCCTCGCCGCCTCCGGCGCAGTCGGTGTCGGGCTGGCCCGCTTCGTCACGCGTCCGCTCGCCGGGCTCGAGCGGGCCGCTGCAGCCGTCGGCGAGGGTCGGCTGGACGTCCGCGCGCCCGAGGACGAAGGGCCGCCGGAGGTCCGCTCGCTCGCGGCGGTCTTCAACGAGACGGCGGTCAAGCTCGGGCAGCTGCTCCGCTCCCAGCGCGAGTTCGTCGAGGACGCCTCGCACGAGCTGCGGACGCCGCTGACGGCGCTCCGGCTGCGCCTCGAGAGCGCCGAGCGTGGGGCCGGACCGGAGGCGCTGGGCGACCTCGATGCGGCCCACGCCGAGGTCGAGCGCCTGTCGCAGCTGGTCGACGGACTCCTCGCACTCGCGCGCGCCGACGCCGGCGCTGCACCGCCGGAACGCGTCGACGCGGCTGCCGTTGCGTCCGGTCGGCTCGAGACGTGGCAGGCGGCCGCGGGCGAGCGCGGGGTCGTGCTCGTGGCCGAGCTGAACGGCGAAACGCCTGCGCGTGCCGGCGCCGCCCGGCTCGCACAGGTGCTGGACAACCTCCTCTCGAATGCGCTCGCCGTGGCGCCTGCGGGCTCGACCATCACCGTCTCGTGCGCTCGCGGCGACCGCTGGGTCGAGCTCCGCGTCCGCGACGAAGGCCCTGGGATGACGCCCGAGCAGCGCGCCCGCGCCTTCGACCGCTTCTGGCGCGCCGGTTCGGGGCCGGGCGGCTCGGGCCTCGGTCTCGCGATCGTGCGCAAGCTCGTCGAGGCCGACGAGGGCGAGGTCGAGCTCGCGGACGCTCCGGGCGGCGGGCTCGACGCAGTCGTCCGCCTGCGCCGCGCCTGACCTTTACCGAAGCTTGGCGGAGGCTTCGCCCCGCGTTTGCCGTGCGCGTCGTAGAACCAGGGCCAGACGCACAAACCCCTGGAGGCTCGACATGGAACTGACCAAGCGCCACGCACTCTCCCTCTCGGCCGTGCTCGCCGCGACCGTCCTCACGGGCGGTGCCGCGGTGCTCGGCCTCTCACATCCCGCGGTCACGCACGCCGCGCCCGCGGCCGTCATCGCCGCCCCGGCCGCCCCCGCAGCCACGGCGCCACACGACTGGGAAGGGAGCGACTGATGCAGCGCATCTGGGCCGTCGTCCTCTCCGTCTGGGCAATGCTCGCGATCGTCGCCTTCCTGGCCTGGTCGCGACCGCCCGCGGCGCCCGTCCCGCAAGCCGCCGCCCAGACCCTCGTCGTGAAGACGGTCAACGGGAAACAACAGCTCGTCGTCGCGCAGCCGGCCGTTCTCGGCGCAGCGCACGCGACGACGGCGACCTCCGCCGTGCCGAAGCCATGACCGCCCGGCTGGAACGAGTCGAGTGGCGTGCCGTCGGCACGACCTGCATCGCCGGCGTCACCTCCGGCCCGAGCGACGGGCGCCGTGCCCGCGCGGCGCTCGCCGCCGCCCGCGCGGAGGTCGAAGCCTGTGAGGCGGAGCTCTCCCGCTTCCGCCCGGAGAGCGATCTGATGCGGCTGAACGGGGCCGGCGGAGCGTGGACCGCCGTCGGCCCGCGGCTGCTCGACACGCTGCGTCTCGCGCTGCGGGCGCGCGAGGACACCGGCGGCCGCTTCGACCCGACCGTCCTCCCGGCCCTCGTCGCCGCAGGCTACGACCGCTCCTTCGAACTGCTCGAGGAACGGCCCGCCGCCTCTCCCGGCGGCTGGCGTGCCGGGGCCGCGATCGAGCTGGACGAGCCCGCCGGCTGCGTCCGGCTCGACCCTGGCGCGTCCGTCGATCTCGGCGGGATCGGGAAGGGCTACGCGGCGACGCGCGCGCTCGACGCGATGTTCGAGGCGTGGCCGTCCCTTCCCGGCGGGCTCGTCGATCTCGGCGGCGACATCGCCGTCCGAGGCGCGACGCCCGAGGGCGGCCCGTGGCGGATCGCGGTCGCCGACCCGCTGCGCCCGGGCGAGACCGCCGGGATGCTGCTGCTCGGCTCGGGCGGCGTCGCCACCTCCGGCCGCGACCGGCGCCGCTTCGGCCCGAACGCGTCGCTCCACCATCTGATCGACCCCGCGACCGGCCGGCCCGCCGAACCGGGGCCGCTCTCGGTCACGGTCGTCGCGACGGGAGCCGCCGAGGCCGAGGCGCACGCGACCGCGCTCGCCATCTCCGGCCCGGAGACGGCGGCCGCCCACGTCGCGGCGCATCCGCGCATCTCGGCGCTCTACATCCCGGATCGTGGCGACGTGCTCCCGCTCGGGAACCCGCCGCTTGCCCAGACCCGCTTCCTCGTGAGCGTGGCGTGATGGCGAACGCTCCGCTCGCCTGGTACGTGGCCCGCAGCGCCGGCCTCGTCGCGTTCGGTCTGCTGACGCTCTCGGTCTGGCTCGGGCTCGCGATGAGCACGCGCCTGCTCGGGCCGAAGCGCCAGAAGCCGCTCCTCGGGCTGCACCGGACGCTCGCGTGGACGGGGCTCTCGATGATCGGGCTGCACATGGGATCGCTCCTGCTCGACCCGACACTCCACTTCGGCGCGCTCTCCGTCCTGATCCCGGGTGCGGCGGGGTGGAAGCCCGGCGCCGTCGCCATGGGCGTCGTCGCCGGCTGGCTGAGCCTGATGCTGGCCGCGTCGTTCCGGATGCGGAAATGGATCGGCCAGAAGGGCTGGCGGCGGCTCCACTACGCCAGCTTCGCCGCGTTCTGGCTCTCGCTCGGCCACGCGCTGCTCGTCGGCAGCGACCTCAAGGGCCTCGGCGGCCCGGTGCTCGCGGTGCTCGCGGCCGGCCCGGTGCTGTGGCTCACGTTCTACCGCCTCCTGGTGCCGCGTGCGGCGCCACGGCCGTCTCTGGTCGCGCCCGCGGCCGCGTGACGTCCGGTCCGGGCGGGATACTCGTCCCGCCCGGTGGCGCACACGATGACACGGTCCCGTCGACAGACGGTCTTTGCAGGCCTGGACCAACCCGGGGCGTGGCCGCGTACCCCGCGGGCGCCCCGGCCGGAGCGGCTCGAGCGCCCGGTCGTGGAGCTCGAGGGCGTCGGCGCGACGATCGCGAAGCGGCTCGGCGGGCTCGGCCTCCGGACGGTCGGCGACCTGCTCGAGCACCGCCCGCGCCGCTACGAGACCGCCGCCGACGAGGTGCGGATCGCCGACCTGCGCGCGGACGAGGAGGTCGTGATCGACGGCGAGGTGCTGAACGTCGAGAAGCGGCCGATGCGCGGACGCCGCACACGCGTCACCGCGCGCGTCAGCGATGGCAGCGCCGCCGTCACCGCCGCCTGGTTCAACCAGCCCTGGCTCGCCGACCAGCTCAAGCCGGGCATCCACGTGCGCCTGCGCGGGAAGCTCGGCCGCTTCGGCTTCGACGTCCGCTCCTACGACATCGGCGAAGCGCGCGCGACCGCCGACTTCGCGCCCGTCTACCCGGCCGCGGAGGAGATCGCCGCGAAGACCGTGCGCCGCGCCGTCGAGGCGGCGCTGCCGAGCCTCGCGGACGTCTTCGACCCGCTCCCGGCGGAGCTGCGCGAGCGCGAGCGGATGCCGCTCAAGCGCGACGCCCTCGCGGTCGTCCACAACCCGGTCGACCTCGGCGAGGCGGAGCGGGGTCGCCGCCGGCTCGCCTTCGACGAACTGCTCGTCCTCCAGATCGGGATCGCGCGCCGCACGGCCGAGCGCGACCGGACGCTCGCGGCGGGCCTCGGCGAGCCGGGCGAGCTGATCCTGCGCTACCGCAAGACGCTCCCGTTCGCGCTGACGCCGTACCAGGAGACCGCGATCCGCGAGCTGGACGGCGATCTCGCCCGCACCGTCCCGATGCAGCGGCTGCTGCAGGGCGACGTCGGCTCCGGGAAGACCGTCGTCGCGCTCTATGCGCTCCTGCGCGCGGTCGAGAACGGCCGCCAGGGGGCGTTGATGGCGCCGACCGAGACGCTCGCGGAGCAGCACTTCCTCACGATCGAGGGGCTCTGTGCGGAGCTCGGCGTCTCCTGCGCACTGCTCACGAGCTCCTCGCCGAAGGCGCGGCGCGAGGCCCCCGCGACCGCGGACATCGTCGTCGGCACGCACGCGCTGATCCAGGAAGGAGTCGCCTTCCGCGACCTCGCCGTCGCCGTCGTCGACGAGCAGCACCGCTTCGGCGTCGAGCAGCGCACCGCGCTTGCGGTTGGCCGCGCGCCGCACGTCCTGCACATGACCGCGACGCCGATTCCGCGAACGCTCGCGCTCACCGTCTACGGCGATCTCGCGGTCTCCGAGATCGCGAAGCCGCCCGCCTCGCGCAAGCCGATCGTGACGAGCTGGATCACCGAGGATCGCGCCTCCGAGGCCTACACGCGCCTGACGCGGCTCCTGCGCGACGGCCGCCAGGCGTACGTCGTCTGCCCGCTGATCGAGGCGTCGGAGACGAGCCTCGCGCGCGCCGCCGAGGAGGAGGCCGCGCGCCTGCGCCGCGCCGAGCTGAGCGAGTTCCGCGTCGGCTGCATGCACGGCCGCCTCAAGCCGGGGGAGCGGCGCGACCTGATGGCGCGCTTCAAGGCGGGCGAGCTGGACGTGCTCGTTGCGACGACGGTGATCGAGGTCGGCGTCGATGTCGCGAACGCCACGGTGATGATCGTCCAGGAGGCCGACCGCTTCGGCCTCGCGCAGCTCCACCAGCTCCGCGGGCGTGTCGGGCGTGGGGCGGAGCAGTCGTACTGCCTGCTCGTCTCGCGTGCCCGTGAGGAGCTCACGGAGAGCGCACAAGGGCGTTTGCAGGCGCTCGTGGACACGACCGACGGCTTCGAGCTCGCCGAGATCGACCTCGACCTGCGTGGCGGCGGCGCGCTGCTCGGGACGCGCCAGTCCGGCCTTTCCGACCTCCACTTCGCGCACATCCGCCGCGACCGCGACCTGCTCGAGCAGGCCCGCGCCTCGGCGGCGGCCGTCCCGGCGGGCCCACTCCGCGACCAGGTGGACGAGCTCTTCGCCGAGGTCGAGCCGGAGGCGCTCGCATGAGGAAGCTCCTCGCCCTGCTCAAGCGCCCGCGTCCGGAACCGGAGCCCGACCGGCTGCTCAGGCTCTACCAGAAGACCCTGCACGAGATGCAGGAGCTCCAGCGCGCCGCCTAGCTGCGCGCGGCGCGCTCCCCCTCGATCCAGGTGCGGACGGCCTCCGCAGCCGCGTCGGGTGAAAGGGTGGACGTATCGATTGTGTTGACGCGCCAGGTGGCGGCGCGGGTGCTTGTCTCGGCGGGCGTCTGCCCGAGCACGTCTGGCCGCCACGAGGGATCGCGCGCGTGCCCGCGCATCCACTCCGCCCACGCGAGGACGTCGTCCAGGCTTCCACCCATTCCGGCGAGCCAGTCCTCGCCCCGACCGGCGAGCCGCGCGACGCGCGTCGCGTCGTCGCAGTCCAGCAGGCAGCCCGCGATTCCGTCGAGCCGCCGTGCCGACGGAGCGGCCAGCAACTCTCCGAGCGGCGTCTGGGACGCGAGGAGGAGATCGTTGCCCCCGCCCTGCAGCGCGAGCGCGTGCATCAACCAACGTTCGTTCTGCTCTCGCCGCCAAGCGATCGTCGCTCCGGGCGGGACGCCTACTTCGTCGAAGTCATGCGTGGCGAGCCGGTCGATGGTGCCTCGGAGCAGCCCTAGGACGGTCGTCTTGCCGGCTCCGCTCGACCCGAAGAGCAGGAACAGCATCGAGGCAACCTACCCGCGTAGGCTCCGCTCATGACCCCGCCGACCCTGATCCTGGTCGACGTCCAGCGCGCCTTCGACGACCTGCGCTGGCCGCCGCGCAACAACCCGGACGCCGAAGCACGCATCGCCGAGCTCCTCACGGCCTGGCGCGGGCGCGGCGCGCCCGTCGTCCACGTCCGGCACGAGAGCGCCTCGCCGCAGGGGATCTTCCAGCGCGGCACCGACGCCTACGAGTTCAAACCGGAAGCGGAACCGCGCGCCGGCGAGCCGATCGTCGAGAAGATGGTGAACAGCGGGTTCATCGGCACCGACCTCGAGCAGCGCCTCCGCGACGCCGGCGCCGAGACCGTCGTGATCGCCGGCCTCACCACCGATCACTGCTGCTCGACGACGGCGCGGATGGCCGGCAACCTCGGCTTCGAGACGTGGTTCGTCTCCGACGCGACGGCGACGCACGCGCGCGGCGACTTCGACGCCGAGACGATGCACCGCACCGCGCTCGCCTCGATCGACGGCGAGTTCTGCGAGGTGCTCGACTCGGCGGAGGCGATCCGCCGGCTAGGCGAGCCCGGCCAGTAGCTGCGCCAGCTCGCGCGGGTGCGTGAGCATCGGCGAGTGGCCCCAGGCGCGCTCGACCGTCTCGGCGCCGAGCACGTCGCGGGCCAGGTGCCGCTGCCAGTCCGGCCGGATCACGGCGTCCTCGCTGCAGACGACGTAGACGGCGCGGCCGTGTGGCTCCTTCGGCGGCGGCTCGTACGGCGCCTGGCGGCGCAGCCTCGTTGCCTCGAGCCCTGCCGGGTACTGGAACTCGCGCGCCGCCGCCTCTGCGTCGGGGTACCAGGAGCGCCCCTGCTCGTCCCGCGCCCGCGCTGCGCCGAAGCCCGCCACGAAGACGTCCTTCCAGCCTGTCCCGGCAACGAGGGCGCAGAGGAACACGTGCACCTGCGCCTCGACATACGGGATCGTGAAGCCGCCGAGCGAGTGCCCGACGACGACGTCCGCCGGCGGGACGGCGGCCGCGTACTCCTCGACACCGGCGGCCACGACCTCGCACGGCAGGTCCGGCGCGTGCACGACGTGGCCCAGCGCCTCGAGCTCCGCGCGCACGCCGTCCCAGGCCCAGCCGCCGTGCCACGCGCCGTGCACGAGGGAGAAGCTCGCCATCCGGCCTACGATCCTCTCATGCGGGTGATCGCGGGCACGAGGAAGGGGCACACGCTGCTCGCGCCGCGCGGGCTCGACACGCGTCCCACCTCCGACCGCGTCCGCGAGAACGTCTTCAACCTCGTCGGCCCGGTCGACGACGCGACGGTGCTCGACCTCTTCGCCGGCTCCGGCGCGATGGGGATCGAGGCGCTCTCCCGCGGCGCCGCCCGCGCCGTCTTCGTCGAGAAGGACGCCGACGCCGCACGCACGATCGAGCGCAACCTCGACAAGCTCCGGCTCACAGGCGCCCGCGTCGTGCGCGCCGACGCGATCACGACGGTCGCCCAGGAGTCGGCCGCCGGGCGCGAGTACGATCTCGTGCTGGTCGACCCTCCCTACGGCATGTTCAACGACCTCCAGCCCAGACTCGCGCGCTACCTCCCGTCCGTGCTCGCCCCCGACGGGCTGCTCGTCGTGGAGACGGACGCGCGGGTCGAGCCGGAGCTGCCGCTGCCGCAGCGGACGACCCGCACGTACGGCTCCGCGCGAATCACGGTGTACGAAAAGTGATCACCGCGATCTGCCCGGGCTCGTACGACCCCGTCACGAACGGGCACGTCGAGGTCATCTCCCGCGCCGCCGGCATCTTCGACCGCATCGTCGTCGGCGTCGTCGGCGAGCCACGCCACAAGCAGCCGACGTTCCCGGTCGAGGAGCGGATCGAGTTCCTGCGCGAGGCACTGGGCCATCTGCCGAACGTCGAAGTGGACGTCTTCCGCGAGCTCGTCGTCGACTTCGCCCGCAGGTGGGAGGCGAAGGTGATCATCAAAGGGCTGCGCGTGATCTCGGACTTCGAGTGGGAGTTCCAGATGAACCAGCTCAACCGGCATCTGGCGCCCGAGGTGGAGACGGTCTACGTGATGGCGAGCCCGAACGTCTCCTTCGTCTCCTCGAGCGGCGTGAAGGAGATCGCGGCCTTCGGCGGCGACGTCTCGGCGCTCGTCCCGGCGCCGGTCGCGAAGCGGCTCGCCGAGATCTTCCCGAACGGGCGCCCTGGAACGCCTGAAAATCCCGGCGAGTAGGGTAGGCTTGAAGCGGTGGACGTCCTCGTTCTGATCGACAAGCTCGACGACCTGGTGCACAACGCGAAGGCCGTCCCGCTCACCGACCAGGTACGGATCGACCGCGAGGAGATCTACGACATCCTCGACCAGATGCGCGCGACGATCCCCGAGGAGATCAAGCAGGCGCGCTGGATCGTCAAGGAGCGCCAGGAGATGCTCGCCGAGGCCAAGCGCGAGGTCGACCGCATCCTTGCCGAGGCGCGGGAGCAGGCCGTCCGTGAGGCGTCGCAGACCGAGATCGTGAAGATCGCGGAGCGCCAGGCCGAGGACATCATCGAGGACGCGCGCCGGCAGGCCCGCGAGATGCGCCTCGAGATGGAGGACTGGGCCGACAACAATCTCGCCTCCCTCGAGGTCAACCTGGAGCGCTTCCTGACCGCGGTGCGCCGCGGCCGCGAGCGTCTGCACGAGCGCTCGCAGGAGACGGTCGTCGCCGGCATCGGGCCGGACCTCGACGACAACGGCACCGGCTTCTAGCGGATTCCCGTATCGATCTCGAAGTTGCGGCGCCGTGACGCGCCGGCGAACACGTGCACGCGCGCGGGGTCGATCCCGCGGCCGATCGCCTGGCGCGGCACCACGAGCACGGTGTAGTCGCCGGGCACGAGCCGCACCGAGTAGGTGCCGTGCGCGCCGACGTGGACGAGCGCGACGCGCTTCCCGTCCCGGTCGAACTCGAGTGTCGCGCCCACAGCCGGCGCGGAGCACGGCGTGCCGACGCGGCAGACGGGCGTCGTCGGGCCGCGCATCACGATGCCGTGCAGGCCGCTCGCGATCACGCGGTCAGTGTGCCCTGCGTTCGTACTCGTCGCCGAGCGCCTGCGCGAGCTCGACGAACGCCTGGGCGGCGGACGCGCGGTAGCGGTCGCGGTGCCAGGCGAGCACGATCGTGCGCGGCGGGATTCGCGAGCCGTACGGGAGCAGCGCGAGGTCGCGGGTGCGCGGGTCGAGCACGAGGCGCGGCTCGATCGCGGCGCCGACGCCCTCGGCGACCAGCGCGGCGAGCGTTCCGTTGTCGTCGGTGCGGAACACGACGTTCAGATCGGTGACGCGGCCGGCGAGATGACGCTCCGGCTCGTTCGTGCTGCGGCGGCCGATCAGCGGCAAGCCGGCGAGCTCGCGGAGCGGCGGTGCCGCGTCGAGCTTCGCCAGCTCCGACTTCGCCGAGACGACGAGGACGTACGGGTCGTGGAGGATCTCCGCCCACTCGAACGGGCCGTCGCCGAGCGGCAGGTCGGCGAAGGTGAGGTCGAGCTCGCCGTGCTCGAGCAGGCGCAGCAGGTCGGCGGCGTCCTGCTCCTCGCGCACGCGCACGGCCACCTTCGGCCACTGCGTGCGGAAACGGCGGAGCAGCGCGGGGAGGAGGCGCGCGCCGACGCTCTGGTAGATACCGACGCGGAGCGTGCCCGCGGCTCCCTCGGCGAGTGCGGCCATGTCGGCGCGGGCCGCGTCGAGCCGGGCGACGATCGCGTCCGCGTGGCGGAGCAGCAGCGCGCCCGCTTCCGTCAGCTCGACGCGCCGAGGGCCGCCCGGGCGGTGGAAGAGCTGCTGGCCGACCGTCTGCTCGAGGTGGGCGATCTGCTGGCTGATCGCCGACTGCGTGTAGCCGAGCTCGCGCGCGGCGGCGCCGAACGAGCGCGTGCGTGCGACCGCGTCGAGCGCGGCGAGGTGGCGCAGCTCGACGCCGAGCCATTGATCGTGTTTTGTGATCGACATGAGAGCAAACTCGACTTGTCCTAATGATACGTGCAGGGCACCCTGAACGGGTGAAGGCCAAGCTCGCACTCGCTCTCGGCATCGTCTACGTCGTCTGGGGCTCCACCTACCTGGCGATCGCAGTCGCGGACCGCTCGCTGCCGCCGCTGCTCATGCTCGCGCTGCGCTTCGGGCTGGCCGGCGCGTTTCTCCTGGGCTGGTCGGCGTGGCGCGGCGACCTTCGGCGTGAGCGTCCCGGCCACCGCGAGTGGACCGCCGCCGCCATCGTGGGCGGGCTGCTCCTGTTCGTGGACACCGGCGGTATCGCCTGGGCAGAGCAGCGGGTCGCCTCGGGTCTGACCGCGCTGCTCGTCGCAACCGTGCCGCTGTTCATGGCGTTGATCGACCGCACCGTCTTAGGGATCCG
>Ga0265338_10008540_pt1 | contig 12404 bp, 13 predicted proteins | sample 42126metaG_FD_193579 | JGI IMG/M metagenome (GOLD analysis project Ga0265338, IMG submission 193579) | Rhizosphere microbial communities from Carex aquatilis grown in University of Washington, Seatle, WA, United States - 4-21-26 metaG | ecosystem: Host-associated > Plants > Roots > Rhizosphere... | reverse complement strand
AGCAGCCCCGGCTGCACGCCCCGGCCGCGGCCGGCGGCAACGCCGCCGCGGGCGGCTCGAGCGCGGCCCTGGAAGCCGCCCTCGACAACGGCACCCCCGTCCAGTCCACGGCCTCGGCGCTGCCCCTCGCCCTCGGCTTTGCCGGGGCGCTCCCGCTGACCTGGCTGCACCGCCGGATCCGGACCCGCCGCAGACGTAACCGCGACCGCGAGTAATTGCCTCCCGGCGGCCACTCACGGCCGTATAGTCCGGGTCCATGACCTCACCCGCGCCGTCGCCCGGTGTCGCCGTGACGTTCGCCGGCTCTGGCGACGCCTTCGGCAGCGGCGGGCGTTACCAGGCCTGCATCCACCTGCGCGCACCGGGCCAGGCGCCGGTCCTGCTCGACTGCGGGGCGACATCGCTCAGCGCGCTGCGGGCCTGCGGCCTCGACCCCGGCGAGGTCAGCACTGTATTCGTCTCCCACCTGCACGGCGACCACTTCGGCGGGCTGCCGTTCCTGATCCTCGATGGCCAGTTCAGCGGGCGGACCCGGCCGCTGACCATCGCCGGACCGCCGGGCACCGGCGACCGCCTCCGGCAGGCGATGGAAACGTGCTTCCCCGGCTCCGCGGGCACCCGGCGCCGCTTCCGCCTCGACGTCGTCGAGCTGGCACCGGGCAGCGCCACCATCGTGACCGGCATCGAGGTCACGAGCTGGGAAGTGGACCATCCTAGCGGCGCCCCGCCGCTGGCCCTGCGGCTCGGCCTCGGCGGCGCGGCGATCGCCTACACCGGCGACACGGCCTGGACCGGGAACCTGGCCGCGGCCGCCGCCGACGCCGACCTGCTGATCGCCGAGGCCTACTACTACGACAAGCCCGTCCCCTACCACCTGCGCTATGCCGACCTCACCACCCACCGGGCCACCCTGACCAGCCGCCGGATCGTGCTCACCCACATGTCCGCCGACATGCTTGCCCGGGCCGCCGCGGGCAAGCTCGCCTTCGAGACCGCCCGCGACGGCCTCGTCATCCAGCTCTGAAAACCGCCGCGTCGCAGGTAGGGGTACTATTACGGAACTTTTCCGCATGATGGAAATAAATTGGTGTGATAACACCGATTTATTTCCACAAAAATGCCTTTTCCTGCAGCTACGTGACCAGAGTGGCTGTGGTGGCGCTGCCCACGCGCAGTGGGCGCCCACCTAACTTAATGGCAGCCGGGAGCAGTACGGTCTACGACATGTACTGGGTGGCCACCTACTGACCGCTGACCTCGCCGCTCAGGCCGGCCCCGGCCGGGAACGGCCACCGGGCGCGGCCGGGGTTAGCTGACCCCCGTTCGGCTGAACCGGCGGGCGGCCGGCGGCGGCGCTGAGCGCCGAACCGGACCGCAACCGCCGGCGGGCGGTGCTTTTCCCGGTCCCGGGCGGGAGCCCGGGACGAGGCGCCCGCGGTTGGCGTACGCTGCGGAGTGAGATGGCCGCCTTCCCCTACACTCCGCGGCGCCGCGCCGGGCTCGCCGCTTACGAGAACGCCCTCGCGCGGGCTGGGCTTGCCCCGGTCGCGGGCATCGACGAGGCGGGCCGCGGGGCGTGCGCCGGGCCGCTGGTGGTGGCGGCGGTGGTGCTCGACCCGGCCCGCATCAAGCGAGTCCGCGGCCTGGCCGACTCCAAGCTGCTTACCGCCGCCGCCCGCGAGGACGTTTACGCCCGCGTCGTCCAGCACGCGGTGGCCTGGCACGTCACCGTGATCCCGCACACCGACATCGACTCCCACGGGCTGCACGTGTGCAACATCGCCGGGATGCGGCGGGCGTTCGCCGGGCTGGCCGCCCGGCCCGCCTACGTGCTGATCGACGGCTTCCCGGTGAGCGGCCTTGGCGCGCCCTCGCTGGCCATGTGGAAGGGTGACCGGGTGGCCGCGTCGGTCGCCGCCGCGTCGGTGGTGGCCAAGGTGACCAGGGACCGGATGATGCGTGAGCTGGACGGGCGCTATCCCGAGTACGGCTTCGGCCGCCACAAGGGGTATACAACCGAGGAGCACCTGCGCGCCCTGGCTGAGCACGGGCCGTCGCCGGTCCACCGCCGGTCATTCCGGTGCGTGCCCGGCCCGGAGCTAAGCACTGCGCGGACGGGGGGAGAATAGCTGACATGAGCGCGGAGGACCTGGAGAAGTACGAAGCGGAGATGGAGCTGCAGCTCTACCGCGAGTACCGCGACGTCGTCGGGTTGTTTACCCACGTGGTGGAGACCGAGCGGCGGTTCTACCTGACCAACGACGTTGACCTGAAGGTGCGCACGGCCGACAACGGCGAGGTCTTCTTTGAGGTCACCATGCACGACGCCTGGGTCTGGGACATGTACCGGCCTGCTCGTTTCGTGAAGAACGTGCGGGTAGTGACCTTCAAGGACGTCAACATCGAGGAGCTGGCCAAGAGCGACCTCGAGTTGCCGCCTGACGACACCGAGAAACCGGGTTTCTCCGGGTAACAGCGCTCACAGGAGGCCGTAGTGCTTGGTCTGCCCGACAAGATCACCGCCTGCCTGTTCGACATGGACGGGGTGATCACCCAGACCGCCAAGGTGCACGACGCGGCCTGGAAGGAAATGTTCGACCAGTTCCTGAAGAACTGGTCGGCCGAGCACAACCAGAAGTTCGTGCCGTTCGACCCGGTGAAGGACTACGACGAGTACGTAGACGGCAAGCCGCGGACCGAGGGCACCGCCGCCTTCCTCGAGTCCCGCGGGATCAAGCTGCCCGAGGGCAAGCAGTCCGATCAGCCAGGCCGCGCTACCGTCTACGGCCTCGGCAACAAGAAGAACGAGCTGGTCCTGAAGGTCATCGAGCGCGACGGGGTGCAGGTCTACGACGGCTCCGTGCGCTACGTCAACGCGGTCCGCAAGGCGGGCCTGCGCACCGCGATCGTGTCATCGAGCGCCAACACCGAGGCCGTGCTCAAGGCGGCCGGGGTGGACGGCCTGTTCGAGGTCAGGATCGACCACCAGGCGGCCGAGACGCACCAGTTGCACGGCAAGCCCGCGCCCGACACCTTCCTCGAGGCGGCCAGGCAGCTCGGCGCGGACGCCGGCCAGGCGGTGGTCTTCGAGGACGCGCTGGCCGGGGTGGCGGCCGGCCGGGCGGGCCACTTCGGCTACGTGGTCGGCGTGGACCGGGTCGGGCAGGCCGACCAGCTGCGCGCGCACGGCGCCGACGTGGTAGTCAAGGACCTGGCGGAACTTCTGTAACCGAGCACGCTGCCAACGGAGGTACCGACCGGTGATTGAGAACGACCCGTACGGGGTGGAGCCGTGGTGCGTCACCGAGAGCATGCTCGACCTGGACCTGCTGGCGCAGAGCGAGTCGGTGTTCGCCCTGTCCAACGGGCACATCGGGCTGCGCGGGAACCTGGACGAGGGCGAGCCCAACGGCCTGCCAGGCACCTACCTGAACTCGCTTTACGAGGAACGCCCGCTGCCGTACGCGGAGGCGGGCTACGGATTCCCCGACACCGGCCAGAGCGTCATCAACGTGACCAACGGCAAGATCATCCGGCTGCTGGTCAACGACGAGCCGTTCGACATCAGGTACGGCACGGTCCGCTCGCACACCCGCACCCTGGACATGCGGGCGGGCACCCTGACCAGGGAGGTCGTCTGGACCTCGCCCGCCGGGCACACGGTCAAGGTGACCTCGGTGCGGCTGGTCTCGCTGACCCAGCGCGCGATCGCGGCGATCAAGTACACGGTCACCCCGGTCCCGGCGCCGCCCGGCACCGACGACAGTCCGGCCGACGCCCCTGGCGGCGTCCCCGGCGCCGCCCCGCTGCGCCTGGTGGTGCTGTCGGAGATCGTCGCCAACGAGGAGATCCCGGTCCAGTCGGTCGACCCGCGGGCGGCCGCGATCTTGTCCGAGCCGCTGGTGAGCGAGGAGCACTACGCCACCGACAGCGGTCACCCGCGCGGGATGCTGGTGCACGGCACCCGGTCGAGCAAGCTCCGGCTGGCCTGCGGCATGGGCCACGAGGTAAAGGGCCCGGAGCGGATGGCGACCCACGTGGAGGCCTTCCCCGACCTGGCCCGGTTCGCGATCGCGGCCGAGGTGCACGAGGGCGAGGACCTGCAGCTGGTTAAGTTCCTCGGCTACGGCTGGTCGAGCGCGCGGTCCCGTCCGGCCCTGATCGACCAGGTGACCGGGGCGCTGGCGGCGGCCGAGCTGACCGGCTGGGACGGGCTGGTGAAGGAGCAGCGCCAGTTCCTCGACGCCTTCTGGGAGGGCGCCGACGTCGAGGTCGACGGGGACGTGGAGATCCAGCAGGCGGTCCGGTTCGGGCTGTTCCACATCCTGCAGGCAGGCGCGCGGGCCGAGCAGCGGCCGGTGCCCGCCAAGGGGCTGACCGGGACCGGGTACGACGGGCACACCTTCTGGGACACCGAGACGTTCGTGCTGCCGGTGCTGACCTACACCCACCCCAACGCGGTGGCGGACGCGCTCCGCTGGCGGCTGATGACGCTCGACATCGCCCGCGCGCACGCGGCCGAGCTGGGCCTGGCCGGCGCGGCGTTCCCGTGGCGGACCATCAACGGCGAAGAGTGCTCCGGGTACTGGCCGGCCGGCACCGCCGCCTTCCACATCAACGCCGACGTCGCCTTCGCGGTCGGCAAGTACCTGGACGCCACCGGCGACGAGCCGTTCGAGCGCGAGGCCGCCCTGCCGCTGCTGGTGGAGACCGCCCGGCTGTGGCGGTCGCTCGGCCAGCACGACGCCGCCGGCAAGTTCCGCATCGAGGGTGTCACCGGACCCGACGAGTACAGCGCGGTCAAGGACAACAACATCTACACCAACCTGATGGCGCAGGCCAACCTGACGATGGCGGCCGACCTGGTCCGCAAGCGGTCGGATGAGGCCCGCGAGCTATTCGGCGTCACCACCGAGGAGGCCGCTTCCTGGCGGGACGCGGCCAAGGACATGTTCATCCCCTACGACAGCCGCCTCGGCGTGCACCCGCAGCACGACGGCTTCACCAACTACGCCCGCTGGGACTTCAAGTCCACTCCGGCCGGGCACTACCCGCTGCTGCTGCACTACCCGTACTTCCAGCTTTACCGCAAGCAGGTGGTGAAGCAGGCCGACGTGGTGCTGGCCATGCAGTTGCACGGCGATGCCTTCACCGCATCCCAGAAGCTGCGCAACTTCGACTACTACGAGTCGATCACCGTCCGCGACTCGTCCCTGTCGCCCTGCACCCAGGCGGTCATCGCGGCCGAGGTGGGCCACCTCCAGCTGGCCTACGACTACCTGGCCGAGGCCGCCTTCATGGACCTGCAGGACCGCGAGCACAACACCAAGGACGGCCTGCACATCGCGTCGCTCGCGGGCGCCTGGACCGCCCTGGTCAGCGGCTTCGGCGGCATGCGGGCAGGCAACGGCGCGCTCGCGTTCAGCCCGCAGCTACCGCCCGGCCTGGCCGGCCTGTGCTTCCGGATGCGCTACCAGGGCCGGATCATCCGGGTAGACGTAAAGCACGGCACCGCCAGCTACTCCCTGGTGGCGGGCGACCCGCTGACCGTCACCCACCACGGCCACCAGGTAACCGTGGACAAGGAAGAGATCAGCCTGGACATCCCGCAGCCGCCGACCCTGCCGACCCCGAGCCAGCCCGCGGGCCGCGCCCCGGCGTCCCGCCACGGCCGCGGTGACGCGTCGGCCGGCGCCCGCGGCCCGGCCAGCCCGCAGAGCGACGGCCGGGGCGGCAGCCCGGCCAGCCAGCCGGGCGCCCGGCACCACGACAAGGCAAACCGCTAAGTCCAACCAGTATCCCGAACGGGTGCGGCTGGCTCAGCCGGCGCCCATTCCCGCGCTGGCCCTGCCTAGGCAGGGCCAGCGCGGGCCGGCCTTGAAGATGTCCCGGACCTCGCGGGCCGCGTAGTAGACCAGCACGTACCCGACGGCCGGGTCGGCCCACCACCATCCCGCGGCGGCATTCAGGGTGAGGCCGAGCAGGACGGCGCAGGCAAGGATGCCGTCGATCATGGTGACCCGGCCCTCGGTGCGCAGCACCGGGTTACCGAGCGCGGTCCCGCTGCGTGCCTTCCCGGCGGCCAGGACGGTGAAGGCGTACCCGATCAGCCGCCGGACAGCTCCCAGATCACCACGGTGGAAGCGCCGATTTCGATCAGCGAGTCCAGGCCGAACCCGGCCAGCGCGACCGACCGGGCGGTGACCGCCGTGGCCGCCAGGATGATGACCCCGGCCACGTTCCACCCGAGGGTCGCCCACTCCAGGGCGAACCCGTGGCGCGTCAGCCGCTGCCGCGCTCGCTGATCAGTCTCGGTCACCGGGAAATTCCACCATCAACGGGACCGGATGAGACCACGCGGGGCTGACATTCCGTAAAACTTATCCACAAGTTGATCATCGCCTCCCGGCTTGTCCACAGGCAGTGAATTCAGCTCCATCGAATAGTCGCCGCCGCGTCATCGTCGTAACCGGAGGTGACGTCGATGGGCGCGAAAGACGTGCTTGGAAAAGAAGGCGAGCAGGCGGCGGTCAGTTACCTGGAGGGCCTGGGTTTCAGAATCCTCGACCGGAACTGGCGGTGCACCGACGGCGAGCTTGACATCGTCGCGGTGGAGCGGCACACGTTCGTCGCGTGCGAGGTGAAAACCCGGTCGGGGACGCGCTACGGCACGCCGCTGGACGCGGTCGGGCACGCCAAGCGGCGGCGGCTGCGGCGGCTGGCGGCGGTGTGGCTGTCCGCCCACGGCGTCAGGTTCGACCAGGTCAGGATCGACGTGGTCGGCCTGCTGCGCGACGAGTCGGGCGGGTTCACCGTGGAGCACGTCCGCGGGGTGGCCTGATGGCGCTCGCCCGGACCTTCTCGGTGGCCCTGATCGGGGTGCACGGTCACCTGATCGAGGTGGAGGCCGATATCGCCAGCGGGCTGCCCGCGACGATCCTGGTCGGACTGCCGGACACGGCACTGCGCGAGGCGCGGGACCGGATCCGCGCGGCGATCGTCAACAGCGGGGAGGCCTGGCCGAACTCGAAGATCACGGTGGGGTTGTCGCCGGCCAGCCTGCCCAAGCGCGGCAGCGGTTATGACCTCGCGATCGCGTGCGCGGTTCTCGCCGCCGCCGAGGCGGTGCCCGCGACGGCGCTGGCCGGGACGATGTTCCTGGCCGAACTTGGCCTGGACGGCCGGCTGCGCCCGGTTACCGGGGTCCTGCCGGCCGTGATCGCGGCCGAGGGCGGCGTGCACACGGTGGTGGTCGCGGCCGGCAACGCGGCCGAGGCGGCGCTGGTCCCCGGCCTGCGGGTGATCGGCGCGAGCAGCCTGCTCGAGGTCATCGTCTGGCTGCGGGGCGGCCCGCCGCCAGCGACCGCCCCGGTGCCCGAGCCGCCGCCGGGACCGGAGCCCGCGCTGACCGCGGCCAGGAAGCTGGACCTGGCGGAGGTACTCGGCCAGGCCGAGGCGCGGCTGGCGGCGGAGATCTGCGCGGCCGGCGGCCATAACCTCTCGCTGCTCGGGCCGCCCGGGGCCGGCAAGACAATGCTGGCGGAGCGGCTGCCGACGATCCTCCCCGACCTCGACACCGCGGGCGCGCTCGAGGTCACCTCCATCCACTCGGTAGCCGGGCGGCTGCCGCCCGGCTCCGGGCTGCTCACCGAGCCGCCGTTCTGGGCCCCGCACCACACCTCGTCGATGGCCGCGATCGTCGGGGGCGGCAGCGGCGTTATCCGTCCCGGCGCCGCCAGCCTGGCGCACCTCGGCATCCTGTTCCTCGACGAGGCGCCGGAGTTTCACCGGGACGTGCTCGACGCGCTGCGCCAGCCGCTTGAGTCGGGGCAGGTGGTGATCGCCCGGGTCGGGGTGCAGGCCGTCTTCCCTGCCCGGTTCACCCTGGTGCTGGCGGCTAACCCCTGCCCGTGCGCGCGCACCGCGGGACCCGGCAAGTCAGCCTGCTCCTGTTCGCCCGCCGTCCGCCGCCGGTACCTGGCCCGGCTGTCCGGGCCGCTGCTCGACCGGGTCGACGTCAAGGTCCAGCTGCAGCCCGTCTCCCGGCGGGAGATGCTCTACGACCGCCAGTTCGCCGAGCCGTCGACGGTAGTCGCGCAGCGGGTATCCGCCGCCCGTGAGCGGTGCGCGGCCCGGCTGCGCGGGACTCCCTGGCGGGTCAACGCCGAGGTTCCCGGCTCCGCGTTGCGCCGCTCGTTCACCCCCGGGCCCGCGGCGCTGGCCTCGCTCGACCGGGCAATGGAGCTGGGCCAGGTATCAGCCCGCGGCGCGGACAAGATCATCCGCGTCGCCTGGTCCCTGGCCGACCTGGCCGGGTCCGACCTGCCCGGCGCCGACCAGGTTAACCTCGCGATCGGACTATGGCTAGGAGTGCCCCGGTGACGCAGACCCTGACCGACGAGGCGTATGCCCGGGCGGCCCTCACCTGGCTGGCTGAGCCCGCCGACCGCTGGCTCAGCCGGCTGCTGCGGCAGCACGGCGCCCAGACGACGCTCGACGCGATCAGGTCCGGCCGCCCGCCGTCGCTCACCGTCCCCGCGGGTAACCAGGCGCCGGGGGCCGACGGCCACCCGGCCGGCCGCGCGTCCGGCCGGCCGCTGCGCGCGGCGATGGAGCGCTGGCGGGCGCGGCTACCGGAGCTGCCTTCGCCCGGGCAGCTGGCCGACTTCCAGCGAGCCGGCATCAGGCTGGTCACCCCGCAGGACCCGGAATGGCCCGGGCAGCTGGCCGACCTGGATGGCGAGCAGCCCTACGCGCTGTGGCTGCGCGGCCAGGCGGACCTGCGGTTCAGTTGCCTGCGCTCGGTCGCCATCGTCGGCTCCCGGGCGGCGACCGCTTACGGCTGCTACGTCGCGTCCGAGTTCGCCGCCTCGGTCGCCGCCCGCGGCCTGGCGGTCGTCTCCGGCGGCGCGTTCGGGGTGGACGCGGCCGCCCACCGGGGCGCGCTCAGCGCCGACGGGGTGACCATCGCGGTGCTCGCCTGCGGCGTGGACACGCCGTACCCGGCGGCCCACGCGGAGTTGTTCGACGCGATCGCGGCCCAGGGGGTGGTGGTCAGCGAGTGGCCGCCAGGACGGCTGGTCGGCCGGCTGCGGTTCCTGGTCAGGAACCGGGTCATCGCCGCCCTCGCGGCCGGCACGCTGGTGGTGGAGGCGGGCCAGCGCAGCGGTGCGGTCAACACCGCCCGGCACGCCAGGGACCTGAGCCGGCGGCTGATGGCGGTGCCCGGGCCAGTCACCTCCGACCAGTCGGCCGGCTGCCACCAGATCATCAGGGACTGGCAGGGCACCCTGGTCACCACCGCGGCCGAGGTCATCGAGCAGCTTTCCCCGGTTGCGGCGCTGCGGGCGGGCCCGGATCCGTCCGCCCCGCCGTCAGGGGGCCGCCTGCCAGGGGACCGCCAGCTACCGCTTGCCCTCGCGCGGGACCTGCTCGACCAGGACTGCGCCACCGTCCTCGACGCCATGCCGCGTCGCGGCGGCCTCGGCACGGTCCGGGTAGCGCAGCGGGCAGGCGTCGCCCCGGTGACGGCGGCCCGCTGCCTGGGCCAGCTCGCGACGGCCGGCTTCGTCGAGCGCTGCGACGACGGCTGGCGACTGCGGCCCGGGTAACTCCGCGCGCCTGGCGCGCCCCGAGACCATCAAGTCACATTCGTACAGGCCAGAGCACGGTAATGGAATTTTAGTGGGGTAATAGCACCACTTAATTTCCGTAATCATGAAAAATGCGATTCATGCCTGAGGTCAGTGACCCTTGAAGTTCACCTAAAGCCCCGCTCGCCCCTGCGGTCCCGTAACTCACTGGCATTGCCCTCAGTGGACCACCCGGCGCCGCCCGATCACCAGCCGGATGGCGTAGCCGATGATGAAGACGACAACGCCGCAGGCGATGCCGCCCACCAGGGAGAAAACGACCGGGCCGCCGGTCGCGAAGGAGATGATGATCCACAACGCCGCGGCGATCACCGCCGAGATGAGGCTGCTGCCCACGGGAGTTCGCATAACGCGACCACTCTCCAGCGCACCCCGCTTTATCCCGGAGAAACCCCGGGACCTTATTCGGGCGAAACGCCGCGACGGCCGTTCCCAAGCGGCGCTCCGCGGTGCACACTGTGCGCATGGCCGCAGTCTCCCGCGCTGACGCCGCCGGTCGCGCCGGTGACCAGGCAGCCGCCCTGCCCGCGGCGCTCGACCGCGCGCTGCGCGACTTCTGCCGCTACCTGTCAGCCGAGCGGTCCCTGTCCCGGCATACCGTCCGGGCCTACCAGGGCGATATCCAGTCGCTGCTCGAGTACGCCGGCCCGGCGGGGGTGACCGAGCCGGGCGCGCTCGACCTGGCGACGCTGCGCGGCTGGCTGGCCGGGCAGCACCAGGCGGGCGCGGCCCGCGCGACGCTGGCGCGGCGCGGCGCGGCCGCGCGTGCCTTCACCGCCTACGCCGCCCGGCGCGGCTGGCTGGCGGCCGACCCCGGTCCCCAGCTGGGGACGCCGAAGGCGCGGCGGGTGCTGCCGCAGGTGCTGCGCCGGGACGAGATGAACCTGGTGCTGGCGGACTGCGAGGACCGGGCGCTGCGCGAGTTCGCGGGCGGCCAGCGGGCCGCCGCGGCCATCGCCGTGCGCGACGCGGCGGTGCTCGAGCTGCTCTACGCGACCGCGATCCGGGTTAGTGAGCTGTGCGAGCTGGACGCCGGGGGGCTGGACGGCGAGCGGCGGACGGTCCGGGTGCTCGGCAAGGGCAGCAAGGAACGGGTGGTGCCGGTCGGGGTGCCCGCCATGCGCGCGGTGGCCCGCTGGGCCGAGGTAGGGCGCCCGGTGCTGGCCAACGAGCGCAGCGGCGGGGCGCTGTTCCTCGGCGCCCGGGGCGGCCGGCTTGACCCGAGGACCGCGCGGCGCATCGTGCACGCCCGGCTGCGCGCGGCCGACCTGGCGGCCGACCTGGCGGCCGGCCCGGACTGGCAGGCGGGCGACCCGGCCCCCGCGGACAGGGAGCGGGACGGCGCGCCCGCGGTGCGGGACGCGGGCCCGCACGCGATCCGGCACACCGCCGCCACCCACCTCATCGAGGGCGGCGCCGACCTGCGCAGCGTGCAGGAGATCCTGGGCCACGCGAGCCCGGCCACCACCCAGATCTACACGCACGTCTCGGCCGAGCGGCTCAAGGCCGCCTACCGCCAGGCCCACCCCCGGGCGTGACCGCGTTACCTGGCCGCGCGAGTGCGGCCAGGCGACGCCCGCCGCGCACCGCCAGCCGCCCCGCACCGCCCGCGCCACCGCACCCCAATGTCAGACCCCGGTGAGACGCTGGGTCTCGTCAGCGGCACCCGCCGGACCCGCTGCCACCCGCCCGGGCGGCAGGCCGTCAGGGGAGGCCCCGGGGGAGGAACACATGACCCGCCACATTACGACCACCGAGGTGTCCGGCCCGTGGTCGCTGGCAACCTGCCGCCGCTTCTGGGAGGGCTTCACGCCGTCCGCCCTGAAGGGGCAGGCAACCGGAGAGCAGCAGGACGGCGCGGACAGCCTCAGCACCGTCTTCCGGGTCGACGCGGACTGGTCGGCCGCCGCGGCCGTCGTCACCCAGCACGGTCAGCAGGCCACCATCGCGGTGACCGGCGACGGCGACCTCGACGCGGCCGCCGCCCAGGTGCGCCGCTTCCTGGCGCTGGACGTCGACGCGGCCGGCTGGCCCGCGGTCGGCCGCCGCGACCCGGTCATCGCCGACGCCCAGCGGCTGCTGCCGGGGCTGCGCCCGTGCGGGTTCCACTCACCGTACGAGGCGGCCGCCTGGGCCGTCCTTTCCCAGCGGCTGCGCATCGTGACGGCCGCGCGGCTGCGCCAGGACCTGATCGCGCGCTTCGGCGACCACGGCGCCTTCCCCGCGCCCGCCCGGCTGCGCACCCTCAGCCTCGACCTGCCCGGCCGCAAGGCCGAGTACCTGGCGGCGGTGGCCGAGGCGGCACTCGACGGCCAGCTCGACTGCGCCGCGCTGCGGGACGCCGACCCCGGTGAGGCGGCGGGCCGCCTCACCGCCATCACCGGGATCGGCCCGTTCGCGGCCGAGCTGATCCTGCTGCGCGGTGCCAACGTCCCCGACGCGCTGCCCACTCAGGAGCGCCGCCTGGAGGCGGAGGTCGCCGAGCGCTACGGCGCGGGCCGCACCGTAGCGGACGTGGCGGACGCCTGGCGTCCCTTCCGGACCTGGGCCGCGGTTCACCTCCGGGCGCTGCGGGAGACCCGGACCGGCGAGATCAGCGGCCGTGCCCCCGCCGCCTCCGCCCGCTAGGCCCCACTCGGCCCGCTAGGCCCCACTCGGCCCGCTAGCCCCCACTCGGCCCGCTAGCCCCCACTCGGCCCGCTAGCCCCCACTCGGCCCGCTAGCCCCCACTCGGCCCGCGAAGACCCCTGA
>Ga0265338_10008537_pt1 | contig 12406 bp, 10 predicted proteins | sample 42126metaG_FD_193579 | JGI IMG/M metagenome (GOLD analysis project Ga0265338, IMG submission 193579) | Rhizosphere microbial communities from Carex aquatilis grown in University of Washington, Seatle, WA, United States - 4-21-26 metaG | ecosystem: Host-associated > Plants > Roots > Rhizosphere... | reverse complement strand
GATTGAAGGATTCGAGGCCGCCTATGTCTTCGTTGGCGCCGACAACGGCTTGCTCTTGTTTCAAACCACTTTGAATGCGCCGCGCGGTCGCGTCGTCGCCATCGATCCGGCCTCGCCTCAATGCGCAAACTGGCGCCAGGTCGTGCCCGAAGGCCCCGACGCCATGACCATCGACGGCAGCGTTTCGCTGGTCGATCACCAACTCATCGTGCGCACCCTTCACGATGCCCACACGCGCGCGCAAATTTACGGCCTCGATGGCCAGTTGCGCGCCGAAGTCGCCCTGCCGGGCCTGGGTTCAGCAGGCGGCTTCGGCGGCGAAGCCGATGACACAGAGACTTTCTTTGCGTTCATGAACGCCGTCACGCCGCCGACAATCTTTCGTCTCGATATGCGAAGCGCCACAGTGAGCCTCCTTCGCGCTCCCAAAACCCCCTTTGACCCGGGCGCTTTTGAAACCGAGCAGGACTTTTATCCAGGCAAGGACGGCGTTCGCATTCCGCTTACGCTCGTCCACAAGAAAGGTCTCAAGCGCGACGGCTCAAACCCCACGCTTCTCTATGGCTACGGCGGCTTTGGCAATTCCATCACTCCGCGCTTCGACATCACGCGCGCGCCGTGGTTGGAGCGCGGCGGGATCTTCGCCATCGCCAACATTCGCGGGGGGGGAGAATACGGCGAGGAATGGCATCGCCAGGGCATGCGCTCGCATAAACAAACAGTCTTTGATGACTTTATCGCGGCGGCCGAGTGGCTGATTGCCCAAGGCTACACTTCCACGCCAAAACTCGCCATCGAGGGCGGCTCCAACGGCGGCTTGCTCGTCGGCGCTTGTTTGACCCAGCGCCCCGATCTCTTCGGCGCCGCGCTCGCCTACGTCGGCGTCATGGACATGCTGCGCTTCGACCAATTCGGACAGGGCGCCGGGTGGGCCGGCGATTACGGCTTGCCGCACAACCCCGAAGACTTCAAGGCGTTGTTCGCCTATTCGCCTTATCACAATGTCCGGCCGCAAACGCGCTATCCAGCCGCCCTCATCATCACCGGCGACCACGACACCCGCGTGATGCCCGCGCATTCGTTCAAATTTGCCGCCGCGTTGCAGAACGCCCAATCCGGCCCCGCTCCCGTTCTTCTGCGCGTGCGCCTCTCGACCGGCCACGGCTCCGGCGCCACCACCGCCCAGCTCATCGACGAAAAAGCCGACGCCTACGCCTTCTTGATCGAGAATTTGGGAATGTGACCTCAACAAGCCCCAATTTGCCTCTACCGCTGGATCCGCGCCGTCCCGCCGCGCATTACATGCAACACTTCGTCCAGCGTAACTTGCGAAGTGTCGCCGCGGGTCGTCTGAAGAAGCGCGCCGTGCGCGGCGCCAAAATTCACGACGTCCGCGCACTTCATCCCTTTAATGAAACCGTACGCCACGCCGCTGCAAAATCCGTCGCCGCCACCAACGCGATCTTCCACTTCCATGTCCTTGAACGGCGTGGCTTCATAAAATTCCCCCTCGTGCCAAAGAATCGCCCCCCAATTATTGATGAGCCCGCTTTTGACTTCGCGCAGCGTCGTGCAGACCGCCTGGATGTGCGGATACGCTTTAACAACACGCCCGACCATTCGCTTGTAGGCCGCAATGGGCAATTGCCGCATATCATCCCCGGCGCCTTCGACCTCGAAACCGAGGACCTTCTGAAAATCCTCCTCGTTTCCGATCAAAACCTGGATGTGCGGAATAAGTTCCTTCGTGAGGGCGATCGCCTGCTGGCTGCTCCAAAGCTTGCTGCGGAAATTCAAGTCGTAGCTCGTGACGGTTCCAGCCTCGCGCGCCGCTTGCAGCGCGGCTTTCGTTGCGCCGGCGGCGCTTTCCGAAAGCGCGGCCATGATGCCGCCTGTATGGAACCAAACAACTCCCTGCCCGCCGAAAATCTTCCTCCAATCGACCTCCTCCGCTTTTATTTGACTGATCGACGAATGGCCGCGGTCGTACATCGTCACGCTGGGGCGAACGCCCGTCCCGACTTCCGTGAAATTCAATCCGACCCGGCTGTTTCGGCCCACGCCGTCAAATGTTTCCAGCGCCACGTTCGACACATCAACGCCCGCCGCGCGGGCATGGTCAAGTATGATTCGCGCCAGCAGGTTGTCAGGGAGCTTGCTGACGAACCCCGCCCGCAAGCCAAGCCGCGCGCACGCGTAAGCGACATTGTATTCGGCGCCGCCAACGTCCACCTCGAGCGTTTTGGCGAACTCAAGCCGTCCGTGCCCCGGCGGCGCAAGGCGCACCATGCACTCGCCCAGGGTCAGTGCGTCGAATCTGCATTTGGTTGTATCTCGTAATTGAAGCGCCATAATATGCCCCGTAGCTTATGCCGGTGGAGTTTAAAGATTACTACAAAATTCTCGGCGTTGAACGCAACGCCAGCGGTGATGATATCCGCAAAGCTTTTCGCAAGCTCGCGCGACAATTCCATCCTGACGTCGCCAAGGACAAAAAGCGCGCCGAGGAAAAATTCAAGGAAATCAATGAGGCCTACGAGGTCCTCGGCGATGTCGACAAGCGCAAGAAATACGATGAGCTTGGGGCGGATTGGAAAAACGGCGGATTCCGCCCGCCCCCTGGCGGCAATGGCGGTCCGGGCGGTTACGAGAGCTACTCCTGGCGCTCCGGTGAACCCGGCGCAGAGGGCTTCGAGTTCGGCGGCACCGGCTTCAGCGATTTCTTCGAGCAGTTCTTCGGCGGACGCGGCGGCTTCAGACATGCCGAAACGGGAACCGAGCGCGGCCAGGATGTCGAAGGCGTCATCATGGTCACGCTCGAGGAAGCGATGCGCGGTTCCGTTCGCTCTGTGTCGGTTCGCCACAACACGCAATGTCCCGATTGCAAAGGCTCCGGAGTTAAGGGACGCCAGGCGTGCCCAACCTGTGGCGGCGCCGGCCAGGTGTCCACCACACACAGCTACCAGGTGCGCATTCCGGCCGGCGTTCACGACGGCCAGCGGCTCCGTTTGGCCGGCCGCGGCGAACCCGGCGCCGGCGGCGGTCCTGCGGGCGATCTCTATCTGCGCGTGCGCCTCGCCAGCCATCCCGATTTTCGCGTCGAAGGCTCCGATCTTTATCACGATCTCGATCTTGCCCCCTGGGAAGCTGCCTTGGGGACCAGCGTCCCTGTCCCCACACTGGATGGCTCCGTCAACATCAAAATCCCCTCCGGCGCCCAAAACGGCCAGCGCCTGCGCGTGCGCGGACGCGGTTTGCCCGGCGGCGACCTTTACGCGGTCGTGCGCGTCCAAATGCCAAAGGAACTTTCAGAGCCCGAAAAACGCCTCTGGGAACAGCTCGCGCGCGAATCAAAATTCCAGCCGCGCTAAACCGTCGCCTTTGGGAGGAACGCCCATGGATCTGCAAGGCCAATTAAACTTCGACTCCGGCGCTTCGGCGCGCGGCTATCACGAGTGGGTCGCCCTCCGGAAAATCGCCGTCGACGCCGCGGCGCGAAAACTCAATCTGCCCGTCGGCCATCCGGTGGAAGTGTGGCTGCAAGGCGGCATTCGTCTGCGCGGGACAATGCGTCTGCATCATGAACTTCTTTTCATCGAGGAAACGCGCCTGGGCCAATTGCCGTTGCAGGTGGAAGGCGTGACCTTTACCCAGTCCGAAATCGAATCGTGCGTGAGGCTGGACTAAAATGTCAGCCCATCTTGCGAAGCGCGTCCCTGAACTGCGCCGCCTTCTCGTACTCTTCATTGCGGACGGCCTCGTTGAGAGCGCTCTCCAGTTTCTCCCTCGGCGTCATCGGTCGTTTGTTCTGGATTTCCTGCAACCACGCCTCCAGTGATTGGATTTCGCCGCTCTGGTCCAGCATGTCCGGACGGTCATGCTCGCGATAAAACAGGCGTATGTCCTCCAGGCCTTCCTCCACAATCCGCACCACGTCATCGTAGTGATTGTCCTTGAGCGCCAGCGCCCCGCGCGCTCGCGTCCGCATCATCAAAAGCTGCGGCCGAAATTGCTGCAACGACCACGCCAACTCATCGGACCCGGCATATTTCTGCACAAAATCGAAGACCTTCAGGTTTCGGTCCGCGTCCTGGATCACGGCATTAAAATCTTCCAATTGAAACAGGCAGATATACCGATGATGATATTGAATGGCCTCCTGCTGGAGTTTCGCGCAATCCTCCGGCGTCAGGCGAAAATCCTTGTCGTCGCCGGCATGTTCGCGCCGGAATTTTTCGAGCAAATCAGCGTAATATTCCAGCAACGATTCCCGCCCAAAAGGATGCTTGCCGTCGGGCCGGCCCTTGGCGTTCATCTGCAAAAGTCCCAAATCCACGCGAAGCTGAATCTTGTCCTCGCCATCCCGGCCCCGAAACTTTCGGACGACAACCTGCCCAGGCTGGTAATCCCACTGCTCAAGCAGGGCCGAAATATCGAAACTCATACTCTGAATAATAACTTCACCCGCCGCCAAGTCAACGCAACGGTACCACCACTTTGCGCTTTTAACAGCGCTTTTTTCGCCGGAAACTCATTCCATGCCGATCTCCGCGACGGTTGCCATTGACGCCAGTCAATTTCCCGAAAATGTCCAGCGCGACCTTCTCGATTCGTTGCGCACGCGCCACATCCAGCCGAAGTTTCTCTACGACTCTTATAAGCAGGCGCGCCAATGGCTCGCCATCCACGAGGCGTATTCGCCCGCGCGGCGCGACCCTGAGTGCCTCGCCATCTACGATCAGGCATGCGTCGCAACCGCGGGTCTTGTATACGCCTGCGGCGCGAGCGTCGTCGGCCTGGGCTGCGGCGGTGGGCAGAAGGACGCCGCATTGCTCCGCGCGCTCGTGGAACGAGACGTCGTTGTCTCCTACGTGCCGTGCGATGTCAGCGTCGCTCTCGTGCTGGCCGCTCAACAGGCTGCGGTGGCCGCCGTGCCGGGACTGTGCGTCAACCCTTTGGTTCTCGACCTGGCGCGTTGCGGCGATCTGGCTCATACCATTGGCCACGCCGGGAAAGCCGGCATTCCAAACCGACGGATTTTCACCTTTTTTGGAATGTTGCCCAATTTTGAATCGCAAGTCATTTTGCCGCGGCTCGCCGAGTTGCTGCGCAAGGACGATCTACTCCTGCTCAGCGCCAACCTCGCTCCGGGACCGGATTATGCCGCGGGCGTCCAATGCGTGCTTTCCGGGTATGACAATCCGCTGACGCGAGAATGGCTCCTGACTGTCCTTCTTGACCTCGGAATCGATCTCGGCGATGGCGACATTCGATTCAGCATCGAAGATGCGCCTGATGGCCTGAAGCGCATCGTGGCTGATTTTCATTTTGCGCGGAGCCGTGAACTTGTCGTCTCTAACGAGAGGTTTGTGTTCAAAGCCGGTGAGACGATCCGGCTGTTCTATTCCTACCGCCACACTGTGCCGCTGGCGCATTCGCTCCTGGCTTCGCACGGCTTCGCCATCCTCGGCGAGTGGGTGGCTGCGTCCGGCGAAGAGGGCGTTTTCCTTTGTCGCCGTCAATAATCCTTCAACGTGTCCAACACGGCGCGCACGCGTGGAACTTCATGCGTGCGGAAAAGATCGGTTTTGCCCAGCGCCGCCAACACCGCGAAGAATGGCTCCGCGCAACGCACCTCCTCGCCGAAATTCTCGAAGGCGTGGGGCAGGGCATGACAGACCGGAAATCCGAGGCTGCGCAACCGAAACGTGTTGAGAAACACGTTCATCTGGTGGCGCACGCGCGTCGCGCTGTCGTTCAGGTTCCGATAGTAAAAACCCAGGCCGGGATCGACCAGAATTCGTTGGACGCCGAACCGCTCCGCGTTCTCCGCCGCGCGCGCGAAGTAATCCCGCATCGTTTCGACGATGTCGGCGGTAAAATCAAAATCGCCGACGGTGCGCACATCCGGGCCCTGCACATAACAAAGAATTACGGCCGCCGAATGCTCCGCGGCGACGCGAAAAATGTCTTCGCTCGCCGCGGCGCCCGTCAAGTTGATGACCCTGGCCCCGGCCTCGACGCAGGCGCGGGCGACCGAGGCGTCGTATGTTTCCGCGGAAACGATGATATTCGCCTCGCTCAACCCGCGGATGACCGGCAGCAACGTCTCTGCCTGGGCGCCGGCGTCGACGCGCCTGGCATGGGCAAGAGTCGACTCCGCGCCCACGTCAACGATGTCGGCGCCTTGCGCGCTCAACACCATGCCTCGCCGAATCGCCGCGTCGACCGACAGGCAAACGCTTTCGCGATACCACGAATCGGGCGAGAGGTTGACCACCCCCATGATCGCTGGTTCGCTGTTGAATGCGAAGAGCTTATGGCCAATCGAGAATTCCTTCACGCGGGCCGACGCCGCCTCCCTGTTGTTTTCAAGCAATTCCGCCAGATGTTCAAGAGTCAGCATGCTGTTTTGCGCTTGTCAGGCGCGGTCGGACGTATATTCTCAGGCGGCTCGTTTCCAAAACTAAACCTGTAGGACGCTTATGAAAAATTTCCGGAATATAATTGCTTTGACAGTCGCGCTGGCTGGCTCGCCGAGTTTTGCGCAGGACGCCACCAACAAGCCCGACGATTCCCAAATGATGGCCGCCATGATGCAATTGGCTCAGCCTGGCGATAACCATAAAATCCTCGCCACCGGCGTCGGCTCGTGGACCTACAAGGTCAAATGGTGGATGAGCCCCGATGCGCCGCCGATGGAGTCCACCGGCACGACCTCCTGCAAGGCGGTGATGGGAGGCCGATATTTCATTTCCGAACACACGGGAAAGATGTCCATGCCGGGCGCCGATGGCAAGCCGGCGGAAATGGAGTTCAAAGGCATGGGGACCGAAGGCTACGACAATGCCAAGAAGAAGTTCGTGGCTTCGTGGATCGACAATATGGGCACGGGAATCATGCTCATGGAAGGGACCTACGATCCGGCGACCAAATGCCTAACCTACATCGGCGACGAGACTCCCATGCCTGGAATGACGATGAAAGTCCGCCAGGCTGTCAAGATCATTGACAACGACCACCGCGTGATCGAGTTCTTCGAGGACCGCGGCGGCGCCTCGCAGACCAAGACCATGGAAATCACCTATACCCGCTCGTAGTGGAGATCAAGGGGCGGATGGAGGCGCCGCGGCGTTTGTGGTCGCGGTGTGGGATTGGATCGCTTCTTTGAAGAAGGCGCCGGAGCCGGTGAGTTCGTAGTTCCAGTTTTTCAGGAGCGTCGGACCCCATTCGGGGTCAAAGCACCATGCCGTCCAACTGATGCCCTTCTTTTCCAAATAGTTGACAATAGCGTTGCCGTAGTCGTCCGGCTTGAGCGGAGCCGGGCTGCGCTGGCCGAAGCCGATTTCGGTGGCGATCATGGGATATTTGTCGGCCGCAAATCCGTAGTCCTCCTCCCATTTGCCTTCCCAGGGTTTGGAGCGTTTGTTGGCGTAGGGATGAGTGACGTAGCCGATGCCTTCGGCCTGGATCGGATCGGTGTTCAGGGCGGTCAGGTCGTAGGCCCAATCCAGCCCGGCCACGAGCGGAATTTTCTCCGTATCGAACGCGCGGATCAAAAGGATCATGTCTTCGTTGAGCTTCTTCCATTCGCTCCAGGACATGGGCCCGAGCTGGTTGCGGAAAAGCGTGGGTTCGTTGAAAAGCTCGTAGAACGCCACGGTGTGGTTGCCGCGATAATGCCGGGCGGTGGAGCGCCAGAACTCGAAGGTCTCCTTCTGCGTGGTGTCATACATGGGGCTCTGGAACAGCTCCGTCTTCAAATTCCCGATGCTGTGCCAGTCAATTATAACATACATTTCCCGTTCGGCGCACCAATCGACCGCCTGGTCCAAAAGCTTGAAGTACTCCGCGGCCCCCCGCCCGCGGAGCGCGGCGGGATGGACCGGCAGGCGCACCAGGTTTGCGCCAAAGCTCTTGACCTGAGTGAACAGGTTTGTGTCCCAATGGCCCTGGCGCTCCAGCTTGTCGGGGTCGGCGACCGAAACGCCGCGAAAGACCACCGTTTTCCCGTCGGGATCGACGAAGTGGTTTTTCAGCACGCGGATAAGCGGCAGCTCTTTGTCAACCGAACTCGAGAACCTGCCGCCCGGAAACCGCTCATTCCACCATGGCGCCGGGCTGTTGGACTGCGCACACAGGGACGCGGTCACGCCGCAAAGGACGAGAATCAGAAGGATTCGTTTCATAACAGAGGATTGGCTCAGGATGGGTGTGAGTCAAGCGATTGGCCGCAAGCGCAAGGACCCGGCACCGGGCCAGCCCGTCTTTTGCCGCCGCGTGTTTTGAGTCGATCGTCAAGGCGCGGGCGAAGTCGTTCTGCGCGATTTCGATTTTGTTTAGAAACAGCGCCAGTTGGCCGCGAAATACGAACGTGTCGGCATGATTGGGCGCCAGGCGCGTGGCGCGGCACAAAGCCTGCCAGGCGGCGGCGTAGTCCTCGTGGTCCAGACGATCGCCGCAGAAATCCTGCGTGTGGCTCAGAAGATTTTGCATTGCCGGTGTCAGCGAGTTGGCGGGATTTGATTCAGCCGTTTCCGACGAGCCGCCGTCATGAATGACGGGACCAAAGCCGCGCGTGGACAGAACGAGCATCGCGTCTTTTGCGCCGGCGTTCGCCGGGTCCAGTTCGAGGGCGCGTTGAAAAGCCCAGCGAGCGGACGCCAAATCGCCGAGTTCAAACTGGCATTTGCCCAGGTGCGACAGGAGCGTGAGGTTGTCGGCGTCTCCGGGCAATGCGGCGCAGTACTGCAGCGCGGCCTGCGCGTAAAGTTGCTTGTCAAAGCGCAGGTGTCCCATCAGTTGCAGGGCCGCGGGGTTTGCGTTTGCGAGTTGAAGCGCTTGTTCGAGGGTTTGTTCGGCTAGCTGCGTCTCGCCACATTGGCGCGCCGCCGCGGCCAGGCGGATGAGAACATCGACGTTGCGGGGCGTAATGTGATCGGCGCGTCGAAATTCCTGGAGCGCGGCAGGGGAGTCGTTCAATTGGAATCTGATATTGCCAAGACAGACGTGGAGCGGCGCTGATTGTGGGTCGTTGAGAAGCCCTTGCTCCAGGAACTCACAGGCGCCGGGCAAATCGCCGCGCGCGTAGGCCTGGTCGGCCTGTTTGAAGAAACGGGCTGCGAGAGTCTGGGGCGAGGGCGCCGGGGCCGCGTTCGCGGATTTGGCGGCGGGCAGGGGACGGTAGTAGATGCAGGGGCCGCAGACTTCGGCGATGGGAGCGTCGAAACGATCCAGCAAGTTTGTCAAGCGATCACTGACGAGCAACTGGTCGAGGGGTGTCGAAGCGAGGTTTCCGAATGTTCCCGCGGCGTGGCGGCACGGAATGGTCACTTCACCGCGCGGATTCAGAGTGAGCAAGAGCCAGCGTTTGGAGAATTCGCAGGCATAGGCGGCTGGTTGAGGGGCGCCATTTGGAGCGGTTTGCGGCATGTCGCCTTCGAGGCGGTAGTCATCCTGGCCACCATAGGCAATGCCCAGGTCTTTCGCGCGGGCTTTGGCTTCGGCGACGTAATGCGCCAGCCGGTCGTAATAGGCTTTGTCAATCGGCCCGCAATCGCCGGGAGCGAGTTTGTGGGTCGTGACGCTGTCGGCGCCGCAGTCTTTGGCCAGGGAAATGACCGCGGGAAGTTCATGAATGTTCCCGCGCATTTTCGTGAAATTGAATTCGACCTTGAGAACGCTGTTTTGCTCGCGCGCATAAGCGACGAGGTTCTTGATGTTGGCGATGACGCGGTTGAAGCGGGCGCCTTTGCGAATGCGGTCAAACAATTCTTCCGAGGCCGCGTCGATGGACACCCGGACCCTGTGAAAAATATCCGAGTCCACAATCGCCTTGATATTGGCGTCGGTGAACAGAGTCCCGTTGGTTGTCATCGAACCGCGGACGCCCGGCTGCAGTTGCCCGGAAATGGCGGCGAGCGCTTCGGGGAAATAGGGGGTCATCGTCGGCTCAAAATAGCAGCCGTAGGAAAAGTCCTGCACCAGGCCAAAGGCGGAAACCAGGTTTTTCTGAAACAGCTCGATTGGCATGACATGCTGGTTGGCTCGGGTGCGATTGGGCACGTTGCCGCACATGACGCAATTCAAGTTGCAGCCGTCAGTCAGGTCGAAATTGAGCTGAATGCGCAGGCCTTTGAGGCGCTGGCGTCGGCGTTCCAGGACGGAGTCGGTTTTCGGCGGGTGTTCGAGGAGTTGTGTAATTGACATAATGCTTCGGTTGCTGCTCAAGCTTCGAGGTTAAGCAGCGCTCGTGCCATGCCTGGAAACAGCAAATAATGCCGAGGGATGGCTTGAAAGGATGACTTGCATCATGAGTCTTCGGTTGGCTGGCGGAAATGGCCCGGTCGAATTTGCCCCGCCGTTAAGTGAGCGCTTGGCGTTACGTCCAAATTTGGCGGTCGAGGGATCGGTATTGGATGGCTTCGGAGATGTGGTCGGAGGCGATGTTTTCGGCGCCGGCGAGATCGGCGATGGTGCGGGCAACCTTGAGGATGCGGTCGTAGGCGCGGGCGCTGAGGTTGAGGTCGGCCATGGCGAATTTGAGGAGTTCGAGAGTGGCGTCGTCCAGGGCGCAATAGGCCTTAAGCTGGCGCGGCGACATGCGGGCGTTGCAGGTGATGCCGGGCTTTTTGGCGAATCGCTGTTGTTGACGCACTCGGGCGGCGACCACCCGCTCGCGGATGGCGGCGGAGGTCTCGCCGTTGCGCGCGGAGGAAATGTCGCGGAACTGCACGGCGGGCGCTTCGACATGCAGGTCGATTCGGTCGAGGAGCGGGCCGGAAACGCGGCCCAAATACTTCTGGATTTCGCGCGGCGAGCTCCGGGATTCGTGGGGCATTTTGCCGTCCGGCGTAGGATTCATCGCGGCGACGAGCATGAATTGCGATGGGAAAGTCATCGCCCCGCTCGCGCGGGAGATGGTGACGCGGCCTTCTTCAAGCGGCTGGCGCATGGTTTCCAGCACGTGGCGCTTGAACTCGGGAAGTTCGTCGAGAAAAAGGACGCCGTTGTGCGCGAGGGAGATTTCGCCGGGAACGGGATTTGCGGTGCCGCCGAGGAGGCCGGCGTCGCTGGCGGTGTGGTGGGGCGTGCGAAAAGGGCGGCGTGTGACGAGCGCCTGGCCGGGCTTGAGCAGGCCCGCGATGCTGTGAATTTTTGTGGTTTCGAGCGCCTCGTCGAGGGTCAGCGGCGGCAGGATGGTTGTCAAGCGCTTGGCGAGCATCGATTTTCCGGTCCCGGGCGGACCGATGAGCAGCACGTTGTGGCCGCCAGCGGCGGCGATTTCCAGCGCGCGTTTGACCGATTCCTGGCCCTTGACTTCCGCCATGTCGATATCGTCGTCGCCGGAATGGTCGAAGATTCGTGTCAAGTCGATCTTGTGCGGCGCAATCTCCGCTTCGCCGGCGAGGAACGCGGCGGCGTCGCGCAAGTTCTCAACGGGAATGACCTTGAGACCCTCGACGACGGCGGCTTCGGCGGCGTTTTCAGCGGCGACGAGCACGCCGATTTTCTTTTCCGCGCGCGCGCGAAGGGCGATGGGCAGGACGCCTTTGACGGGGCGGACGGCGCCGGTGAGGGCGAGTTCGCCGACGATGAGGTAGTCATCGAGCCGGTCGGACAGGAGTTGATCGTTGGCGGCCAGCATGCCGAGGGCGATGGGCAGGTCGAAGCTGGGTCCCTCCTTTTTGACGTCGGCGGGAGCCAGGTTGATGGTGGTGCGGCCCATTGGAAATTTGAAGCCGGAGTTGGTCAGAGCCGTGCTGACGCGGTCGCGCGATTCTTTGACAGCGGTGTCCGGCAGCCCGACGATCACGACGGTGGTGTCGCCCCAGCCGGAATTGACTTCCACTTCGATGGGATAGGCTTCGATGCCGGTCACGGCCGCGGATAGGATACGGGCGAGCATGTCGGGAGAGGAATATCGATTTTGGACAGGATTAACAAGATTTACATGATTGCGCGCGCGCGTATAAAGACCGCCGGAACCGCACATAGCCTCACATAGGCTCACATACGCGCACATTGGCGCTCCGAAAACCACTGGATTTGCCCCGAAAATCACTTGTTTGGCGCCGAATCTCACTTGAGGCGCGCGTGTTGAGCGCTGGCGGGGAGGGCGTGAGGTTGCTTTGATTAACCGTGAGTTGGTTTGAGCTGTGGGGCAAGCGGGCGTCCCCGGGGAGGCGGGGAGGCGGCCGGCGACTGGCGTGGCGCGATCCATGGCTTGACCCTACCATAAGCCGATATAGGGATGCAAGTGAAGAATGGAGCTCGTCGAATATTTGAAATTTAACCACGGAGGCCCAGCGCGGCGAAGCGGCAACCAAATGTGAGAGATGCCGCCATTTGGTAAGATTGGTGTGTGAAAGCAACCAAATCTTCTTTATCCGGCGGCGCTCTCAAC
>Ga0265338_10008534_pt1 | contig 12407 bp, 8 predicted proteins | sample 42126metaG_FD_193579 | JGI IMG/M metagenome (GOLD analysis project Ga0265338, IMG submission 193579) | Rhizosphere microbial communities from Carex aquatilis grown in University of Washington, Seatle, WA, United States - 4-21-26 metaG | ecosystem: Host-associated > Plants > Roots > Rhizosphere >... | reverse complement strand
AGCACCTATGTCCACTACACCAATGCCAACAACGTGGCCGACGAGGTCGATTACACGATTGGTGACGGCTTCGGCGGAACCGCGCCAGGCGCAATCAACATCGTCATCGGCCCGCCGCCGACCAGTACCGTCGCCACCGCGATCGTCAACAACAATGGCACCGTCACCCTGAACTTTGTCGGCGTGCCCGGGTACACCTACCAGGTGGATGCGACGGCGAGCCTGACACCACCGGTGGTCTGGACGACCATCAGTACCAACACCGCGGACATCGGCGGCCTGTGGCAGATCACGGATCAGCAGGCGACGAATTTCGTGAACCAGTTCTACCGCTCGGCATACCGGCCATGACCAAGGGTCGGCCGAAGGCGGCCAAAGGAGGATAGCAATATTCTTCGCTTACGAAGTTAGCGCATCACCGGCAGCACGGTGATGCGCTTCTTCGTTTTTGGCGGCGGCCGGCCGGACCCAACCTCGCGTGGGAATGGGGCAATTTGAACTGTGACGTGCTCTGTAGAAACCAGGGAGAGGGGCGGCTCATCAAAACTCCACCTCCCCGGCCCTCTCCCCCAACTTCTTTGGCGGAGAGGGAGTTCAAATTGCGGTAACACCTGATGCGCAGATGTTTTGTACAAGGCACTGTAACGTCAGCTGTCTCAGCGGACAGTGCACTGAGGACAGCGCACACTGCAGCAAATCAACCCACCAACCCGCGCGCCGCAGGGTTGCAAAAAAACCACTTCCTGCAACGATGTGCCCGAGTCATGGACAAGTTGCCCCAGGTGGTTTTGCTGTTGGAATCTTCCCGCGGAGCGGGACGCGCCCTGTTGCGCGGTTTTGCCAATTACGCCCGGCATCATGGACCCTGGCGGTTCAATTGGGAACCGGGCGGTTTGAATGAAATCTGGCCTCGTCTGGGCCGGCTGGACACCCAGGGGGTCTTCCTGCGCGATGGCAAACATATCCGAAAGGTGCTGGCCCTGGGCATCCCCACCGTGGTGGTGGGGCATCGCAAGGAGGATTTTCCTGATGCCGCTCATGTGGTCACGGATTCGGAGTCAGCCGGCCGTCTGGCAGCTGAGCATCTGTTGGGCTGCGGCTTCAAAAACTTTGCCTTCTGCGGCCCCAGCCGCATCCGGTGGTCCGCCGCCCGCCGGGAAAGTTTCCAACGCTGCCTGAAACAGCCCGGCCGGAGGGTCTACTTTTTTAATGCGCCCGCCGAGGGAGGCAAGATTTCCTGGAGGTCAGAACACGTCATCATGGGACGCTGGCTGAAATCATTGCCCAAGCCGGTCGGGGTGATGGCCTGTAATGACGACGTCGCGCATCATTTGGTCGAGGCCTGCAAGGCGGCGCGCCTGCACGTTCCCGACCAGGTGGGCATCATCGGGGTGGACAACGATGAATTAGTGTGTGAATTGTCCTCCCCGGCGATCTCGAGCGTGGCGATCAATTTTGAGCGCGCCGCCTATGAAAGCGCCCGCCTGCTGGATGAATGGATGCACGGTAAAAAAATTTCCCTGCCGGCCCGGATCACGGCCCCGGCCACCCATGTCGTTCCCCGGCTGTCCACTGACATTCTGGCGGTGGGGGACGCCCGGTTGCTGAAGGCGTTGCGTTTCATCCGTGACCACGCCCGGGAAAACGTGGGGGTGGCGGACGTGGCCCGGATTTCCGGCCTCTCGCGCCGGGCAGTGGAAAACCGCTTTCGCCAGGAGTTGGGACGGTCCATTCTGGACGAGATCCGCCGGGTCCGGGTCGACCTGATCGCGCAGATGCTGATGGAAACCGACCTGCCGGTGTCCGACATTGCCCGGGCGTTGGGCTACGAAAACCTGCAGCACATCGCCCGCTATTTTCGCCGGGAGAAAAAGATGAGCCTGGTGGCCTTCCGCAAACGGCATAAGACCCGATAAACCGGCGAATAATCCGGCTGATGGTGCTTGCGCAAAATGGCTAATTATATACGCATTTTGGGGTAAGGGTAAACCAGCGCTTGTGCTATGCTTAAAACCGCGCCTCAATTTATTTTGATCCGGTTCCCGGGCGGTTGGGGGGGCTGAAAAAATGATGGCCATCGGCTGTAAAATCACATAATTAATTGTCATATCTATGATTACTCTCGGCGTTATTATCGGCAACCTCGGTTTCTTTCCGGCCCACTTGTGCGACACGGGGCGCAAGCAAATCCTGGCCACTCTCGAAAAGCTCGGGATCGGCGTGGTCGCCCTGCCGGTGGACGCCACCAAGTTCGGCGCGGTTGAATCCATGGCCGACGCGCAGAAATGCGCCGACCTGTTCAAGCAGAACGCCGGCAAGATCGACGGCATCCTCGTCTCCCTGCCAAATTTCGGGGATGAACGCGGCGTGGCCAACACCCTCCGCTGGGCCGGCTTGCGGGTGCCGGTGCTCATCCACGCTTTCAACGATGACCCGCAGACCATGACCATCAAGGACCGCCGCGACAGCTTTTGCGGCAAGATGTCCGTCTGCAACAACCTCCGGCAATACCAGGTTCCGTTTACCTTGACCCGCCTGCACACCTGCGCCCCCGACAGCAAAAGTTTCGCCCAGGATTTGCAGGATTTTGTGGTGACCTGCCGCGCCGTCAAGGCCTTGAAAAATCTCCGGATCGGCGCTCTCGGCGCCCGCCCCACCGCGTTCAACACGGTCCGTTACAGCGAAAAACTCCTCGAATCGTCCGGCATCAGCATCGAAACGCTCGACCTCTTCGAGTTGTTCGGCTGGGTCGGCAAGCTGAAGGATGGCGATCCCGTGGTGGACGCCAAGTTGAAGGAAATTCAGGCTTATGTTGTTTCCAAATCCATCCCCCCGGTCGCCCTGTTGAAAATGGCCAAGTTCGGCGTGTGCGTGGACAAGTGGATGAAGGAGACCCGGCTCAATGCCACGGCCATCCAATGCTGGACGGCCATGGAGGAATTTTTCGGCGTCGTGCCCTGCACCTTGATGAGCATGATGAGCAACATGCTCATGAGCAGCGCGTGCGAGGTGGACATCATGGGCACGGTGGCGATGTATGCCATGGCCCAGGCCGGCGGCAAACCCAGCGCGCTGGTGGACTGGAACAATAATTACGGCGAGGACCCGGACAAGGGCGTCATCTTCCATTGCAGCAACCTGCCCAAGGACGTATTTGTGGAAAAGGGCGAGGGCGAACCGGTGATGGATTACCAGGAAATCATCGCCGGCACCGTCGGCAAGGAAAATACCTACGGCACCATCGTAGGCCGTGTAAAGGCCTCACCCTTCACCTACCTGCGGGTGAGCACCGATGATGCGGCGGGCAAGGTCCGCGCCTACATCGGCGAAGGTGAATTGACCAACGATCCTCTGAAGACGTTTGGCGGTTATGGCGTCGTCCGGATCCCGAATTTGCAGCACCTGCTCCGCTACATTTGCGAAAATGGCTTTGAACACCATGTCGCCATCAACCCGACGCGCCTCGCCGCCGGGGTCAAGGAAGCCCTCAGCAAGTATCTCGGCTGGGAAGTTTACTGGCACGCCTAGACGCGGATTAGCGGTTAATGGATGCAGAATGGCGTTACGTTGAAGCCCATTATTGGAATCATTCGGGGCTGAGCCTGACAACCAAGACATGAGTACACGCTATACAATTGGTCTCGATTACGGCACGAACTCGGTCCGTGCGCTCGTCGTCAACGTCGCCAACGGCGCGGAAGTCGCCAGCGCCGTCTGGACGTATGCCCACGGGACCCAGGGCGTGATATTGTCACGCGACCCCAACCTGGCCCGGCAACATCCGGCCGATTACCTCAAAGGCGCGGAGGTCACCATCAAAAAGGCCCTCGCCGTCGCGAAGGAAAGCGTTCGCGGATTCAAACCCGGCCAGGTGATTGGCATCGGGGTGGACACCACGGGGAGCACGCCGCTGCCGGTGGATGCCGACGGCCGGCCGCTGGCGTTCGACCAACGATTTGCCCAAAATCCGGCCGCCATGGCGTGGCTGTGGAAAGACCATACCGGGGTTGCCGAAGCGGCGGAAATCACGAAGCTGGCCGGGAAAATCCGCCCGCGCTACCTCGCCAAATGCGGCGGGATCTATTCGAGCGAATGGTTTTGGAGCAAGGTCCTGCATTGTTTGCGGACCAGCCCGGAGGTTTTTTCGGCGGCCCATTCCTGGGTGGAATTGGCGGATTATGTTCCTGCCGCACTCACCGGCACCACGGCCCCGGACCGTTTCACGGCGGGCATTTGTGCCGCCGGCCACAAGGCGATGTACAACGAGAATTGGGGCGGCTACCCGGACAAGGAATTTCTTTCGCGCCTGCACCCCAAACTCGGCGCGTTGCGCGACCGGCTGGGTTCTCGCGTCCGGTCCATCGACTCAGCCGTGGGCGGTTTGACGGCGGAATGGTCAAGGAAGACCGGCTTGCCGGCCGGAATTCCGGTGGCCGTCGGCGCGTTCGACGCGCACCTCGGCGCGGTCGGTAGCGGAGTGACGCCGGGTGTGCTCGTGAAAATCATCGGGACCAGCACGTGCGATATCACCGTCTGGCCGAATACCCGGAACCTGGCGGACGTTCCCGGCCTGTGCGGCATCGTCAATGGCAGTGTTTTGCCGGGATATTTTGGATTGGAAGCCGGCCAGTCCGCCGTGGGCGACATTTTCAACTGGTTCGTCAATTACCTTCAGCCCGGAGGCAAGGCCGGCACACATGAGGCGTTGACCCGTGGGGCAGCGGAACTGCTGCCGGGCGAATCCGGCCTGCTCGCGCTGGACTGGAACAACGGCAATCGCACGGTGCTGGTCGACCAGCGGTTGACGGGCCTGCTTGTCGGCCAGACGTTGTATACCACCCCGGCGGAAATTTATCGTGCGCTCATCGAGGCCACCGCCTTTGGCGCGCTTACCATCATCAACCGCTTCGAGGAGTACGGCGTGAAAGTCGGACAGGTCGTCAATTGCGGCGGTATTGCGGAGAAAAACCCGCTGGTGATGCAGATTTATGCGGACGTGACCGGTCGGCCGATGAAGGTTTCCCGGTCGGCGCAGACGTGTGCGCTCGGCTCGGCCATTGCGGGTGCGGTGGTGGCCGGCGTGTACCGGGATTTTGCCGCCGCCCAGAAGGCCATGACCGGCCTGAAACCGCGCGTGTTCAAGCCGAATCCGAAGGCCCATGCGATTTATCGCGAGCTGTATCCGCTTTACAAAAAATGCCATGACGCTTTCGGCATCAATGAGTCGAGCGAAAGTCTTTACGGCGTGATGAAGCAACTCATCGAAATTCGCAATCGGGTGCGAAAATAAGGCCGGGCGGGCCGTGTAGTTAAATTTCAGGATAGGCGGGGAAGAAGTTTTCTTGTATTTAGAACCAGGACCATGCTCGAACAACTGAAGCAGGACGTTTGTCAGGCCAACCTCGATTTGGTGAAGGAAGGCCTGGTAATTCAAACGTGGGGCAATGCCAGCGGCATTGACCGCGAACATGACCTCGTCGTCATCAAACCGTCCGGCGTGCCCTATGCCGGCATGAAACCCGAGCACATGGTCGTTGTCTCGCTGGAAACCGGCAAGGTGGTGGACGGCAATCTTGTTCCCAGTTCCGATACGCCGACGCATCTGATGCTTTACCGCGCCTTCAAAAACGTCGGTGGTGTGGTGCACACCCACAGTCTTTACGCCACGGCCTGGGCGCAGGCGAGCCGGGGCATTCCCGCCTACGGCACCACCCAGGCCGATTACTGGTACGGCGATGTTCCGTGCACACGCCAACTCACGCCGGGCGAAATCAAAGCCGATTACGAGGCGAACACCGGCCGGGTTATTATTGAGGCCTTTGCGAAACTCGATCCGCTGCAGCATCCCGCCGTGTTGGTAGCCAGTCATGGTCCCTTCACCTGGGGCCGGGACGTGAAGGACGCGGTGCACAATGCGTCGGTGCTCGAATTCATTGCCCGTCTGGCCGGCGAAACCCTTCGTCTCAACCCGAAAACCAAGCCGATGCCCTCCGCATTGCTCGACAAACATTTTTTGCGCAAACACGGCCCGGACGCGTACTACGGGCAGAAATAAAACCAGCGAGATCCCAATGAAAACACAAACATCATTCATCATGCTAGCATCGGCTGGACTGGCCGCTGCCGGTCTTATAGGCTGCACCTCCATGTCAACCCCAACCAATACTGTCGGAACCATCAGCCAGGCGCCCTTTGGCAAAACCCCGGAAGGAACGCCGGTCGAAATTTACACCCTGCGCAATGCCAAAGGAATGGAAGCGCGCATCATGACCTACGGCGGCATCGTCGTGTCGCTCAAGGTGCCGGACAAGAATGGCAAGTTCGACGACGTCGTGCTCGGCTTCGACACCCTGGACGGTTATACCAAAGACAGTTATGTGAAAGGGTGCCCCTATTTCGGCGCGCTGATTGGCCGCTACGGGAACCGTATCGGCGGCGCCAAATTCACCCTGGAAGGCCAGAGCTATACGCTGGCCGCCAACAATGGTCCCAATTCGCTGCACGGCGGCATCAAAGGCTTCGACAAGGTGGTCTGGCAGGCCAAATCCGTTTTCACCCCAGCTGGCCCGGCCCTGGAGCTGACCTATGACAGCAAGGACGGCGAGGAAGGGTTCCCCGGCGATCTCAAGGTCACGGCGACATACACCGTCACCGATAAAAATGAGCTGCGTCTGGACTTCAAAGCCACGACGGACAAACCCACGGTCTGCAACCTCACGCACCATTCCTACTTCAACCTGGCCGGGCAGGGGAATGGCGACATTCTCGGCCACCTGGTCTATATCGATTCGGACAAAACCACGCCCGTGGACAGCGGACTCATTCCGACCGGTGAATTTGCGTCCGTGGACGGCACGCCGTTCGATTTCCGCAAACCCACCGCCATCGGCGCGCGCATCAATGACCCGGATACCGTGCTGCAATATGGCCCCGGCTATGACCACAATTGGGTCATCAACAAACCCATGGGTCAGCTTGGTCTCCAGGCGCGCGTTACGGAACCCACCACCGGTCGCGTCATGGAAGTGTGGAGCGACGAGCCGGGCCTGCAGTTCTATGCCGGCAATTTTCTCGACGGCAGCCTCACCGGCAAGGACGGCAAAGTTTATCAGCGGCGCAATGGTTTCTGCATGGAGCCGCAACATTATCCCGACTCGCCCAACAAGCCGAACTTCCCTTCGGTCGAGTTGAAGCCCGGCCAAACCTACGCGAACACGATCATCTACAAGTTCTCCACCCAATAACCCTAACCCTGGCTGCCCAAAGCCAATCCTGACAACCCATAATCATGAAACCTGTGATTCCTCTCCTTGCCGCTGTTGGCGGTTCCACCCTGACCGGGCTCGATTGGCTGGCCATTGCGATCTACTTCAGCCTCCTGTTGTGCGTGGCCTGGTGGGTCATCAGCCGGCGCAAGGACACCGCGGCGGATTATTTCCTCGCCGGTCGGAACCTGGGCTGGTGGATCATCGGCGCGTCCATCTTCGCGTCCAACATCGGCTCGGAACACATCGTCGGCCTGGCCGGTTCCGGGGCCAAGGACGGCGTGGCGCTGGCGCATTATGAGTTTCATGCCTGGTGCCTGTTGGTGCTGGCGTGGGTGTTTGTGCCGTTTTATGCCCGGTCGCTCGTCTTCACCATGCCGGAATTTCTGGAGCGCCGCTTCTCCACCGGCTCGCGTTATGTTCTTTCCATCGTCTCGCTGGTTACCTTCATCGTGTCAAAGATCGCCGTGGGCATCTTTGCCGGCGGCGTGGTATTCGCCACCCTGTTGCCGGAATTGCACATCGGCAGCATCAATAGTTTTTGGATCGGCTCGGTGCTGGTGATCGGGCTCACCGGTCTTTACACGGCGTTGGGTGGCATGCGCGCCGTGGCCTACAACGACGCCGTCCAGGTCACGGTTCTCCTCCTCGGTTCAGCCTCACTGACGTTCTACGGGCTCGCGAAGCTCGGCGGGTGGGGTGAACTGAAAAGCATTTGCGGCTCCGATATGTTCAACCTCTGGAAACCGCTCATCCCGGCGGGCGTGGAATCTTCCTGGGCTCCCGTGCTGGTGAAAAATGACGCCGGGCAGATCATCAAGGAAGCCTGGTATTTCAACGGCAATTTCCCCTGGCTGGGCATGGCCATCTGCGCGCCGGTCATCGGCCTCTGGTACTGGTGCACCGACCAGTACATCGTCCAGCGCGCGCTCGGCGCCCCCAACGAACGGGTGGCCCGTCAGGGCAGCATCTTTGCCGCCATGCTGAAGCTGTTCCCGGTGTACCTGTTCATCATCCCCGGCCTGATTTGTTTCGCGCTCGCCAAGAGCGGCAAGATCCCCGAACTGACGGCCGCGTTCAACGACCCCAACGGCCCGGGTTCACAAGGCGCGTTTCCCATGCTGGTCCAATACCTCTTGCCGCCGGGATTACGCGGCCTCGTTGTGGCCGGACTCCTGTCCGCCTTGATGGGTTCGCTCGCCGGTGTGTTCAACGCCTGCTCGACGCTTTTCACGGTGGATATTTACCAAAAGCTGCGGCCCAAGGCTTCGCAACATGAAATTGTTCGCATGGGCCGCATTGCCACCACCACGATGGTGGTCATTGCCATGCTGTGGATCCCGGTGGTCCAGGGCGCTCACGGGCTCTACGGTTACCTGCAATCCGTCCAGGGCTACCTGGCGCCGCCGGTATTCGTGGTGTTCTTCTTCGGCGTGTTCTGGAAACGGCTCAATGCCAAAGGCTGCTTGTGGGCTATGGTCATCGGCTTCCTTGTCGGCCTGTTCCGCATGCTGGTGGATACCCCGGTAACAATGTCGCAAGGGAAGTTTGCTTATACGGAAGGCTCGTTTTTCTGGATCGTCAACAACATCAACTTCCAGTATTTCAGCATCCTCATCACTCTCATCTCCGCAGTGGTGATGGTGGGAGTGAGCTATGCCACCAGCGCGCCGGATTACGAGAAGATCAAAAACCTCTCGTTCGGCACGACCACAGATGAACACCGCGCCGAAAGCGCCAAGAGCTGGGGCAAGCTGGAAGTGGCTGCCTCCATCTTCGTGGTCGTCGTCATTGTGGGCGGCTACCTCTACTTCCGGGGTTAGCCGTTGACTGACGGGTCTTTCCGGCGCCGGATGAATTCACGTCCGGCGCCGGTCTAAATCCAATCATGAAGTCCGCTGGAATTTTGCTGCTGTTTTGGACGGCGAATTTGCTGAACGCCCAGGTCCTTTCGCCTGACACCAATCTCACCGCCCGCGAAGAACAAATCATCGCCGCCGCCAGCCCCGTGGCGGGCCCGCATTTTAACGGGGCGATGGCAATCGGTGTTCGCCCCGGCACGCCGTTCATCAGTTCACTGGCGGTCAACGGTGAACGGCCCATGAGTTTCACGGCGGACCCTTTGCCCGCCGGTTTGGCGCTGGATCCCAAAACCGGAATCATCACCGGTTCATTGGCAAGGGCAGGGGAGTATCACCTTGCGGCCAAGGCCAAAAATTCCGCCGGCACGACTGAAACCGAAATCAAAATCATCTGCGGCGACACTCTCGCCCTGACGCCGCCGATGGGCTGGAACAGTTACGACGCCTTCGGCGATTCCGTCGTCGAATCTGAGGTCGTGTCCAATGCCTTGTGGCTCAAGGAACATCTCCAGCCGCTCGGTTGGGACACGGTGGTCGTGGATTTTCGCTGGTATGACCGTCTGGCGGATGGTGTCCGGGTCCAGAATCCCGAAGGCGTTACGATAGACGAATTCGGCCGTTGCATTCCGCCGACCAACCGTTTTCCGTCCGCGGCCAACGGTGCGGGATTCAAGCCGTTGGCCGATAAAATCCACGCGCTGGGCCTGAAATTCGGCATTCATATCATGCGCGGCATCCCGCGCCGGGCGGTCGAACAAAACCTGCCCATCGCCGGCTCCCAATTCACCGCCGCCCAGGCCGCCCTGCCGGATGGCGACACCAACCGCACTTGCGTCTGGAACCGCGACATGTTTGGCGTGGACGCCGCGACGGAAGCGGGCAGGGGATGGTATGCGAGCATCGCCCGGCAATACGCCGATTGGGGCGTGGACTACATCAAATGCGACGACATCGCGAACCTCCAGCGTGGTAAATTTTACGATGCCTCCGAAATTGAAGCGCTTTCCATCGCCCTGAAAAATTCCGGCCGCTCGATCGTTTTGAGCTTATCGCCCGGGGCCACGCCGGTGAACGCCGGGCCGCATGTGAAACAATTTGCCAACCTGTGGCGCATCTCCGGCGATTTTTGGGACAACTGGTCGTCGCTCGATCGCAACTTCGGCCTGTTCGCCGCTTGGTATGGCGACGGCGGGCCCGGCCACTGGCCGGACGGCGACATGATTCCGTTCGGCCGCATCTGCCAGCGGAACTGCGACGTGCATCCCGAACGCTCGACGCGCTTCACCCGCGACGAGCAACTGACCCTCCTCTCGCTCTGGGCGCTCGCGCCGTCGCCGCTCATGCTCGGCATGAACCTGCCGGACAACAACGATTGGACGACCGCCATCCTCTCGAATCCCGAAGTGCTGTCGGTGAATCAGGATCCGCTCGGCAAACCGGCGCGCCGGATGACCGGTCCGCCGCAAATTGCGGAAGTATGGTTGAAGGAACTGGCCGACGGTTCATTTGCGGTAGGCTTCTTCAACCGCGCCGTCCAGCCGGTAAAAATCAATTTTCCCTGGCGCAACCTGGGGTTTTTGACCACACCGGAAGTTCGCGACTTATGGTTGCGCCAGGATTCGGTCCGTAAGGAGAACTTTGCCGCCGAACTCCCGCCCCATGGCTGTGTGTTGCTTCGGGTTCGCTGAATTCACTTTACTCATCGCGCTTCTGGGGTATCCTCCCCATCCTGAATTTTTCGGAATCAGGACGAATTTATGGCTAAATTGACGGTTAAAGATCTGGATGTCCGCGGCCAGCGCGTTTTTATGCGCGTGGATTACAACGTGCCGGTGGAGGAAAAAGACGGCCAAATGGTCATCACCGATGCCACCCGCATCGTGGAAACGCTGCCCACGCTGAAATTACTCATCGAAAAGGGCGGCAAATTGGTTTTGACCGCGCACCTGGGGCGGCCCAAGGGCAAACGCGAAGCGACCATGTCGCTGGCCCCGGTGGCGGTGAAGTTGGCCGAATTGCTCGGCAAACCCGTTGCATTCGTGGACGATTGTATCGGCGAAAAAGTCGAAAAGGCCGTTGCCGGTATGAAGAACGGCGACGTGACGTTGCTCGAAAACGTCCGTTATTACAACGAAGAGGAGAAAAACGACCCGGCCTTTGCTGAAAAACTGGCGAAAATCGCCGACGTTTACGTTAACGACGCCTTCGGCGCGGCTCATCGCGCGCATGCTTCCACGGAGGGCGTTGCCCGCGTGGTCGCCAAACGCGCCGGCAAGTGCGCCGCCGGTCTGCTGATGGAACGCGAATTGAAATTCCTCGGCGATGAATTGGATAAACCGGTGCGTCCGTTCGTCGTGATCCTCGGCGGCGCCAAGGTTTCGGACAAAATCAAGGTCATCGATCGGCTGCTCGAAAAGGCGGACTCAATTCTGATCGGCGGTGCGATGGCTTACACGTTCCGGCTGGCGCAGGGGTACAAGACGGGCAAATCGCTGGTCGAGCCGGATGCGACCCAGATCGCCAAATCTGCGCTGGAAAAGGCCAAAGCGAAGAAGGTCCAGTTTCTTTTGCCGGTGGACGACGTGGTGGCCGTGCCGGTGAAGACCGACAAACTCGACAAGAAGGGGAAGCCGGTCATCGAATGGCAGAATCCAAAAACGAGTTCCGACCTGAATTGTCCGGACGACGCGGCGGGACTGGACATTGGCCCGGCAACGGTCAAGGCTTATGCCGACGTGATTGCGAAGGCGAAGACGATTTTATGGAACGGGCCGATGGGTTTGTTTGAGAACAAGCAATTTGCCGCCGGCACGAACGCGGTGGCACAGGCCGTGGCGGATGCCACGCAGAAGAGCGGGGCCAAGAGCATCATCGGCGGTGGCGACAGTGTGAAGGCCTTGAACAAGGCGAAACTGGGCGGCCAGGTGACTTTCATGAGCACCGGTGGCGGGGCAAGCCTGGAATTCCTGGAAGGCGCGGTTTTGCCCGGGGTGGCGGCGCTGTCAGATAAATAAAGAGTTACATCGTTAAAGAGGTTGAATCGTTAAGTGGTAACGAACGCAATCCGATTCAGCGATTAAACGGTTTAACCATTCAACGGTTTTAAGACATGAAGAAAGAACGCAAACTGGTAATTGCCGGCAACTGGAAGATGAATAAAACGGTGGCCGAGGCGCTGGCGCTGGTTGACGACCTGAAGCTGGAGCTGGCCGGGGTGAAGGAAGTGGACATCGTCATCTGCCCGCCGTTCACGGCGCTGGAGTCGGTGTCCCGGGTCATC
>Ga0265338_10008533_pt1 | contig 12411 bp, 6 predicted proteins | sample 42126metaG_FD_193579 | JGI IMG/M metagenome (GOLD analysis project Ga0265338, IMG submission 193579) | Rhizosphere microbial communities from Carex aquatilis grown in University of Washington, Seatle, WA, United States - 4-21-26 metaG | ecosystem: Host-associated > Plants > Roots > Rhizosphere >... | reverse complement strand
TTGCATTAGTGCTTTGATTGACTCCCGTGGTTTTATTATACCATAAATAGGTATAGCTTGCCGCTGTTGGCGAACTGACTATCTTTGCCGTCAATGCCGTCGGTAGCGGACTCGTGCCTGCACAATAGGTCGTGTCGGTGCTCGTATCCCACGTTAAATCGGGCTGTTGGACCTTCGTTACTGTTGCCGTTGACGCTACAATTATTCCCGTACAGTTGGCATCTTTTATGGCCGTTACCGTATAGGTGGCCGTACCCGTAGGGGTAATAGTATAAGGATTGACTGATGTACTGGTAACAGTTGTGCCAGTTTTGCCATCACTCCAATCGAAGGTAAAAGGTTTACTGCCCCATAAATTTACATTTACTACCGGTGCGGTGCCATTACTGCAATATGATCCTCCGCCAGTGATGGTGTAACTGGGAGCAACATTTGCCGTGATAGTGACTACGGCAGATTTTTGACATGAAGTCATAGATGGATATTTTTGATCAAAAACCAAAAGATTATATATTCCAGGTTTTGTATAAGTAACCGTATACGATGAACTTGCAGCAGGAGAAACGGTATAAACAGGAGTTGAACCTAAAGACCAGGTATAACCGAAATCGGTAGCATTTGATTGTGCATTTGACGATAATACTAAACTTTCTCCCGGACAAAGAGAATTAGTTGATACAGACGATGTAATGGTTGGCTGAACCGGATTTTTACAAAAGACACAGGGAGCTACATTTACCGTATCGGTATAAACAGATGGCAATGTGGTTGCTAATTTAAGATCATCAATAACAAAATCGTTACCACCACTACAATTATTTATACCGGCACAAAGAGGTTGCAATGTATTATCACCTTTAGCATTTAATTTTAACGTATATAAACCATTCGAAGGAGGTATCCAAACGGCACTTAACTCTCGCCAAACATTGTCTTGTTGAAGACTAATATTAGCAACAATTTGATTCGTTACGCCGGGTCCGCTAACAATAAAGCTTAAATTTGAATTTATCGGATTTGGATTCAGTGTTAAATTAACAGCATTGGCAACCCATAAAGAAAATAAATAGCTGTTACCGGCAACAGCATTAAAGCTAAAGGAAATAACATCAGCATCAGTACTTTTTGAATCGACCACAAGCATTTTTCCTGTGCCTGTAGTATGATCGGTTATTACGGCAGAATACGAATTATTTGCATTCGGATTAGAGGTAACGGCAAATCCACCCGGTTGAGTTGTTGTCATTAAATCATATAAGCCATTGGTAGCACCATAATTAAACCCATTTACCCCCAACTCAAAATCCCCATTTTGAATGATATTGGTAGAAGGGAAATAAGCAAAAGCCTTATACGTGGTATTTACAGTAGGTTTAACGTAGATAGGATTTCCCTTACCAACAGTCACACCATTAGCCTCCCAATGATCAATAACCCCTACCACTTTACCGGTTACTGAATTAATTGCTAAAGCACTTATTTGTACACTGTCACCCGTACATGCTGCTTTCGATGCATCAACTTCGAAACAGTCAACAACCGGACCGACACTAACCGTTGCAGTTTGTGCCATTGGTCCTCCAAATAGAATATTATCAATAGCAAAGTCATAGCCTGCAGTTCCTAAAACACTTTGACGAATATCAATAGTAGCCTGAGTACTTGTTCCGGAATTCCACGACACGGTATCTGTTTTCCATCGCCCCACACCACTGTTTTGAGCTTGCCCGTCAGTTTTAAATGTAGCAACTTTTACATTATTTATAAAAACATCAAAAGTTGCATCAACATCAGCAACACGAGCGGTATTTGTTGGATCTGCATTCCATGAAATATTGGCATGATCCATAGAAAAGGTATAATTTGAGTTTTGTGATATATTTACTGTTTGTTTCCAAATGGTATTGGATCCGGTACTCATATTAAACCCATCAGCATACAAAAAATTACCCGACCCTTTCCATTGTGCAGCAGCACTCGATGGATTTGCTACACTCCAAAACGATTGTTGAGGAGTTACAATTGTGTCGATTTTATATTGTCCATTTCCGGGAGTACCTGTTGCAAAACTCATGTTTGAAGTAAATCCGGTATTTCCAGACTCAAAATTACCGTTAATAATACTATTTCCAACAAATACATTTGTTTTAGCAGTAAAAACAATAGTGCCTGTTGCGTTGAGCGTTACAGAGGTTATTTTCGAATTTGGAGACGATGCTAATGAAGCTGGATCCCAAGACACATTTGAGATATTTGTTCCATAAGCTTCAACAGTAACATTATCGCCAATACAATAACTTGTTTTTACATTATCAAGCTTTGCAAAGACAGCTCTTTCTTGAACTAACGAACTACCTTCGGAATAGCAACTCACATTATCAATAAATGTTGAATTTGCAACTTCTCGGGCTTCATAAACGCCAGCTTGAGTAACCGTTATCGAAGTAACACCTACTCCAGCTTTTCCTGCAATAGCTACTCCGTCTTTAAACCATTCAAAGTAATTTGTTGCACTCTTATAACTTGTTAGTGTTAAAATACTCGATTCCGAACCTGATACGAGAATAGGCTTTGAGGCTGAAATAAATTCACTTGTAATTATAGGCGTACAACATCCGACTGTTGTTTTCTTTGCAACAGGGGTAAAAGTATAATTACAGTATGACGTAATATTCCAGTTATATATTGGAGATCTATGATTAGCTCCCCAGATATTTATCGCTGGTGCATTTGCTGCTGAAATAATATTGGGGACGGTAAATGTTTGTTGTGTAAATGCATTATCTGCCGACCAACGTATTCCATCAACTACATTTTGTGTTCCTGTTGGGGTTGTTACGACTGTCATCGTATAGCTTCCCGCGGGAATTGTCAGATTTACAGGAATCGTTACTAAATATGTTTGACTGCCTAAACTGATACAATCGGCTCCGGTAAATGAATATACTGCCGAATAATAAGTTCCGATTTGAATTTGAATTTTAAAGGCATTTGCCGCATTATATAAAACGACAGGAACTGCTACCGAATTAAACCGTATGGTAGTTAATGAGGTAAAGGTCATTCCATATCCGGTTGTTTGAGTTGGTTGACCTCCATCGGCAGTAATGGTACCAATAGGTACAAAGTTTGAAACAGATTTTTCTTTTACATACCAAAATTTTCTTTCATCCCAGCCTGTTACGGTTGGTACTGGTGACGGTGTTGTATATCGATAGGGTGATATGAATGTTGTTCCATTAGCATTTTGTCCATAGTATCTATCGAGTGTATCGATTATTGCAGTTCCTGCTGCATTGTAAACAGCTTCATACCAATGGTATTTTGCTCCGACATCAGGATTTGTTATAGTCCATGAAGCATATTGATTTTCACACCAATCGCCAACCGTGAATGTTTCTGTTCCACACTGAGCATATGATTTTGCATATATACTTAAGAACAAAAACAGAAAGTAATAACACTTTTTCATTTGAAAAACTATTTAGTTTAATATTCTGATGAATATATTAATGCCTATTATACCTATTAATATAATAAATATCTTACAAATTTAAAGACTGATAAAGATATAAGATAGTTGCATTATTTCCAAAAGAATAGAAAACCTACATTTGCTATTACGAAAGAGTGGAATTTACATAATTGCAAATTATTACATATACGCTCATTGCCATCCGAAAGTTTTTGAAAGAGACATAAAAGCAGACCTACAGCCCTTTGTTTATGTGGGTAAATCTAGTTTTGTTTGAATATTAACTTTTTGAAAAAGCTCTTTCGGCGGCTGTTTTTCCACTCTACAAGCTCTTGGTTTGATAATATTACAAAGATAATCCAATGTCAGATAGTGTAGCAAACATATTCTTATTTTCTCGCAAAAGTTACTAAAAGCTGTAGCTGTTTTGCAATGGATTCGTCTAATGAGTTCAATGAGTAAGTAATTTATTAATGCAACATAGATTTGTGATTTTACAGCATTTTCACTTGTTCCTACAAATGTTTTAATCTGCAAATTTTGCTTCATCGCTTTAAAGAAAAGCTCAATATCCCATCGTTTCTTGTATAAATCAGCTATAGTTCTTGCCGACCATTCTAGTTGATTTGTAATGATTTCTATGACTTTATTTTCATCTTCTTTAAACACAGCAACTCTTCGTAGCTTATGTTCACTGATACCCGTATCTTTTGCCTTTTTGCTTGTAAGAATAATGATTTCGTCCTTTAATATATCTTGATCTTCGGTTTCTGAAAGTTCAATTTCGACTACTGATTCATAAACGGTATTATCCTTGATTCTTGTTACAAATACGTTTTGTGCCATAATTCTAGCATTCATCAAAGCAAAGTCAAAATAGCCTCGATCTTCAACAATAATATCGTTTTTCAAATACACTCTTTCTATAAGCCCTTTACTATCATGAATCTTTGCTTGGGTAATATTAACATATTCTGGAAGTGCCAGTGTATCATCCCATACGGTGTGGATTTTAAGTCCTCCTTTAGCTGTTCGGAATTTTGCCCAGTCGAACATGGTTAAACATAAGCTAATTGTGGTGCTATCAACTAATTTTATCGATTTATCTTTTATCTCTTCGATAATATGGCTTTGATGACTCTTTTGTAATAGAGACTTATGATATGACAATAGCTTATAATAAAGGGTTTCGAAGACTTCCCAAGGTCTATTTTTATTGCCATCACTCATCGTAGATTTGGCTGGACTTTGGCTGAGTCCAATGTCATCCAAAAACTTTTGACTAACTGATAATCCACAACTTATATCTGAAAGCGTATAGCATTTGCAGAGCTGTCCGAAACTTAATGCCACAAATTGATCATAGGTCTTATATTTACTACATCCTTTATCTGAATTATGTTGCTTTATAGATTGTAAAATGAGATGACGTGGTACAAAATCTAAAATTTGTTTTAGAACGGGGATATTTGTATTTTTGGTTCGCTTGTAGAGTCACATATTTTTTGATTTAGTTTCGCGACTACAAATTTATGCGATTCTCAGGCTCTTATATTATTTAAACTTTCGGATTGTTGTGATATACGCTAAAACAAATAGAACAAAATCAGTTATTATAAACAGAACGCCTTTACAGTGTTTGCAACGTATTTCTATAAATCTTTAAAATAGAATATCCCCACCATTATTTTCTAGCGAAAGTAGTGGTAGGGATGTGATTGTGATAGCTAATATATGTTGGGCGATGCAATGGAAACGAATACTGTTGCAATCCAATTTATTTGATTGTTTCAGAATAGACATCAAAAGGTTTGCCATCGTCTAGACCCTGCAACCTAATTACAAGCTTCCCGCTCTGAATGTGCGAGAACTGCCCCGATGGCGGTACAGTGCTGAAAGGTTGCCATAATGGGCTGTTGGAAAACAGAGCTTCTTGTTCGATAATCGATTTAGGCGAAATATATTCCACACTCAGCGTATTAGCAGCCAGATCGAGTTCAGCCGAGTAATTATTGCGAGTTCGAATGTCAAGAACGCCGTCAAATTGAGCCGACAGATAGAACAGTTTTCGGTTCAGCACATACGCAGTTTCAACCTCATTTGGAGGCACATACAAAACGATACCATGATTAAAAAACGGTATTCCATCAACAACTAATAAAGGGTTTTTCCCGATAAAGCCTCGAGCATTATAGTCGGAAATCCGAATGGACTTGCGTTTTCGCTTCTTTATAACATATACAGAAGGCAAGAGTTCGTGAATGTACTCCTCTATGCTGGGCAAAGCGATGAACTTGTCAAAGTCAAGTTTTACATCCCAACGACCGTAGAAGGTGTTTTTGTCTTCTACGCTCGGTTTGGACACTATGTTGAAAGCATCAGCAAGTTGAACGTTAACCATGAGCGATTGAATATATGTTCCCAAGTAATTTTCAGGAATATACGTTTTTTGCAGAATAGTAGCGTATTTCGGAAAAAATTCGTCTTGGAGATTTATCGATATTGCCGATGAAGTATCGGTAGGTGTAAATAGCAGGCTGGTGTTTGACTGTTGACTAGACATATCAAGGCAGAAGCTGCTATCTGGATTTACGATAGCTACCATCATACTTGAAATGGAATGAGGAACTGTTACAAGAATATGTTTAGGCAAAACAGCACCTGCTTTGAGGCTAATATTCCCAAACAATAGATCTGACCTAAGCTCGGGTTGGTATTTAAATACGGTGGGAGTGGTAATAAGACCGCTGGGCAAACAATAGGTATCGGCAAACTTACCGTGATCAGCTCTAAATGCTGAAGCAACGAACAATGAGTTTGATCCTAGATTACCTTTGCTACTATATTGTATGGCTTTACCTGAAATGCTGGTCGAAATACTAATACCCAGTGCCGAATCTGATACCTGCATAATACTTGCATCATCCCGTGCTGATACTGTTAGCACATTTTTCATCCCTTTGAGGGGTACAGCCATAGTACTATTGTTTATTCTCGTTAAATGATTGTTTAGATAATCATTATCGAAAGCCGATTTTACCGTAAGTGATCCTGTTATTGAACTATCGTTACATTTGATAAACAAACTATCATTTCGGAACTGATATATGTAATCAATACTTTTAGTTTTTGCCAAATCAGCAGATTTTTCTATAGTAATTATCTTGAACGGATTTATGAGCCTTATTTTCTTCACAATGAAAGAGTTCTCTCCAAAGTTTTTCTGGTAATTAGTGTAGGCACGCAGGTAGTAATAATCGGTCTCAATGTTCTTAGGAAGGGTGAGCTGAATAGAACCTTTGCCTTCGCGAAGTAATGCTTTTTCTTGCAAGATGGGAATACCATTTGCGGAATAAAGTTCTATGTATACCACGGCACTGAACGTTATGGGCAATTGGTAGTAGCCGTCGATAGTAGCCAAGGAAACGAGTATTTTATCTCCTGGAATATATACGTCGCGGTCGGTGGCCAACCAAGTACGCTCATACAGAGTGTTATTTTGCGGGTAACATTGTTCTTGCTGTGCGTTCAACGTGAGGGAGAAGAGTGTTAAGAAAACTACAGTAGCGAAGCACACTGTTAAGCGAAGTTTAGCAGAACTATTCATAGTTATTTGCATTAACGAGTTCATAGAATGTATTCTCATTTTTTTTCCTTCCACCATGAAGGGGGGGTATTTGGAGATCCTGTAGCAGTGCAATCGAAGCAACGTTCCCTGGTAGTGAACCTTACGAAAGTACCATTTATATCCGAAATGGTATCCATAATAATCATGAATCTTTCGAGTGAATCTCTCATTCTTTTCTGAACTCCTCCTCCCAAACCTATCATTTCTAATTTACAGTCTTCCATGCCATTCGATATCATTACAGTACTTGGCAAGTCTGATCTATCTATATATATCCGTTTCGACGTAAGCGACGATACTTGAAAGTTACCGATAACCGGCTGATTTTCACTATTAATATTGCCATTCATATTTGTTGGGATTGGGTCGAAAAGTGATCCTCCAGTCTCATTAGTTTTAATCACATAATTTAAGTATATGTATGAACTCCTTGATATGCTTAATTGATCAACTAGGATGCTATAGCGATAAAAGAGCTTAGGGCTTGAGGTAGGAATATCAAGGAACTGGAAACGGTTGAAACGGTTTTGAGAAAAAAGATCGGTCGATCCCAGCTTAAGGTCATCTATCGTTGTAGCGTAACATATTTCTTTGTTTATCGATTTTACGGGACTAAATAATGGAGAACGAAATTTCCATGTCTCAGTCAATCTCCACACATAATATCTCGAAGCGGAGTCAATATCTTTGGTAGAAATAAAAAGATCGACTCCTTTATTATCGCTTTTCATCTGGAAAGATATATCGGTTATAGGGCTAGAAGGTAGAAGTTTTTCCATAGTCGATTTGAATACATGCCCCTCGTGTTCAACCACGAGTTGATATGAGGAACCAATAACAACGTGGAACATTGATTGTGTGTAAGTATAGCTGCCTTGGCTTGTTTCGGTAAGATTAAATTTCTGCCCTTCTGACGTTAAAATATATACTAATGCACCTGCCACCTTTTCCGGATTAGAGCCTTTTAAACTACTTGAATACGATATATTTACTAAAGGAGGAGTTCCGTCGTCAGTAAGTAAGCCGTCGATAACGATAACTCGTTCATACTTGTTAATCGTAGGATAATATGGCTTCACACAGGTTGATAGTAAAAGAAGCAATAAAATATATAAGAACAGGGGTTTAATTGCCATAATCATTAAAGTTAAAATTTAATATTATATGAGGTAGTGAGGATGGGGTTTGGGAAAATAGACATTTGGTAGCCGTTCAAACCTCCAAGCGGATTTGGTTTGAAGTAAACCGAATACACATTGAATCTGCCTGTAAGATTGTAAACCGAAATCGACCAGTAACTATGTGCTATTTTCTTGCTCTTGAGATTACTTTCAATGTTTATAGACATGTCGCAGCGGAAATAATCGGGCACACGGTATTCGTTTCGATCGGAGTAATAGAGCAAAGTCTTACCCTTGAAATCGTAAGAAGCAACGGGGTACGTTATTGGGCGACCAGTGCTATAGTTTACACTGGTAGAGAAGCTAAAGCGACGATTCAGCTTATAGTTTGCCACGAAGTTTATATCGTGAGGTTTATCGTAATTCGACGGGTAGAACTGCCCCCCATTTACTTGTTCTTCCTTGAATTGGCTATCCATCTTTACGAGGCTTCGGGAGTAGGTGTAGCCAAGCCATCCTGTGAGATTGCCCACTTTCTTGTTGAGTAAGAATTCTATCCCGTAGGCTACTTGCAGACCTTGCAATAGATCTGTTTCGATTGCAGGATTGGTGAGGAGTTGTGCCCCACCCTTGAAGTCCAAGAAATTTTGTACCCGCTTATAATATGTCTCGATTGATGCCTCAAAGTTGTTGTCTTTCAAATTTTGGTAATAGCCGAGTGAATAAATATCGGCACGTTGTGGTTTAATGTGTTCTCCACTCAGTATCCAAGAATCTGTTGGCGATACGGCAGCCGAATTAGACAGCATGTGAAGGTTCTGGGTCATGCGGTTGTAACTAGCTTTGATAGAGTTTACTCTACCGAGCTTATATCGAAACGAGAGCCTTGGTTCTAGTGCTACATATACCTTAGTAATAGCAAAACTACCATAATGAACCGTGTCAATAAGCGTATTTCTCGAAAGGGGAAGATCAGGAGCATATTGGTATACATCACGTTTACCAGCCGACAGAAATGCATCAGCCCTAATACCTCCGTAAAACAGGAGTCTATCTGTCACATTCCATTCGTCGTCTGCAAAAGTCGAAAAATCAAGTGCATTATCATGTTTTGTTTCGGAAGATACGATCAAAGATGAGTCTCCTTCAGGATGCATTGTACTAGGAGTCAAAGTATAATGATTTGCTGCAAATCCGAAGGCGAACTTTTGGTTACCTTCAGGCGTATATTTGAATTTTGTTTCCGCACTCATATACTGTATGTTATAATCAAGCTTGAATGCAGTGGGAGGGTAGTTATTGCTCTCTATGGCATACCAGTAGTTGCTGTAAATTAGGGAGCTTTCTTGCGAAAGATTGTTATTATAAATATGCGTCCACTGTAAACTGGCACAGGTATTTTTGTAGTTGTACGACGTGTCGGAGTTGAGTCTGAACTTGTCACCACTGCGGTAAATTGACAATTTCAATTTGTTGTTTTTGTTTATTGAATGACCTATTTTAATATTGCCGTCCCAGAACGATGCTGAGCTATTTTTCAAACTGGGGTCGTCTATTTTCTTAAGAAGCCAGTCTGAGTATGTTGAGCGTCCTGCAATGAGAACCGTAGTGCTTTCGTCGATTATCGGCCCTTCTACATACACCCTGCCTGTTATAGGGCTTACACCTAGGGCGGCGGTATAATTATCCTTGTTGCCGTTGCGGGTGGTAACGTCGAGTACCGACGATGCACGACCTCCGAATTTTGCGGGGATACCACTCTTGTAGAGCATGAAGTCGTCGACCACATCTTGATTGAAAACCGAGAAAAAGCCGAACATGTGCGATGAATTAAATATCGGTGCCCCATCAAGTAAGATGAGGTTTTGATCAACACCACCTCCACGCACATTAAATCCGCTGGCACACTCCCCAACCGTTTGCACGCCGGGAAGCATTGTTGCTGACCTCACAATATCAACCTCGCCCAAAGCCGATGGAAGAGCCTTGATGGTTTTCATTTCCATTGTCTCCATGCCCATCTGTACACTTTGAATCTTGTTTATCTGATTTGCAACAACGTTAACCTCTTCAATAGCGGTAGATTGTACCTTAAGATCAACGTTAACCTTACCATTTGCGAACAAATTCACGCCTATTTTCTTTTCTTCCGTTCCTATCGAACGTATCACTATGCTGTGACGTCCTTGCGGTAAGTCTAACGAAAAATCACCGTTAGCATCGGCCATTGCACCGGTATTGAGTCCCTCAACAATAACCGTTGCCCCCACTGCGGGTTCGCCTGTAACAGATTCAACAATGTGACCAGAGAGTACTGCACGGCGTTTATCGGTTTTGTCGGTAGGAACGCCAAAGGTATAATTCTGCGATTTCTTTTTCTGCAGGTTTTTGGTTTCAGTAAGAAATTCAACATTTTTAGGGACGTTTACCTGCGGAGTTGATAAGGCTTGAGAAAAATATCCGGGTATCTTGTCGAAAATAACATAATCGTCCAATACCGCCAGTATCTCTGGGCTATAGGCGTAGAACGAGAATCGTGTGCCGGTAAAGCTTGCCCGTAACACATCGCCAAGATACATTATTGTCTTTTCCTGCCTGATAATAAGGCTGTCTGACTTTGATGAATTAGACATGAGTTTGATGCCATGATCTATCTCAATGGCTTTGGCAAAATCGGGGTATTTCATCCCGTTGTAATTCTTCTGTAGAAGCAAGCTATCACACTGCGGCAGACAGGTAGTGGCTATACCTAGAAAAAGAACAATGAGCAAAGTTAGACGCAGGTACATTACTTGGAAGATTGTGTGTTTAAGAACTCGATTAATTTTTCGATTGTATCAAAGTTGAGCGATACCTGGGTGTTGATATTGTTTTCTTCGACAAATCTGTTAATCTTATCTTTCAACAATGGAAACGCTTCGACGAAACTCCCTACACGATGTATTTTCAATAACTTCCCGTCGTTTTGCAGGTAGAACGTCTCCGCTTCTTCAAATGCTTTCAGATTACTGCGTTCCACAATGTTCGACGAATATTTGCACAACAACGATATTGTTTTTTCAATTAAGAAATGATAGTAGCCTGAAGGAACTCCTTCGCTCTTCTCGTCTTTCGTCGATTGGTAAAACATGAAATGCTCTCGAGTAACAGGAATATCAGAAGTCATCTTCCCGTGTTGGTTGCCGGTATGTTTAATGTTGATATATATATCGGGATAAATGTTGGGGCTTAAATTGAGTAATTGAATACCATCTTTGGTATAGCTTGGTATCACCATTAGGTCGTTAGCACAATCGTACTTGAGTTCCGATACCTGATACATTTTTCCTTTGTACAAAAGCTCTGCACTGCTCCACACATCTGTAGCCCAAAAGGATGACCCTGCTATACCAGCATAGCTTTTAATGTATGGTGTTGCTACAACAAAATTGTTTTCATTAGTTGTTTGGAATTGCTCTTTAGCGAATGTAAGTTTTCGATCTATGGTTTCTTGAGCCGTTTGCCCAAACACCAGAACTGGGAAAAGGAGCAAATAAAGTATTCTATGCATTTATCATCGTATCATTTTACAAGCAAAAGTAAGCTAAACTTAAAATAAATAACAACTAATAAATAACCATTTTTTATCTATTGTTGTTGCAATTCTTTTGAATTAGAATAATTCCATACGATTTGGAATTATTCATCCTTGTAATCTTTATTTAATTTGAATGTTTAAAGAACTGAAGGTTGTACAGTATGTATATCTATAAGTCTGAATTTATTAGTCCAGATGATAAATTTGTAACTGATTATGTAATTTTAAAATATATCATTATTTCTCATTTGACGTTTAGAAATTACATTTGTATTATTAACGATATAGACTTGCTCTATAGTCGATTTAATAAACACATCATTGATGATGATATTAATGAAAAGCTATTATAATGCAATGGTAATTTTGATTCACTGAAAAATACTTTTTTAAATAATATAATGTACTTTGATGTGAGCGAACTCAGTAAATTTGATTTTCTGAACTGAGATTCCAATTTGGGCATTTTATTCGCTATAAAAACTAAGGTTTTAGTTAGTTTTTATCTTTTTTAAAGCAACCCTATACACCATTATATTACTTAAAACGCCCAATTCAACCAGCCATAATATATACCATTTTTATCTGATAATTTTAGACCTATATATTT
>Ga0265338_10008532_pt1 | contig 12412 bp, 10 predicted proteins | sample 42126metaG_FD_193579 | JGI IMG/M metagenome (GOLD analysis project Ga0265338, IMG submission 193579) | Rhizosphere microbial communities from Carex aquatilis grown in University of Washington, Seatle, WA, United States - 4-21-26 metaG | ecosystem: Host-associated > Plants > Roots > Rhizosphere... | reverse complement strand
AGCGCCTTTTCAATTTCCATCTTCGGCGCGAGCGCGAATTGCACCGGACTGTGCGCATCGAACCGCACCGCATTCATCATTGCCGCGTCAAACGGATCGCTGATCACGACTTGCAAGGTGTCGTCGTTCACGGCGGCGGGCAGCACGAAATATTGGAATGCCACCTTCGTGGAAAGTTTGTTCCGCGCCTCCGGCGGGATGGTGTGTTTGTGCAAATCCAGGTACGGCCAGCCGAGCGCATTGGCCAGTCGTTGCAAAAAAATGTCCTCCGTCAGGCCACGCTCACGCGCAATGAACGACAGCAACGACTCCGTCGAGCCGTTGTCCGCCGCCGCGCGCCACGCCTTGCACCAATCGTCAAACTGACCGGGAGTTGCTTCCGCGACTGACGCGACAAGATTTTTTGCTGAGCTAAAACCCATTTTAGTTGTTTGGACTTTACCTGGTTATACTAACAATCGCAGCGAAAAAAAGTTGCGTTTGCGCACGAAAAACCTGCAAAGTCTGGCGCGACCAAAAATGAGGCAATTTGCCACCATTACTGTCATTGGACGCGACAAGACCGGTGTCATCGCGCGCGTTACCGCCTTTCTGTTCGAGCAAAAGGCCAACATCGAGGCGCTCGAAGAACAGGTCACCCGCGGCCAGTTCAGCATGACGCTCCAAGCTTCGTGGAACACAAGCGATTGCCATGCCGCTGCCTTGTGTGCCGGTTTGGACAAACTCGCCCAGCGGCTCGGCATGGAAATCAAAATTCGGTTTACCGAGCCGAACCGCCGCCAGCGCTTCGCCATCATGGTGACGAAAGAACCCCATTGCTTCGACGCACTCATGGCCGCGCACCGACGCGGCAGGATCAAAGCCGACCCGGTCCTCGTTTTGGGCAACCGCCCCGACCTGGCGCTGTCCGCCAAAAAACTTAAACTGCCGTTTATGCGCATAGCGTGGAACGACCGCGCGCGCGCCGAAGCCCGGGCGTTGCGTCTGCTCGAAGAACAGGAGATTGACTTCGTTGTGCTCGCGCGTTTCATGAAAATTCTCTCGCCGAACTTCGTGTGGCGGTTCAAAAACAAAATCATCAACATTCATCCGTCACTGCTGCCGAGTTTTCCCGGCCCGCAGGCCTACCGACAGGCCTATGAAGGTGGCGTAAAGATCGCGGGCGTAACCGCGCATTTCGTTTCCATGCGGCTGGACGAAGGGCCGATTATCGCGCAAGGCGCGTTTCAGATTCTTCCCGGCATGGCGCTCAAGGATATCGTCGCGCGCGGCCAACAACTGGAAGCCGACGTGCTGGTCAAAGCCGTAAAACTTTATCTCGGCAAACGCCTTGACGTTTATTGGGGCGTGGTGAAAGAGGTCTGAAAACCGCCGCGCGAAGCGCACGCGGATGACAAAAGAAAATTCGCCTTTGTGTTCTCCACCATTGGCGCGCGAAACATAAAGCGCGCCCCATCCTGTAATTTGATGTTCAAAACTTCCCAAAAAACTTATTCACACGGTTGAACCGATTTTGCCCCGGCGGTGTCGGAGATAGAAAATAACAAGAGGTGGATCATATGAGTGCCATTGCCGTGCATAAAGAACGTCTTCCCGACACAGTTTTTAAGGCCGTGATTATTTACGATGACTTCGATTCCGCCACGTACGCCACCGCGTTGTTGGAACGTGTGGCCCTGCGTGCGGACGAAGCCATAAAGTGGGACATCAAGCCGTGGAGACTCGATGTCTTAAAACAGCCAACGCTGGCCGCTCTGACCGTGGCGGTGGCCGCCAATGCGGATTTAATCGTGCTTGCCTTGAATCGCATTCGTTCGACTCCGGTCGAACTGTTGGACTGGCTGAAAAACTGGGCGGAACACCGGCGCATCGAAGATGCGGCCGTGCTGTCATTAGGTCCTGATAAAAGCCACACGCAATCAAGGTGTTGGAATGAAATCAGAGCATTCGCAGATGAACGTAAACTGGCCTTTTTTGGCAATCACAGCGTTTGGAATGACGGAAATTCAGCGTCTTTTGTTCATCGTTTGCACCCACGGAAACAGCTTATTGCGCCCGCGTCGTCGCCATCGTTTGCCGAACAGCTGCCGGCCCCGCACCATTGGGGCATCAACGAATAAATCCGTCGCGATGTTTGCTTTGCCACTGCTGCAGGCTTAGGGTGTGCGTGGCGGAAGCTGGTTTTGCGAAGAGGCAAAATTTGACGCGGCGGAAATTTCCGTCGCAGCGGCACGGGGTGAGCAAAATACCCGCAAAACGGTTGAGCTCGCTCCGTGTTTTTTAAGAGGGAGCCGTTTGGCGGCAGGGGAAAAATATTGCATCGCAAAAACTTCAGCAATATACCAAGCCAAGGCGCTGCAGTAATGGGCGCATGGAAAGGAAAAATTATGGCACAAAAAACATACCCAAAAAGCAGCAGTCATGGCCGGCAACAAACCTTCGCGTTTTCCGCGCCGGAGGCGTTGAGCGTGCAGTTGGTGGGCGATTTCACCCAATGGCAGGAACGTCCCATCAGCTTGCAGAAAGGCGCTGACGGCGTGTGGCGGACGACGGTGCAATTGTCGCCGGGCACGCATCACTATCGTTTCCTCGTGGACGGCAAGTGGCGCGATGATCCCGAATGTGTCCTCCGCGCGCCGAATCCCTTTGGCAGCGAAGACATGATGCGGCAGGTGGCCTGAGCCGGTTGCCCGGGGATGGTGCAGCCTTAAGCAGTAGCATCGCCAACGCGGTGTTGAAATGGCACCGGACAAAGGCGTATTGTTTTTCAATGTCCGTTGACCATCCAATGAAAACCGAGCCTCAAAAATTCCGCGTTCGCGAGGGTGGGACAGTCAAACTGAAGCAATGGCCGACGCAAATCAGACCATTTTACAAATCGAAGGGGCATTACCAAAAAATCCTCGCCGAATACACCGGGGAATTGAGCCGGCAACAAAGTCTGCTCTACGCCCAAAACCGTTACGCCCTGCTGTTGATTTTTCAGGCCATGGACGCCGCCGGCAAGGACGGAGCCATCAAGCACGTCATGTCCGGCGTCAATCCGCAAGGCTGCGAAGTTTTCAGCTTCAAACATCCGAGCGCCGAGGATTGGGAACACGATTTTCTCTGGCGCACGACCTGCCGCCTGCCGGAACGCGGTCGCATTGGCATTTTCAACCGCTCTTATTATGAGGAGGTGCTTGTTGTGCGTGTACATCCGGAACTTCTTCGGGCCCAACAAATTCCAGATGAACTGCTCGATGAAAAAACGATCTGGGAGAAACGGTATCGCTCTATTCTGGATCTTGAGAAACACCTGCATCGCAACGGCACGCGCATCGTCAAATTTTTCCTCCACCTGTCCAAGGACGAACAGCGCCGGCGGTTTCTTGAACGCATTGACGACCGGGAGAAAAACTGGAAATTCAGCCAGGCCGACATCGCCGAACGAAAATACTGGAAGGATTACATGAAGGCTTACGAAGCCTGCCTGAGCGCGACGAGCACCGGGCACGCGCCATGGTACGTCGTTCCGGCCGACGACAAGGAAAACGCCCGGCTGATTATTTCGCAGGTCATTCTCGACACGTTGAAATCGTTGAAGATGAATTATCCCAAAACCGGCAAGGCGCACCGCCGGGAATTGCAGTCCATCCGCAAACTGCTCGCAAAATAAAATGGATTTCCCGTCATGACCGGCTTGATTGCCACCGCGCCTGCGGATCTTTCCCAGCGGCCCGCTATCCTGGCGGTTTTTGCCATTACCTACATCGGGATTGCCATGGGGCACGTGCCCGGGTTGAAACTCAATCGCGTGGGCATCGCCCTGCTCGGCGCCATCGCGATGATGATTTTCGGCGGGATTGGCACCCAAAACGTTATTTCCTATATCAACTGGCCGACGATTTTTTTGCTGTTCGGATTTTTCGTCATTTCGGCGCAACTCCGGCTGTCGGGCTTTTACGACCTGGTGGCCGGCGGCATCTCCGCGCGGCTCGGACACCCCGCGCGCTTTCTGCTCGTTTTGATGTTGGTGACCGGAGGCCTCTCTGCGTTCCTGAACCACGACATCGTTTGCTACGTTTTTGCGCCCATTGTCGGAACCGCATTGCTCCGCAAACAGCTCAATCCCATCCCGTTTCTGATCGCACTGGCCATCGCCAGCAACCTCGGTGCGGCGGCGACGCTCATTGGCAATCCCCAGGACATGATGATTGGGCAGGTCGCGCACCTGAGTTTTGGGCATTATCTGCTTTGGAGCGCGGTACCGGTCATTCTGGCGATGGCCGCCGCGTATGGAATCATCTGGATGCTTTCGCGGAAAAAACTTCAGTCCACCTTAACCGTGGTCGGGGAACCAAACCTCCCACCTCGCCAGTTCAACCGACCGCACACGATCAAGGGATTGATCATTCTGGCCGTGGTCATCGGCTTGTTTTTCTCGCCGCTGCCCAAGGAAGTCATCGCCCTCGCCGCCGCCGGAATTCACCTGGCGAGCACCAAATTTCGCACCGATGATTTGCTGGCTTTGGTGGAATGGCCGATTCTCGTTTTGTTCATGGGACTGTTTGTTGTCACCGGCGCTTTTCAATCCACCGGCGGTGGCGATCAAGCCGTGCAATGGCTGGCCCACGGCGGCTTTGATCTCAACGCACCAGCCACCCTGGCCCTGACAACCGCGGGATTATCCAACCTGATCAACAACTCGGCGGCGGTGATGTTGCTGCTCAAAGTCGTTAATCTCTCGCCACCGACCACGGCTTACATTCTGGCGCTGGCCAACAGCTTCGGCGGCAGCCTCATCATCATTGGCAGCGTTTCCAACATCATCGTGGTCCAGCAGGCCCGGGCGCTGGGCATCAAGATTTCCTTCTGGGACTTTGCCCGGCTGGGCATTCCGGTGACGCTGGCCGCTCTGGCCGGTCTGTTGCTATGGATTGTTTTGATAGTTTAAAGTAAAAGCCCGCTTTTAACCCGCTTTTCCGTGAAACCTTCCCTTTCGGGAAGTCGTCTAGGACGCTGACGTATAATGGTCACAATTATTCTTCTTAATTATTATCAATCGCTCCATTTGATTTTATGATTCAAAATTTGACGCGCCGAATTGTTCTGCCTTGGCTAACCGCAGCAATTCTAACAATTTCCGGATGGTCCCATGCCGTTACCATCCTGTCGGGGTCCTCTTTTACCCCGGCAACCAATGCTCCGCTGGCCGGGCTTCTGCAGCTAACCACTGATCGGGATTCGAGGATCAGTGTCCTGGTTAGCGACGGGACAGGTATTTGGGAAAGGGATTTCTACGATTACGCTACGAATCATTCGGTACCACTGCTCGGATTCAAGCCCGATCAGACAAACCAAATTCTGGTTACGGTTTACGACAAAGATCGGAATGCCTACACAGACCGGCAATTATTGACTTTTGTCACAGCGCCTCTGCCGACGAATTTCCCCACCTACACTGTCCTGACAAACCAACCGGGTATAATGGAGCCCGGATATTTGCTTTTCATGGTTATAAACAGAAAAGTTCCCAACGTAGGTTACATTACCTTCATGGACAATTCCGGAGAGGTGGTCTGGTATTGCCCAATCCCATCGACCGTGGATGTCGAGGCGCGTCAACTTGACAATGGCGATTTATTCGTTCAACAGCAAAGTCCGTCGAACAATTTCCTGGAGATCAATATGCTCGGAGAAACGGTCAGAACCTGGAATGCACCGGCGAGCTACCCGGTAAATGCTCATGAAGGCCTCGTAACCGATCATGGCACGATTCTGTATCTGAGTGATGTCAGCCAGGTTGTATCCAACTTCCCGAGCAGCGATACGATCTCAAATGCTCCGTTGGAGACGACCAATGTTGACGACAATCCGGTGGTCGAAATTTCGTTTACCAACTCGGCGCTTTTGAAGGCGTGGTCGCCGCTGAGCATGTTGGATCCGACGCGCGTAACCTACCTCACACACGGAATTGCCTCCGGGTCTCCGGACGGGGTGGATAACGAGCACGCCAACGCGATCATTGACGATACCAACGATGAGTCCATCATCGTTTCCTTGCGCAATCAGAACGCGGTCTTCAAATTCTCCCGATCCACGAGCCAACTGAAATGGATCCTTGGGCCGCATGCACTCTGGGGGACGAACTGGCAGCCATATCTGCTCACCCCGATTGGAACACCGTTCGATTGGAATTACGGCCAGCATGCGCCCGAACTCACACCCCAAGGCACGTTGCTGGTTTACAACGACGACAACTACCAGTCCAGTCCTTTCGACCCGACTGTGGCTGATTCGAGCAATTGCAGCAGTGCCGTTGAATATAATATCAATGAAGCCAACATGGAGGTGTCGGAGGTATGGAATTCCTCCTGGCAAACGAATCAAGACCGGCTCTTTACACCATACGTAGGAAGGGTGCAGTGGCTTCCCCAAACCCGGAATGTATTGGTTGATTACGGTGCTGTCACCTATATCAACAGAGTTCACCCCAGTTCCCATGCGCCCAATGCGTCCATGGTCAGGATCATGGAATATACGCATGATCCGGTGCCGCAGGTGGTGTTTGATCTTTCCTTTTTCGACTACAACAACGCCGAACCGAGTTATGCCGGGTATATCTGCTATCGCGCCTATCAGATTCCCGATCTGTATCCTCATCCCGTCGAGCCGGTTACCGACCTCGTCGTGAACGACGAGAATCAGATACCGCGTTTGGAATTTTCAGCGGACCCGGCCCATAGTTATCTTATTCAAGCTTCAACCGACCTGATGAGCTGGACAACCATTGGAGCGCCGGTGCAAGAAGGAGGCGTTGGCGATTATGATTTTGAGGATTTGGACGCGAATCAGTTCACGACCCGCTTTTATCGCGTGGTCACGCAGTAGAAAAGCGAACCAGCCCGGCGTCCGCCTCCTTCCGCCTCGACTCGAAGCGCCGACCAGCTTACGTTGCGGGCATGAACGACGTTCTCATCGGCCTGTTGGGCGCGTTGCTGGCCACGAACCAGCCGCAGGCCGTCAGCAATTTGATCCAGCAGAACGCCGGTCTCTCGGTCACCATCCCCAATCCGAACGACCCGGTGGAGAAGGAACTGGACCGATTAATGACCGAGGACGACGCGGCCATGGCCGAAGTGGACAAATGGATCCGTGATAACAATGCCTTCACGGCGCAGGGTGCGGGGGAATCGAAGGAGGAATTAAACGCGCGCATCATGGCCCGGCTGGATGGGGTTCGCAAAAACTACGAGGATTTTCTGCGGCGTAATCCGAATTTCGCGAGCGGGCATCTGGCCTACGCCAGTTTCTTGAACAACATCGGCGACGAGGACGCCGCGAAACTGCAAAATGACAAGGCCTTGCAGCTCGACCCAAAAAACCCGGCGGCATGGAATAACCTGGGTAACTATTATGGCGAGTCCGGCTCGATCACCAACGCCTTCGTGTACTTCGCCAAGGCCATCGAGCTGGACCCTGCTGAGCCGGTTTACTATCAAAACCTCGCCGTCATGGTTTATCTCTACCGCACGGATGCGAAGTCGTTTTATCACATCAACGAACAGCAGGTCTTTGACAAATCACTCGCGCTCTACCGCAAGGCCATGCAACTCACCCCGGATAATTTTCCACTCGCAACCGATTATGCGGAGAACTACTACGGCATCCGCCCGCTCCGCACCAATGACGCGCTCGCGGCGTGGACCAACGCGCTGCAAATCGCCCACGATGATGTCGAGCGCGAAGGCGTTTACATTCATCTGGCCCGGGTCAAGATGCTGGCCGGGCGCTATACCGAAGCCCGCGCGCAGCTCGACGCTGTGACCAATGCGACGTATTCCACCCTCAAAGGCAACTTGCAACGTGCCATTACCGGGCGTGAAAGTGAGGCAACCAATTCAGCGGCCGTTGGCGTTTCAACGAATGTTTCGGGTATTCCAACAAATCATTTTACTGCGCCAACCAACACTCTGCCCGCCTTGACGAACGCGCTCGCCACGCCCGCCAACCCATTGCTGGTGCTCACCAATGGCGTACCCGCACTTACCAACCCGCCCGTTTTTTCCCCGAAGATCGTCAACGTTATGACGAATGTACCGCCCGATCCTCCAAAGACGTCCGGTTTATCGCGGTCTTGACACCAGGAGATTCAACTTTTGTCCCGGCTGGTTTGTGCTAAAGTGCTCGACACATGGATTTTTTTGACAAACTGAAATTTGACGCCAACGGCCTGATTCCCGCCATCATTCAGGAACAGAAGACCGGGCGGGTGTTGATGATGGCGTGGATGAACCGTGCCTCGCTCGAAAAGACCATCGCCACGGGCAAAACGCATTTCTGGAGCCGGTCACGCCAGAAATTCTGGATGAAAGGCGAAACCAGCGGCCACGTGCAGACCGTCAAGGATGTTGCGTTTGACTGCGACGGCGATGTACTGCTCATCCAGGTCGAGCAAACCGGGGCGGCGTGCCATGAAGGCTATCAGTCCTGTTTCTTTCGTTCGGTGGAAAAAGACGGAAAATCGGTTAAACTGACGGAGGCCCGGCTCGAAACGCCCGAACAAATTTACGGAAAGAAATAATGGACAATCCGGTTTCATTTGACAGCCGCGAGTACCTTTTGATGCTTGCGTTGCTGGTATTCGGGCGCGGAATGGATTTCCTCAGCACGTGGGTTGCCACACCGAATCTCGCACTCGAAGGTAATCCCGTTGCCAAAAAACTTGGTTGGAAATGGGGTTTGTCGTTGAACGCGGTGCTGATCGTCGTCCTGGCCATGTGGCCGTTGTCGGCCATCGTTGTCGCCACCGCCAGCGTACTGGTGGCGGCGCGCAATTTCCAATCCGCGTGGCTCATGCGCTCGCTGGGCGAGGACGCCTACCGTGAATGGCATATCCAGCGCGTGCGGGAGACGCGTGTCACCCTTCATCTTTTTTGCCTCGCCGGCAATACCCTGCTGACGGCCATTGTCGGCGCGGTATTGATTGGCTTCAGCGGAATGCGACTCGTGCCCTTCGCCATCGGCATGGGTACGGTGGCCTATGCCATCGCAGTGGCACTTTATTCCCTGCTGGCCATCTGGCGCATCCACCGCGCCACCAAGCGTGAAGCGCGCCGGTTGCAAGCCGCGCTAAATCAACCGCCGGATGCCCGAACTTTGGTGGTCGAAACGTACTCGCGCCCGCCTGACCAAATCGTTTAAACTGTCGGCCGCATGTATTCGCCGACCCTTGACGATTTTTTGAAACTGGCCGCGCAGGGCAACGTGATTCCCGTTACGCGCCGCCTGCTGGCTGACATTGAAACGCCACTGTCGGCCTACCGGAAAATCCGCGGGCAGGGTGAATCCTTCCTGTTTGAGTCCGTCGAGGGCGGCGAACACCTCGGCCGCTACTCGTTCGTCGGCTGCAATCCGCGCACTGTCATCCGGCAAACCGGCGACTGTGTCGAGGTCGTCGAAAATGGCAAAATCATTGAAACCGCTATAATTGGTAGGGACACGCTTCCGCGCGTCCAGGTCGACCAGCAGGTCGGCCCTGCCGTGCACGACGGTCTGGTCGTCGTCGAGCGCGTGATGAAAAAATATCGCGCCGTGGCGCTGCCCGGCCTGCCGCGCTTCACCGGCGGTGCCGTCGGTTTCATCGGCTATGAATTCATTCACGACGTTGAACCGGTTGTGCTGCGTCCGCCGAAGGACGAACTCGGCACACCCACGATGGTTTTTTTGATTGCCGACCAGTTGCTGATTTTCGACCGCGCGGCCCAAACCATCACGATTCTGGTCAATGCCATCCTGGATGCCACCGAAAGTCCGGCCGACACCTACGAAAATGCGACGAGCGAAATTGAGCGCATTATTTCGCTGCTCGAACAACCGAGCGAACATCATCCGGTGACGGTGCCGAACGAGGTGCCGGTGATCCCGTTTGAATCCAACCAGACGAAGGAAAAATTTTCGACCAACGTCGAGGCATCGAAAAAATACATCACCGCCGGCGATATCATCCAGGTCGTCGGTTCCCAGCGATTTTCCGCGCCGGTCAAGGCGTCACCCCTCGACATTTATCGCGCCGCGCGCTCCATCAATCCGTCGCCCTACATGTTTTTGCTCGAACTCGACGGCTTTTCACTGGTGGGCGCCTCACCGGAAATCCACGTGCGTTGCGAAGACGGCCGGGTTGAAATCCGACCGATTGCCGGCACCCGGCGGCGTGGAAAAACGGAGGACGAAGACAAAGCGCTCGAAAAGGAATTGCTGGCCGACCCGAAGGAACGCGCCGAGCACGTGATGCTGGTGGACCTCGCCCGCAACGACATCGGTCGCGTATGCGATTTTGGCAGCGTGCAGGTGAAGGAACTGATGACCATCGAGCGCTACAGCCACGTCATGCACATCGTGACCCAGGTTGAAGGAAAACTTTCTGCCGACAAATCGCTTTACGATCTGATGCGCGCCACCTTTCCCGCCGGTACCGTGAGTGGCGCACCGAAAATCCGCGCGATGCAGATTATTTCCGACCTTGAGCAGACCACGCGCGGACCGTATGCCGGCTGCGTCGGCTATTTTTCCTTCAACGGCAATCTCGACACCTGTATCACCATCCGCACCGCGCTGATCAAGGATGGCAGGGTTTACGTGCAGGCCGGCGGCGGCTGGGTGAACGATTCCACGCCGGAAGGCGAATTTCAGGAGACGGTCAACAAATCCATGGCCATGCGCAAAGCCGTGGCGATGGCGGAAGGATTTGCCAAAACTTCCGACGTTTGAAGCTTCAGTGCTTTTCTTTATGCGGTTTCCGGCTGTAAGCCATGAAGTAAAGCAGCGGCACGGCCACCGGCGCGATGATCATGGAGACGAGGCTGCCGGCCATCAGCGAAATCGCCAGCCCCTGAAAAATCGGATCGAACAGAATCACCGTCGCACCCACCACCACCGCCAGCGCGGTCAACAGGATGGGACGGAACCGGATCATGCCCGCCTCGATGACGGCCTCTTTCAGCGGTCGGCCCTCCGCCAATCGCAATTCGATGAAGTCCACGAGGATGATCGAATTACGCACCACAATGCCCGCGCCGGCCATGAAGCCAATCATGGAAGTCGCCGTGAAAAAGGCGTGCAACACGCCGTGCGCCGGCAAAATGCCGACCAGCGAGAACGGAATCACCACCATGACAATCAGCGGCGTGAGAAACGACCGGAACCAGCCGACCATCAAAATGTAAATCAGCACCAGCACCGCGGCGAAGGCCATGCCGAGATCCCGGAAGACCTCAATCGTGATGTGCCATTCGCCATCCCATTTGAGTGATGGCTGATTTTCGGTGAACGGCATGTGATAGTTGTAGATTTTGATTTGCGTCGGAGCGCCGAGTACCGCCTCGGCGTGATTCGCGGTATCGGTTGTTTGGGCCGAGACGGTGCTCGGCGTTCCGCCAAACTCCCGCGCGTCCAATTTCTTCAACGCCTTATTCATTTTCAGAATCGCATAGACCGGGCTTTCAATCGAACCCGCCACGTCGCCGATGACATAGGTCACCGGCATGAGATTTTTATGGTAAATGCTCTTGTCCGTAATGGTCGGCTTGACGGTCACCAATTCACGCAACGGCACAAGCGGCGACATTCCGGTCGTCGAACCCGGTTCGGGCAGCGCGTTGGCGTCGCCGGAACGCACGCGTAACGCGAGTAATTCCTCCGGGCTGGTCCGGCTGGCCAACGGCAGTTGGAAGACAATGTTCACGTCTTCCTTCTCACGCGGGACATGGAGCAAATCCACTGACTCACCGCCGACCGCCACCCGCAGCGTCTCGGAAATTGTCTCGGCGCTGATGCCGTGCAGCGCGGCCTTTTCCTTGTCAATGACGAAGCGCACCTTCGGCTGGTCGGCTTCGATGTACCAGTCCGTGTCCACCACGCCCGGTGTGTTGTGAAAAATGTCAATGACCTTCCGCGCCAGCGCCAGCCGGCTCGGCTCGTCCGGTCCGTAAATTTCGGCGACGAGCGTTTGCAACACCGGCGGGCCGGGCGGGACCTCGGCCACGGCCACCCGAGCGCCGAATCGGGCAGCGATGGCGGCCGCGCGCGGACGCACCCGTTTGGCAATATCGTGGCTTTGTGCCCGGCGCCCGCTTTTGGGCAAAAGATTGATTTGAATGTCGGCGACGTTTGCGCCCTGTCGCATGAAATAATGGCGCACCAGGCCGTTAAAATTAAACGGCGCGGCGACTCCGGCATAGACCTGGTAATCGGTCACCTCCGGTTCAGCGCGCACGGCAGCGGCAATATCGCGCGCGGCCTCGGTGGTGCGTTCCAGCGAACTCCCTTCCGGCATGTTGAGAATGATTTGGAACTCGCTCTTGTTGTCGAACGGCAGCATCTTGACCTTCACGAAGCCAATGCCAACGAGCGTCATTGAAACCAGGAGCAG
>Ga0265338_10008531_pt1 | contig 12414 bp, 6 predicted proteins | sample 42126metaG_FD_193579 | JGI IMG/M metagenome (GOLD analysis project Ga0265338, IMG submission 193579) | Rhizosphere microbial communities from Carex aquatilis grown in University of Washington, Seatle, WA, United States - 4-21-26 metaG | ecosystem: Host-associated > Plants > Roots > Rhizosphere >... | reverse complement strand
ACGGAAGCGCGTCGCGATTCCGTCGTTACTGGCGTTGTCGGCGGTACAGCAGCATCTCGTACGCGAAGGCATTCGCATGCAGGCCGGGTTGATCGTCGAGACCGGCGATGCGCGCGAGGTTCACGACATCGCGACGCTGATCGGCTACGGGGCCGCGGCGGTCAATCCGTACCTCGCGCTCGATCTCGTTCACGAGCTCGCGCTCGCCGGCACGGTGCCCGGCTCGGCCGATGCGGCGATCGATCGCTATCTCCACGCGATCGAAGAGGGCTTGCTGAAGGTGATGTCGAAGATGGGCATCTCGACGGTGCAGAGCTATCGCGGCGCGCAGATCTTCGAAGCGGTTGGACTCGATCGCGAGCTGGTCGCGAAGTGGTTCACGGGCACGCCGTCGCGGATCGGCGGCGTGGGGATCTTCGAGCTCGGGCGCGAGGCGCTCGCCCGTCACGCGCGTGGGTTCGATCCGGCGGCGAGCGGCGAGCTCGATCTGCCGACCGGCGGGCTCTATCAGTGGCGGCCGAGCGGCGAGCTCCACAAGTGGAACCCGCAGACGATCGCGGCGCTGCAGGCGGCGGTGCGGCTCCGCGACCGCGATCAGTTCGCCGAGTTCGAGCGGCTGTGCGACGACGAGGATGCGGCGCTCGTCGGCCTGCGCGGCTTGCTCGAGATCGCCGAGATCAGGCCGATCGCGATCGAGGAGGTCGAACCAGTGACCGCGATCGTGAAGCGGTTCGTCACCGGCGCGATGTCGTTCGGCTCGATCAGCGCCGAAGCTCACGAGACGCTCGCGATCGCGATGAATCGGCTCGGCGCGCGTTCGAACAGCGGCGAGGGCGGCGAGGAGCCTCAGCGCTTCGAGCCCGACGAGCACGGCGATTTGTCGCGCAGCGCGATCAAGCAAGTCGCGTCCGGCCGGTTCGGTGTTTCCGCGCACTACTTGGTCAACGCCGACGACTTGCAGATCAAGATCGCGCAAGGTGCGAAGCCGGGCGAAGGCGGACAGCTGCCGGGCAACAAGGTCGACGAACGGATCGCGAAGGTGCGTTGCTCGACGCCAGGTGTGACGCTGATCTCGCCGCCACCGCATCACGACATCTACTCGATCGAAGATCTCGCACAGCTCGTCTACGACCTCACGGCAGTCAATCCGACCGCGCGGATCAGCGTGAAGCTCGTCAGCGAAGTCGGGGTCGGCACGATCGCGGCGGGGGTCGCGAAGACGCGCGCGGGTTGCGTCGTGATCGCGGGCTACGAAGGCGGCACCGGCGCCGCGCCACAGTCGAGCATCAAACACGCCGGTTTGCCGTGGGAGCTCGGGTTGGCCGAGACCCAGCAAGTGCTCGTCGCGAACCGACTGCGCGATCGCATTCGCGTGCAGGTCGACGGCGGATTGCGCACGTCGCGCGACGTCATCATCGCGGCGCTGCTCGGCGGCGAAGAGTTCGGCATGGCCACCGCGTCACTCGTCGCGACCGGTTGCGTGATGCTGCGCAAGTGCCACCTCAACACGTGCTCGGTCGGCATCGCCACGCAAGATCCCGAGCTGCGGACAAGGTTCGCTGGCACGCCAGAGGACGTGATCGCGTACTTCACGTTCGTCGCCGAGGGCGTGCGCGCGTGGCTGGCGAAGCTCGGCGTGCGCACGCTCGACGAGATCGTCGGCGCGGTCGAGCGGTTGAAGCCGCGCGCGGTCGAGCACTGGAAGGCGCGCACGATCGATCTTTCGGGCTTGCTCGCCGTGCCTGGTGAAGGCCCGCGCCGATTCGCACGCGCGAACCCGCCATCGCTCGCCGATCACATCGATCATCAAATCGTACGCGCCGATCTGTCGGCGGTGAACATCGAGCTGCCGATCGACAACTCCAAGCGCGCGGCGGGCACGATGCTGTCCGGAGAGATCGCGCGGCGTTACGGTGCGCGCGGTTTGCCCGAGGGCTCGGTCAACGTGAAGTTCACCGGCTCGGCGGGGCAGAGCTTTGGCGCCTTTCTCGCGCCGGGAGTCACGCTCACACTCGCCGGCGAAGCGAACGACTATGTTGGCAAGGGGATGTCGGGCGGCAGAATCGTCGTCGCGCCTCCGCCCGGTGCGCGGTTCGCGGCGGACCAAAACGTGATCGTCGGCAACGTAGCGCTGTACGGAGCAACCGGCGGTGACTTGTTCGCCGCTGGCATTGCGGGCGAACGGTTTGCAGTGCGCAACTCGGGCGCTCGCGGGGTGGTCGAGGGCGTCGGCGATCACGGCTGCGAGTACATGACCGGCGGCGTGGTCGTTGTCCTCGGAGCGATCGGCCGAAATTTCGCCGCGGGCATGAGCGGGGGCGTCGCGTATCTGTTCGATCCGCAGCAAGTCGCGCGCAGTCGCACGAACCTCGAGATGGTCGAGCTCGAATCGCTCGTCGACGAGAGCGACCTGTGGCTCGTCTACAACTTGATCGAAGATCACGTGCGGTTCACCGCGAGCGCGCTCGGCCGGCGCGTGCTCGACAACTGGGACCACCTCGTCGCGCGGTTCGTCAAAGTGATGCCGAATGACTACAAGCGCGTGTTGCAGGTGCGGCGCGCGGCCGTGCGGACGCGTCCACCATCGCTCGTGGTGGCCAGTGGGTAAGCCGACCGGCTTCGTCGAGTGGCAACGCATCGTGCCGACGCGACGCGCGGTCGAAGAGCGGCTACGCGATTGGCGCGAGGTCGATGCGGGGACCGATCGCGCAGAGCTGCACCGCCAGGCCGGCCGGTGCATGGACTGCGGCGTGCCGTTCTGCCAGAGCGGCTGTCCACTCGGCAATCCGATCCCGGATTTCAACGATCTGGTCTACGGCGATCGCTGGCACGACGCGTATCGCCGGCTCGCCGCGACCAACAACTTCCCCGAGCTCACGGGGCGGCTGTGTCCCGCGCCGTGCGAAGCCGCGTGCGTCCTCGCGATCAACTCGGCCGCAGTTACGATCGAAGCAGTCGAGAAGGCGATCGTCGAGCGCGCGTTCAGCGAAGGTTGGATCGTCGCGGCGCCGCCGCGCACGCGCACCGGCAAGTCGATCGGCATCGTCGGCTCGGGTCCAGCCGGTCTCGCCGCCGCCGCGCAGCTCAATCGCGCCGGGCATCGCGCGGTCGTCTACGAAGCGGCGCAGCGCGCGGGCGTCCTGCTGCGCTACGGCATCCCCGACTTCAAGCTCGAGAAGCACGTCATCGATCGCCGGCTCGCGTTGCTCGAGGCCGAAGGCATCGAGCTGCGCTGTGGAGTGCGTGTCGGGCGCGATCCGACGTGGCAGCAACTGCGCGCGGAGCACGATGCGGTCGTCGTCGCGATCGGTGCGATGAAGCCGCGCGACCTCGTGGTGCCGGGCCGGGTCCTCGACGGCGTGGTGCTCGCGATGGACTATCTTGTCGACCAAAACGAGGCGCTGGCCCGAGGCGTACGCGCCGGATTCGACGGTGCGGGCTCGCCCCAGCCCGGCTTGTTCGACGTGCGTGGCAAGCGGGTCGTGATCCTCGGAGGCGGCGACACCGGCTCGGACTGTCTCGGCACCGCGTTGCGCCAAGGCGCGCGCGAAGTCTCGCAGATCGAGCTCATGCCGCAACCTCCCGAGGTCCGCGCTGCAACGAACCCGTGGCCGAGCTGGCCGCTCGTGTTTCGCACGTCGAGCTCGCAGCAAGAGGGCGGCGCGCGCGAGTTCTCGTTTCGCACGACGCGGCTTGAAGGCGAGGGCGGTAGTCTCACGGCGCTCGTCGGCGAAAGACTGGATCGTCCCGGCGAAGAGGTTCGGATCCCGGCCGACGTGTTGATCCTCGCGCTCGGATTCACCGGCGGCGACACGGCAGAGCTCGTCGCGCAACTCGGCGTTGCCGTCGATCCGCGCGGCAACCTGATCGCGGCACGCGGGCGAACCTCGGTCGCGGGGGTGTATGCCGCGGGTGACGCGCATCTCGGCGCGTCGCTGATCGTGTGGGCGATCGCCGAAGGCCGCGCGGTCGCGGCCGCGATCGACACCGATCTCAGCGTTTGACGATCGCGATCGCTTTCTCGGGGCACGCGACGACGCACATCCCGCACGCGTGGCAAGCATCCGCGTTTGGCGTGTATGCGGTCTTCTTGCCGTGCGCGCGGCTCTTGAGCTTGCCGATCAGCGACAGCTTCGCGTAGTCAGCGTCGGTGATCCGGCCGACCTCGAACACGTGGTACGGGCACACCGCGACACAATCCGACTTGCCTTCGCACTTGTTGCGATCGACGACGACCTGCCAGCTACCGGGTTCGGCGCGGCAGTCGTCGCCGGGGCGCTTGGGATCGCGAGCGGCGCGACGCGCTTTGTCAGGATCGAGCGAGTCGGGTCGGGCCATCTACCGAGCGTGCCTCAGGCGCGGCGCGCGAAGTGTTTCGCGATCGCGAAGTTTCCTTACTTCAGCGCTGTGACCGCGGGGGCGGGCTCGGGCAGCTCGGGACGGTCGAGCACGAGCGAGCTCATCGCGCCGCCGTTCGTCGAGCGGACGTACGCAACGAACGTGAAGTGGTTGACGCCGGGATGCGTGGGCTCGACGTGATAGATGAACAACCGCTCGGCGCCGGGCGCGAGCGCGTTCTTGTCCGAGTCATCGGAGTCGTTGTCGGAGTCGGCCGCGGCCGCAGCTTCGGGTTTCGGCTGCTCGACCTCCTCGATCTTGTAGTCGGCGTCGCTGTAGTTCGTGAGTTGCGGCGCAACGTCGAGTCCTTGCAAGCCGAAGAACCGCTCGCCGACATCGGGGTAGAGGTTCGCGAGCGGCTTCTTCGTCGTGTTCTTGATCCGCAACGCGACGGTGAACGGGCCCTCACTCGGGATCGACGCGGGCGGTTCGAGCGTCGCATCGAACGAGTTGCCGCTCCACGTCGCGAGCCCGAGCACTGCGGCCGCGCTGTCGCCCTTGTGATGGCCGTGCTCGCTGACTCGAAAGTCGATCCACTCGAGGTTGCCGAGCGGTGCTTTGTGCTTGCCGAGCTTGAAGCTCGCGATCGCCGGTGGGCCGCCGCCGGGTTGCGCGTGCAGCCTGATCGTCTTGTCGCCGACCTGCATCGGCGGATTCTGGACGCGCTCGCCGCCGTAGCCCATGTCTTGCAGCGCGGTGACGTCGACCGTGACCTCGTGCGCGGTCTCGGCGCTCGCGACCAACGTCACGGTCGCGGTATCGCCCGAGCGCATCGCGCCGCGATCGAGATCGACGGTGACCGAGGCGTCGTCGAGCTCGAGCGTCTGACGCTCGGGGCGCAGCGCTGGACCGTCGGACTGGATGTCGGCGTCGAGCGCACGCCAACCGGCGGGCACGGCGATCGCGACGGTGACGAGGAACGCGCTTAGTGCGACATGCCGGGACATGTTCGGCCAACGCGCGGCGTTCGCCGGTTATTGCGCGAAGCGAGCGAGCACGTTCACCAGGCAGCCAAGTGAGCCATTCAACCGGAAGATCGGCGAGACATCGATGGGGTGAACCTCGAAGCCTTGGGCTTCGTAGAATTGGATCGCGGCGGTGTCGAGTGCAGGCAACGCGTAGGTCGGGAGATAGACGACCCGTCGGTCGCCGTGGCGATCGAACAACGCGTTCGTATACGTGACGAACGAGCCGCCACCGGCGAGCACGAGCGCCGGCACGCGCACGACGTGAAAGCCGCGCGCGGCGAGCAGCTCGGCGGCGTGATCGAAACGCCGCGCCTGGGTGTCGACATCATCGAGCGCGAGCTCGGCCGGTGGGGTGCCGAGCAGGTGCATGCCGGCGCGCACGTCACCGACGGCGACCGTGTGATCGTCGAGCGGCATCATGTACATCATGATGTGATGGCGCGGGACGTCCCCGACCTCATCGCCGAGCCACACGATCTCTTGCGAGAACCGGCGGCGGAGCTCGCGTTCGATCGTCGCGCGATCGGCGTCGCCACGACCCACGTTGCGCGCGGTCAGGTTGACGTCGGCGAACACGTAGCGCGGCGTCGCAGCGAGGTCGCCGCCTTCGAACGCGATGTTCGCGATCATCGGCTCGTGGCCGTAGAGAGCGCGCGCGATCGCGTATGGCGATTCACCGTCGCCGGCGCGCGATGCAAACGGCGTCTCGACCTTCGGCGGCGCGAGGATGTTGCCGCCGCCGTGGTCGTCGACCAGCGCAGCGTAGCGATCGCGCGACCACGTCGTGATCTGGCGGCCGACGAGCACTGCGCGAAATCGCTCGAGATGCGGCGTGCCGACCGTACGCAGCTTCGCGAGCAGCCGCTGGAAGTCGCCGGCCGCAGCGACCTCGACGTCGACTTCGACTTGCGCCGGCAGCACGGCAAACAGTTGGCGCCATACACCGAGCGCGACCGGGTCGGCATTCGGCGCGTAGTGAATCGCGATCCGACGCAGCGTAGCGCTCGGATCCTCGGCCACGAGCCGGGTCGCGACCCGCGCGTTGCCGCGCGCTAGCCCGGCGACCACGACGAACGCGACGCTCGCGAGCAAGCCCGCGCCGATGCCGCCGAGGATCCTGCGAATCACTCGGTTGTAACGCGTTGGAGCTGCGGCCTATTCGATCTACGAAGCCAACGCTCTGCGTGCCCGCAGCCGCAGCACCCACTCGGTGCCAAACGACGCGATGCCGATCTTGTCGGCGACACCCTCGAGCCGCTCCGCGACCGTCGCATCCCGGCATACCGCGGCAGACAACGCGATCACGCCGGGCTCGGTCGCGGCCGCGATCGCGAGCACGTGCTCGACGTTCTGGCCGAAGTAGTCGAGCCGCCCACCTTGGGTCAGCGCCATCATCGGTCCGCGGTGGATCGCGATGCTGCACGCGACGGTCTCGGTGAGCGGATTTCGCCCCAACGCTTGCGGCAGCGCGAGCGCGAAGTCGGTCGCCGCACCGGCGCGCTCGAACGCCGCGATCGCCAGACCGCCAAACGTCTTGATCAACGAGCCGCCATATTCGCGGGCGAGCTGCGAGACCTGCGCGAAGAACTGCGCCGCGACCGGAAAGGCCTTCGCGTCGCCGAGCTCGTCGAACAACGTCCGCGCATCGGTGATCTGCGCGACGACGAGCGTCGCTTGCGTCACCGCCATCAATCGACCGGGCGCGAGCGCCTGATCGGGGAACAGCTCGCGAAACGACGCGCACGCCATCACGCGCGCCGCCGACAATGCATGAACGCGATCGCCGGCTCGCTCGACCCGCACGAGCAACTCGCGCGACGTCGGGTTGACGAGCGTGAGCAGCTGATCGCCCGCGATCAACGCGGGGAGCTCGGTCCGCTCGCCGAGCACGACATCGATCCGCCGCACGCCGCCGGACGCGGTGACTCGGAGCTCGTGGGTGCGCGGCAGTTGTGGGCTGCGCAGCAAGTAGAAACCGGTCGCGAGTGACAGCGGCAGCGCGAAACGCTCGCCCGGGCCGAGCCGAACCTGCGCCGCGACGTGCGGAAAGTGCGCGGGGCCGCCGATGCAATACGTCCGGGTCTCGACGTCTCGCACTTCGGACGAAGCCCGAAACGCGAGCTCGATCGACCGCGAGAAGTCGACCTGGAAGCCGAGGTTGCAGACCTTGCACGCGCCGTGCTCCTCGATCTTCGCCATCGAATCGACGATCGTCGACGGGATCCGACACGACGGGCAGATCACGTCCCACACCATCGACAGCGTGCCGAGCTTCGCCGAGTGCAGGCACGCGTCGATCATCGACTCCTCGCCGACCCCGAACTTCTCCGCGAGCTCGAGCGGCCGGATCCGCGCGACGTCTTGGTCCGACGCGTGGCCCAAGAACGAGGTCAGCGCGGTCACCGCTTCGACCGTCACGCCCGCGGCGAGCAGCTGATCGGAAACTTGATGCAGGCGCGCTTCGGCTTCGGGAGCGAGCACGACCTCGGGATCGATCGGATCGATCTCCGGCCGTGGCCCTGCCGCGAGAACGCTGTCGAGCCTGCGATAGACGCGATCGAGTCGCCGGCGATAGCGCACACCGATCTCGAACCTCGACATGAAGCGCGCGAGCCATCCGCGCGGCTCGATCCGGACGGTGTTGCGCAGTCGGGTACCGCCGCCGGCGAGCCGCTCGAGCTGAACGTCGGCGACGTACCAACGCAACACGCCTTTGTCGAACACGCGCAGCACGACGTGGCGGCTGCCCTCGATCCATTCGTACGGATGCTCGCGCCATTGCAGCGACAGGCCGGCGACCCGCTGCTTGCCGGTGGCCGCGGGCGCGACGCCGGCGGCGACTCCAACCGACTCGACCTCGAACCGCACCGGCGCCAGGCCGGTCGCGCGATTCATTTTTTCGGTGTTCGACACGAACGGCCACAGTGCTTCGGGCGAGGCCTTGAGCTCCCACTCGAACACGAACGAGCGCACCGATTTCTCGCTGTGCACTGGCGGTGCGGGGTGCGCGGCGATCAACGCGGCGGTGCCGTCGCACAGCGCCTCGATCTCGGCGAGCAGCTCGGCGGCGTCTTGCGGGCGCTGCTTCGGATCCTTCTCGAGACAGCGCACGATCAAGTCCGCGACGGTCGGGCTGACCTCGGGCACGAGCGCATCGAGCCTCGGCGCCGGCTCGCGCAGGTGCTTGAGAATCACGCCCATCTGGTTGTCGTCCTCGACGACGAATGGCGGACGGCCCGCGATCAACGCGAACAAGCAGCAGCCGAGCGCGTAGACATCGGTCGCCGGCGTGACCAGCGCGCCCTGACACTGCTCCGGTGCCATGTACTCCGGCGTACCGAGCACAGCGCCTTCGCGCGTCGCGCCTTCGGGCGCTTGATGCTCGACGAGCCGCGCGATGCCGAAGTCGCCGAGCTTGACGATCTGGCCGATCGGTTCGCTCTCGAGCTCGAGCCCGTCGCGCACGAACATCACGTTCTCGGGTTTGACGTCGCGATGGACGATGCCGAGGCGATGCGGCTCGGCGAGCGCGCGGCACGTATCGGCGACGATCGACAGCGACAACCGCTCCGGCAATTTGCCGAGCCGGCGCAACGCAGCCGATACGCTGCCGCCGGCGACGAGCTCGAGCACGAGGTAGTGCAGGCCGCGATCCTCGTTGAGGTCCACGAAGTTCGCGATGAACGGACTGCCGACGCGAGCGAGAACGCGCGCTTCCTTGCGAAACCGGTGTAGCAGCTCGGCATCCGCGGCGATGTCGGGCTTCAGCAGCTTGATCGCGACGTCGGGGCCACCCGTCGTGTCGCTCGCCGCCCAGACGTCACCCATCGCGCCCGACCCGAGTTGGCGCGACAGCTCGAACCGGCCGAGCCGCAGGCCCATGCCCGGGCGCGAGCTGCGCGTGACCTCGTCGAGATCAGGCTGGGTGATCGCAGGCCGGCGCGCGACCTCGCCGATCTGGCCGGCGAGCTCGGTAGCGAGTCGGTTCGCGCTCGGACGCGCATCGGGTTCGGCGGCACACGCGCGCTTGATCGCCTCGCGCAGACCATCGCTCGCCTCGCGTCCTGCCGACGTCGCGAACAGCTCGGCGAGCGCGCCGATCGCGAACACATCGGCGGCCGCATCGGCGGGCGCACCGGCGGCGACTTCCGGCGCGATACAGCGCGCAGCCCACGCGTGACGCGTCGAGCGTGCGGCGAGCCCGGTCAGCTCGAACCGCGGACGATCGCCGGCGCCGACGTGGACCGACCATGGATGCAACGAGCCGTGCGCGAGCGAGATGTGATGAGCCGCCGCGACCGCGCCCGCGAGCGACGCCAAGATCGCGAGCGCGCGATCGAGGTCGCACCCCGGTTGATCGACGAGCTCGGCAAGCGGCGGCGCGCTGTCGCCTTCGAGCACGACGGTGGGCGGCGATGGTTCGAGTGCGAGCACGCCACGGACCGCGGGTCGATCGATCGCGGCGATCGCGCGCAGCCGGGCTTCGAGAGGTTTCCACCGTGGCGATTCAGGGCCAAAGGTCAGCTCGATCAGCTCGACCAGGCGATCGCCATCGCGGGCGAGCACCGCGGTGCCATCCGGACCGACACCGAGCTGGGCTAGCGGCGCGCGACCGTGCTGGGCCGGCGTCGCGAACAACGCAGGCATGGTCTGGTCGACCTGTCCCACGAGATAAGCATAGGCCATTGTCGCCGCGTGCACATGTAAGTGCAGGAATTCGCGCTCTAGCGGGCCGCAGCGAGCTCGACGTCGACGGTGGCGGTCCCGGCGTCGGTGTGCAGGACGACCTTGACCGGGCGAGCCTTGCCGCGCGTCGCGAGCCGATCCGCGAGCGCTTCCCGAGCGCGCTCGACGCGATCCGCGAGCAGAGTATCGCCAGGCGCGAGGGTCACGACGCCAGCGTCCTTTGCGGTCGCACCGGTCACCTCGACCGAGCGGACGTGGAACACCGGGCCCTGTGCGATCGAGTACGTCACGAACGCGCCGCCGGCGATGCCGAACGTGATCTGAGCTGGCCGAACCTTCGCGGCGAGGTAGCCGCGCGCCAGCAGCGCTGCTTCGAGTGTCGAGCGGTCGCGTTCGAGCTTGTCGGTATCGACTTCGTCGCCGACGTGGGTCGACAGCGTTGCGCGCAGGGCGACGACCGGCAGGCCATGGCCGTCGAGCGCGATGCTCTCGATCTCCTGCGCCTTCGCCGCGGCGGGGCCGGCAGACGCGTCGGTCACCGACAGCTGTCGCAAGACGCCCCACGCGCCGAGTCCGGCGACGGTGACGATGGCGAGAGCAGCGAGGCGCACCTCGACGGGAATTGCAACCGCGGGACCAGGGCTGTCCCGTCGAAGATCGGCGCCAACCCCGCGATCAATGGCTGGTTTGCCAGCGGTCCGACCGTGACCGCGCCATCACATGTGGCCTATCGGATACTTCGTTCGAAAGTGGACAGTCTTCAGTTAATCGGCGCGGTCGCGACGTTGCCGAAGCGATCGGTGACTTTCACCATCGCCGAGCTCGCATGGTCGGGGACGGTCACCGCGCCGTTCGCGTCGGTCGTGCCGGCGCTCGAGATCAGCGTGCTCCCACCGGCGTCGAGCAGCGCGACGGTCACCGCCTGGCTGCGCAACGGCACTGGATCGTTCGAGTTGAGCGTCATGTCCATCAGGCGCCAGCCCTTCGGCGCATGCCACGACACGTTGGTCTGCACGTTGCCCGCGACGCGCGCGCCGATCGCTTCGAGGCCACCGGCGACGACCGCAAACGGCTGGCTGTCGATCGACCAGCCCTTGCCATCGACGTGAAAGCGATAGTTGCCGAGCGGCAAGCCACCGCGATCGTCGAGCGTATCGACGCCGTCCTCCCCGAGCCACGGCACTGCTTGCCACTCGACCGTCCAGTAGTGCGTCTGCGGTCCCGACGTGCGTTGCAGCGGCGCCGGTGTGTAGGCGACCGCGAGCTCGGCGTCGTCGACGATCCGGCCGCTGTGCCGCGTCACCGCGGTGTAGGTGCCGGGCGTGGTCTCGAACTGCAACGTGACGTGTGGCGTCTGCGCCGACGGGTCATCGCCGATCCACACGAACGTCGCGATTCCGGACACCCGCGGAATCGTCGCCGCGGGCTGCGCTTGCGCGGGCGTGCCGGTGCGCATCCAGATTCCGGCCGGCACCGTCGCCGGGATCGTGCCGGCCATCGGCGCAGGGTCGTCGATCGCGAACGTGTCGGTCGTCGTCACGGTCGCGAGCTTCGTCGTACCGTCGACCGTGCCGTCTTGCCGCGTATCGCTCAGCGCGAGCGGCATCAGCGCGAGCAGCTTCTCGGCGACCATCTCGGCTTCGAGCGGGCCCCAGAACGAAACGCTCGGCTCGTAACCGCCGAGCAACCAATCCTCGGGCCGCAACATGTAACCGCCGTGGCCCTGGGCATAGCCGACGAGGATCGTGTGGTCGGCAGCGACCGGTGAGCCGGCGATCAGGTAGTCCTTGAGCAGTACGCTGAGCTCGCCCGGGATCGTTCCGATCACGTAATCGCCGACGCGTAGCGCCGAGATCGTGCTGCGCGTCGATTCGCACACCGGGTGAGTCTCGTCGACGCCGAAGTCGATGTTGAAGATCGGCCCGAGGATCGAGCCGGCGACGTCGAGTCGCAAGCACGAGCCGTACGGCAGGATCGTCTCGGTGCCAGGGATCGCGGCGGCCGGGAACATCGGCTCGCCGGTCTCGCATAGCGCGGCGCCGACCGGCGCGTCGTACTCGTCGATCGGCGAGATGATCGCGCCGGTGTCGTCGTAGACCTGGCCATCGGGAGTCTTGCCGAGGTCGAACGGCGCATACGCGAGCGCGCCGCCGCGAATCGTGAACGTCGTCGGATCGGGGCCGGTGTCGATCGAGCGCGATAGCATCGACAGGGGCAGCGACGTCACCATCGCGGTGCCCGCGCCTTCGTACGCCGCCATCATCGTCGTCACCGCGGCGCGACCGTGACCTTCTTCGACCGCCCACGGCAGGCACGGATCGCCGGCCGCGCCCGGTTTGACCGCGCAATCGATCGCGCCGTG
>Ga0265338_10008530_pt1 | contig 12415 bp, 16 predicted proteins | sample 42126metaG_FD_193579 | JGI IMG/M metagenome (GOLD analysis project Ga0265338, IMG submission 193579) | Rhizosphere microbial communities from Carex aquatilis grown in University of Washington, Seatle, WA, United States - 4-21-26 metaG | ecosystem: Host-associated > Plants > Roots > Rhizosphere... | reverse complement strand
GGTCCCTTGCAGGGTCAGCTCAAGGATGGCGTGTATCGCGACAGAGCCGCTTGGTTCGAGGTGTCCGCTCCCGTCCTGCCCACCGATCCTAATTACGCCGCCATGGGCCTGGACGAGGAATACCCGGAGCACGTGAGCTACGTCAGTTTCATCCCGTCGCGGTCTCCCGGCGAGTTCTACCATGCGTACGTGGAGGACTTCTTTGCCAGCGACCACCCGGTACCCTCCATGGACCAGGTGGCGGATTCCGCCATGAAGGTCTTCGGTACCCCGATGGTCAAGCAACGGACTGAGCCGCTGCACCTGGTAGAGGAGAGATACTGGCGCACCAGCACCACCACCGGCCTGTTGCGGCTCTACACGGAACGGACCCCGTCGGAGATGCTGATGCAGAACCTCGGCATGGCCGAGGACTACACCGCCTATATACTGATGTATGTGACCGCCCAGAAGGGCAAGGTCGCGGTGCTGTGGGCTGAATGGCCGGTGGGATGCTTGGTATGCGCACCGCTCGTGCCCGGCCCGGCCACCGCCAGCACCGATCCCATCGACCAGGCGCTGGCGGCCAATGGCCGCAGCAAGCCGTTCATGGATTCGTTCCGTTTCCACACTGCCGATTGATCTAAGGGGAACCACGCGATGAGCAAGCTACCTGAACTCTTCGCCAACAATCGCGCCTGGGCCGAAGGCATCGTCCGGGAGAAGCCGGATTTCTTCCAGAAGCTCTCCTCACAGCAGAACCCCAAGTACCTGTGGATCGGTTGCGCCGACAGCCGCGTGCCGGCCAACGAGATCATCGGCCTCATGCCCGGTGAGGTGTTCGTGCACCGCAACGTGGCCAACGTGGTGGTGCATACCGACCTCAACTGCCTGTCGGTGCTGCAATATGCGGTGGACGTGCTCAAGGTCGAGCATGTGATCGTATGCGGCCACTATGGCTGCGGCGGCGTGCAGGCTGCCTACGGCAACGCCTCCCTCGGCCTCATCGACAACTGGCTGCGGCACGTGAAGGACGTGGCGGAGAAGTATGAGTCCGACATCAGCATCCGTCCCAACCAGGAGACGCGGCTGGACCGGCTCTGCGAGCTCAACGTCATCGAGCAGGTGCTGCACGTGTGCCGCACCACCATCGTGCTGGACGCCTGGCGTCGCGGCCAGGCCCTCACGGTGCACGGCTGGGTCTACCGCCTGCAGAGCGGCATGCTGAAGGAGATCGGCGTCACCATCAGCAGCCACAAGGAACTGGAGGATTTCCTGGCCCAGAAGGTCATGCCCGGCGCCAGCTTCTGATCCATCGGCCGATGGAAATCCCATGATCCAACCCCAGCCCGTCACCCTCGCAGGCAGCCATGTGCGCCTGCTGCCATTGAACCCCGAGCATCTGGACGGCCTCTGCGCTGTGGGCCTGGATGAGGAGCTATGGAAATGGGTGCCCATGCGCGTGCTGGACCGGCAAGCCATGCAGGGATACGTGGAACTGGCATTCGACGAGCAGCGCCGTGGCGTCTCGGTGCCATTCACCACCACGCTCAAGGATACCGGCCGGATCGTGGGGTGCACCCGTTACGCCAACATCAGCGTGCCGGATGGACGCCTGGAGATCGGCTGGACCTGGATCGGCAAGCCCTGGCAGCGCAGCCCCGTGAACACCGAGGCCAAGTACCTGATGCTGCGTCACGCCTTCGAGGTGCTGGGTTGTACCCGTGTGGAGCTCAAGACGGATGGGTTGAACGAGAAGTCCAGGAACGCGATCCTGCGCATCGGCGCCAAGCAGGACGGCATCTTGCGCAAGCACACCATGACTTACAGCGGCCGGATCCGGGATACCGTCTACTTCAGCATCCTGGACGACGAGTGGCCCACAGTGAAAGCCGGTCTCGAAGCCAAACTCGATCGCGCATGAAAAAGCCCCGCAGTGCGCGAGCACTGCGGGGCTTCTCTCGACTCTTACTTATCGATTACCGCGGTTATCGGTGTCGTTGCTGCTGCGGCTGCGACCACCGCTACCGCCACTGCGACTCTGGCCCTGGCTGCGGCCCTGGCTGTTGCCGCGACCGTGATGATGGCCGCCCTGGCGGCCGCCCCCGCCACTGGAGTGCCGGCGCGGCGCATGGTGATGGGCAGGACGGGAGTCCGGCTCATGCAGGGGCGCCTGGCCCGGCTCGAAGCCCGGCACGATGGTCTGGGGGATCTCGGCACGCAGCAGGCGTTCGATGTCCCGCAGCAGGCTGCGCTCGGCACCCGCCACCAGCGAGATGGCTTCGCCGGAACTGCCGGCGCGGCCGGTACGGCCGATGCGGTGCACGTAATCTTCCGGCACGTTCGGCAACTCGTAGTTCACCACGTGCGGCAGCATGTCGATGTCCAGGCCGCGCGCGGCGATATCCGTGGCCACCAGCACGCGCACCCGGCCGGCCTTGAAGTCGGCGAGCGCGCGGGTGCGGGCACCCTGGCTCTTGTTGCCGTGGATGGCGGCGGAATGGATGCCGTCCTTGCCGAGCTGCTCGGCCAGGCGGTTGGCGCCGTGCTTGGTGCGGGCGAACACCAGCACCTGCTGCCAGTCACCCTCGGTGATGAGCTTGGCGAGCAGCGGGCGCTTGCGGCCCTGGTCGACGGGGTACACGCGCTGGCTCACCCGCTCAGCGGTTGAGTTGCGCGGCGCCACGTCGATGGTCTCCGGATCCTTGAGGATGCCGGAAGCCAGCGAGCGGATGTCGTCGGAGAAGGTGGCCGAGAACATCAGGTTCTGGCGTTGCTTGGGCAAGAGCGCCAGGATGCGGCGGATGTCGCGGATGAAACCCATGTCCAGCATGCGGTCCGCCTCGTCCAGCACCAGTATCTCCACCTTGGAGAGGTCCACGGTGCGCTGCTCCACATGGTCCAGCAGGCGGCCGGGGGTAGCGATCACGATGTCCACGCCGCGGCGCAGCTTCTCTATCTGAGGGTTGATGTTCACGCCGCCGAAGATCACCGCGCTGGGGAACCGCAGGTGCTTGCCATAGTTGGACACGCTCTCGCTCACCTGGGCGGCGAGTTCGCGGGTCGGGGTGAGGATCAGCGCGCGCACCGGGTGGCGGTGGCCGCCGGCGGGGCCGGGGCTGCTCTGCAGCCGCTGCAGCAAGGGCAGGGTGAAACCTGCGGTCTTGCCGGTGCCCGTCTGGGCGGCGGCCTGGAGGTCGCGGCCCGAGAGGACTACGGGGATGGCGAGGGTCTGGATCGGGGTGGGCGTGTCATAGCCCTGTTCTTTGACCGCGCGCAACAATTCGGCCGAAAGGCCGAGGGTATCGAAACTCATTAATTTGCTCCTGGAGAAGCCTGCTGGCGCATCTAAGCGCACTGCCGGTCCAGGCGAGAAAGTTATTGAAGACTGGTCCGAGATACTTGGAGGGTATGCCGAGACAGGTTTGCGGGACTTGAGACCGGATCGCGTCGCGTCAAACTGGTGGCCATTATACAGGTATGGCCTGGGATTGCTAATGGAATCATCGGCTTCGTAACAAAACCGGGTCCTCCCAGGTCTTGAGGATACCCCGGAGCGGCCCCATCGGCGCCGCCTCCAGCCTGCCCGGATTCGAGTAGGCTGATGTGGGGATTCCTTTCAAAAACTGACCCGTTCGGAGGATCTGGACCATGAATAGAGACATCAAGCTCGCCATCAGTGCCGCCGTGGCCGGCGTCGTGACCCTCGCCGCCGCCTCGGCCATCGCCGCCGACAAGCCCGGCGCGGCTCCCCAGGAGAAGTGCTACGGCGTGGCCGCGGCCGGCAAGAACGACTGCCAGACCGCCAGCAACTCCTGCGCTGGCACCGCTGAGAAGGACCACCAGCCGGACGCCTTCGTGAATCTGCCCAAGGGCCTGTGCGGCAAGCTCGCCGGCGGTTCCCTGACTCCCGCTGCGCCCGCCAAGAAGAAGGGCTGAGCCTAAGGGCCTTGTGATCGTGGATACACAGGTATCCCGCCGGTCGCCGATCCCCGCCAGAGCGGGGATCGGTCTCCGGGCTCCTCATATCCGCCAGGTGCTGGACACCCGGCCCGACGTGGCCTGGTTCGAGGTGCACAGCGAGAACTATTTCGCCCCCGGTGGCCGTGCGGCAGCCGACCTCGACGCTGTGCGCCGTGACTACGCCTTGAGCCTGCACGGTGTCGGCTTGTCCCTGGGCGGCAGCGATCCGCTGGATGCAGCACACATCGATCATCTCAAACGCGCCATCGCATGCTTCGCCCCGGGCCTGGTCTCCGAGCACCTGTGCTGGACCGCTGCGGGCATGCAGCACTTCCATGACCTCCTGCCGCTGCCTTATACGGAGGAGGCCCTGCGCCACGTGAGTGGGCGCATCGTCGAAGCCCAAGAGCGCCTGGACGCGCGCCTGCTCATCGAGAATGTCTCGAGTTATCTCGAGTTCGGGCATTCCACGATCCCGGAATGGGAATTCCTGCGGGAGGTAGCCGCCCGTTCCGGTTGCGGCATCCTGCTGGACGTGAACAACGTCTACGTGAGCGCCATCAACCACGGCTTCGATGCCCGCAAGTACATCGATGCCATCCCCGCCGAGGCGGTGGGTGAGATCCATCTGGCGGGTCATGTCGCCAAGGACATCGAAGGTACGTCGCTCCTGATCGACAGCCACAGCCGCCCGGTGACGGAGGCGGTGTGGGACCTCTATGCCTATGCCCTGAAGAAGACCGGACCCAAACCCACGCTCATCGAGTGGGACAGTGAGTTGCCGGAGTTCGGTGTGCTGCAAGCGGAGGCCGCCAAGGCGGCCTCGTATCTGGAGGCGCGCCATGTTGCCGCTGCCTGAGCTGCAACTGCGCTTAGGGCGGGCCTTGCGCGGCGACACAGCCGAGGGCCTGCCGCTGCAGGATCGCGGCATCGCCGGTACACGCCGTCTGCAGGTCTATCGCAACAATCACCTGTCAGCGCTGCGCGAGGCGCTGCGCGCTGTCTATCCGGTCACCGAGCGCCTCGTAGGGGAAGCGTTCTTCGCCGCGGCTGCTGATGCCTATGTCGCCGCGAACCCATCCCGCAGCGGCAACATCCAGGATTACGGCGGATCGTTCCCGGCTTTCCTGGTGGCCTATGCGCCGGCACGTGGGCTGCCTTATCTGGGTGACGTGGCTTCCCTCGAGTGGTGGCGCGTGCAGACGTCCATCGCGGCACCCCATGTGCCGATGGACCTGCAGGCCTTGGCGGGAGTCCCGGCAGATGTGTTGCCGGACCTGCATTTCCATCATCAGCCCGGTGCCCATGCCTTCTCGTCGCCGTTCCCCATCCTCAGCATCTGGGAGTTCTGCCAGGAGGCGGAGCCGCAAGGCCAGTTGGACCTGGATAAGGGCGGTGAGCGGGTGTTGTTCTTCCGCAGGGGATTGGATACGCATATGCGCCGCATCTCGGCAGGCGAGCACGCCTTCCAGGTGAGCCTCTGCCGTGGCGGCACCTTCGCTACTGCCTGCCAGGCCGGGCTGAACGAAGAACCTGGTTTCGACGTGCAGGCCAGCTTCACCGCAGCCGTACGCGATGAGATCCTGACTGATTTCTATCTATAAGAAGGGGAGAGCTGAATGAGCGCGTTCACGAAGGTGCAGGGTTGGTACTACATGGGTGTGGGCTGGCTGGAATATGCCAAGCCCCTGGTCGACCTCGCGCTGCGCCTCTGGGTGGCCTGGGCCTTCTTCAAGGCAGGTCTGGTCAAGATCGCCGACATGGATTCCACCATCGATCTCTTCACCAACACCTACCATGTGCCTTTGCTGTCGCCCACCATCGCCGCCTATCTCGGCACGGGTGTGGAGTTGGTGGTGCCGTTCTTCCTGGCCTTCGGACTGTTCGGGCGCCTCACGGCTGCCTTCCTGTTCGTCTACAACCTGATCTGCGTGATCTCCTTCCCGGACCTGTGGCCGGATGGTTTCTGGACCGGCCTGTTCGGCAGCGCCTTCAAGGACCACAAGATCTGGGGCCTGATGCTGCTGGTGACTTTTGTCTATGGCCCGGGAAAGCTGTCCCTGGACTATCTGCTGATGAAATTCTTCCCGCGGCTGCGGCCAGCGCACTGACCTCAAAAGATTTAGTGCAAACGAAACGGGGCCCTCATGGGCCCCGTTTCATTTCAGGCTTTGCTTCGGATCAGGCCGGCGCCTTCTCTTTGGCCGCCGCTTCCGGATGGGTGTCGCTGTACCACTTGCGGGAGAGCTCGCAGAAGGTCTTGAGGACCGGCAGCAGTTCCGCGATGCGGTGGGTGGGGCTGTAGGTGACCTGGGGCGGCACCGTCGGTTCGTAGTGGCGGGTCACGAAGCCTTCCGCCTCCAGGAGCCGCAGGCGTTCCGTCAGCATCTTGGTGGAGATGCCCTCGATCCGGCGGCGCAGGGCGCCGAAGCGCATGGGGCCCTCGTTGGAGAGCACCCAGATGAGGTAGATGGTCCAGGGGCCCGCCAGGACCGCCAGCATGCGGTGCATGGGGGTATCGGTGTCGTTGGCGGCTACGCCGGTGCAACCAGGTTTAACTGCTGTATCCATTGTTGGTTACCTTATAGTCCCTACTTGTGTTACTCGACCTAGTTACTAAAATATACCACACATGAAGAACAGAAACCCGCTGCGTGATCTCATCGCCCTGCGGTTTGTTTGACCAGTATATATCGAAATACATAGAAAAATAGATATGAATCCCGGGGCTTCTTTCAACGGTCGGATGGGAAAAGGCGAGTCCTGTGTTTGCCCGTTCCCTGCTTCATCTGCGCCGCCTGGCGGCTTTATCCCTGCTCCTGGCTCCCCTGGCAGCCCATGCTGAGGTCGGTATCTCGGTCGGTTATACCGGCGAGCACGACTCCCAGCGCGGCCAGGTCTACAACCTGGATTGGGTGCCAGACAGCTATTCCTGGGACTTCACGGCCGGTGCCATCCGCGGCACCGAGACCCGCGACACCAGCTGGGTGGCGGCGGCCTACCAGATCGTGGACCAGCACCTGTATGCGTCCTTCGGTCCGGCGCTGATCCGCCACCAGACTTCGACCCTCACCAGCCAATACCAGTTCATGACCACCTTCGGCTATCACCACGGGCCCTGGTTCCTGGCCATACGCCATCTCTCCAACGGAGGACTCCGCGGAGCGAACATCGGTGAGACGGTAGTGGTGTTGGGAGCTAGTTTTTAAAGGAGAGGCGTCAAGGCTCGGGCGTGGTGATGGCTTTTCTGATCGCCGCATCCGGCGCCTTGTCGTCGTAGACGACCTTGCCGTTCTGGAGGGAGACGCCTAGCTTCTTCCAAAGCGCGTCCAGGTCCACCTTGACGGGCTTGTCCTTCCACTGGGCATAGAGATCTTCCAGCACCGGCACGCCCACGGCCTTGTCGCCCAGGGCGAAGCTCTTGTCCAAGGATGCAGCGGTGGTGACGTTGCCGCCCGCGGCGACCACGGCGCGCAGCGCGTCCTGCAGGCCATGTCTGTTATGGGTCTGCTCGCGGATCTCCACGTCAGCCATCAGGTAGAACAGGCAACCGCCCCAATAGGTGCGGCCCCAGGTGTCGGTGTGATCCAGGCCCTGGTCGCCGTCCGCCGGCAGACCCTTGGGCACGCCCTCGATGGTCTCCTGCCACAGATAGTCGACGCTCAAGTCGCCGATCTGGGCGCGGGCGATAGGTTCGATATAAGTGGCCTGGCCTTCCTCGGCCCAGTGCTGGTCATCCGGCGCGCGCGGGAAGGCGAGATGCACCATCTCATGGGTCATGACCCAGCTGGACTGCAGGTCGTCATCGCTCATGTCCCGGCCGATGCCGAGCTTGATCAGCGCGCCGTCCTCATCGCCGTAGGTGGTGCCCGAGGGGCCGCGGCTGCCCGGCTTCGATTCCACACGGATGTCCACCGCTGGCACCGGATAGCGGCCGTAGTACGCGGTCACGGCGCGGCGCGCCGTATCGATCCAATGCAACACCTGGGGTTCTGTCACCGTGAGGTCCGTGGCGCGGTAGTCCACGCGTATAGGGCCTAGATGAGTCGCGAGCGCAGGCGATGCAGTCGGCGCCGCCTGTACCGACAGCGGCAGTAGGGACAAGCAGAGAGCGAAGAGCTTGCGCATGGGTCAGTCCACGGTGATGGAAGTGATCAGGCCATCGCTGAGCCAAAGCTTCAGGTAGCTGGCGGCCTGCATGGCCACCGCCTCCGGCGCGTGCCATTGGCAGAGGCCCTCGCAGAGTTCACCGAAGTTGGCGCCGTGCTGGGCGGTATCCAGCATCGTCGCTTCGTCCTCGCTCAAGGAACGCCAGTGGGTGTCCAGGTCCTTGCGCCACACCAACCAGGAGGCGGGCTCTTCGTCGTCGATGGCCGGCGGCTCTTCCTCCGCCGCCAGGGCCTGCCAGAACTTCGGCATGTTGGATTGGAGGTCCAGCCACTGCACGGACGGATGGAACTGGAACTTCACCTGGCCCCAGGCCTCCGGTGGCACCGTAGCGAGAGCCTGCATATCGAGGGACGGCACGTCCTCGGCGTCGAAGGCCAACCCCTGGGCCCACTCGAAAGCCGCCATCTCCGCGAGATAGGGCTGGGCATCGTAGGGCGGGGTGCCATTCAGGAATTCCGGCAGTTTCTGGCTGAACCAGCGCACCGAGGGGTGGGTGGAGGGGTGCGCATCGATGTAGGCCCGGCCCATGGCATCGAACTGTTCGTCCCCCAGGAGCCCGCGCAGCCCCGTGAAGTTGTCCTGCATCACCTCCAGCAGGCGCAGCCGGTAACCTTCCACGTACACCTGCACCCGTTCCTCGGCGGAAGCCTTGGCATTGCTCACTATCTGGCCACGCATGTCCAGCGTGTTGTCGAGCATGCATGCCTTGAAGTCATTCTCCAGCTTGAGGAGTGCGCTCATGTTAAGCCGCGTCCTTCAGGATCGGCGCCGCGATGCTGCGCGCCTGCTCCAGTTCCGCCAGCAGTTCCGGCAGCGGCGGGATGTTGGCGTCGCGTTCGATCATGGTGGATACCGGGCCGAAAGTGCGCAGCGCCTCGGCGTAGAGGTCCCATACCCCGCCGATGATGGGGTGGTCATGGGTGTCCACGATGATGTTGCCGTTGTGGGTGTGGCCCGCCAGGTGGAACTGGCGTACCCGCGCCGGCGCGATGCCGCGCAGGTAGTCGCGCGGATCGAAGTCATGGTTGTGGCTGCTGACGTAGATGTTGTTCACGTCCAGCAGGATGAAGCAGTCCGCCGCCTCGGCGATGGCGGAGAGGAATTCCCATTCCGTCATGGCGGACTGGGTGTAGGTCACGTAGCTGGAGACGTTCTCCAGCAGGATCTGGCGTCCCAGGAAGTCCTGCACCTCCCGCACCCGTGCCGCCACGTGCTGTACCGCTTCCTCGGTGTAGGGCAGGGGCATCAGGTCATGCAGGTTCTTGCCGGCCACGCCGGTCCAGCACAGATGATCGGAGATCCATCGGGGCTCGACGCGCTCGGCCAGGGCCTTCAGGCGCTTCAGATAATCCCGGTCCAGCGGGTCGCCGCTGCCGATGGAGAGTGACACGCCGTGCATCACCAGCGGATAGAGCGCGCGGATGCGGTCCAGGTAGTGCAGCGGCTTGCCGCCGTCCACCATGTAGTTCTCGGAGATGATCTCGAACCAATCCACGGCGGGACGTTCCGCCAGGACCGCTTCGTAGTGTTCCGTGCGCAGTCCCAGGCCGAAGCCGAGGTAAGGACGCGTCTTGGAATCTTGCTTGTTCACGCGATGATTCTACCTGTCCAAAAGGAAAAACCCGGCCGTCATAAGACGACCGGGTCGTTCACTTCAAGCCAAGACCTATTAGGACTTGCTGGCTTCGAACTTGCCACCGGCCTTGTCGCAGTCGGCCTTGGTGGTCACGGTGTAGCCCTTGCCCTTGCAGGAGTTCTGGCCCTTGCAGCCGTGGTCGAAGCTCTTGCAGGCGCTGGTGCCCTTGCAGGAGTTGCCGCCCAGGCACTTGCCGGTGGCAGCAGCGCTGTCAGCGGCGGTGGCGAGGGGGGCCAGCACGAACAGGCTGGCGGCGACGGCGGCGATGGCGATACCGGAGACTTTGGTCGTGTTCATTTGAAAGTCCTCTATAGAGTTGATTATTTATCGAAAAGAAACTTCCCAACACCCGTCGCGGGATCGCTCCCTCGCCGGTCGGAGAACCAAACCCCTTAACGGAAGCTGGCTGCTCGCGTCTCCCCATCACAGGGAGGGTCCGGCAAAGCCGGTCCCGCACTGGATACGGACCATCGGGCTGACCGGAGGCGGTTCTGAGGCGCCTCTTCACTGCCTCGGTCACGACATAGGACCCGCTGGAACCCTATTTATTACACATATCGGGGCTTTGGCGCCAAGTGGGGATGGGACATATGCTGTCCCAGGGTCTATATTTTCATGGGAATACGGGCACAGAGAGGCAGGAAGCCCACAGTAGTACCTGAGTGATTTACTCTGATAAACATCTGGGGGACAGATCATGCAGCAGCACCACAATTCCGGCCATGAACGCGAGCACGTGCACGTCCATGCCCAGCACTATGAGCAGGACAAGACCAACTCCCGCATCTGGCTCTACGGGGGCCTCGCCCTCCTGATCGTGGCCCTGGTCTACAGCGCCGTGCTGCTGTTCCATGCCAAGGCCCGCTCCGCTGCCGGCGCCAACCTGGAGTTGGTGCAGATACAGTTCGATCCCAGCCACGACGACATGGGCGTCGCCATAGGCCCGGCCAATGCCCCGGTCACGGTGCGCGAGTTCGCCGACTTCCAGTGCCCGGCCTGCGGCGGCTTCGAGCCGATCATGCAGCAGATGCGCAAGGAGTACGTGGATACCGGCAAGGTCCGTTTCGTGTTCTTCGACTATCCGCTGGAAGACCTGCACAAGAACTCGGTGATCGCCGCCCAGTTCGCCCGTTGCGCCGCTGACCAGAACAAGTATTGGCAGATGCATGACGCGCTCTATGCCAACCAGGCGCAGTGGGGCGACATGAAGGATCCGATGAACGCCTTCCTGGGTTACGGCGACAAGATAGGCCTGGACGGCTCGCGCATGCTGGGCTGCATCCGCGCCGGCGCGACGCACCAGGACGTGGTGCGCAGCGAAGCTTACGGTGATCAGCTGGGGCTGCATGCCACGCCCACCTTCGCCGTGAACGGCGAAGCCAACGTGGGTGGCGTCGCCTATGCAGATCTGAAGGGCCTCATCGACGAACAGCTCGCGGCCAACGTGCAGCACTGAGGTACGGGTATGGCTGAGTACCGCATGCAGGGCGCGGACCTCTACGACCGCAACAAGAACCGGCTGGGCTACGCGCGGGACAACACCGTGTTCGACGCGGTGAACCGGCGCATGGGCTATATGCGCGGCAACGACATCTACGACGCCACCAACCGGCGCATGGCCTACCTCAAGGAACTGGACGTCTACAGCGCCACCAACAACCGCATGGGGCGGATCGAAGAGTACCGGAAACGCATCGACAAGGCGCCGGAGGGGCCCATGGCTGTCGCCTTGTTGATGTTGTTGGCTAAACCGGCAGATTGATTGGACTCAAGCCTGGCCTGAGCGTTCCCTGACCAGACGTAGATAGAATTGTTCATCCGGAATGCGATTCTCCCGCTGGGCCCGCCACAGCGTCTCTCCCAGGCACTCCAGCATCAGGTGTTCCGTCTGCATCTGATCGCGCGTCTTCTGCAACAGTGCCTCATAGGCCGCCTTGATACCCGGCGGCCGGTCTATGCTCAATTGCTCGCGTATGGCGATGTGCAGCCCTAAGTGCAGGAAAGGGTTGGTCTCGCCCCCTTCCGGCATCCAGTCCTTGTCCAGCACCCCGATGCCCCGATCCAGCAGCGCATGGTATTCCGGATGCATGCGGATCACGTCGGCAATCAGCGCCTCCAGCGCCGTCAGGGGCGTGCCGCCCTGCATCTTCTGCCACACGTCGAAGAAGGTCTGGCGGGTGTCGCTGCGACTCTCACCATGGATGCTCATGCGCTTCTCGCCTTCTTCTTGGTATTCTTCACAGGTCTCTTCAAGGCCAACGGCACCTTGGGTTCCGGCTTGGTCTTGTGCTTGTACTCGCACAGATCCTTGATCACGCAATCCGGGCAGCGGGGTTTGCGCGCCAGGCATACGTAACGACCGTGCAGGATCAGCCAGTGATGTGCGTCCTGCTTGAACTCCTCCGGCGTGGTCTTCACCAGCTGGTCTTCCACCTGCCGCTCGTTCTTGCCGGGTGCCAGGCCGGTGCGGTTGCCGACCCGGAAGATGTGGGTGTCCACCGCGATGGTGGGCTCGCCGAAGGCGGTGTTCAGCACCACGTTGGCGGTCTTGCGGCCGACGCCAGGCAGTGCTTCCAATTCTTCGCGGGTGCGGGGCACCTCGCCGCCGTGCTTCTCCAGCAAGAGTCGTGCGGCATTGATGACGTTCTTGGCCTTGGTGTTGAAGAG
>Ga0265338_10008529_pt1 | contig 12415 bp, 11 predicted proteins | sample 42126metaG_FD_193579 | JGI IMG/M metagenome (GOLD analysis project Ga0265338, IMG submission 193579) | Rhizosphere microbial communities from Carex aquatilis grown in University of Washington, Seatle, WA, United States - 4-21-26 metaG | ecosystem: Host-associated > Plants > Roots > Rhizosphere... | reverse complement strand
ATCCTACCATCAGCAAACGTCCACCATTCATCCGGTTTCTCATCGAAGTTATTGTCATATTCCGAACGAACTGCTTGACCGTGTTCATAATAAGTCCACTCGTCCCAAACGCCGTCAACGTTTCTGTCTTTCAAAAATTCGATCGGATACCCGTCGCGATAAATCCATGCTTCGTCCTGTTTGCCGTCGCGGGTGTAATGATAGTATGTTTTTATGCCGATATTATCTGCCCATTGGTAAAGCAAACAAAGCAATATCCCGAGGATTACCCCAACAACAAGGCCGGATATTATTTGACCCATAGCCAGTTTCTTTAGTGGAACAGCTTCAGGTGAAGAAGAGGCAATGGCTTCAATTTCGATTTGATTCATGTCTGCAGGTGACGCTGGCGCATCCAGCAAGGCAATGGCCGCTTCGACATCCGAAGTGTGAACGAGCAAGCGCACGCCGCCTGCTGCCGACAGACTCGGATACATCCCACCGCAATCATCGGCTTTAATCCAGCACTCGATGCCGTGAGCTTGAAGATTTGCAGCGGCCAATCCTGCGGTTTCGCGACTGTAGAAAATGCGAATAGTCACTGCCTTCACCTCATCGTGAAAACCGCCATTGGTTGTATCTGAATCCATGCCTTTGCAACAAGGAATAGCTTTCAGTTCCAGAACGTAAAGCCAAAAACTCGACACGCCTTCATTAGCCATTAGACTGACGGCCATGACGCGCACGGAAAAACTCCTGGTTGAACTCATCGCCCTGCCCAGCGTGAATCCCGCCTTTCTGCCGCCGCGCCATCCGCACGCCGGTGAAAAGCGCGTCGCGGATTTTCTCGCCGTCACCGCCGCGCGCGCCGGACTGGAAGTAGAATTCCAGAATGTTTTGCCCGGACGTTCCAATCTCATCGCGCGCCTGCTGCCGCGAAATAAAATCCGGCAAACCATTTTGCTCGCGCCGCATCTCGACACCGTCGGCGCGGACGGGACAAAATTCATTCCGCAGCGCAGGAATGGACGGCTTTACGGCCGAGGCGCGTGCGACACGAAAGGTTCGGTTGCCGCCATGCTTTCCGCGCTTTGCGAACTGGCGAACGCCAAATCGCGTCCGCTGGAAACCGAAATCGTCTTCGCCGGATTGATTGACGAGGAGCACGCGCAGGCCGGTTCGCGCGCGCTGGTGAAAAGCAGATTCAAGGCGGACCTCGCCATCGTCGGCGAGCCGACAAAGCTACGGGTCGTCACCGCGCACAAGGGCAGCCTGTGGCTGGAACTGGAAACGCACGGCAAGGCGGCGCACGGCGCAACGCCGCAATTCGGCCAAAATGCCATCCACGAAATGGCGCGCATCGTGGATTTGCTGGAAACGGATTACGCCGCGCGATTGCGGGAGCGGAAACACCCACTGCTCGGCACGGCGACGGTGAACGTCGGCACGATTTCCGGCGGCGCGCAGCCGAACATCGTTCCCGACTGCTGCAAAATCACGGTGGACCGTCGGAAGTTGCCAGGCGAGACGGATGCGGGCGTGCAGCGCGAAATCGCCGCGCTCCTCCGCGCGAGAAAATTGTCCGCGAAGATTTCCAGCGCGAAGCTTGCGCCGGCGGTGCCGCTGGAGACGAATTACAAATTGCCGCTAGTCCAGGAATTCATGCGCTGCGTCGGCCAGAAAAAACCGCTGGGCGTCCATTTCTTTTGCGATGCAGCGGTGTTGTCGGCGGGCGGGATACCGAGCGTGGTGTTCGGGCCCGGCGACGTGGCGCAGGCACACACGGCTGATGAGTGGATTTCGCTGGCGGAACTCGAACGCGGGAAGGATTTGATTTTGAAACTCCTGCAATCGCTTCCCTAAATTGCCTTTTCTCCGAAGGTTTCATCCGGCAAGCTTTGCCCGCTCATGTCCGAAGAAAAAGTTGAAGCCATCCCGACGGTTGACCACAAACCGCACGCAACGTTTTTTCGCCAGAGCGGCTGGCTGATGATCGCGACGGTCATCCAGGGAGGCATGTCCTTCGGCCCGCATCTGCTGTCCAAAAAAATTTCCGCCGCCGAATACAGCATCTTCGTGACGATGCTGATGATGACGTCACTTATTCCGACAATGCCGTTGCAAATGGTCTTCGCCCAGCAAACCGCCGGGACGCTGGCGACGAATCGCGGACGTCAGCTTGCATTGATGATCCGTTGGGGCTGGCTGTTGACGTTCATCGCATGGGGGGTGATCGCCTTGTTCGTCGTGGTGTTCCAAAATCGCATCATGGCGGGCTGGGGGCTGACGAGCGCGACGACGCTTTGGGTGACACTCGCGGCTTTACTGATGAATTTGTGGATGCCGCTGTTCTCCGGCGTGCTGCAAGGGCGGCAGGATTTCTTCTGGCTGGGCTGGGCGTCCATTCTTGGCGGCGTTGGACGCGTCGCGGTGGCCGTTCTGATTGTGCTCGCGTTTCATGGCGGAGCGACGGGCATGATATTCGGCGCCTTTGCCGGCCTCGGCGCATGGGCGGGCATTGCCATCTGGCGGTCGCGCGATTTGTGGCTGGCGAAGCCGGAACGATTTGACGCACGTGGCCTGCTCAAACAGGTCGTGCCGTTGATGCTCGGCTTCGGTGCATGCCAGTTCCTGTTCACGACAGACACGATGTATGTGAAGGCATTTTTCCCCGGCGACGAAATGGCGTCCTACGGTGTGGCGGGAACGCTGTCGCGCGCGCTGCTCTGGCTGGTGCTGCCGCTGGCGGCAGTGATGTTTCCAAAAATCGTCCACGCCACGGCGAAGTCGGAAAAGAGCAACCTGCTCGGTATCGTTTTGCTCGGGACCGCGATCCTGTCCATCTGCGGCGCGGCGGCCTTGTGCATCGTCGGGCCGTTTGTAGTAAAGCTGGCTTTCAAGCCGGAATACGTCGCCGAAACGATGAAACTGCTGCCGTGGTATGCGGGGGCGATGATTCCGCTGGCGCTGGCGAACGTGCTGGTGAACGATTTGATGGCGCGGGCGAAATTCAAAGCCGTTCTGCCGATGGTTCTGCTGGCCGTCGCCTATGGATTCACGCTGCCGTTCATGCTGCACAAATTTTCCGGCCACATGGAAGTGGCGCTGCAAACGCTCGGTGCATTCAATCTGTTGCTCCTCGGCATTTGCGCGTCGTTCACTTTTTGGAGCCCAAAAGCCAAAGCCTGAACTTCCAAGCCACGACTACATGTCCTTGGTCTTGGGACTTTGGACTTGAGACGACAACGGCTGTGGTGCGCGGAGTTTTTTGTAAATCCAGCCTTCCAGCGGGCGCAACGGGCGCAACAATTTGTAAATCCACGGCCAGTAAATCAACCGGATTCGCCACACGGACAGGAACATCGCCAGCGAAGAGCGAAACAGCGATGAAGTGACCTTTGATCCGGCCTTGTCCGTCCATTCAATCGGCACTTCGAGGATTTTGAAGCCGGCGCGTTTGACGGAAACGAGCAGGTTCACGTCGAACGCGAGGTCGGCGATGCACAGCGTCGAGTGGATTTTCTCAACGACCTCACGCCGCATCAATTTGCAGGGACATTGCGTGTCCTTGATGCGCATCAGGAACAGCACCTCGACGATGAAATGGAACCCGCGGCTGAAGAACCTTCGCGTCGTCGTTTGCGCCTGATGCAAGACCGACTCCGGCAGCCAGCGCGAACCGACGATGCAATCCGCCTCGCTGATGTGTCTGGTCAAATCGAAGAGTGACTTCGGCGGCGTCGCTCCGTCGGCGTCCACGTAGCCTATCAATTCGCCCTGCGACGCGAGCTTGAGGCCCTCGATGAGCGCGCCGCCCTTGCCGATGGGTTCCCTGAATTCATCCGCGCGGATCACCGGAAATTCCGCCGCAACCTTTTGGACGACCCCGAGCGTATTGTCGGTGCAGCCGTTGAGCACGACGACGATCTGGAACTTGCCGGAATAGTTCTGCCGGAAAAATTGCGCATAATCGCGCAACACCGGTTCGATGCGGCGTTCCTCGTTGTAAGCCGGGATCAGGATGAGCAGGCTTGGGTCGGGCACGCGCATTGAGTAGCAGAAAAGCCGCGAATTGCAACCACGCCATTTGCGCTTGCGGCTTTCATTCCAAACCATTATTCAAATCAAATGGATTCCCGCGAAGCCCTAATCGCGCTCAATCTCATCGAACACGTCGGCCCGGTGCGCGCGCGGCTGCTGCTCGAACATTTCGGCGACGCGCCTAAAATCCTCGCCGCCTCTAAATCCGCCCTGCTCCGCGTGCGCAACATCGGCGACGAAACCGCCGGGGCGATTGCCACCTGGGAAAAGACAGTTGACCTCGCCGGCGAGTTGAAGCGTATTTCAAATTTCGGCTGCCACGTTTTGATCCAGTCCGATGAAAATTATCCCGCGTCGCTCCGGGAGATTTACGACCCGCCGCTGGTGCTTTACGTCAAAGGTGAATTGACCGCGAAGGACAAAAACGCCGTGGCGCTGGTCGGCTCGCGCTCGACGACGCATTACGGCATCGAGACGGCGCGCAAGCTGGCGTATCAGCTCGCCTACGTCGGCGTCACCGTCGTGAGTGGCGGCGCACGCGGCATTGACACGGCGGCGCACCAGGGCGCGCTGGCGGCCAAGGGCCGGACGATCGCGGTTTTGGGAACTGGAATTAATTTGATTTTTCCGCCGGAGAACGCGGAGTTGTTCGGGCGCATCGCAGAGAATGGCGCGGTCATCACGCAATTTCCGTTCAACCGCAACGGCGACCGGCAATCCTTCGCCATTCGCAACCGCATCATCGCCGGCATGACTCTCGGCACGGTAGTCGTCGAGGCGGATATGCACAGCGGCGCGCTCATCACGTCGAATTTTGCGACGGAATATGGCCGGCAGGTTTTCGCCGTGCCGGGACGGATTGATTCGCCGCGCAGCAAGGGCTGCCACGATTTGATCAAGAAGGGCGCAAAGCTGTGCGAAGGCGCGGAGGACATCTTAAGCGAGTTCGAGTATTTGTTTCCGGGCAGCAACAAGCCGCCGTCGCCAGGCGAGACCGGCGCGCTGCCCGCGCTGGAGCTTTCGGTGAACGAGCAAAAAGCTTTCGACGCGCTGGACAATGAAGAGCGGAGCATTGACGAGGTGATTCGCAAGAGCGGCTTGCCGAGTTCGGCGGTGAGTGTGGCGCTGTTGAGCCTGGAGATGAAGCACGTCATCAAGCAATTGCCGGGAAAATTGTTCGTGCGGAACCATTGAGCGAACGGGCTTGCATCGGTGGGCGCAATAAACTAGAAGTCAACAAACGCGGGAGAACTTTATGGCAACCTACAGCATCATCGGCGGCGACGGCAAGGAATACGGCTCCGTTTTGGGTGAGGATCTGCGCAGATGGATCGCCGAGGGCCGGCTCAACGCACAATCGCTGGCGAAGGCGGAAAGCGACGCAGAGTTCCGTCCGCTCTCGACATTTCCGGAATTCACCGACGCCTTTCCGCCGCCGCCCGCGGCGCCCGGTGCACCGCCAGTGTTTTCGACCGCTGGCGTTGCGGATGGCGATTATGAACTGGACATCGGCGGCTGCTTCAGCCGCGGCTGGGAGTTGTTCAAAAACAATTTCGGCATTTTGTTCGTTGCGTCTCTGATTATGTTCGCTGTGCTGTTAGGCTCCATGTTCGCACTAGGAATGGTGACGGCACCGCTGGCTAAAGCCCTGACACAAGCGCCCGTCGTATTTCAGGTCGGGTTTAGGTATTTATTCTCATTTGTTACGTCGCTCGTCATTGGGCCGCTGATGGGTGGAATTTATTTTACTTACCTCAAGGTGATCCGCGGACAAACAGCCGGCGCAGGCGATATATTTGCCGGATTTCAAAAAGCGTTTTCGCAACTCTATCTCGGCGCCCTGGTCACCGGCTTGATCGTCAGCGCGTGCCTTTTGCCGTTCCAATATATTTCCCAATTGAAAGCCGCGCCGGTGCTGGAACAATTGCAACAGATGCAGGGGCATACTCCCGCATCCGACGCCATTCCGAACATGTTTCGCGACCTTCTGCAAGCATATGCTGGCGCACTGCCAGTCCTGCTAATCTGCCTGATCCCGATGACGTATTTTACAGTGTGCTGGGGATTTACGCTGCCGCTGATCATAGACCGCGAAATGAAATTTTGGCCGGCGATGAAAACCAGCTTCAAAATGGTAAACAAACATTGGTGGCAACTTTTCGGACTGACTGTGCTTGTTGGTTTGCTAAGCGGTGTTGGTGTTTTAGCATGTTGCATCGGCGCTTTGTTCACGACACCCATTGGCATCGCCGCGACGATGTATGCGTATGAAACCATCTTCTCCCGGCCGCAAGCCGGTTAGCCGCGCCAAGGCGAAAAACGCCGCGATGCTCAACCTGCTGGCCACGCCCGGCCTCGGCACGCTGTTGTGCGGACGCTGGATTGTTGGAACCGGACAACTGGTTTTGGCCGTTGCAGGTTTCACACTGGTTCTGGTCTGGTTCTTCAAAGAAATGATTCCGTATTACGGTCTGGCATTCGGCGATGAGCCGCCGCCGATGCCCGGCTTGAAGATGCTCGGGGAAGGCGCAATTCTGTTTGCCGCCTCGTGGCTCTGGTCGGCGGTAACGAGCTTGAGCTTGTGGGGCGACGCATCGGCGAGCAGTGTGCAATCGCTCAAAAATTTTGCCGCGCCGCCGATGCCGAAACTTGAAGATGCCCAGATCACACTCGCGCTGGCCGCCGTGCCGCAGTGGCAGCGACAGGGCGATTTGATTTCACGGACGTTTCAGTTCAAGGATTTTCCCGCCGCCGTCAAATTCGTAAACGCCGCCGCCGTCGCCGCCGAGCAGGCGTGGCACCATCCCGACATTGACATCCGCTGGAACAAGGTGGCGCTCACGCTCACGACGCATGACGCGGGCGGGTTGACGCAAAAGGATTTTGACCTGGCGCGACAGTTCGACCAGTTGTCACTTCGGTGAATTGACCAAATTGGTGGAACTTTCGGGAACGGTTGAAATGGCGCTAGTGTGCGGCAACCGGCCGATCCAGAAGTCTCCCACGTCGTGGTTCCATTCCAATTGCGGGATATTGGGCCGGTCGGCACTGCCGCCTCGGATGACGAGCCGGTCTTCCGGTCGCATTTTGTCCACCCACGGTTTGTAGGCCTTGCCGTCGCCGAAATTCCACAGGATGTTGTGATAGACCTTGAAATCCTCGTCGGGCATGAGCGTGGATTCAAAGCCGAGGGCGTAGCGCCAGTCGGCGGTCGGATTTTTGAAAAACGTCTGATAAAAAACCGTCATGTCGGCCGTATAAAGGATGCCGCCCTTCTCCGGCAGCCAGGAGTTGAAGTCGGGATTTTTCGGATCTGGTTCGATGTATCGCCACGACAGATGATTGCTCCAGCGGCTGTTGAAATCGTTGGTGGTCACAGCATACATTGTCAACGCCAGTCCGCACACCAGGGCGAGCCGCTGGAAGGAATCCGCGGCGAAGCGCGATTCAAAAAATAATTGCAAGTCGCTCGCGATCAAAATCGCCAGCGCCGGCATGCCCCAGTCCTCCCAAAAACGATTTGTCTCGCACCCGAGCACCCAGCCCAGCGCCACGAGCCAGAACGCCGGATGGCGGACAAGCGATGGTGACTTCAATTTCGCCAGTTGCCGCAGTGCAATCAGGCCGCCGAGCAGCAGCAGGCTGAAAATGTCACCGCCGGACGGGCGCAATTCCGAGACAAGCGTGTTCTGCGTCTTGTGCATTCCCACGGAGCGCAACGCCAGTTGCACCGCCTGCAGGATGCTTTCCACCGGATGACCGGTGAGTGCCGAACCCAGGAGCGTTCCCAAAATCCAGCTCGCCGTGAGCAGGAAGCACCAGCGGAATTGTTGCGCGAGAAAAAACGCCGCGATCGGCAGCACCCACAAATACCAGACGCCGTGCAAAAAAATCGCCATGGCGATCAACGGCGCCATCCAGAGGATTGCCCACCATTTGGGTGGCGAAGAACCGTGCCGCTGCCAGACCAGAAAAATGACCATTGTCGCCGTGATCGTCAGCACAAACGGGCGGCCGAGCAAATATCGCTGCGTGAGGTCGGACACTTGCGGCTGGCATACCAGGATGAAAGCCGCCAGCCACGCTTCCGGTCGTTTCATGCACGCCACTATCGCGCCGTTGCCGACAAGAAACAGCAGCACCACCGAAAACACCACCAGCCCCTCGGCGTCCCAGTTTGTCCAGTGGTAAACTCTCCCCAGCAGCCAGTGCCAGCCCCAGTTCGGATCGAAACGGAATGCCGGCCCGAGCACAAGAATTTCCGGCCATGTCTTGCCGCTCACCGCCTTGGCCGCGTGACGTAACGCGTCGTCCGACGGCAGATAGCCGTAGCCGATGACCTTCAGCGGAATGTAGAGCAGCAGCAGAATGACAATCGCCCAGGAAGCCAGCGGCACATAACGGCGATACGATTCTAGAAATGATAAATCGAATTGGCGCTTTTCGTCCGTCATTGCCCGCGACAAAAAACGGATTTTGCGCGGCGTGTCAATGTCTGATTTTTTGAAGAATGAGGATAACGTGTGGCTGATTTACTTTAGAACACCGTCGGCACGCCCTCGTCGAGAATCTTGATTCGCTTCGTGAGATTTTCCCGAGCTGCGATTTCGCGCAGCCAGCGCTCCGGCTCATCCAAAGCCTCGAACGACAGCTTGAACGCGCCGAAATGCATCGGCACCAGAACTTTCGCGCGCAAATCCTTGAACGCCTTCACCGCCTCGTCCGGCCCCATGTGGACGTGGCGGAAACTTTCCGGGTGATACGCCCCGATGGGCAGCAGCGCGATTTCCGGCGCCAGTTTTTCGCCGATTTCCTTGAACCCTTCGAAATACGCACTGTCGCCCGCGTGATAAATTTTCCGGCCCTGATGCTCCAGAACGAATCCACCGTAGCCGCGATGACTGTCGTGCAGCGTCCGCGCGCCCCAGTGTTTGCTCGGCGTGAACGTCACTTTCCAGTCGCGCTGCGAGAAGCTCTCCCACCAGTCCAGCTCGATGATGCGCGAGAAGCCGAGGTTTTGCGCGAGGTCGCCCACGCCGCGCGGCATCACGCCGATCTTAGGCGCCGGCAATCTGCGCAAGGTCCGCTTGTGAAAATGGTCGTAATGCGCGTGCGTCAGCAACACCAGGTCAATCGGCGGCAGGTCGCGCATTTTCAGGCCGGCGCGCTTGAGACGCTTCAGCAAAAACAGCCAGTTCGCGAAATTCGGGTCGATCAACACGTTCAAGTCCGTGAATTGGATCAGAAATGACGAGTGGCCGATCCACGTGATGGCGACCTGCCGGCGCTTGAGCTTCGGGAAAATCGGGCGGCGCTGTTGTCCTGTGCGCTTTGTCAACCACGCCTTCCAGATGAGTTCCTGGAAAAACGTTCGCGGATTGAAATGCTTTGAAGGCGTCAAATCCTTGAACGAGCGCGGAAACTTCCGGCGCGATGTTGCTGGCTTCGTCATGCGACAACTGGATATTAACCCCAAAGCACCCGGAGTGAAACGGAAAATCCGCGACAACCGCAAAATCTGAGGTTAAAATAATTCCATGGGCGAACTAGACAAACAGCTCGACACATTTCTTCGCAAAACGCCGAAGCTCGGCAAGGGCGTCTATCTCGCCAGGACCGCCGTCGTGCTCGGCGACGTGACCATCGGCGCGCATTCGAGTGTCTGGTATGGCGCGGTGCTGCGCGGCGACATCAACCGCATCGTCGTCGGCCACCACTCGAACATTCAGGACAACGCCGTGCTGCACCTTGCCGATAAACTGGCCTGCATTGTCGGCAACTGGGTTACTGTGGGCCACAGCGCGATTGTCCACGCCTGCACCGTCGGCGACGAAGTGCTCGTGGGCATGGGCGCGGTGATTTTGGACGGCGCGGTCATCGGCAAACAATCCATCATCGGCGCGAAGGCGCTGGTGACGCAGGGAACGAAAGTCCCGCCCGGCTCGCTCGTGCTCGGCGCGCCGGCGAAAGTCGTCCGCAAACTGTCAAAGGAAGAACGCGCCGGACTGAAATGGTGGGCGCAAAAATACGTGGACAACGGCGCGTATTGCCTGAAGCATAAAATCAACGTCGGTGGGCCGATGGCATAGTAAAAATAAAATTCAATCGTGGTATCATATAGAACTACGTTGGCCTTACGTAACAATTAGGGACATCCGCTTGAACTAGGTCAACGCCAGCATTCCGAAGAAATGAAATGAGAGATAAGCCGAGAGCTTCAGTGCGGCTCTTACGCATGGCTGGCCCAATGCCGTAGTTGATATGATCCGGCTTTTGAACGCCACTGTCGCAATACATCCACACTTTCCAATCGTTTAATTCTCGACCCGCCATGCTGCTGGCTTGCCCCGTGTGCCACGACACGGATTCGATTTTGTTAATCTGAAAGCTCTTCTGGATGAAGCGACGACCAAGCAATTGAAACCCAAAGCGGACGCACTGAGGTTGTGGATCATTTGGATTCCATTCGACAAACTTTTTGCCGAACAAGTCACCCATGACATTAATGAGAAATGGGCGCAGCCCGCCATCTTGTTGAGCGGATGATTTGATGCACATGATAACGAAGGCCAACCAAATTAGCGAAGGAATCACCGCCATCCACAAACACAAATTAACCACGGCGAGAAGTGCGAAAATAACAATGATTAAAGTCATCACGGACTGGAAAATGACTTCAGCCAGTGACTTCGGAATCAGCATTTCGAGATGTGACGGCATTCAATGGTAATGCGTGTTCCGACTGAAAACTTTATTGCGTTCCGCAATTTCGCGCAAGCGCAGACAATTGAAATTATCTCCTCAACATCCCCGGCAAACCGCCGCCCATTTTGCTCATCATTTTCGAGAACTTGCCCATCTTTTTCATCATCGTTTGCATCTGGAAAAATTTGTTCAGCATCGTGTTCAGTTCCGTCACGCTCACGCCGCTGCCGGCGGCAATGCGGCGGCGGCGGTTGGCGTTCAGGATGGCCGGATTTTTGCGCTCCTTCAGCGTCATCGCGCAGACCATGCCTTCCATGCGCTTGAATTCTTTCTCCTGTTTGCCGATGTCCACCTGCTTCAACGCCTCGGAACCGCCGGGCAGCATCTTCATCACGCTTTCGAGCGAGCCGAGTTTTTTCATCGCGCGCAACTGCTCCAGAAAATCCTCCAGCGTGAACTCGCCCTTGCGCATCTTTTCCTCCATGCGTTTGGCGTCCGCCATGTCCACGGCCTCGGCGGCCTTCTCGACGAGGCTGACGACGTCGCCCATGCCGAGAATCCGCGACGCCATGCGCTCGGGATGAAACGGCTCGAATTCGTCCAGCTTCTCGCCGGTGCCGGCGAACTTGATGGGCTTGCCGGTGACGGCCTTCATGCTCAACGCTGCGCCGCCGCGTGCGTCGCCGTCGAGCTTGGTAAGGATGGAGCCGGTGATTTGCAGCGCCTGATCAAAATGCGTGGCGACGTTGACGGCTTCCTGGCCGGTGGCGGCGTCGAGGACGAGCAGGATTTCCTGCGGCTTCACGAGGTCGCGCAGGCGGACAAGCTCCTGCACGAGCGGCTCGTCAATCTGCAACCGGCCGGCGGTGTCGAAAATCAAAACATTGCGGCTGTTGGCCCGGGCAAAATCCAAAGCTTCGCGGGCGATTTTCTGAACGTCCGTCTCGCCGCGTTTCAGGAAGACCGGAATTTCAATTTGTTTGCCGAGCGTTTCCAATTGGTCCATGGCCGCCGGGCGATAAACGTCCGCCGCCACGAGCAACGGCTGGCGTCCCTGTTTCTGGAGCAGACGGGCGAGCTTGCCGCTGGAGGTCGTTTTGCCGGAACCGTGCAAACCGACCATCAGAATAGAACTCGGATTTGCGTCGAGCTTCAACGCCGCGTTGGTCGAGCCGAGCAGGTCCACGAGTTCGTCGTTGATGATTTTGACGATTTGCTGGCCGGGCTGGATGCTTTGGACGACTTCGGCGCCGATGGCCTTGGTTTTGACGCGCTCGATGAAATCGCGGGCGACCTTGAAATTCACGTCGGCCTCCAGCAGCGCCATGCGGACCTCGCGCAGGGAATCGCCGACGTTGGCCTCGGAAATCTTGCCGAGCCCGCGCAGGTTGCGGAAGGCGTTCTGGAGTTTGCCGCTTAACGAGTCGAACATCACAACAAACTAGCAAGCGCGGACGGATTGACAAGCGCGCGGCGGCATGGCTTACTATGCGGCCCTTACGTGGTAGGTTACCCAAGTGGCCAACGGGGGCAGACTGTAAATCTGCTGGCTATGCCTTCGATGGTTCGAATCCATCACCTACCACCACTTTCAGCCCGCACCGATCCGAACTCTCCAGCATCCCGAAGTGGTCGCACGCGTTCAAGCCGGATGCAGCGACTTCATCCGGGCGGCGAAGGCGTGGTCCAA
>Ga0265338_10008527_pt1 | contig 12416 bp, 15 predicted proteins | sample 42126metaG_FD_193579 | JGI IMG/M metagenome (GOLD analysis project Ga0265338, IMG submission 193579) | Rhizosphere microbial communities from Carex aquatilis grown in University of Washington, Seatle, WA, United States - 4-21-26 metaG | ecosystem: Host-associated > Plants > Roots > Rhizosphere... | reverse complement strand
CGGGGGAAACCGGCTTCCCCCGTGAAGCATCATGTACGCGACGCGGCGAGGGTGGCCCACGGCCGAAAGCGCGTAGGCGACGGTTCATGAGGGTGATTGTGACCTGAGAGTAGACAGCGTAGATTCGGACTGCGGAAGCATTCGGCTCTGCACTCCGGGCGCGTCGGTGCCGCCGGGCGTGACGCACTTTCGGGCTGCTGGCATCGCGGTCGAGGAGAACACCAGATGAAAAAGCGACTCGCCCTACTCGCCATCCTCGTCGCCGGACTCACCGGGACGGCCGCGGCACCGGGGGCATCCGCAGCACCGGCTGCTTCCGCTTGCAGCGCCAGTTACGTGACTGCGAGCCTTCCGTGGGGAAGCAAATGCTTGCGCGCAGGCGAGTTCTGCAAGGTGGGCAACGCGGCCTACCGTCCCTACGGCTTCATCTGTCCGTCGAGTGGTCACCTCAAGCGGCGCTAGGCACGAGATGACAATTACGATCATGCTCTTCAAGGCGGCGCGACTGAGCGCAACCGGCCGCGCGATCCGCCGGGGCCCGACCGCAACGGCCAAACGCATAGTGCGCATCGGCGTTGGCCGCGCCTGGGGCCGCAGCGGCGTTCCCCGCTGGCCGCGGTAAGGCCATGTCCAGAAAGCAGGGGTCAGACCCCGGGCCATGTTCTGCCAGGTCAGCGTCGATCTGCGCGGAAGAGTCGTCGCGGAGCCGAACTTGTTCGGCGAGAGCAGTGAGACGCCCGGCCGCGAGGCCAGTAACCAGAAGGGGGCCCACGGGGGAAACTGGTTTCCCCCGTGAAGCGAGCTTTCCGGCCTAGGCCGGAAACGCAAAGCGAGTGCGGGCGAGAGGACTCGAACCTCCAAGGGCTTTCACCCAACGGGACCTAAACCCGCCGCGTCTGCCAGTTCCGCCACACCCGCGAGTCGAGCGACAGTCTACGGGGTCATACGTCGGTTCAGCGCCCGCGCCGGGGCCTTCTGCGCTGCGAGGTAGACGACCGCGCCGAGCATGCCGACCCAGATCAGGGTGACGCTCGCGATCAAGGAGAGAGTCCACACGGTCATGGGCGGACGACTCATTTCTGCGTCTGCCGCCGACACCCTGCTCCCCGGATGGGGGATCCGCGTCAGCGGACGAGCTGCTCGATCCGCGCTGCCGCGCGCGTCAGCGCGTCGGTGTCGAAGAGATACGGCGTTGCGTTCGGGATCCGGCGCTCCGGCGCGTCGAGCTCGTCGGAGCCGGCGGCCGCGTTGAGCGCGAAGCGCACCGGGATCTCGTGGCAGACGACGAGGATCGCCTGCTCGGGGCGCTCGAGCAGCGTCCGGAACGCGCGTGCGTATCGTCGCGCGGCGGCGTCGAGGCTCTCGCCCCCGGGAAACGGCTCATCGCGCCGGTGGGCCCGCTTCCACGCGCGGTAGTCCTCGATCGACGCTCCTTCGAGCTCTCCGACGTCGATGTCGTCGAGCAGCGGCTCGACCAGCCGGGGAACGTCGCGGCCGGCGAGCATCGCGTCCGCCGTCTCCCGCGTCCGCTGGAACCGGGTCTCGACGCAGAGCTCGAGCGCGAGTGGTGCGAGCTGGTGTCCGACCTGCTCGGCCTCCGCGCGCCCGTCAGCGGTGATCGGCACCGGAACCGACGGGTCGCCGTTGACGCGGCTCTCGGCGTTCAAGCTCGAGTGCGCGTGCCGGGTCAGCACGTACAGCGTCACTCGATCGAGGGTACCCCCCCGCGACCCGGCCCAGAAGGGTCCTGCTTGAATGGACAGGTGCAAACCGAGGTCGAGGAGCTCCCCGAGAACCGTGTCCGTCTGACGGTTCAGGTGCCGTCGCATGATGTGCACCACGCGATCGAGCACGCCGCGACGGATCTCGCGGCGAGCGTCAAGATCCCGGGCTTCCGCAAGGGCAAGGTCCCGCGACAGGTGCTGCTGCAGCGCGTCGGCAAGGACCGCCTGATGGCCGAGGCGATCGACAGTCACATCACGGGTTGGTTCTGGAACGCCGCCGCGCGTTCCCGCCTGCGGCCCGTCGCGCAGCCCGAGTACGACTTCGAGCTTCCCGCGGACGACGACCAGGACTGGAAGTTCACCGCCACCGTGGCCGTGCAAGCGAAGCCCGAGGTGGCCGACTGGACGCAGCTCGAGGTCGGCGCCGTCGAGGCCGAGGTGCCCGAGGAGCTCGTTCAGCAGGAGATCGACGCCGTGCGCGCGACCGTCGCCGAGCTCGTCCCGGTCGAAGGCAGGCCGGTCGGGCCTGCAGACACGGTGATCGTCGACCTCGTCTCGCCGAGCGGCGAGACCAGGCGCGACTACGTCGTCGAGCTCGGCCGCGAGGCCGTGGTCGAGGAGATCGAGGCCGGCGTGGCGGGCATGAGCGCAGGCGAGACCAAGGAGATCGACTTCGAGGTCGCCGACGGCACGAAGCAGGCGGTCACCATCACCGTCAAGGAGATCAAGGAGAAGGTCTTGCCTGAGGTCGACGACGCCCTCGCGCTCGCCGCGACGGAGTTCGAGACCCTCGCCGAGCTGCGTGAGGACATCGAGTCCCGCCTGCGCGGCCAGATCGACGAGGAGATCGAGGCCCAGTTCCGGGCCGACGTGGCCGACGCTCTCGTGAGCGCCTCGAAGGTCGACGCCTCCGGGCCGCTCGTCGAAGCGCGCGCCCGTGAGCTTCTGCGCGGGCTTGCCCGCCAGGTCGAGTCGCGCGGCGTCCAGCTCGACACGTATCTCTCGATGACGGGCCAGAACCCGGATGAGCTGCTCGCTCGGCTGCACGAAGAGGCGACACGCTCCGTGGCGCGCGAGCTCGTGCTCGAGGCCGCAGCCGAGAAGCTCGGCATCGAAGTGCCGGACGAAGAGATCGAAGCACTCGTGCGCGAGCAGGCCGAAGCGCACGGAGAAGACGCCGAGCAGACGCTGCTGCAGCTCCGCGAGAGCGGCCGGATCGAGACGCTCCGCGACGACCTCCGCATGCGCAACGCGCTCGATCGCGTCGCGTCAGAGGTGAAGCGGATCCCGCGTGAGCTCGCCGAGGCGCGCGACGCACTTTGGACTCCCGAAAAGGAAAAGCAGCCAACCGACGCGAAACTCTGGACCCCAGGAAGTTAGGAGCCCCATGGATACCCCCTCGAATCTCATCATCCCCTCCGTCATCGAGCAGACCTCCCGGGGCGAGCGCTTCTTCGACATCTACTCGCGGCTCCTCAACGAGCGCATCATCTTCCTCGGCACTCCGATCGACGACCAGGTCGCGAACCTGATCGTGGCGCAGATGATCCACCTCGAGTCCGAGGATCCCGACAAGGACATCCAGCTGTACATCAACTCGCCGGGCGGCTCGGTGTACTCGGGCCTCGCGATCTACGACACGATGCAGTTCATCAAGCCGGACGTCGCGACGACGTGCGTCGGCATCGCGATGTCGATGGGCGCGCTGCTGCTCGCGGCCGGCGTGGAGGGAAAGCGCACCGCGCTGCCGAACTCCAAGATTCTCATCCATCAGGTGTCGGGCGGCTTCCAGGGCCAGGGCACGGATATCGAGATCCAGGCCCGCGAGACGATCAGCCTCAAGCGCCGCCTGGAGGAGATCATCGCGCGCCACACGAACCAGTCCATCGACAAGGTGTCGAAGGACATGGAACGGGACTATTACCTGGATGCCGAGGAAGCTCAGTCGTACGGGATCGTCGACAACGTCGTCGCCCACCGGTAGACGACAGCGCTTTTAAGGGGTACAAGGAGAGAAGATGGCTAGGGCGAGCGAAGGAAACGAGCAGCTTCTCTGCAGCTTCTGCGGGAAGAGTCAGCGACAGGTCAAGAAGCTGATCGCCGGCCCCGGCGTGTACATCTGCGACGAGTGCATCGATCTCTGCAACGAGATCATCGACGAGGAGCTCACGACTCCAACCCAGCTCGACCTCGACAACCTTCCTCGCCCGAAGGACATCTACACGGTCTTGAACGACTACGTCGTCTCGCAGGAAGAGGCGAAGCGGACGCTGTCGGTGGCGGTCTACAACCACTACAAGCGCGTCCAGATGGGGACCGAGGAGACCGACGTCGAGCTCCAGAAGTCGAACATCCTCCTGCTCGGACCCACGGGGTGTGGCAAGACGCTGCTCGCCCAGACGCTGGCGCGGATCCTCAACGTCCCGTTCGCGATCGCCGACGCCACGGCGCTCACCGAGGCCGGCTACGTCGGCGAGGACGTGGAGAACATCCTGCTGAAGCTGATCCAGGCCGCGGACTTCGACATCAAGAAGGCCGAGACCGGAATCATCTACATCGACGAGGTGGACAAGATCGCGCGCAAGGCGGACAACCCGTCGATCACGCGCGACGTCTCCGGTGAGGGCGTGCAGCAGGCGCTCCTGAAGATTCTCGAGGGGACGGTGGCTTCGGTGCCGCCGCAGGGCGGGCGCAAGCACCCGCACCAGGAGTTCCTCTCGATCGACACGACGAACATCCTCTTCATCTGCGGCGGCGCGTTCGCCGGCCTCGACAAGATCATCGCCCGCCGGATCGGCAAGAACGCCGTCGGCTTCGGCGCCGACGTCCGCTCGAAGAACTCCGAGGAGTCGTCGGAGCTGCTCACGCAGGTGATGCCGGAGGATCTGCTGAACTTCGGCCTGATCCCGGAGTTCATCGGCCGCCTGCCGGTGATCTCGGCCGTGCACCAGCTGCGCCGCGAGGATCTCGTCCAGATCCTGACCGAGCCGAAGAACGCGCTCAGCCGGCAGTACCAGCGCTTCTTCGCCTACGACAACATCGAGCTCGTCTTCACCGAGGACGGGTTGTGGGAGATCGCCGACAAGGCGCTCGCCCGCGAGACCGGCGCCCGCGGCCTGCGCTCGATCATCGAGAGCGCGCTGCTCGACGTGATGTTCGAGCTGCCCTCACGCCGTGACGTGACGAAATGCGTGATCACGAAGGAGTGCATCGCGCAGGGGATCCGTCCGACGCTCGTCACGAGCGCCGGGACGTTTGCCGACGACGAGCCCGATGAGGCCGTCGAGCAGCAGACCGCCTGATTCCCCCCGCCTGCAGCTGAGGATCCCGAGGTCGCGGTGCTCGCGGTCTTGACACGGTCGGCTCTTTCGGAGATAAATCCGGACACCTGAATCGGGTGTCAGGTTTAAGCACCCGCTCGTGACCTGGAGGGCTCACATGACACATCGCTGGACGCGCAGCGCGCTCCTTCTCGCAGGGATCGCTCTCGTCGCAGCCGCACTCGCCGGCACTGCAGCCGCCCGCGTCGACGCCAACGGCGCCGCCGCGGCCAAGACGGTCAACGTCGGCTTCATCTACCCCAAGACAGGCGGCCTTTCGGCCTTCGGCCAGGAGGAGTTCGACGGTTTCAATGCCGGCCTCGCGTACGTGAAGGGCAAGTGCGGCGGGTACACCATCAATCCGACCTTCGTCGACGACGCCACCGATCCCGCCACGGCGATCGCCGCTGCGAAGAGCCTGATCGGTCAGGGCTACAAGATCCTCGCCGGCACCGGCTCCTCGGGCATCGCGGTCCAGCTCGCGCCGCTCGCCGCACAGAACCAGGTGCTCTACATCAGCGGCGCCGCAGCTGCGGACGCGATCACCGGCCTCAACCGCTACACGTTCCGCGCCGGACGTCAGACGCTCCAGGACGTGCTCGACGCGGCGAACATCTTCCCGCCGAAGTCGACCGGCAAGAAGGTCGTCGTCTTCGCGGAGGACACAGCGTTCGGTGCGGGCAACTACGCCGCGGTGAGCCAGATCTTCGGGAGCAAGGGGCACACCGTCTCGAAGATCCTCGTTCCGTTCGGCGCCGCTGACCTGACGCCGTTCGCGCAGCAGCTGAAGAACTCGGGCGCGGACGCGGTCTTCGTCGCATGGGCCGGCGCGAACGGTCCGGCGATGTGGCAGGCGCTGCAGCAGCAGGGCGTGCCGCAGAAGATGACGATCATCACCGGCCTCGCGAATCGCGAGCTCTACGACACCTTCGGGCCCCTCGTGCCGGGTGTGACTCTGCTCTCGCACTACGTCTACCAGGCGCCGCACAATGCGGTGAACACCTGGCTGATCAAGTACATGGCGAAGCAGCACCAGGTGCCGAACATCTTCACGCCGGACGGCTTCGTGACGGCGCAGATGATCTGCCGCGCGATCTCCAAGGGCAACCCGACGGACGTGAACTCGATGATCAGCGCGCTCGAAGGTTGGCAGTTCCTCGCGCCGAAGGGCAAGCAGTACATCCGCCCGGCCGATCACGCGATGCTCCAGCCGATGTTCCAGGTGCAGCTCGTGAACAACGGCAAGGGCCACTTCGCCGTCAAGGTCCTGAAGACCATCTCGCCCGGCAACGTCCAGCCTCCGGTCACGCCGTTCAAGTAACCAGGGCGTGAGCTCTCCGATCATCGCCATACGCAACCTCGGGCTCGACATCGGCGGCGCGAAAATCGTCGTCGATGTCTCGCTCGAGGTTGCCGAAGGCGAGCTGCTCGGGATCATCGGGCCGAACGGCGCCGGAAAGACGTCGCTGTTCAACCTCCTCTCGGGGCTCTACCGGCCGACGGCCGGCTCCATCCAACTGAACGGAAAGGACATCACGCGCCAGCCCACGTACCTGCGTACGCGTGAGGGGATCGGCCGTACGTTCCAGGTCTCGAGCGTGTTCCCGCTGCTGACGACGCACGAGAACGTCCGGCTCGCGGCCGAGGCCGCGCTCGGCGGGACGCTGCGGCTGTGGCGGCAGGCAACCGGGGTCGAGCGGGCCGCCGAGCGCGCGAGGGCGGCGTTGGCGCGCGTCGGACTCGAAGCGAAGGCGCTCGTGCCGGCGGGCGGGCTTCCGCACGGGGACAAGCGGCGACTAGAGATCGCAATGCTGCTCGCCGCGGACAAGCCGGTGCTGCTCCTCGACGAGCCGATGGCGGGGCTGTCGGCCGAGCACGTCCCGCAGCTCGTCGAGCTGATTCGCTCCGTGAACGAGCAGGAGCGGAAGACGGTGCTCATGGTCGAGCACCACATGGACGTCGTCACCGGTCTCGCGCACCGGATTGCCGTCATGCACCACGGCGCCTTGCTCGCGTGCGACACGCCGGCCGCGGTGATGGCGAACGAGACTGTCCAGTCCGCCTATCTCGGCGAAGCGCTGTGAGCACGGTCGCAACCCGCACGCTGCTGTCGGTCCGCGATCTGCACGTGTTCCTCGGGCAGTCGCACGTCCTGCAGGGGGTCAGCTTCGACGTGCCCGAGGGCGGCGTCACTGCGCTGCTCGGGCGGAACGGTGTCGGGAAGACGACGACGCTGCGGGCGATTCTCGGCCTCGTCGATCGGCGCGGCTCGGTACGGCTCGGCGACGACGAGCTGACCGGCATGGCGACGCATCGCATCGTCCAGCGTCGCGTCGGCTATGTGCCCGAAGATCGCGACGTCTTCACGGGCCTCACGGTCGCGGAGAACCTTCGGCTCGCAGAGCGCGACGCGGACCCGCGATACGAGCTCGTCTACGAGTTGTTCCCGGAGCTCGAGCACCGCGGCGCGCAGCGAGCGGGCACGCTCTCGGGCGGACAGCAGCAGATGGTCGCGATCGCGAGGGCGCTGCTGAACGACAACCGCGTCTTGCTCGTCGACGAGCCGACGAAAGGGCTCGCACCCGCGCTCGTCGCCGATGTGGCGCGCGTACTCGAGCGGCTCGCGGAGCTGACGACTGTCCTGCTCGTCGAGCAGAACCTCGGCGTCGTCAGGCGGCTCGCACGCGACGCGATTGTGCTCGACCAGGGCCGCGTGGTCCACGCCGGCGACGCGAAGGAGTTGCTCGCTCAGCCGGATCTCGTCAGGAAGCTGTTGAGCGTGGGGTCGAGCGCGTGAGCACCTTCATCCTGCTGACGATCACCGGCCTCGGCCTCGGTGCGATGTACTTCCTGATCGCCTCCGGGCTTTCGCTCATCTACGGCCTGATGGGCGTCCTGAACTTCGCGCACGGTGCGTTCATCACCGTCGGCAGCTACACCACCTGGTGGACGTCGGTGCACGTGTTCGAGGGTGTCCACTCCAACCTCTGGCGTTTCGTCCTGAGTGCGCTGCTCGGCCTCCTGATGGGCGGGATCTTCGCTGCGCTCGTCGAGCTGATCCTGATCCGTCCGCTCTACGCGCGGCACATCGAGCAGGTGCTCGTGACCGTCGGCCTCCAGCTCGCGTTCGTCGCGCTCGTCCAGGGCATCTGGGGGCCGGACCCGAAGTCGTTCGTCGTGCCGCAGTGGCTGCACGGCACGACCGACGTCGCGGGCGCGCACATCCCGAACGACCGCTGGATCGAGATCACGGTTGCCGCGATCGTCCTTGTCCTCTTGCAGCTCTTCCTGCGCCGTACCCGCTACGGACTGATCATCCGCGCAGGCGTCGAGAACCGCGCGATGGTGCAGGCGCTCGGCATCGACGTGCGCAAAGCGTTCACGCTCGTGTTCGCCGTCGGCGGCGTCGCTGCCGCCCTCGCCGGCGTGCTCAGCGGTGTGTACTTCAACGTCGTCGGTCCGGACCAGGGAACGTCCCTCCTGATCTTCGCGTTCATCGTCGTGGTGATCGGCGGGCTCGGCTCGATCGGCGGCTCGGCCGTCGCGGCCGTCGTCGTCGCCTTGACGCAGCAGTACACGAACTACTACGCCTCCGCGGGGATCGGGGACATGGTCGTCGTGCTCCTGCTCGGGGTCGTGCTGCTCGTGCGGCCGCGCGGGTTCGCCGGCGCCGTCGTCGGTGCGCGCGCATGATGCGTCGCCGGTTGCTGCTCGACTGGGTGTGGCCGCTCGCCGTCTTCGTCGCGCTCGCGTTCGTGCCGAAGCTCGGCTTCTCGATCCCCAAGCTCTTCGACCAGCCGATCTCGTCGCCGGGAACGCTCACCGTGCTCTCGGCGTGCCTGCTGTTCGGTGCGCTCGCGCTGACGTACGACATCCAGTTCGGCTACACCGGGCTGCTGTCGTTCGGGCACGCGCTGTACGTCGCGGTCGGCGTCTACCTCTCGAACATCGCGATCACGGAGTGGCACTGGAGCTTCTGGCCGTCGATCCTGTTCACGATGGGCGTCGCCTTCGTGCTCGCGAACGTCCTCGGCTATGTCAGCCTGCGGGTGAGCGGCATCGCGTTCGCGATGGTGACGCTCGCGTTCGCGCAGGCAGGGGCCGTGCTCGCGCTCAAGGATCCGCATCACTGGACGCACGGCGAGGAAGGTCTCGGCGCCGACTACACAAAGCTGCCGAAGGCCCTCGTCGGGATCGCAAACACGAAGAACCTCTACTGGCTCGCGCTCGCGTTCCTTGCAGCAGTCTTCTTCATCGTCCGCTGGGCGGTCGAGTCGTCGCCGGGCCGCGTCTGGCAGGCGATCCGCGAGAACGAGGTGCGTGTCGAGGTGCTCGGTCTGCGCCCCCACGCGTACAAGCTTCAGGCGTTCGTGCTCTCTTCGACGCTCGCCGCGGCCGGCGGGATCGTGTACATGCTGCTCTACAACGGCTCGTCGCTCGGCGTCACGCAGCCGAACTTCACGCTCGTGCTCCTGCTGATGGTCGTGATCGGCGGCGCCGGCTCGCGCTGGGGCGCCGTGCTCGGCGGGATCCTCTACACATATCTCAACAACCGCCTGATCGCCGTCGGCAGCTCGTCGGCGGTGGAGGGGCTACCGCATGTCCTGCGTACTCCGCTCGAGCAGCCGCTCTTTCTCCTCGGCGTCGTCTTCATCCTGATCGTCGTCTTCCTGCCGGGTGGGCTCGCCGGGCTCGTCAACCACGGGCGGCCCTCCGGGCTGCGGAAGCTCGAGGAGGCGATCCGTCCCGACGGCACGACCGGCGGTGTCGTCGAGAATCCCCTGACCGAATCCCAGGAGGGTGTATGAGCGAGGCAACCAACGACGGCGTGCATATCGCGTACGAGGTGCTCGGCGACGGGGAGCCGCTGTTGTTCGTCCACGGGCTCGGGTACGACCGGCGTGGCTGGGGGCCGCTGCCGGCGCTCCTCGCCCCCGATTTCGCGGTGCTGCTCTTCGACAATCGCGGCGTCGGTGAGAGTGACGTTCCCGAAGGGCCGTATGCCGTCTCGCAGATGGCCGCCGACGCGGTGGCGGTCCTCGACGACGCCGGCGTCGAGCGCGCGCACGTGCTCGGCGTGAGCCTCGGCGGCTACATCGCGCAGGAGATCGCGCTGACGTATCCGGACCGCGTGCGGAAGCTCGTGCTCGGATCGACGGCGCCCGGCGGCACGCGCTCGCACCCGATGCCCCAGGCCGGCCTCGAAGCATTCGGCCGGTTCCCGACCATGGAGCGCGAGGCCGGCCTGCGCCTGATGGTCGAGAGCTCGCTCGGAGCGCACGGCGTACGCGAGCGGCCCGAGCTAGTCGAGGAGATCTTCGCCTACCGGCTCGAGCATGCACCGACGCTCGCCGGGTGGCAGGCGCAGGCGTATGCGGGAGCGACCTTCGACGCCTACGACCGCGCGCCGGGCATCGCCGCACCGACGCTCGTGATTCACGGCGGCGCCGACACGGTCGTCGATCCGCGCAACGCCGACCTGCTCACCGAGCTGATTCCCGGCGCGCAGGCGGAGGTCGTCCCGGAGCGGGGCCATCTCCTCATCTGGGAGGAGGCGGAGCTGCTCGCGCCGGTCGTGCGGGAGTTCCTGCACTCGTGAGTGGGCAGCACACGATCGATCGCTGGATCCGCGACCGTGCCCGCACGACGCCCGATCGAGTCGCGATCGACTACCACGGGCGCCTCGTCACGTACCGCGAGCTCGACGAGGGCTCCGACGCGTGGGCCGCGGAGTTCCGCGAGCGCGGGTTGCGTCGCGGCGACCGCGTCGCGACGCTGACCGGCAGCACGCCGGAGCACGTCGAGATCTTCTTCGCCTGCGCGAAGGAGGCCCTCGTCCTGCTGCCGCTCTCGTGGCGTCTGTCTCCGCCCGAGCTTCGCTACCAGCTCGACGACGCCGAGGCGGCGCTGTTGCTCGTCGAGGACGTGTACGCGGAGACGGCGTCCGCAACGGGGCATGTCTTCGAACGGCTTGGCTCGAAAGCAGGGGTCAGACCCCGGGACCTGTCCGCCGAAGAGGTATCCGACGAGGACGGGTTGCTGCTGATCTACACCTCCGGCACGACGGGCAAGCCGAAGGGTGCGCTGCTCACGCATGCCAATTGCTTCTGGACGAATCTCTCCCTCGAGCTCGCGACCGGCGTGAGCCAGGACGACGTCGTGCTGCAGGTGCTGCCGCAGTTCCATGTCGGCGGCTGGAACGTCCTGGCCCTGCTCGCCTGGTGGCACGGCGCGACCGTGGTCCTGGAGCGCGAGTTCGAGCCGGCACGCGCGCTGCGCCTGATCGAGGAGAAGCGCATCACGACGATGATGGGCGTGCCCGCGACCTATCTCTTCATGGCGCAGCAGCCCGGCTTCGCGGACGCCGACCTGTCGAGCCTCGAGCGCGCCGTCGTCGGCGGCGCGCCGATGCCGGAGGCGCTGCTCGAGCTCTACGCCGCCCGCGGCGCGGCGATCGTGCAGGGCTACGGGCTGACCGAGGCGGCGCCGAACGTGCTCTGCCTGCCGCCCGAGGACGCCGTGCGCAAGCTCGGCTGCGCCGGCCGGCCGTACCCGTTCGTCGACGTGCGCCTTTCGCCGGAGAGCGAGCTCCAGGTGCGCGGCCCCAACGTCTTTCCGGGCTACTGGCGTAACGAGGAGGCGACCGCCGCCGCGTTCACCGCCGACGGCTGGCTGCGCACCGGCGACATCGCCGAGCGCGACGACGAGGGCTTCTACCGGATCAAGGGACGGCTCAAGGAGATGTTCATCTCCGGCGGCGAGAACGTGTATCCGGCCGAGATCGAGGCGGTGCTCCACGAGCACCCCCGCGTCGCGGACGCGGCGGTGCTCGGCGTCCCGGACGAGCGCTGGGGCGAGGTCGGCGTGGCGTTCGTCGTGGCCGACGGGATCGGCGAGGACGAGCTCGTCGAGTGGTGCCGTGGGCGGCTCGCGCGCTTCAAGGTGCCCAAGTCCTTCCGATTCATCGGCGAGATTCCCCGTAACGGCATGGGCAAGGTCCAGAAGCAGGAGCTGCGGACGACCGACGAGGTGACGTCGTGACGGACCTCGTCACCGGCGTTTCCGGGCGCGCGCTCTCGAGCAAGGGCGTCGCGACGCGCCAGAAGCTGCTCGAGGCGGCCGAGCAGGTGTTTGCCGAGGTCGGCTACCACGACGCGTCGATCGTGAAGATCACCGAGGCGGCGGGCGTCGGGCAGGGCACCTTCTATCTCTACTTCTCCTCGAAGCAGGAGATCTTCGACGAGCTGGTGCGCGACCTGAACCGGCGGATCCGGCACACGCTCAAGGAGGCCTCGTCGCAGGGCAAGGACCGTCTCGAGGCCGAGCTGCTCGGCTTCGACGCGTTCTTCCGCTTCACGAGGGACCATCCCGG
>Ga0265338_10008526_pt1 | contig 12417 bp, 11 predicted proteins | sample 42126metaG_FD_193579 | JGI IMG/M metagenome (GOLD analysis project Ga0265338, IMG submission 193579) | Rhizosphere microbial communities from Carex aquatilis grown in University of Washington, Seatle, WA, United States - 4-21-26 metaG | ecosystem: Host-associated > Plants > Roots > Rhizosphere... | reverse complement strand
GAACCCGCCTGCCCGGAGGGAGGTTCCCGCCTGGAGGAACCAATTCCCCGGTGACGACTTTTTATCACGCCGGGATGGACTGGAGGGGTGGCGATGAGCGCTGGCGCGACGCGGAGGGCCGTCGGGTCGCCCCGGGCGCGCGCCGCCGCGGCTGCGATCATCCTGACCCCGGTTCTGCTGCTGGCCGGCTGCCACAAGCCGGCGCCCCAGGCCTCCGAACAGACACCCATGGCCTCGGCCCAGCCGCTCGCGGGCGCGACCGGGGCCAGCGCGGACCTTTCGCCCAACGATCCCCCGGGCGAATGGCGCCGCCAGGCGCGCGATTACGCCAACACCCGCTTCAGCCCGCTGAACCAGATCGGCGCGGCCAACGTCGCCCGGCTGAAGATCGCCTGGACCTTCTCCGACGGCATCCCCTACGGCCACGAGGCCGCGCCGCTGGTGGTGGGGAGCACCATGTTCCTGGTGACGCCCTTCCCGAACGTGGCCTACGCCCTGGACCTGTCCAAGCCCGGCATCCCGATCAAGTGGACCTACCAGCCGAACCCCAGGCCCGTCGCCGTGGGCAAGGCCTGCTGCGACGCGGTCAACCGCGGACCGGTCTATGCCGACGGCAAGCTTATCTTCAGCCTGCTGGACGGCGAAGCCGTGGCGCTGAACGCCGACACCGGCAAGCCCGTCTGGCGCACGCGGCTGGGCGATCCGGCCCGGGATGGCATGACCATCACCATGTCGCCCCTGGTGGTGGGCAAGGCCGTGCTGGTCGGCGACAGCGGCGGCGAGATGGGGGTGCGCGGCGTGCTGACCGCGCTGGACCTCGAGACCGGCAAGACGCTCTGGCGCGCCTATTCCACCGGCCCGGACGCCGACGTGAAGATCGGCCCCGGCTTCCGCGCGCCCTACGCCTGGCTGAACGGCAAGGACCTCGGCGCGACCAGCTGGCCGGGCGACGCCTGGAAGCGCGGCGGCGCCACCATCTGGGGCTGGATCTCCTACGATCCGGCATCGAACCTGATCTATGCGGGCACGTCCAATCCCAGCCCGCGCGTGCCCGCCCAGCGGCCCGGCGACAACCTCTGGGGCAGCGCGGTGTTCGCCCGCGACCCGGCGACCGGCGACGCCAAATGGGCCTTCCAGTTCACGCCCCACGACCAGTGGGACTACGACGGCGTCAACGAGAACGTGCTGATCGACGGCGCCATCGGCGGGCAGTCGCGCAAGCTGCTCGTGCACCTGGACCGCAACGGCTTCGGCTACACCATGGACCGGACCACCGGCCAGATCCTGGTGGCCAAGCCTTTCGGCGCGATCAACTGGGCCTCGGGCATCGACATGCGCACGGGCCGCCCGATCGTGAACGCCGACAAGGAAGCCAAGCTCGGCGAGAAGGTCGAGGACATCTGCCCGACCCACATCGGCAGCAAGGACTGGCAACCGTCGGCGTTCTCGCCGCGCACGGGGCTGATCTACGCGACCATCTTCAACATCTGCATGGACCTGACCGACCACAAGGTCGCCTACATCCCCGGAACCCCTTACGACGGCATGGACCTGCAGACCCACACCGGCGGCAAGACCGGCAAGTGGGGCGAGTTCATCGCCTGGAACCCGCTGACCGGCCAGCGCGCCTGGTCGATCCCCGAGAACTTCATGACCATGAGCGGGGTGCTGGCGACCGGCGGCGACCTGGTCTTCTACGGCACGACCGACGGCTGGTTCCGGGCGGTGGACGCCCGGACCGGCAAGGTGCTGTGGTCGCAGAAGCTGAGCTCGGGGATCACCTCCCAGCCGATGACCTTCCTGGGGCCCGACGGGCGCCAGTACGTCGCGGTGGAGACCGGGGTGGGCGGCGTCGCCAGCCAGGTGATGGGGGCCAAGAACGGATTCCCGTCCCGTGGCGGCGATCTCTACGTCTTCTCCCTCGACGGCGCCTCGCCCAACACCAAGGCGGCGGGCATGCTGACCACCCAGGGCGCGGGCGCGCCCGCGGCCCACTTCAATGCGCCGGACTGATCCCATGGCGGCGCGCGCGATCCGGATCGGTTGCATCCTGGCCCTGGCGGGGCTGGCGGCGGCCTGCAAGCCGGCCATCGGAGACTCCACCACCGCCCGGCCGCCGATCGCGCTGCCGGGCGATCCGACCCTGTCGCACGTCCCCATGGGCGCCCCGCCGGGCTCGCCGCTGGAACTGTCGACCAACATCCCCAACCCCTACGAAGGCGACGCCGTCGCGGTCGCCCAGGGCAAGGCGCTGTTCTCGGCCATGAACTGCGTCTACTGCCACGGCTCGGGCGGCTCGGGACTGATTGGGCCGCCGCTGAACGCGCCCGGCTGGCGCTATGGCGGGACGCCCGCCCAGATCTACAACTCGATCCACGACGGCCGGCCGCAGGGCATGCCGGCCTGGGGCGAGAGCCTGCCGCCCGACCAGATCTGGAAGCTGGTCGCCTATGTGGAAAGCCTCGGCGGCGCCTCCCCGCCGGCCACGGCCAAGACGGTCCAGGCTGCCGGAGCCCAGCCGTCCGCCACCGGCGAGCAGGCGGCCGAGCAGTCCAAGGCCGACAGCGCCCACGAGGGCCTGGTGGAAGCCGACAAGGCCAACGGCGGCGGCTGAGCATGGCCGCGCCCGCTTCCCTCCCCGCCTCCGGCCCCGCCTGGCCGATGGGCTATCTGGCCACCTTCGGTCCGCGCGCGGACCCGGCCACCGCCCTGACCTGGGGGCTGATGGACATCTCCATCGCCGTGGTGGTGATCGTGACCGTGCTGGTGGTCGCGGGCGCCCTGCTCAGGCGGGTGAGCGCGCGGGGGCCCATGCCGGCCGCGAGCCCCGGGGGCAAGGGGGGGCTGGCCTGGATCGCCATCGGCTGCGCCCTCACCACCGCGACCCTGCTGATCTCCCTGGTCTGGACGGTGCAGGTGCTGGCCAGGATCGATTCCCCGGCGACGAAGCCCGGGCTCACCATCGAGATCACCGGCCATCAATGGTGGTGGGAGGCGCGCTACCAGCCCGACCAGCCGGGCGGGGCCTTCACCACGGCCAACGAGCTGCACATCCCCACCGGCCAGCCCGTGCGGCTGAAGGTGACCAGCGCCGACGTGATCCACTCCTTCTGGGTCCCGGCCCTGACCGGCAAGACCGACACCATCCCCGGCCGGGTCAACCTCGGCTGGATGCAGGCCGACCGCGCGGGCGTCTACCGCGGCCAGTGCACCGAATACTGCGGCGAGGAACACGCCAAGATGGCCCTCTATGTGGTGGCCGAACCGCCCGCCCGGTTCGACGCCTGGCGCCAGGCCGAACTGGCCCCGGCGGCGGCGACCGCCCTGCCCGGCCAGACGATCTTCGAGGCCCGCTGCGGGGCCTGCCACAGCGTGCGCGGCACGAGCGCCGGCGGCGTGGTCGGCCCCGACCTGACCCACCTGATGAGCCGGCGGACCATCGCCTCGGGAATCCTGCCCAACGATGTGGCCAGCCTGTCGGGCTGGATCGCCAATCCCCAGGCCCTGAAGCCCGGCGCGGCCATGCCCGCGACCAACCTCAACGGCGCTGAGCTGACCCAGGTCGTCGCCTATCTGGAGACGCTGAAGTGACCGCGCCCTCCACCTCGCCCGACGATTTCCGCCACCCGACCACAGTGCGCGTCACCGCCCGCTTCCCGGGCCCCAGGCTGCTGCGGATCTGGGAGACCGAGCCGGGACTGAAGGGCTGGTTCTCCAGCGTCGACCACAAGGAGATCGGCCTCCGCTACATCGTCACCGCCTTCGCCTTCCTGCTGCTGGGCGGGGTGGAGGCCCTGGTGATGCGGCTGCAGCTCACCCGGCCGGGCGAGCATCTCCTGACGCCCGAGCAGTATGACCAGCTCTTCACCATGCACGGCGTGAGCATGATCTTCCTCTACGCCTCGCCGATCCTCTCGGGCTTCTCCAACTACCTCTGGCCGCTGTTGCTGGGCGCGCGGGACATGGCCTTCCCGCGGCTGAACGCCTTCTCCTACTGGGTCTATGTGGCGGCCGGCCTCTTCATGTACGCGGGCTTCGTGGTCGGCCAGGGCCCGAACGCCGGCTGGTTCAACTACGTCCCCTACGCGGCCAAGCCCTTCAACCCCGGCGTCAACATCGACGTCTTCGCGCTGGGCCTGATCCTGCTGGGCATCTCCACCACCGTGGGGGCGGCCAACTTCGTGGTGACCTTCCTGAGGCTGAGGGCGCCGGGGATGTCGATCAACCGCGTGCCGATCCTGATCTGGGGCACCCTGACCGCCTCGGTGGCCAACCTGCTGGCCGTGCCGGCGGTGAGCCTGGCCTGCTTCCTGCTCTGGATGGACCGCCAGTGGGGGACCCATTTCTTCGACGCCGGCCAGGGTCAGCCGCTGCTGTGGCAGCACCTGTTCTGGATGTTCGGCCATCCCTGGGTCTACGCCATCGTGCTGCCGGCCATGGGCATGGTCTCGGACGGCCTGCCGACCTTCTGCCGCCGGCCGCTGGTGGGCTACACGCCAGTCGCCCTGGCGACGGTGGGCACCATGGCGCTGGGGTTCGGCGTCTGGGTGCACCACATGTTCGCCACCGGCCTGCCCAGCCTGGCCCTGGGCTTCTTCTCGGGGGCCTCGATCATCATCACCCTGCCCAGCGCCGTGGCCGTGTTCGCCTGGACGGCGACGATCTGGACCGGCCGGCCGGTGTTCACCACCGCCTTCCTGTTCTTCGCCTCGATGATCGTGCTGTTCGTGATCGGCGGGGTGTCGGGCTTCATGACCGGCTCGGTCCCGGTCGACTGGCAGCTCACCGACACCTACTTCGTGGTGGCGCACCTGCACTATGTGCTGATCGGCATCAACGTCTTCCCGATCGCCGGGGCGATCTACTACTGGTTCCCCAAGTTCACCGGCCGACGGCTCTCCGAACGGCTGGGGGTCTGGAACTTCTGGACCATGTTCGTGGGCTTCAACCTCGGCTTCTTCCCCATGCACCTCCTGGGCCTGATGGGGATGCCGCGGCGGATCTACACCTATGCGCCCGACATGGGCTGGGACCTGCCGAACCTGATCGTCTCGATCGGCTCCTTCCTGTTCGCCCTGGGGATCCTGCTCCTCCTGATCAACGTCGTGGTGAGCCTGAAGCGCGGCCGGCCGGCGGGCCCGAACCCCTGGGGCGCGCCGACGCTGGAGTGGGCCGTCCCCTCGCCGCCGCCGCCCTACAACTTCGCCGTCATCCCGCAGATCGAGAGCCGCCACCCTCTGTGGGAGGCCGAGCTGGGCGAATCCCCCCGCCGCTCCAGCATCGAGGAGGGCTTGCTGCTGGACGTCGGCCGCGAGACCATCGGCACCAGCCCGCTCGACGGCCGGCCCACCCTGATCCTGCAGATGCCGGAAGACACCCTGGCGCCCTTCGTCCTGACCCTCGGCATCGCCGCGGTGTTCGTGGGCTTGCTGCTGCATGTCTGGTGGCTGGTCGGCGCGGGCGTCGCGGTGATCGCGGCGGCGCTCATGGCGTGGTTCTGGCCTCGCCGGCGCCAGATCACCCCCGAGGGCGTGGAGCCGGCCGATGAGTGACGCGGCCCTGTCCCAAGCTCCCCTGCCCGACGACGCCCTGCCATTGGGCGCCTGCGGCAAGAACAGCGTCGGCTGGTGGGGGGTGCTCTGCCTGATCGCCACCGAGGGCTCGCTGTTCGCCTATCTGCTGTTCAGCTACGCCTACATGGCGGTGCAGCGCGGACAGGCGTGGCTGCCCGAGCCCCACCCATCGCTCAGCCTGGCGGGTCCCAACACCCTCATCCTGCTGGCTTCCAGCGTCGCGGTCTGGTGGGGGGAGGAAGGGGTCAAGCGGCAGAGGCGGGGCCAGCACATCGCGGGCCTTGGCATCGGCATCGGGCTCGGGCTGATCTTCCTGGTGGTGCAGGCCTTCGAGTGGAAGACCAAGACCTTCGGCTTGACCTCCGGGTCCTACGGCTCGCTGTTCTTCACCATCACCGGCTTCCACATGGCCCACGTGGTGGTGGGCGTGTGCATGCTGACCGCCGTCCTGGCCTGGTCGCTGATGGGCTACTTCAGCCCCCGCCACCACGCGCGGGTGACGGTGGCGGCGATCTACTGGCACTTCGTGGACGTGGTCTGGCTCTGCGTCTTCTCGGCCTTCTACCTGAGCCCCTATCTGATGGGATGAGCCCGTGAGCCGCGCCGCCCCCTCGATCGTCTGGCCGCTGGCGGCCCTGGCCGCCGGCCCCGCCGCCTGGATCGTCCAGCTGGTGGTGGGCTATGGCGCCTCCAGCCTGGCCTGCTATCCCCATGACGCCCCCGCGGCCCGGCCGCCCGGCCCGGGCGAGCACGCCGTCCTGATCGCCATCAACCTGGCCTGCCTCGCGCTCGCCCTGGCGGGCCTGGCGATCGCGTTCCTGCACTGGCGGGGCGCCAAGCCGCCCCAGCCGGCGGAGCACAACGACGTCATGCCGGCCGGGATCGGCCGGGCCCGGTTCCTCGCCGCCTGCGGCATGCTGAGCGGCCTGGGTTTCGCCCTGGCCATCCTGTTCGACACCGCTCCGATTCTGGGCGCGCCGGCCTGCTGGAGGCTGTTCGGGTGAGGATCGCGCTCGTCCGCATCGCCCTGCTGGCCTCGTCCCTCGCGGCCTGCGCACCGGCCCCGCAAGACCCCGTCGCGCGCCGGGGCGAGGCCGACTTCCAGGCCGCCCACTGCGGCGCCTGTCACCAGCTGAGGGGACTCCAGGGCGCCGTCGGCGAGGTCGGCCCCCCGCTCGACGGCCTGGGGCGCCGCACCATCCTGGCCGGCGTGCTGCCCAACACGCCGACAAACCTGGCCCAATGGATCCGCCAGCCCCAGAGCCTCAAGCCGGGCGACGCCATGCCGGATTCCCCGCTCACCCCCCAACAGGCCCAGGACGTGGCGGCCTTTCTCGACGCCCGCTGATCAGTGCGGGTCCTTGTGGAACGCCTTGCGAAGCTCGTCCTTGGCGTCCTCCAGCACCCGCTTGCGCGCCTCCGGCAGGTTCTTGCCGGCGCGGTTGATGTAGAAGGTCAGCATCGACATGGCCGAGCGGAACGGCGAGGACTTGCGCCGGTGGCTGTGCTCGGCGGAACGCTTGAGCGACCGGGCGATCTCGGCGGGATCATCGGAGCGGAAGACTTCGGGCTCCAGGTCCAGGGCGTCGCTATGCCGGTTGACCTCGTCGGACCATTTGCCGGCTTTGCCGTGACCGGCCATTTCCGCCTCCGGATGGATCTCCCCGGCCCTTGAACGATGCGACCGAGTTCCCGTTCCGGCCCAAGCGTGGGCTAGGCGGAACCTTCGCGCCGCCCGCCGCGTACTAACTGCCTGGGCCGGCGGCATGGGTGAGCGGGGTCGATGGACGACGGGGCGGAGTCGGACCGCGGCCAATCCTCTGGCGAGGACAAGGGCCGGGGCGGCAAGGACGAAGGCAAGCCGCCGGACGAGCACCGCAAGAAGGGGCCCGGGCTCCTGCGCAACCCGCTGTTCCTGGTCCTTGGCGGAGTCGTGCTGGTGGTGCTGATCGTGGCCGCGATCCTCTGGTGGCTGCACGCCCGCCAGTTCGAGAGCACCGACGACGCCTATATCGACACCCAGATCGTGCACCTGGCGCCGCAGGTGCCGGGCCAGGTCCAGCGGGTGCTGGTCACCGACAACCAGGCCCTGCAGGCCGGCCAGCTCCTGGTCGAGATCGAGCCCAGCCAGTTCCACGCCCAGGTCCAGCAGGCCGAAGCCAACCGCGCCCAGGCGGTGTCCGGCATGGCCCAGGCCCAGGCCCAGGTCGGGGTCGACCAGGCCAAGCTCGGCCAGGCCCAGGACGACGAGCGCGCCGCCGAGGCCAATGCCGTCAAGGCCGCGCGCGATCTCGAGCGATACCAGGCGCTGCGCCGGCTGAACGCCCAGGCGGTCTCCCAGGAGCAGCTCGACCAGTACGCCGCCCAGGCCGCCAACACCGCCGACCAGCGAGACGCGGCCGCCCGCGCGGTGAAGGCCGCCGAGGCCCAGCTGGCCTCCACCCGCACCCAGATCGGCGCCGCCCTGGCCAAACAGCAGGCCGCCGAGGCGCAGCTGCGCCAGCAGGGGGTGAACCTCTCCGACACCAAGATCGTGGCGCCGGTCGAGGGCACGGTCGCGCACAAGACCGTGGCGGCGGGCGACTACGTCCAGGCCGGCCAGGAACTGCTGGCCATCGTGCCCCGGAACGTCTGGGTGACGGCCAATTTCAAGGAGACCCAGCTTCCGCGCATCCGCGTCGGCGACGCCGTCGATATCCGGGTCGACGGCTGCAAGGGCGTGACCCTGAACGGGCGGGTGGACTCCATCCAGCGCGGGGCGGGCCAGGCCTTCCAGCTGCTGCCCGCCGAGAACGCCACCGGCAACTTCGTGAAGGTGGTCCAGCGCGTGCCGGTGAAGATTACCCTGAAGGACGTCCCGCGGGACTGCGTGCTCGGGCCCGGCATGTCGGTGGCGCCCAAGGTGCGGGTCCGCTGACATGGCCGAAGGCGGGCGATCCGGCGGCTGGACCGACGAACGCTCGGCGGCGGGCGACCGCAATCCCTGGATGATCGTGGGGGTGATCTCGATCGCCACCTTCATGCAGGTGCTGGACGTGGCCATCGCCAACGTCGCCCTGGCCCACATAGCCGGCAGCCTCTCGGCCAGCTACGACGAGGCCACCTGGACCATCACCAGCTACCTGATCGCCAACGCCATCATCATCCCGATGAGCGGCTGGCTGGCGGACGTGATCGGCCGCAAGCGCTACTACATGCTCTCGGTCGCCCTGTTCACCGTGGCCTCGGTGGCCTGCGGCATGGCCACCAACCTGACCTGGCTGGTGGTCGCGCGCATCTTCCAGGGCATCGGCGGCGGCGGCCTGGCGCCCTCCGAGCAGTCGATGCTGGCCGACACCTTCCCGCCGGAAAAGCGCGGCCTGGCCTTCGCCGCCTATGGCGTGGTGGTGATCGTGGGCCCGATCCTTGGGCCGAGCCTCGGCGGGATCATCACCGACGACTGGTCCTGGCACTGGGTGTTCCTGATCAACCTGCCGGTGGGGATCCTGTCCCTGGTCCTGGTGAGCTTCCTGGTGGACGAGCCGGACGCGATCGTGAAGGAGCGCAAGCAGCTGCTAGCCAAGGGGGTGCATTTCGACGCGGTCGGGATGCTGCTGGTGGCCTTGGGCCTGGGATTCCTGGAGGTGACGCTGGACCGCGGCCAGCGCGACGACTGGTTCCACTCGGGATTCATCACCGCCTCCGCCGTCATCGCCGCGATCAGCCTGATCGCCCTGGTCCCCTGGGAGCTGAGCCGCAAGGACCCGGTGATCGATCTCAGGCTGCTGAAGAACCGCAACCTGCTGGCCGGATGCGTCTTCCTGGTGGTCGCGGGGCTGGTGGTGTTCGGCTCGACCCAGACCATTCCCCAGCTGTTGCAGGAGGTGCTGGGCTACACCGCCACCAACGCCGGCCTGGCCATGACCCTGGGCGGCTGCGTGACCCTGTTCCTGATGCCGGTCTCGGGCCTGGTGGCGCGCAAGGTGGACCTGAGGCTGGTGATCGCCGGCGCCCTGGCGGTCGAGGCCGTCGGCTTCTGGAACATGACCCACCTGTCGACGGGCATCGACTTCGCCCACGCGGCCCTGGCGCGGACGCTGCAGCTGATCCCCCTGCCCTTCCTGTTCGTGCCGATCCAGTCGGCCGCCTATGTCGGGCTGAAGCCGCAGGACAGCAACCAGGCCTCGGCCCTGATGAACGTCTGCCGCAACCTCGGCGGGTCGTTCGGGATCTCGCTGGTCCAGACCCTGATCTCCCAGCGCGAGCAGGCCCACCAGGCGCGCATGGTCGAAACCCTGAACCCGGCGAACCCGATCTATCGCCAGGCGATCCAGGCCGCCTCGCACCTCGCCCAGACCCTGGGCCGCAGCTCCGCCGATGCTGCCCAGATGGCGGCCGGCATGGTCTATCGGCAGGTGGGCCAGCAGGCGAGCATGCTGGCCTATGTCGACGCCTTCAAGGTGCAGATGCTGGTGATCCTGGCGGCGATCCCGCTGGTCTTCCTGATGCGCGCCGCCAAGGGCGGCGGGGCGCACGGAGGCGGCGAATGAAGCGCGCGCTCCCGCTCTTCGCATCCCTCGGCCTCGCCGGCTGCGCCGCCGTGGGCCCGAACTACAAGGCGCCCGAGCTCGCGCCGCCGGCCGCCTACCAGGGCGTCGCCGCCCTCGCCTCGACGCCCCGGACCACGGTGAGCGACCAGCAGGCCGACCTCTCGCGCTGGTGGCTGCAATACCGCGATCCCGAACTGCAAAGGCTGATCGAGCGGGCCCTGAAGGCCAATCTCAGCCTGGCCGAGGCCGCCTCGCGCATCCGCCAGGCGCGCTACCAGGAGATCGTCGCCGGCGCGCCGGCCCTGCCCCAGGTGAACGCCGACGCCAACGCCAGCCACCAGCACATCTCCAAGAACGCCTTCCCACCGGGATTCGCCAGCCTGCTGGGCGGCGGGGGCGGATCGAGCAGCGGCGGTTCGTCGGGAGGATCGGGCGGATCATCGTCCTCGTCGGCGCCGGCCTTCGCCCTGCCGGGCAGCGGGGTCAGCCTCTATCAGCTGGGCTTCGACGCCTCGTGGGAGATCGACGTGTTCGGCGGCGTGCGCCGGGCGGTCGAGGCCGCCAGGGCCGGCGCCGAGGCCGCCGTCTGGAGCCAGCGGGACGCCGAGGTCAGCCTCGCGGCGGAGGTGGCGAGCGCCTATTTCGCCCTCAGGGCCGACCAGCGCCGAACCGCCGTCTACCAGGCCGAGGTGGCCCGCCAGCAGGGCCTCTACACCCTGATCCGCGACCGGCGCACGGTCGGGGCGGCGACCCAGCTCGACACCGAGCGCCAGACCAACCAGATCGCCAACGCCCAGGCGCGCCTGCCGGATCTGTCGTCCGACGCCGAGGTGCAGATCCACGCCCTGGGCGTGCTGCTCGGGCAGGCGCCCGAAGACCTCGCCGCCGAGCTGGCCCCGGCCGCGCCGATCCCGTCGCCGCCGCCGGCCATCCCCGCGGGCCTGCCGTCGGACCTCCTGGCCCGGCGCCCCGACGTGCGGCAGGCCGAACGCAACCTCGCCGCCGCCAGCGCCAGGATCGGCGTCGCCACCGCCGAGCTCTATCCCGAGATCACCATCAACGGATCGGCCGACCTGGTCTCCACCTCGCTGAAGACCCTGCTGCGCTGGTCGAGCCGGCAGTATTCGATCGCGGGCGCGGTCAACTGGCCGCTGCTCGACGGCGGCGAGGCCCACGCCGACATCGCCATCGCCCGCGAGCAGTACGCCCAGGCGCTGGCCGCCTATCGGAACGCCCTGCTGACCGCGCTGCGGGACGTGGAGGACGCCCTGTCCCGCTGCGCCGCCGACCAGGCCCAGGGGCAGTCGCTGGCCCAGTCGCTGCAGTCGGCCCGCAACACCCAGACCATCGCCCAGCAGCAGTATTCGGTCGGGCTGGTGGACTATTCCGACGTGCTGAACGCCCAGGCCGCGGTGCTGAGCGCCCAGGACCAGATCGCCCAGAACGACGCGGCCCTCTCGCGGGATACGGCCTCGCTCTACAAGGCGCTGGGCGGCGGCTGGAGCTCCGACTGAGCCCTTCGAGGTCGCTAGCCGCCTTTGCCGCCCGGCCGGTTGGGCTCGCCGGTGACCGCGTCGGTCGCGGTCTTGTCCGAGTGGGTGGAGGCTTCCGATCCCGCCGGTTCGGAGGCAGGCCGAGGCGCCTGTCCCGGCCTGGATGGCGTGCGCTGGTCGTCGTCGCGGTTGTACCGCTGGTGGACCGGACCCGACGGAGACTTGTTCACGATCAATGACCTTTGCTGCCGCGGACGAGAACGTTCGACCGCTCCCGAGGTTCGCGCCGGATCGGTGGTAGGCTGTTTGCGTCCATCCCGACGGGACCGACCCTGAAGCGTCGATCCCAATCCCGTGGGCGGGCGTTTAGAGCTCACCCACCCCCGAGGCCGCATGCCGAACCCTGTCCCCACCGAGACGGAGCTGAAGTTCCTGCTGGATCCGGACGCCGAGGCAGGGGTCGTCGAGCGCGCCGGCCTCTCGGCGCCGGAGAAGGTGCGGACGCTCTGCTCCACCTATTTCGACACGCCCGACCGGCGGCTGCGCAGCCACGGCCTGGCCCTGCGCCTGCGGGACGATGGCCACGGCACGATCCAGACGCTGAAGCAGGCCGGCGCGGTGACGCGCGGGGAATGGGAGAAGAAGGTCTCGGCGGCCGACATCGACATCGCGGCCCTGGGCGCCACCCCGGCGGGGGCGGTGCTCAACGGCGAGGCCAAGGATCTGGCGCCGGTTTTCCAGACCCGGATCGAACGGCGCACCCGCCTCTGCCGCGACGGCGGGGGGCAAATCGAGATCGCCTTCGACGTCGGCGAGATCATC
>Ga0265338_10008525_pt1 | contig 12418 bp, 10 predicted proteins | sample 42126metaG_FD_193579 | JGI IMG/M metagenome (GOLD analysis project Ga0265338, IMG submission 193579) | Rhizosphere microbial communities from Carex aquatilis grown in University of Washington, Seatle, WA, United States - 4-21-26 metaG | ecosystem: Host-associated > Plants > Roots > Rhizosphere... | reverse complement strand
GCCATCTCTCGAGCACCAGGTGCACCCGCTCCGGGAGATGGCGGAGCGCCTGGACCAGTACCTGGTGGTTCTTGTGCGGGCGGTGCGCGCCGACCGCGAGAACGAATTCGGCCGGCAGCCGGTAAAGCTCCCGGGCGCGGGCGACCGCGGTTGCCCGCACGTCGGCGAAGACCGCCGCGTGGATCCCGTTGGGCACCAGGGTGACCGGCGGCGCCCACGGGTAGCGGGCGTTGATCTCGGCCAGGGCGGCGCCGCTGGGCGCGGTGACCGCCGCGGCGTGGCGCAGCACCAGCCGGGTGCCGGCCACCGAGGCCTGCTGGCGCAGCCAGCCGCCGGCGTACGCGGCGTCCTTCTCCAGCGTCGTGTCGTGCAGCGTCACTACGAACGGGCAGGTCGGCAGCAGCGGGGTGAAGGACATGTAGGGCACGTAGAGCGCGGCCGCCTGGACGGCGCGCATCGTCGCCGCCAGCTCACGGCAGCGGTGCGCCGCTCCGGGAGTGATGTCGGTGTGCACCACGTCGGCGTGGGCGGGCAGGCAGGCAAGCGAGAACAGCTGCGTCCGGTGCACGTTGACCAGGATCCGCAGCGCGCTGCCGTCGGCCGGCTCGGCCAGCTGGCTGGCGAGGCCGAGCACCGACCGGGCGAGGCCGTGCGCACCCGGCAGCCCGTTCACCCGGGCGTCGATAAGGATCGAGCGACGTCTCGCCACCTGGTAGCACCGTCCATCGTCAAAGTCATTTCCCGGCCGGACCGTATTCTCCCGTGTCCGTGCGCTTTCGCACCCCAAGCAGGAGGAACCCGCGCATGCCCGCACCGGTGATGGTCCACGCTCAGGGGCTGGTCAAGTCATTTGGCCGCACCCGCGCGCTGGCGGGCCTCGACCTGGCTGTCCCGGGCGGCACGACCACGTGCCTGCTCGGCCCGAACGGGGCGGGCAAGACGACCGCGGTCCGGGTGCTCACCACGCTGCTGCGCCCGGACGCGGGCCGGGCCCTGGTGGCCGGCCACGACGTCGTCACCGACGGGGCGGCGGTGCGCCGCCGCATCGGCCTGGCCGGCCAGCACACGTCGGTTGACGAGTGCCTGTCCGGGCGGGCGAACCTGGTCATGCTCGGGCGGCTGTCCCGGCTGAGCTGGCGGCAGGCGCGGGACCGGGCGGCCGAGCTGCTGGCCGCGCTCGGCCTTGAGGCGGCCGCAGGGCGGCCGGTGCGCTGCTACTCGGGCGGCATGCGCCGCCGCCTGGACCTGGCCGCGAGCCTGTTGACCCGGCCGCTGGTGCTGTTCCTGGATGAGCCCGCCACTGGCCTCGACCCGGCCAGCAGGCTCGCCCTCTGGGCCCTCATCGCCGACCTGGTCGCGGGCGGTACCACGCTGCTGCTGACCACGCAGTACCTGGAGGAGGCGGACCGGCTCGCGGACCAGGTCTGCGTCATCGACGGCGGCCGGGTCACCGCCCAGGGCACCCCGGCCGAGCTCAAGGCGACGGCGGGCGCGTCCTGGCTGCGGGTGACGGTCGCCGCGGCCGCCCCGCTGTCCCCGGTCGCCGCCGCCCTCGGCTGCCTCGCGGCCGGCCCGGCCCGCCCGCTGGCCGCCGGGCACGGGCTCGAGCTGCCGGTGATCCCGCGCCCGGGGCTGGTCGCCGACGCCGTGCTGGCCATGGACGCCGTCGGCATCCGGGCCGACGACGTCGCCGTGCGCACCCCGTCGCTGGACGACGTCTTCCTCGCGCTGACCGAGGGCCGGGCGTGAGCGCGCTGACCGACCTGGCCGGGCTGCCGCTCGAGCCGGGCCCCGCCGCCGCAAGCCCCGCCGTAGCGAGCCCCGCCGCCGCAAGCCCCGCCGTAGCGAGCCTCACCGCAGCGAGCCCCGCCGCCGCGGGCCGTCCCGGGCGGCGGCTGCCCGGCGCGGCCAGCGACCTCGGCTGGGCGCTGAGCGATGTCAGCGTGTTCACCTGGCGCGCGCTGGCGCGGATCGCGGCCACGCCCGAGCAGGTACTGAACGTCACCGTGCAGCCGGTGGTCCTCGTCTTGCTGTTCAGTTACGTCTTCGCCGGCGCGCTCAAGCTGCCAGGGGGCGGGAACTACCGCGACTACCTCATCGCCGGCGTCATCGCGGTGAACATGGGCGCCGCCGCCCAGGGCGCGGCGATCAGCATGGCGGTCGACCGGTCGACCGGGCTGGTCGACCGGCTGCGGTCGCTGCCGATGTCCCGGGCCGCCTTCATCACCGGCCGGACCCTCGCCGACCTGGTCACCACCGGGCTGGCGGCGCTGGTCACGGCGGGCACCGGGCTCGCGGTCGGCTGGCGGGTGCACGGCTCGCTGGCCGGGCTCGCCGCCGCCGCCGGGCTCGCCCTGCTGTTCGGCTACTGCGCGGCCTGGGCGGGCGCGTGCGTCGGGATTCTCGCCCGCGGCCCTGAGGCGGCCCAGGCGGTCGGGCTCACCGTGATCGTCCCGCTGTCGCTCACCTCCAACGCGTTCATCGTCACGTCGGCGATGCCAGGCTGGCTGCAGGCGGTCGCGGACTGGAACCCGGTCAGCGTCCTGGCGGCCGCCTGCCGGCGGCTGCTCGGCAACCCTGACCCGGCGGCGTCACTGCCGGCCTGGCCGATGCGCCATCCGGAGCTGGCGTCGGCCGCCTGGTCGCTCGCGCTGCTGGCGGTGCTCATGCCGGCCACGGTGTGCCTCTACATCCGCGGGAACCGGCGGTGACCAGATCGTGGCCAATTTTCCCGCCGTCCCCCCTTGTCCCGGCCGACCCCGGGGCCAGAGGATCGGACGGGAGCACGTGCCCGGTCATCGGTCTTGCCGCCCCGCCAGCTCAAGCCGAACTAAACGGAGCTCTACATGACGGCAGCAGACGCCGCGTCCCCTGACCGGGAGCCCGGCACCGGCGCGCTCGGGACCGAGCCGGATGGCGGCCACGCAGCCATACCGCCGCTGGTCGTGGACGTCGCGGGCAGCTCGGTGACCCTGGTGCCAGGGCGGGCCTACCGGATCGGCCGGGACCCGGACGCGGACCTGGTGGTCGACCAGCCGGTGGTGTCCTGGCTGCACGCCCGGCTGCTCACGACCGCCGGGCACTGGCTGGTCCAGGACGCGGGCAGCACCAACGGCACGTTCTGCGGCGAGCTGCCGGTGACCCGCATGCAGATCACCGGATCGGTCCAGTTCCGGCTTGGCCACCCGGCGGACGGCCCGCTGCTGACTTGCACGGTGCAAGGCACCGGTCCCGGCCCGGCGGCCGAGGCGGTCCCGGCCACCCACGCGGCGACCGCGCTGTGGCCCGGCCACCCGGCCGGCGGAAGGCAGCCAACCGGGATAACCCGGGTGCTCGACCGGGCGCTGCTGATCGGCCGGGCGGACGACAACGACGTGGTCATCAAGGACTTGCTGGTTTCGCGCCGCCACGCCGAGCTGCGCCGTCTCGGCGGCGGCCGCTTTCAGCTGACCGACGTCGGCAGCAACAACGGCACCTTCGTCAACGGCGTGCGGATCACCACCGAGGTGGTCACCGAGGCCGACGTGATCGGCATCGGCGTGGCCACGTTCCGGCTGGCAGGCGATGAGCTCCGGGAGTTCGACCCGGCCGACGGCGTGCTGCTCGACGCGCGCGGGCTGACGGTCACCCTGCCCGGCGGGAAGGTGCTGCTCGACCACGTGTCCTTCCCGCTGCCCGAGCGCTGCCTGCTCGGCGTCATCGGCCCGAGCGGGGCCGGCAAGTCGACCCTGCTCGGCGCGCTCACCGGGATGCGGCCGGCCACCAGCGGCAGCGTGCTGTACGACGGCCGCGACCTGTACGCCAACTACGCGGAGCTGCGGCACCGGATCGGACTGGTCCCGCAGGAGAACATCCTGCACACCCAGCTGTCCGCCCGCCGCGGCCTGTCCTACGCCGCCGAGCTGCGGTTCCCCCAGGACACCAGTGCCGCCGAGCGCTCCCGCCGGGTCGAGGAGGTGCTGGGCGAGCTGTCCCTGGACAGGCACGCCGACACCCGCACCGGCAGCCTTTCCGGCGGCCAGCAGAAGCGGGTCAACGTGGCACTGGAACTGCTCACCCGGCCGACCCTGCTGTTCCTCGACGAGCCCACCTCCGGCCTTGACCCCGGTCTCGACAAGTCGGTCATGGACATGCTGGCCGCGCTGGCCAAGGACGGCCGCACGGTGCTGGTGGTAACGCACAGCGTCGCCAACCTGGCCAGCTGCGACCGGCTGCTGGTCCTGGTACCGGGCGGGCAGGTCGCCTACTTCGGCACGCCCGCCGACGGGCTGCGCCACTTCGGCCGGGCCGAGTGGGCGGAGGTCTTTCAGGACTTCGAGGCGCAGCCGGACCGCGACTGGGCGGGCGACTATGCCCGCTCTGCCTACTACGCCCGCTACACCAGCGGCCCGCTGCAGGCCTCGGGCGCCGCCCAGGCGCAACCCCGGTCCAGCCCGGCCTGCGCCGTCGCCGCCGCACCGCCGCGCCCGGCCACCCGGCTCGCCCAGCTGACCACCCTGGTCCGCCGGTACGTGTCGGTGATCGGCTCCGACCGCAACTACGTCGGCGTGATCGCGCTGCTCCCGGTCATCCTCGGCGCCCTGGTCAGGGCCATCCCCGACGCGGCCGGCCTCACCGGCCCGAGCAACGGCCTGGCCATCCAGCTGCTGCTCATCCTGGTGATGAGCGCCTGCCTGATCGGCGTCGCCAACGCCGTCAGGGAGCTGGTCAAGGAACGGCCGATCTTCACCAGAGAGCGCGCGGCCGGCCTGTCGCCCGCCGCCTACCTTGCCTCCAAGCTGGTTGTCCTGGGCATCATCAGCGCCGTTCAGTCGGTCGTGCTGGTCGCCATCGGCCTGGCCGGTCGCCCGTTGCCGCCGCACGGCGTGCTGACCTCCCTGCCGCTGGCCGAGATCATGCTCGGCGTGGCCGTCCTGGCCATCGCCTCGATGACGGCGGGCCTGCTGATCTCGGCCGCGGTCAACTCCTCAGACAAGACCCTGCCCCTGCTCGTGGTCACCGTCCTGGTCGAGGTGGTGCTGAGCGGCGGCGTCATCCGGCTCAACGGCAGCGCCGGCCTCGAGCAGCTCGCCTGGCTGACCCCGTCCCGCTGGGGGTTCGCCGCCGTCGCGTCCACCATCGACCTCAACCACGTGACCCCGCCCCCGCCGGGCGCCACCCCTGACCCGCTGTGGACCCACTCGGTGCACGCCTGGGCCGTCGGCATGGCACTCCAGCTGGCCCTGGCCGCCGTCTTCGCCCTCGTCACCTGGGGACTGCTGCGCCGCCCGGCCCGCCGCTAGCCCGCTAGCCCAATGGCGTTGACTTAGAGATCGCGGTCAGCCGCCAAGAACTAGTTTGAGAACGAACTATTTGACCTCAAATCTCATCGGGGTCATACTGGTCAGGTGATCGCCGAGGAGCCGCGCCAGTCGCCTGGCTGCCCGCCCCCGCCCGGGAGCGCGCCGGCCGGGAGCGCGCCGGCCGGGAGCGCGCCGGCCGGCCCGGACAGCTGGGCCTGGCCGCCGGACGCGACCAAGCTTCCGGCCGACGCGCCGCTGCAGGCGCTGATGGTGTCGGCCGCCAAGCTGATGGGCAGCTACGGCCAGGAGACCGTGCGGGCGGCCGGCCTCAGGCTGAGCATGTCCGGGCTCGGCGTGCTGCGCATCCTGATGGGCGAGGACGGGCTCAAGGCAAGCGAGGTCGCCGACCGTGCCTGGTCAAGCCCGGGCACGCTTACCTCGGTGGTGAACACCCTGGTCAGGGACGGCTTCGTGCAGCGCAAGGCGGACGAAGCCGACCGGCGGGTGGTCCGGCTCTACATCACCGAGGCCGGCCGCGGCGTCATCACCTACTACGTCACCCAGGCGGCCGCCCACTGGCGTACCGCTTTCAGCTTCGTCAGCAGCGAGGACGAGGCAGTCATCCGGAGGTTCTTCCTCCAGCTGATCGACCATCTCAGTCACCTCATCGAACAGGAGCGCGGCGCGTGACCAGCATGACCGCGCGGCCCGCGGACGACCGATCGCCCGAGCCCGCGCAAGCGGCGATCAGGACCCAGGACCTGCGCAAAACCTACAAGTCAAGCCGGGGCAACGTGGACGCGGTGCGCGGCATCGACCTCAACGTGCCGCCGGGCGAGTTCTTCGGCCTGCTCGGCCCGAACGGAGCGGGCAAGTCCACCACCATCGGCATGCTCACCACGCTGGTCGCGCCGACCGGCGGCGCGGCCTGGGTAGCCGGGCACGACGTCACCAGGGACCCGGTGGCGGTCAAGCGCCGTATCGGCGTCGTCACCCAGAACAACACGCTCGACATGCAGCTCACGGTGGCGGAGAACCTGCAGTTCCGCAGCCGGTTCTTCGGCCTTTCCAAGGGCGCCGCGGCCAGGCGGGCGGACCAGCTCATCGACGCGTTCGGCCTCGGCGACCGGAAGAACGCGATGGCCGACCAGCTGTCCGGCGGCCAGGCCCGCCGGCTGATGATCGCCCGCGCACTGGTGCACCAGCCCGACGTGCTGTTCCTCGACGAGCCGACGGCCGGCCTCGACCCGCAGACCCGGGTGAACCTGTGGGACATCCTCCAGGTGCTGCACGAGCAGGGCCAGACGATCCTGCTGACCACGCACTACATGGAAGAGGCGGAGGCGCTGTGCGACCGGATCGCCGTAGTCGATCACGGGCAGGTGCTGGCCGAGGGCTCGCTCGACGACCTGCTGGCCGACGCGGGCGCGCAGACGATCGTGACCGTCCGCTACGCGGAGCCGGTGCCCGGCGACCTGGCCGAGCGGGCCGGGCTGGCCGGCCGCCCCGGCGTCACCAAGGTGGAGGCGGACGGCGACCAGCTGCGCGTCTTCAGCGGTGACGCCGAGGGCCTGCTCGGCGACCTGGTCAGCCTCGGCGCCGCCAACGGCCTGCACGTCCGCGACGCCAGCGAGGCCAAGCCCAGCCTGGAGACCGCCTTCCTTGCCCTGACCGGCCGCGAGTACCGGGAGTAGCACAAATGGCAACCACGACTCAGCCCGCGGGCATCGGCGCCGCGTCCGGCGAGGACAAGCAGGTCGCGTCCTCGATCGCCGCGCTCATCACCGACGCGCCGGTGCCGCACCCGACGCTGCTGAAGACGTTCGGCGCGATGATGGCGCGGGAGTTCCGGGTCCTCGGACGGAACGCGCCGTCCACCTTCATCCGCGCGGTCATGCAGCCGCTGCTGTTCGCGTTCGTCTTCGCCTACGTGCTGCCCAAGATCGGCAGCGGCTTCGGCTCAGCGGGAGCAGGGGCGGGAGCAGGGGCGTCGGCGGCCGGCGGTGTCACCTTCGCCACCATCCTGGTGCCCGGCCTGATGGGCTCGATGTTCCTCATGCAGGGCATGTTCGGCACCACCATGCCGCTGGTGATGGAGTTCTCCTGGCAGCGCACCATTGAGGACCGCGCCCTGGCGCCGGTTCCGATCCAGGTGCTTGCCATCCAGAAGATCACCGCGGGTGCGATCCAGGCGCTCATCGGCGCGGCGATCGTCTTCCCGGTCGTCTACTGGGTGCACGCGCCCGGCCAGGGCCCGCACGTCCACGTGACCAACTGGTTCCTGCTCGTCGCGGTGATGGTGTTCGCCTCCACCCTCACCGCGTCCCTGGGGCTGTGGCTGGGCACGGTGGTCGACCCGCGCAAGATACAGATGGTGTTCGCGGTGGTGCTGCTGCCGCTGACCATGCTCGGCTGCGTCTACTACCCGTGGTCGGCGCTGCACGTGATCCGCTGGCTGCAGATCGTCGTGCTGGCCAACCCGATGGTGTACATGACCGAGGGGCTGCGGGCGGCGCTGACCCCCGGCCTCGGCCACATGGCCCTCTGGGCGATCATGCTCGCCCTGGTCGGCGGCACCGCGGTGTTCGGCGCCCTGGCGGTGCGCACCTTCCGCAACCGGGTGGTGAATTAACCCGGTTAGCGGGCGCGGGTGACGCGGCGCTCGTCCCAGACCGGTTCCAGCGCCTCGCGGACCACGCCGTCCGCGCCGAAGATGAGGAACCGGTCGAAGGTACGCGCGAACCAGCGGTCGTGCGTGACCGCCAGGACGGTCCCCTCGTAGCTCTCGAGCCCGTCCTGGAGGGCCTCCGCCGACTCCAGGTCGAGGTTGTCCGTCGGCTCGTCGAGCAGCAGCGCGGTCGCGCCCGCCAGCTCGAGCAGCAGGATCTGGAACCGCGCCTGCTGCCCGCCGGACAGCTTGCCGAACAGCTGGTCGCCCTGCCGGTCGAGCTCGTACCGGCGCAGCACGCTCATCGCGGCGCCCCGGTCCTTCGCGTGGTCGTCCCAGAGGATGCCGGTGAGCGTCCGGCCTTCGAGGCCCGGCTGCGCGTGGGTCTGCGCGAAGAATCCCGGCACCACCCGCGCACCCAGTTTCCACGTCCCGTCGTGCGTCACCGGCTGGCCGGCCAGCAGCCGCAGGAAGTGCGACTTGCCTGACCCGTTCGAGCCGAGCACGGCGACCCGCTCGCCGTAGAAGACCTCCAGGTCGAACGGCCGCATGAGCCCGGTGAGCTCTAGCCCCGAGCAGGTGACGGCGCGGACGCCGGTGCGCCCGCCGCGCAGCCGCATCCTGATGTCCTGCTTGCGCGGCGGCTCCGGCGGCGGGCCAGCCTCCTCGTACTTCCGCAGCCGGGTCTGGGCGGCGGCGTAGCGGGACGCCATCGCCGGGCTGTTTTCTGCCCACTGCCGCATGTCGAGCACGAGTTTCCTGAGCTGGGCGTGCTTCTCGTCCCAGCGGCGGCGCAGTTCCTCGAACCGCTCGAACCGCTGCGCCCGCGCCTCGTGGTAGCTGCCGAACCCCCCGCCGTGCACCCACACGTCGGACCCGCCCGGCGCGGGCTCGACGCTGACGATCTTCGCCGCTGCCTGAACCAGCAGCTCCCGGTCGTGCGAGACGAACAGCACGGTCTTGCCGGTCTCCCGCAACTGGCCTTCGAGCCAGCGCTTGCCCGGCACGTCCAGGTAGTTGTCCGGCTCGTCGAGCAGCAGCACCTCGTCGGGGCCGCGCAGCAGCGCCTCGAGCACCAGGCGCTTCTGCTCACCGCCGGACAGCGTCGCCACGTCCCGCCACTGGGCCTTTTCGTAGGGCACGCCGAGCGCCGACATCGTGCACATGTCCCAGACCGTCTCCGCGGCGTAGCCGCCCGCGTCGGCCCAGTCGCTCAGCGCCTGCGCGTACGCCAGCTGAGCGGGCTCGTCGTCGCGTTCCATGATCGCCAGCTCGGCCTCGTCCACGGCCGCGGCCGCGGCCGCGATCATCGGCCGGGCCACCGACACCAGCAGGTCCCGCACCGTCCGCTCGTCCCGGACTGACCCGACGAACTGCGGCATCACGGCCAGGCCGCCGCTGGTGGTGACCGTCCCCGCGGCCGGCGTCAGTTCCCCCGCGATGAGCTTCAGGAGCGTGCTCTTGCCGGCGCCGTTCGGGCCGACGAGCGCCAGCACCTCTCCCTGGCCGACGCGGAAGCTCGCGTCGCTGAGCAGCATCCGCCCGTCGGGCAGGTAGTAGTCGACGTGCGCGACTTGCAGGTGGCCCATGCCGCAATCATGTCCGGCGCCAGGTCCCTGGGCAAACCGGTTACCGCGGCCGGGCGACGGAATACGCATTTGCACCCCAGTGCTGTTACTATTGCCAGTGACCAGCCCGGTACCCCGGGCGGTGCAAGCGGAGGGCCACCTCCCACCTAGTCGGCCAGCAGGCCGGCGGGTTCGGTGCCAGCCCCGGCCTCGCCGGGACCAGGCGTCGTCTGTGGTAGCCCCGCGAGCACTAGGTGCCCGGCGGGGCTTTTCTCGTTAGCACCCAGGTCGCACCAGCAGAACCGCTGGCCCAGCAAGGACAGCCGCCGCCGGACTGGCCAGCGACGGCAGACAGCAGAACATGATGAACCTGTGGAGGTCACATCAGCGTCGAAACGCGCATTAACGAGCGCATCCGCACTCCCGAGGTCCGGCTAGTCGGAGCCAAGGGCGAGCAGATCGGGATCGTCTCGATCACCGAGGCGCTCCGGCTGGCTCAGGAGGCCGAGCTCGATCTCGTCGAGGTTGCCCCGACCGCCCGGCCGCCGGTCTGTAAGCTCATGGACTACGGAAAGTTCAAGTACGAGACCGCGCTCAAGGCGCGGGAGTCGCGCAAGAACCAGACGCAGACGATCGTCAAGGAGATCAAGCTCCGCCCGAAGATCGACCCGCACGACTACGGCACCAAGAAGGGCCACGTCGAGCGGTTCCTCAAGGCGGGGGACAAGGTCAAGGTGACGATCATGTTCCGCGGACGCGAGCAGTCCCGTCCCGAGCTTGGCTTCCGGCTGCTGCAGAAGCTGGCGGACGACGTCACCGAGCTCGGTTTCGTCGAGGCGCAGCCCAAGCAGGACGGCCGGAACATGATCATGGTGATCGGCCCGCACCGGCGCAAGGCCGAGGGCAAGGCTGAGGCCAGGGCCGAGGCCAGGGCGGAAGAGGCCAGGGCGGAAGCTGAAGCCAGGGCCCCGCAGCCCGCCGCGCAGGCGCAGCCCGTGCCGAGCCCGCGCAGCGCGGCCCCGGCCGCCCCGGCCGAGACCGCTCCGGCGGCCGAGACCGCGGTCGAGGCTACCGTGCCCACCACGGGCAGCGCGCCGACCGACGCATAGAGGTTTGCCCCGGTAACGGGGACAGGGCGGAGCGGCCCCGCACGCGCAGTGCGGGGCCGCTCCGCGAGGAAAAGCTGCCACCCGGGCGGCGACGAACGAGGAGACGACGGCGACCATGCCGAAGATGAAGACGCACAGCGGCGCCGCCAAGCGGTTCAAGATCACCGGCAGCGGCAAGATCATGCGGCTGCGGGCCAACCGGCGGCACCTGCTTGAGCACAAGTCGTCCCGCCGCACCCGCCGGCTCGCCGGCGAGGTCGCGATGGCCCCGGCCGACGTCCGCGAGATCAAGCGGCTGCTCGGCAAGTAGCCCGCGGCCTCACCAGCCGAGTCCTGTAACCGCAGCTCAGAGGAGATTGAACAATGGCACGCGTCAAGCGCTCGCTTAACGCCAAGAAGAAGCGCAAGGTTGTCCTTGAGCGGGCGAAGGGCTACCGGGGCCAGCGCTCCCGGCTTTACCGCAAGGCCAAGGAGCAGGTCCTCCACTCGATGACCTATGCCTACCGCGACCGCAAGGACCGCAAGGGCAACTTCCGCCGGCTCTGGATCCAGCGCATCAACGCCGCCGCGCGCGCGAACGGCCTGACCTACAACCGTTTCGTGCAGGGCCTGAAGGCAGCTGGCGTCGAGGTCGACCGCCGCGTGCTGGCCGACCTCGCGGTGACCGACGCGGTGGCGTTCGCCGCCCTGGTCGAGGTGGCCCGCAAGGCGCTGCCGGAGACGGTCAGCGCCGCTGCCTAGCCCCCTGGGCATTCACCCCGCGTGACGCCTCATCCCGGGTCGACCGGGCCGGGGATCGGCCGTAAGAAAAGGTTCCGTTCGCGGTGGATGAAGTGAATCATCCCGAACGAATGGTGTTTCACGTTTATCTGTGAATTTCCGTCGCTGCGCGCCGGGATCATCTCCCGGTGCCGCCGCGGCGGCATACCGCGGGGACGGCGCCGATTTCCCCGGGAGAACTGATGTACGCAACCGCCAGCATGGCGCGGCTCAAGGCGGCCAGGCGGCTGACCAAGCGGGCGCTCCGCCAGCGCGAGCGGGCCTTCCTGGCGGAGGGCCCGCAGGCGGTTGCTGCGGCGCTGGCCACGGGCGCTCGGGTCAGCGCCCTCTTCGTGACCGCGCCCGCGCAGGCCAAGCACGCTGACCTGGTCGGCCGGGCGCAGGACGCCGGGGCCGACGTGCAGCTGGTCAGCGGCGAGGTGATGAGCGAGCTGGCGCAGACCGTCACCCCGCAGGGGCTGCTGGCGGTCTGCGACTTCGTGGACGTGCCGCTTGAGGCGGTCACCGGTGGCCGCCCCGCCCTGGTGGCGCTGCTCGCCAACGTCCGCGACCCGGGCAACGCGGGCACCGTGCTGCGCGCCGCCGACGCGGCCGGGGCGGACGGGGTGATCTTCGCCGACGCCTCGGTCGACGTCTACAACGGCAAGTGCGTGCGGGCGAGCGCGGGCAGCCTGTTCCACCTGCCGGTGGTGGCGGGCGTCGCGCTGAAGGACGCCACGGCCGCGCTGCGCGGCGCTGGCCTGCTGATTCTCGCGGCCGACGGCCGTGGCCGGGCCACCCTCGACGACGCCGGAACTCAGGCCAAGCTGGCCGGGCCGACCGCCTGGCTGTTCGGCAACGAGGCCTGGGGCCTGCCCGGCGACCTGCTCGGGCTGGCCGACGAGACGGTCGCGGTGCCGATCTACGGCCGGGCCGAGTCGCTCAACCTGGCCGCCGCCGCGGCGGTCTGCCTGTACGCCTCCGCCCAGGCCCAGCGCGCGCCGGCGGGCCAGGCCGCCTCCCGGCCGCGGC
>Ga0265338_10008523_pt1 | contig 12420 bp, 4 predicted proteins | sample 42126metaG_FD_193579 | JGI IMG/M metagenome (GOLD analysis project Ga0265338, IMG submission 193579) | Rhizosphere microbial communities from Carex aquatilis grown in University of Washington, Seatle, WA, United States - 4-21-26 metaG | ecosystem: Host-associated > Plants > Roots > Rhizosphere >... | reverse complement strand
ATAATAGAGCAGTTGCTCTATGCAACCGTAAAGGGATTTTTTCAAGTAAGCAGCGCAACGTTTGCAAAAAGGGAAGGATCAATGTTCAAACGAGGGTTGTGGTTGAGTATGTTTTCTCTGCTTATCTCTCCTGGTTGGTTGTTGCTCGCAGGGCAAATCCTCCCGATGCAAACACGAGACATCGGCCAGCAGCAAACAATTGCCAGAGCAACTTCCTGTCTGACTGGTTCGACACCTGATGAGCATTCGTTGTTAATTGTGCTGCTTGATCGCTCCTCAAGCCTGGCACAGACTGATCCCGCAGAGTATAGTACCAGCGTCACCAGGATGCTGGCGAATCTCTGGCCAGGGCACATGGCGGTAATCTTCTTCAGTGGCACAGCGCAACAATTACCTCAACTCGGTCCAGTTGATCTCACCCAAACGGGAACACGCGCTGAGCTACAAACGCAGATAGAGGCACAAAAAAACGTCCTGAATGGAGATACGCCTACCCAATATGCCATAGAACAGGCCACCAGGATGCTGGTACAAAACGGATATCCAGCGGGATCCGAAGTCATGCTGATTACTGATGGGCAGCCGTTTCTACCCACTGACCAGGCAGGCCAGCAACAAATCACGACGATTGAACAGAGGGATGCGCCTGCCTTTTGTAACCATGGGGTACCTATCAATACGTTTGGTCTCGGCAACCAGGTTCCCGCGTATACACAAACGTTTCTACGCCAGGTGGCCACCGAGACGCTGGGGACCTACCAGGATGTGACAGACCCGACCCAACTGGCTGCCCCGGTGCTGCAGCTTTACGCGAACTGGCAACACCTGAAATTTGTCGCGACCGGTACAAAGCACCAGTTCTTTGTTGATACCTATGCCAGGCAAGTGGATTTTATCGCCTTCCTGAGCAATAGCGCGACTTTCCCTGTAACTCTGCTGGGTCCTGATCAACAGCCAGTTCCCGCCCAGGAACTGGTCAGCCAGGCGCGGGATATTCATTATCAATTTGATCAGCTGGCGGTACAACGTTTCAATACTTCAGGGACGTATACCATCCAGACGGCTGATGCCAGCGCGCAAACGTATGTACTGGAGGAAACACGGCTCCAGGCGGAGATTCTCTCTCCCACAGCACATACTTCCCTCTATGCCGGACAGCCGCTGACCGTCGCGGTTGCCCTTTTTGATAATAATGATCCGCAACAGCATATCCACCCCACCTCAAGCGAAAGCGTCACTATAGGACTGACCTATACCTTACAAAATAGCGGTCAGACCATTGTGAACGGAGAGAAAAAGCTGCTTCAGCAGCCTGCGCCAAACGATGACGTATTCAGTGCTCAGATCACACTTCCAGCGGCTGGCACATTGACTCTGCTAATCTCTGCCAGCTACCAGTATGTGCCTGTTCTCGATAGTCCTCAGATAACGGTACAGGTTGCAAGTGCTCCTTCGGCATCCTGCGCTGGAAATAGTGCTGGCTGCCCAGGCATATCCGCCAGGCCAGTGATCCTGGCGGCCTGTTTCCTGGTACTGATCATCCTGGCACTGCTGCTTTTCCTCGCCTGGCGGCGCCCGGTGCCCTCTGGTTTTCTTGAAAATACTCAGAAGCAAGGCCAGGGGCAGGCTCCCGGACAGAACCGAACATTGCGAAACAGGCTGCTTCATAGATCAACGGTTGCATCGGGAGAACTCACTGGTTTTGATTTCCAGGAAGCGGTTTTTCGTTTGCAGTTTCAACGTGGTCAGCGCCTCCTGCTCGTAACTGGCCAGAACAGTCCCTCGCTCGCTGTCTGGTGCGCGCAAAAACCCGCTGGCCAGCAGATGCAGCCCGTCAAAACAGGTGCTCCAGTACCTTTACATGACCATGATCGAATCCTCGTGAACGGTTTTCCGTGTGCAACGTTTCACCTGAATGCTCCTCGCCCTGAATAGCGTGTAGCCCTGACCGTCTGGCCAGCACTGTTACAACACCGGGTGCAGGGAACAGCAACCTTTTACCCGGTAGTCACTGTGCCATCGCCGTTCACACGAATGGTAATACCGGTGAGCGAACCACCGCCAGGCCCGGATGTATGTACAAAGTTACTCAGAGCATTAAAAACCGCGCCATGTGTTGGGCACTTCAGTGTCTGGCTGCCCGGTACATAATTCACCAGATTCTCAGGCGAAGGCTCGTGTGTACAGGTTCGTTCACAGGCTTCAAAGTTGCCATTGGCCAGGCGCACGAGCAGGCTACTCACGCCGGTCGCTGGATTTGTAAAGACGATAGCGCTATTCATGGCCTGGCTGATCGAGCCAATGACCGTTCCCGTATGCCCTGGCACAGGGGTGGGAGCTGGTTGTTTCGTTGGAGACTTTTGCGCCCCTTTGGTAGGTTGCACCGTTGGGGTTTTTCCATGCTGCGTTCCAGGGGTAGTATCTGTCGCGGTTGAGCCGCCAATATTCGCTATGCTGGAAGCAGATCCGCCAGTAGCGACCTGTGACTGTTTGACACTTTGCAGAAAGTGCTCAAAGGTAATCCCAACGACGGTCAACGTACCCACAACGGCAGCGCCAGCAACAATTGACTTGACTACTGTTCTTCGATCTTGCAGCGCGGGTCGCTTGCGTAAAAGCGCCTGAGCGTTACTCAGACGCGTTGGAGCGTTGCGGGTAAAAACTCCCGGCGTGGGCGCTGGCGCCGAGGCCGAGCGTAGCCCGGTTGAGGTGCTCGTCCACCAGGCAAAAGGATCGACTCCGCCCAATGAATAGGAGTTTTCTCCAGACTGAGCTGGCGGCCCGGCCTGCGCCAACGATTTCTCCTGCGCATTCTGTACAGGCATCCGGGCGGAAGAAGCTGAACCCGCTACTGGCGTCGTCTGAACTGGCAAGATGGTCTCCCATTGATTGGAAGCGGTCGCTGGCTCATCAAACCAGTTAACTGTGGGAGGTAATGTGGCGGCAGAGCCTGTCATCGGTTGTTCGCCACCAGCGCTCACAGCCCATTTTTCTGGATTCAGGGTCTTAAGAATACGCTCAAAGGCAATCACAGCTTCGCCGATATACTGTGTACGCTTTGCGGGATCACGCTCCAGCATATTTCTCAGCACCAGATCAAAAGCCGCTGGTACTTCAGGACAAACGACATGGATCGAAGGCACTGTCTGCCGCAAGCGTTGGAGCGCGATATCAACCGAGTTCGCGCCCTGAAATAGTTTGCTCCCGCTGAGCAGTTCAAAAAGCATAACACCCAATGAGTAGATATCGGAACGAGCGTCAACAGCTAAACCCTGCACCCGTTCCGGCGAAATATATGCCGCGCTACCTAAAAATGTACCATTTTCACTGGTGAGATGAGCGAGAGGACGACTATCCTGAGCACCCCCATGCACTTCAAGCATCGAACGCAGACCAAAACCGGCCAGACGCATGTTGAGTTCGCTATTCACCATGACATTCGCAAGACTTAACATGCCATGGGTGACTCCCTGACTATGGGCGTACTCCAGGCCCGCCGCTAACTGCTTCAGCATGCCTAATGTCTGTTCAGGGGTAAAGCGGACATTGCGCTTTAAATAGTGTCCAAGTGAAGCCTCTTTGACAAAAGCTGTCGCCAGATAGAGATAGCGTGGCTGAATGCCTAAACTATACACCGGCACGATGTGCGGATGCGTTAACCGCGCGAGCGCACCTTCTTCTCTGGACAGGCGCTGGCGCAATTGTCCATAATCCGGGGCCGTCATGCCCGCGGGCAGGTTGAATGTGGTAACCATGACCTGGCGTTTCTGAGCCGGTTGGTACACCAGGTAGGCAGAACCTAATTCACTCTGCCCAAGCAAGCGTTCTATCTGATACTTACCCGGTATTCCGCTCGCAAATTGATCGGTACCTGACATGTTTTCATCTCCTCTCGAACCTGGTCCTTTGCCTGACTACCATGCCCATCTGCTAGAACACCAGGTCTGAGCCAGTTTCTCCTCTAAGAGCTTGCAGAGAAGAAGTGCCATGGGCAAACAATGTGTGACAAATAAAGCCAGGGCTGCAAGATCTACCACCTCATTGCGCAAACACCCCTGTCTGATCGCTTAAAGTTGTTGTAGAAATTGGTCCTCGACGCTCCATTGCATCTCTCCCATAGACACGAACAGGCCCTTGTATATTAACCATCTAGAAGGAAGTGTAGGGATGCACATAAGTACTTGTCAATTTTAGCGTCCGCAGTAGGATTTACGGGGGAGTTTGTTGCATTCTCGCGGCAGTAACAGTACGCTATAGTACCAGGCCATTTCAGCAGAGAACAAACAGGTCACAACTCAATCGGCACTGGCACCACGACCCCAGGCCCTCCTTGCAGGGAGGGAGTCAGGGATCAGGAGTATTGTATGGATACACAACCACCATATATGATTATTGGGAACGGCATTGCGGGTATCACCGCCGCTGAGACGTTGCGTGCATACGATACATCCGCCACGATCACCATCGTAGCAGACGATCCCTTCCCTGTGTACTACCGTCCCGCATTGAAAGATTTTCTGGGTGGCCGTCTCTCGGAAGAGAAGCTCTGGGCACGCCCGGTTACATTTTACCAGGATCAGCGCATTCGTTTCATTCCTGGCCGGGTTGTCAGACTTCATCCCCAACAACATCTGCTCCAATTACATAATGGTCAAGAATTACGCTACCATAAATTGCTGCTGGCCAACGGAGGGCGAGCGCGCACCCTTACCTGCCCCGGTCTTAATCTCGCTGGCGTTTCTACACTGCGAACTGTTGTAGATTATCAGGAGATTATGCAGCGCCTGGAGAAGGTGCAGCGCGTTGTGGTATGCGGGAGTGGAACCCTGGCATTGGAGAGCGCGGAGACACTCCGCCACCGCGGCTACCAGGTGACGCACCTGTTACGCGGACAACAGCTCTGGTCCGAAGTGCTTGACACCGTCACTTCGGATATGGTGCTCCAGGAAGAGCGGCGCGCTGGCATTGACGTACGTACTGAGGAAGAAATCGCGGAAATTATCGGCAAAGATAACCAGGTGTGTGGGGTAGTAACAAAGCATGGCGAGTATATTGCTTGCGAACAGGTACTGATTGCCATTGGTATTGATCCCTCCCTTGACTTTATTCGCGCCTGTGGGATTGCCTGTAGACGCGGCGTCCAGGTTGATCACGATATGCATACCAGCAGTCCTGATATTTATGCAGCCGGAGATGTAACAGAAACAACTGATATACTCACAGGACGCACACGCGTGCTGGGACAATGGTTTCCGGCTATCCAGCAGGCGCAAATCGCCGCGTACCAGATGCTCGGGACACAGTTCTCCGAGTTAGCCCACACACCGGGCGGACAGTTTTATAACGCCACGTTTCTCTATGGTCTGGACTTTGTTTCGATCGGCTTGACGACCACGCGCCCGGCTCCTGGTTTCTCTGAATTGATCGCGGAGCCGGGACCACGCAGTTATCGCAAAGCAATCTTTTTCAATGGACGGATTGTAGGTGTGCTGCTCCTGGGTGATCGCCGCCAGGCCCTGGCCTTCAAACGCGCGATCGATCAGCGGGTCAACCTCCTGGCCGTAACTAATCGTCTCTTCTCCGCAGACTTCGACCTCGATGCATGGCTTGACCAGCAACACATCGCTGCCCCGTTTCTCTCAATACAGAACAAAACCCTGCCAGCTTCAACCAATCCTGAAGCAGCAGAGGATAGAGATGCTCAGGCTTTGCCATCCAAAGATATGGATGCGTACCTTGTACCCGTGCCCCATCCGCAAGTCCATGTCTTTACCACAGAACTTCAGCTCAACCAGGCAAATCAGGCACCCGTGTTGACGATCGGCAGACAGGCCGGTGCGGCATGGACGCTGGAACATCGTTCTATCTCGCGCCAGCACGCTGAAATCATGCGCGCACAGGATACCTATCTCTTGCGCGACAAGGGGAGCAGCAATGGCACCTTTGTCAACGGCACTCCTCTTGAGCAGGAGAAACCCTACCAGCTCCGTCATTACGACCTGGTACGCTTTGGCGATGTCCAATTTCGCTTTGAAATGCGTTCACGTCACCGTGAAGCTGGCGCGATTGTCACCGACCAGGCCAATCTTCAGGGCTCAGAATTGCATGCAAGCGCCGCGCATTTGATCCCCGCTGCTGTCTTGGGCACGCTCCCGGATACACCCACGCTGGTCCAGGTAACATCAGGTCTGGCACCAGCCTCACTTCCCCTGGAATATGGCAAACGCTACCTGCTGGGACGTGATCAACAGAATGACCTGCTTTTCTCTGATCCTTCTATTTCGCGCCGACATGCCGAACTGTTCAGCACACCCGATGGGTTCTATGTTCGCGATGTAAATAGCAGTTATGGGGTATTCGTCAATAACGTGAAAATCCAGAATACTTTTCACATCAAGCATGGAGATCGCATCGTCCTGGGAAACATCCTGCTGTATTTTTCGCACCCGCAAAACGAAAACCTCAAGCAAGTCACGGCACCCACAGCGCTAGAGATGGCTGAACCCGCAGCTGAATTGCTCCCCGATTTGACAACAAAAATGAGCGCCTACCAGGTCACACAGACGCCAAGTCCTGTTATTGAGGGACTGACGCACCGCAACGAGATCGTCCCATTGAGTCCAGCACAGCTCACTTTTGAGATCGATATGTGTATCGGCTGTAACCGTTGCATGGATGCCTGCCCTTTGCCCAGTTCGACAAACATTACGATAGCCACGTTGAATTATGCCACGGTGACAGAACATGTTGCCCCTGACCTGGTACGTTTCACACAGGAATGTATTATGTGTGGCTCTTGCGTACCTGTCTGCCCGGTTGATAATCACCGCGATCTGTTGATGCTCTCGCTGAAACAACGTCTGGGTGTTTCCTGGGAAAAAGCCCCGGATATACAGCGCGTGGTACGAGCTCTACCCAGAGGCTGGTCGCAGGCACTGCTGATCCAACGCTTGCGAGAGCAACGCTTTTTACAGGACCCACAGCAGGTACCCGACACCTATATATTGCACCTGGCAACCTTATCCAGATCGATGTTCCTGGCACCAGGAGAATATTTGCTCCGCGAGGGAGAATATGGAAGTAATCTCTACCTGCTTCTCAGTGGACAACTGGAATTGCTTACAACCGATGAGGAAAACTATGAGTTCCCCATAGCCATACTCAAGGACGGCGAGTATGTGGGAGAGGATGGCATGCTCAGCGGACTCCCTTATAAAGTTTCCGCACGGGCGCAAAAGCCTGCACTGCTTCTCGCCATCCCGGCACAGGTAATACAACGGCTGATGGAGCTGGTCCCCGCTGCGCGCCAGCATTTTGAGAGTTTTAAACATATCCATTTACTACTGGCAATTCTCCTGCGCATGGATCTCTTCAAAGGCGTTGGAGATGCCGATCTCCAACGCCTGCTCCATGCAACGCCCATCAGAGATTATGATCGCAACGAACGCCTGTTTGCTGAAGATACCCTGGGGCGTCCCCAGCGCGAAACCCTGCATGTTCTCCTGGAAGGCTTTGTCAAAGTCGCGCGCCAGATACGGGCTGGCAGAGGTAAGAACCAGGGCGAGGAGCGGATTATCGCCTATCGCCAGGGAGGCGACTATTTCGCGGGCGGCCTGGATCTGCTGGGAGATGGACAGGCAGTGACCGTCACAACCATTAATCGCTGCCAGGTTGCTGAAGTACCGCGCCAGGCTCTCCTGGTTCTGTTTCAGCGCTACCCGGCGGTAGAGCAGCGTTTTGCACTGCGCTTGCATGAATATCTGGAAGCAGCAGCATCCACGCAGAGTCGCCTGCCTGTAGTTCGTCCAGGGCAACCACTTCCAGCGGAAGCAAACTTCGATGTTCAAGCCGGTCTGCATGCACTGGTAAAAGATGGCGTGGTCGAAGGAACAGAGGTGCTGGTCATCGATCTCGACAAATGCATTCACTGCAATGAGTGCGAAGCAGCCTGTGAGCGAAGGCATGGGCATTCACGGATGAACCGCAAGGGGATGGTCGTCGGCAACATTAGCATTACCACCACCTGTCGGCAATGCCAGGACCCGGTGTGCATGTTATGTAGCCGGGCGGGTATCGCGCGCCATCCCAATGGTGAGGTCTATATCACAGAGAGTTGTATCGGCTGCGGGATCTGCGCAGAACGCTGTCCATATGGAGCGATCTCGATTGCGGAGATCGATGACGAGCCACTTGCCAGGAGCACCTGGCAACGTTTCAGCACCCTGATTACCAAAGGCGTCACGAAAGAACGATCACGTAAAACCCTGCCGATCGTCACTCCACAGGTCGCGGGAGGCAGTTACGCAGCCTCTGGCCCGCTTGATATCCCTCTGGAACGCAGTGGGTACGATGAATTGCGCAAAAAGATCGCCATAAAATGCGATCTCTGCGCAGGCTATAGCAATCAAGCCTGTGTACAAGCCTGTCCCGCAGGCGCGGCTTTCCGTGTACAGCCGACGAAATTCTTTGGTACAACAGAAGAGATCTTGCAACGACAAACGAATTAAGGGGAAACATGTATGGCAAGAGCAAACCAATCGCCGGTTCAACAGAAACATGTGCGCCGGATCTGGAAAACACCCGGTTCAAAATTTAACTGGCTCTTTCTGGCAAGTTCCCTCTTCCTTCTGGGTGGGATCTACCTGATCTACCGTTCAGCCAGCGCAACACAGGCGTATCCGGGTCCATATGCTGATCCTCTGCGCGCTTTCGGGATTGTATCCTTTGTCCTGGTCCTGCTGGTAACGGCCTATACATTGCGCCGCCGTTTTCTCCGCAATTTACCGGGGAAAGTGCATACCTGGCTCTGGCTGCATATCTGGTTTGGCATCATCAGCCTGCTGATCGCCTTTATGCACGAAAATTTTCAGGGTATTACGCACGATTTTTCTTTTCTACCTGACCGTTTCACAGAAGCGGCCTATGGGACAACGGCCCTTTACGCTCTCTTGCTCCTCGTCATCACCGGTATCATTGGCCGCCTGCTCGACCTCTGGCAGGCACGAACGATTGCCACCGAGGCTGATACTAACGGGGTGGGCATTATGCGTTCCCTGGAAGAGCGTCTCCAGGAGCTCTCTCTGACCCTTGAACGCTTGAGCGCGGGAAAATCCAGTCAGTTTAAACACTATACTGAGCGGATACAGCGTGGCGAAGAGATCTCTCCTGAGTACCTGGCGGCTCTGCCAGCCAGAGAGAGCAACGATTTCTATCGTGCCAGTCCAGTGTTACAAGAATATACGCTGCTTCAGCACTCTCTGCGCCGCCAGCAACGCGCCACCTGGATTATACGCGTCTGGCGCTCTATTCATATTCCTCTGGCCTGCCTGGCAGTGGCGATCATCTCATTTCACGGCCTGATTGAGTTGTGGAACATGCTAATACTCCATCAGTAGGGAGATACTGGCCCACTATCATAGGACTCTCGTATTTGAGTAATCGCAAGGCTTCCAGGCGCAGAACGTCTGGAAAAATTGCCTGATAAATTCCGCAATTAGGGGAGCGAATATCGTTGCGACCGGTCAAACGATAGGTCAGGGTTGGGCAACCTCCACGGCACCAGGAACGCCAGGTACAGGTACGGCAACCCTCCTTGTCCTCGACTGGCACTGCCTGCACGCCGCTTCTATCCCGATTAATAACCGCCAGTGGATTTTCCACATTGATCGTTGTGATGGTTTTTGTGATGTCAGCATGACATTTCGCGACCCCGCCACGCTGATCAATCACCAGGTAATTTCGTCCGACGCCACAAACATGGGAGCCGCGCGAGCTCATATTCCCTTTATCGATCAAACCGTTGAATAAACTTCTTTTGGGGAGATGTTCTTCAATATAAGAGAAAGCCTTGCGCATGCCGAGAATCATCTCGTTTTCTGAATAGGCCAGGTCAGGAGAGGAAGCTGAGCAAGCGTTTTCCCGATAATAGCTCAACGTGAACGGGAGCTCTCTCTCTAATATATAAGCAAGCAGCTCGGGCAAGGCTGCAAGATTGCGCGCGGAGACAGTTACATTGATAGATGGCACCAACTGCTGCTCAAGCAAACGCTCAATTGTTCTCTCAACGAGAGCAAATGATCCCTGGCCGTTGAGCAGGGGACGCTGCTGATCATGAATGGCACCGATACCATCAAGCGAAATCATCAATCTGATCCTACGCTGTTTTATTTGTTCAATAGCACGCCTGGTCAGGGCTACACCATTACTTAAGAGACGAGCGGACAACCGCAGGCCATGCTCGGAGGTTTGTTGCACAGCATAATCATGGAGAGCGAGCAACTCGGGCAAACGCAGGCTTGCCTCACCCCCGGCGTAGGAAAGTTCTACGGAACGGTATCCCTCTTTTACTGCTGAGCGTATGACCGCATCTACGGCCAACTGAGAGGTCTTATCAGCCATATGCTCCGAGCTTTTCGCGATATAGCAATAGTGACAGCGAAGATTACAGGCATTTGTCAGATGTATCCAGGCAAACAGCGTCTCTCGACCTGCGCTGTTTGCCTGGACAACCGGCGTATTTCCCTGGTGTAAAAACCCCAGAGTCATAAAAAGAGAGATAGCTTGCAGTTCATCGCCTGGACCAATCTGTCTGCCTGACGCATCCTGGAACGATTGCAATAAGACGAATGCAGAGGCATCCAGCACAGCGATTTGCCCGGTCCCGGTGGGATCACAGACCAGCCAGCCAGCATTGCCACAGGGTTGCATATAAAGCTCCGGGACCAGATAAAGATGTTGCGCAACCAGTCTGGAAAGATCTTCCTGGCCTGGTACACAAGAAAAAGATGACACAAGAGAACTATCAGCGGCGTGTATAAGTCCACTCGTGCCATCACAAGAGCAATCAGTATCATCTTGAGCCTCGATAGAGAGATATCGAGTGGAGTCAAACCAGATTTTCATGCTATTTCCTTGCCGGTGCTATGGCAAAACATTTCTCAGTACATAACCGTAAAAGGAAGCTATCCTCGCTTCTCCAGTGCTACAACATCTTTACCGTGTAACTGCCACGCAAGAGAAGAGCAGACAATACTGCCCTACTCCATGCTCCACTCCTGAACCTCCTTACAGGCCGCGATTAACTCAGGACGACTTTCCGCCAACCCGCGTGAAGTCCAGTTATCAATGAGTTGCTGGACAATCCTTGATTGTTCTGCCGCAGGGACAGTAAGCAAAGCATCAGTCGTACTGCGCACAGCGATGTTATATGAGCTGAGCGTATGCTGAAACGCATAATAACAATGCTGTTCAAAGTGACGAAATGCCTCGGAATAGCGTCTCTGGTACAATGCTGTCTCAGCACGTATCAGTTCGATAGCAGCATACAAATTCCTGTATTGTTCTCTTGCCGCTATTGCTTCAGCCTGCTGCAATAAAGCCTCGGCTTCATCTTCCTTCTCCGTCTGTTCCATCACCCTGGCCAGATCGATTAAACTTTCAACCAGTTGGAAGTAGTCGGGAAGCTCCCTGGCAAGCTTAATAGCCCGCTGGAAATAAAAAGACGCCTTCTGTACCTGGCTCTGTTCCAGGCAAACACGTCCCAGCTTGTTTGAACTGTTGATATACTGCTCTTTACTTACATCTAGAGATGCCTGTTCTCCTCTGAGGAACCAGTGTTGCGCGGCTTCGATATCGCCTCTACGCAAATCAAGGTTTCCAAAGTGATTGTAAAGAGTGGCAATACCAGTTTTAAAATTGGTACGGCTATAGATATCAGAAGCTTGCTTGAAACACTTCTCAGCATCGAGTATATTATCTGACCGCAGGTAAATGATTCCCAGGTTCGTTAAACTCTGGCCAATAGGAAGTTCACTGGCTTCTTTCTGTGCAAACAAATCTTCACGGATCTGTAGAGCAATTTTACAGCGACGCATAGCCTCTTCGTACCTTCCCTGCAGCGCCATCACGCTTCCAACTGTAGTAAGAGAACTGGCATAATTGAAGCGGTCTCCCAGGGCTTTCAAAATAGCTGTACTCTGCTCACAAAAGCGCACAGCCTCTGAAAACTGCCCCTGTTTGCGAGAAATACCTCCCAGAAAACTCAAAATAAACGCTTTCAGTTGCTCATCATCCTGAACCACCTCCAACGCGCCCAGAAAATACTCCCAGGCTTCCTTTAAAAAGCTACGCTCAAAATAACAGCGTCCAGCTTCAAAAAGAAAATCAGTCCTATTCTGCTTCATCCACAGCGGGTCCGCCTGCTTCTCCAGGGTCTCTATCACCTGGATGGATGCCGGATTTTCTTCTAAGCGCAAGATTTGAGCTTCTCGAAGTTGAAGAGTATTCTGGTGGACTAACGAAATGGTAGAGCGAAATTTATTTGCTTCGAGAAGCAGTAAACGCGCGAAATTTAAGCGCCGGAGCCGCTGCGCCTGTTGGATTTGATCCTGCAAGTATGCCAACCCTGCGATCGTGTCAATA
>Ga0265338_10008522_pt1 | contig 12422 bp, 11 predicted proteins | sample 42126metaG_FD_193579 | JGI IMG/M metagenome (GOLD analysis project Ga0265338, IMG submission 193579) | Rhizosphere microbial communities from Carex aquatilis grown in University of Washington, Seatle, WA, United States - 4-21-26 metaG | ecosystem: Host-associated > Plants > Roots > Rhizosphere... | reverse complement strand
CTAACTGTTGCGGGCGAGACGTTTGCTGCTGCTGCGACGTCACGTATGTTCACCATAGCTAAATCCTTTTAGTCAAATCGATTTAGCATACCTGAATTCCCTCAAATTGTCAATTTCTTTTTTTCGCCTTTTGCCATTCGGTAAATAAATGATAGCAACTCGCCGAATTGACAGTATCCCATTTCGAGCCTACCTTATCTGCTGCATGGTCGCGGATGTCGCTCAATTCATCGGTGCCGGCGGCGTGATGCGCATAGAGCCGTTGCCAGACGGCAGGCACAAGGTATCTGTCGAGCCTGCCCGCGGATACAGTGTCGCGCGCCGCAGCTGCGTTACGGCTTACCCGGTGGACCTCATTCGCGAAATCCATTCCGCAAAAGATCTCTACGTCTGCGACGAAATCATGCGCGAGGAGGATCCACGATACGTCGAGCACTTTATCCGCCACGAGGTGCTCAGCTACATCGAGCCCGATGAGTTCGCTTCAAAGCGCATTCTGGATTTCGGCTGCGGGTCCGGCGCATCAGTGATGGTGCTGAGCCGGCTATTGCCCCCGTGCGAGATCGTCGGTATCGAGCTCGAGGAAAGACTCCTGCACATTGCGCGGTTGCGCGCCGAGCACTTTGGACGCACATCGCTCAGGCTTCTCAAGTCGCCCTCGGGCGATTCCCTGCCGGAGGATCTGGGCGAGTTCGATTTCGTCATGTTCAACGCCGTGTTCGAGCACCTCCTGCCGAACGAACGACGCCAACTGCTGCCGAAAGTCTGGAGCCACTTGCGGCTTGGCGGCGTACTGTTTCTGAACCAGACGCCGTACCGCTATTCCCCCGTCGAAATGCACACGACCGGTGGATTGCCGCTCATCAATTACCTGCCCGACACCCTCGCGTTGCACATCGCCCGGCGCTTCAGCAAGCGTGTCTCGCCCGCAGAAAAATGGGACAGGCTTCTCCGCCGCGGCATTCGCGGCGGCACTGTTCCTGAAATCTTGGGGATTCTGGGTGGATCTGCACGGGCAACACTCCTCAAGCCTGCGCCGCGTGTCGGCGACCGAATCGATCTGTGGTTCAACAAGCTGGCGCCAACGCATGCATGGCTCAAGCGGAGCATCTGGGCGTCGTTGAAGGCCATCAAGCTGCTTACGGGGGCCGAGGTCACACCGGAACTCTCCCTCGCCATTCGCAAGGAGGGTTGAAAACCTCGAGCGAATAATCGGACCTCTCGTTCAACCTGTTAGAATTAGAGAACGGGCGCGATTCTATGCGCGGACTGTCAGAAGCCGCCGCAATTGGTGCAGATACTCACGGTCGTCTGAGACGTATCCCGTTTGCTTCGACGCTTCTTCGAGTTGCTTCAGGGCGGTGGTGCCTTTCAGCAGCGCCTGAAGTCTTTGTCCGTACTGAGGATCGCGGCACTATTGCCTGCTGCAACCGAACAGATGAGAAAATCAATGTGCGATCCCTGCACTCCCGCCCGGCGACAGCTGTTGGAGAACTCCGCCGCGCGTTCATAGTCGAACCCATTATCCGGCCGACTCTGACCTTGCGGATGAGGCCCTCTGCGGACCAGGAGTGCTTGCGCGAACAAGCGGCGTGACGGCGAAGCCGTATTGTTCTTGCATGGGAATCCATTCTTGACTGAAGCTTGGAGGAGCCATTAGCCTTATGTTGATGGAATACAGGGTGGTGCTGGTCCAGTCCGAAGAGGGTTTCTCGGTGAGTTGCCCGGCGCTTCGTGGCTGTCATTCGCAGGGCTCCACGATGGATGAGGCGTTGGAGAACATCAAGTCGGCAATCCGCGAGTGGCTGGATGCCGAGTCGGAAAAGAAGTCGAAACTCACCGTCATAGAGCGGACCGTTCGAGGCACTCCATTCGGGCGTTCAGGACCGCGTGTGGGTTGGAGACTTGAATGCTCAACCTCGGCTTCCCGCATCGCCTCCGCAGTGAGAGGGCTGCATGCGGGAATGAACTGCACGGGCCGACCCGCTGCATTCTTCGATAGTAAGCGCGATCGCTGTGCAGATCAATCACGGCGAGGGCGAACTTTTTCTCACATTTCCAGCGGGTGACGCCAGCGAAGGCCGGGGAAGCGCGCATAGTCCTTGTCCGTGCTGATCCATTCACTCCCTGATTCAATGGCCAGCGCGGCGAGGTACGCATCTGGGACGAGGTTGCCCCGCGCATCGCACGTTTCGCAAAGGCGCAGGAAGATGCTCCAATGTCGGGGCCCCGGGGTGATCACCACCGCGTGCATGTCCTCACGCACTTGGCTGACGAACGCCATCGCCGTTCGGGCGGGACTGGGCGGATCGAAAATACGCGGATGGGTGAGGATCCGAAGACAACCGCTGAGCACCAGGTCCGAAACGCCGTATGCCGACCCGCTCCGCATCAGCGCTTCCAGCCACGACTTGTACTCATCGTGTCGATCGCATTCTTCCCGATGGGCATAGATGAGAACGTTGACGTCACAGAGAATCATCGAACTCCATCCAGGAGGTCGAGCAACTCGCTTGTGCTGTCCAGGTTCACCCCCCCCTGGAGGCCCTTTCCCCTGAACGTGACGAGCGCCTGGCGCGCTGTGCTGGTCGCGCCTGATCGACGCAAGGCGAGCGCCGCCCTGATGGCGTCTTCCACCAGGTCCTTGAGAGTGCGGTTGCTTTCCGCTGCGACTCGCTTCAACTCGACAAGCAGGTCATCCTGGACGTCTATCGTCGTTCTCATACATAAAAACATATAAACTACTCACAAATATGTCAACGCGTACCATGCGACGATTCTCCCCTGGCACGAACTATGCGGACAGAATGTCTTCTCTTTTTGCTGTTTAGTCAAAACGAAGCCGCAACGAGGATCGTATCAGGCTGGAGGACAGGTTAACGCAGGTTCTCCTCAAGTCCCTTGCCGACCTTGTCTCCTGGGCCAGTTTCCCGCTCCATGAGAGACTCGCTCACCGTGATAGTGGCCTCCGCTCGAATAACGGTGTTCCCTTGGGAAGCCACCGCTTCCAGGATGCAGAGTCCGGGCTCTTGAGGGGCGGTGAATCTGACAATTTCACCGCTTTGCGCTGAAAGCCTGCCCAGCCCTTCCCTTGTCGTCCAGCGGATTTCCGCTCCCTGTTCTATAGTGCGCCTGCTCTTGTCGCGCAGGACGCAGCGGAAGCCCCGCTCCGCGTTCACCTTCATGACCACTGATGAAGGGGAGATGAGGGCGCTGAAAAGCGGTCCTGGATAGTTGAAGAACTCCCGCTCGCCGGCGGGCTCATCAAGGTCCACAGCCTGGTCGTCTTGTGCGCGGCTGTCACCGGCGCTGATGGGCTCGCTTCCCTCCGCAGTCACTCTCCCCCCCGCGTCGCCTGCCTCTGAAGCGGCCGCGGTGGTATCGGACCCAGCCTTCGCCCCATACGCGGACCCGCCATTGTGCTATGAATCGCTTGACAGTTCAGTGAAGCATGTTATCATTACATCAGGAGTGTAATCATTGTGGTGCGCACACAGATCCAGCTTACCGAGCAGCAGGCGGAGTCGCTGAAGGCTGCGGCGGCTCGTCGCGGTGTGTCCATGGCCGAGCTGATTCGGCAGTCCATCGACCAGCTGCTGGAGAAATCCGGCGATCTCTCCGTCAGGGAACTGCGCCTGAAAGCGGCAGCCGCAGCAGGGAGATTCAACTCGGGCCAGAGGGACGTCTCGGTTCGGCATGACAATTACCTTGCAGAGGTGCTCAAGAAGTGACAGCGTTTGTTGATACCTCCGCCCTCTTCGCAGTCCTGGATGCGGATGACCAGATGCACTCCCCGGCCCGCAAGGAATGGGAGCGCCTCCTGCAGACAGACACGTCATTTCGGACCACCAACTATGTGCTGGTGGAAACCTCTGCATTGCTTCAAAGCCGAATCGGGATGGAAGGCCTGAGGGTGTTTGCCACGGACATTGCCCCTGTGCTGGAAATCATCTGGGTAGACGCCGGCATGCACCTCTCCGCTCAGCATTCCTTGCTTGTGGCCTCCCGACGGGACTTGAGCCTCGTGGACTGCGTGAGCTTCGAATCAATGAGGCGGCTGGGAATCGAAAGCGTGTTCTGCTTCGATGCCCATTTTGCCCAGCAGGGATTCCAGGTCCTTCCCGGATGATACGCGCGCCTCTCTCAGCGGCTCACGAGCGCCGGAAGAAACAGCGGCGCGGCGCCGCTATTTCTTCCGGCGCGAGATCACGGCCGCGAGGATGATGAGTCCCTTGACGATCTGCTGGTAGTAGGACTGGACGTTGAACTGGTTGAGCAGGTTGTCAATGAAGCCGAGAGCCAGGACGCCGCAGAAGGTGCCGATGGCACCGCCGCTGCCGCCGCTCATGACGCCCCCGCCGATCACCACGGCCGCAATGGCGTCCAGCTCGAACCCGGCACCCACGCTGGGCTGGGCAATCCCCAGCCTTGAGGCCAGGATGATTCCTGCGGCACTGGCAAGGAACCCGCAGAGCATGTAGGCAAGGATGAGGTGGCCCTTCACGCTGATGCCCGCCAGCCTCACCGCTTCCACGTTGCCGCCGATGGCCCCGATGGCCCGGCCCGGGATCGTCCGGTTGAGGAAGAACCAGGCCAGGAAGTAGAAGCCGATCATGATGAGCGGCGCGATGGGAATTGCCCCTATGAAACCGCCGCCCAGCAGGGATCGGAAAAGGGGATCCACCGGGGACTGCGGGGTCTCCGAGAAGACGTAGGTTGCGCCGCGCACGACCCCCATCGTGGCCAGCGTAACAATGAAGGGCTGGAGCTTGAACCGGGCAATGAAGAAGCCGTTCGCGAAGCCTATCGCCAGGCCGACACACAGGGCAACGAAAATGGCCACGGAGGTCGGCATCACCCTCTGGAGCCCGCAGGCCATGATCCCGCACAGGGCAACGGTACAGCCCACCGACAGGTCGATGCCGCCCGTGAGGATGACAATGAGCATTCCAATGCTGATGAGGCCGTTCGTGACGACCTGCCGGGAGATATTGAGAAGGTTCCTTGACGTGAAGAACGTCTCCAGGAGCAGGGAGCTGACCAGGAACAGGACCGCGAAGATCGCCAGAAAGATGAAGTCGGATGAGCGGATCCTGAAAATCGTCCTGGTCCGCTCGATCAATGGTGCTGTCGTGATCATGCCTTACCCTCCGCCGCGCCGACTCCCGCCGCGAGCTGGAGGAGAACCTCTTCGCTCGCTTTTTCCCGTCCGACATCGCCTACCAGCCGCCCCTCGCGCATGACGAGGATCCGATCGCTCATGCCCAGGACCTCGAGCATCTCCGAGGAAATGAGAAGCACCCCCACGCCCGCCTCGACCAGCGCGTTGATGAGATGGTAGATCTCCACCTTCGCGCCGATGTCCACGCCCCGCGTCGGCTCGTCCAGGAGGAGGACCTTCGTAGTGCAGAGCAGCCACTTGGCCAGGATCACTTTCTGTTGATTGCCCCCGCTCAGAGTCCGCACGTATGCCCCGATCTTCTGCGGCCGCAGCGCGAGCTCCTTGACCTTTCCCGCAACCAGCAGCTCCTGCAGCCTGCGGTTCAAGAATATCCCGCGGCTCATGCGGGGAAAAGAAGCGAGGCTCACGTTGTCGCAGATCGTGCCGGTCATCACCAGCCCGTCCCGCTTGCGGTCCTCCGTCACCAGGGAGATCCCGACGCGCACCGCCTCCCGGGGAGTCCGCGGCCGCAGCGGCTTGCCGTCCAGGCGGATGCTGCCTGACGTGGGGGGCTCTGCCCCGAATATGCTCCTGGCAACGGCGGTCCTCCCGCTTCCGACGAGGCCGAACATGCCCAGGACTTCGCCGCGGTGCAGGGAAAACTCGATGCCGCTGAACTCTCCTTCGCGGGAGAGGGCGTGGACCGAGAGCACTTCATCACCGATCCTCGTCCGGCGCTTTGGATAGATTTCCTCGAAGGAGCGGCCTACCATCATGCGGATCAGCTCATTCTGATCGATCGAATCGCGCCGTACCGTCCCGACGACTTCGCCGTCCCTGAGGACGGTGATACGATCGGCAATCTCGAAGACCTCCTCGAGCCGGTGCGAGATGTACAGGATGAGCGTCTTCTCTGACTTGAGCCGCCGAATGAGGGCGAAGAGGAGAGAGAGCTCGTCCTTGGAGAGGACCGCCGAGGGCTCGTCCAGGATCAGCACGCTCGGCTTTTCGGCCAGCGCCTTGGCGATCTCCACCACCTGCTGCTGCGAGATGCTCAGGCGAAAGACGCGGGTGCGCGCATTCAGGCCGGCGAACCCCAGCTCGGCAAGGAGGCCCCGCGCCGTCTCCCAGGCCCTGGGCCAGTCGATCACCAGGCGATGCCTGCCGCGGGTCGGCAGCTTCCCCATGAGGATGTTCTCCGCGATGGTCAGCTGGGGCACAAGGCTGAACTCCTGGTGCACGGCCCGTATGCCCAGCGCATTCGCTTGGTGCGGGGAGCGCATTATCACCTTCGTCTGCCCCAGTGAAATGCTTCCCGCGTCGGGCTGCACAGCGCCGGAGAGGATATTCATCAGCGTGGATTTGCCGGCGCCGTTTTCCCCCACCAGGACGTGGACCTCGCCGAGCTCGGCAGACAGGCTCACGTCCTTCAGGGCAACGGTGCCGCCATACTTCTTGTTGATGCCCTCCATCCGGAGGAAAGCATCAGCATTCATGATTCTTCGCGCTCCTTGGCAGGAGGAAATGCATTGTGGATGATGATGGCCTTCTGCTCCGTCATGTCCGTCAGTGTATCGTGCAGAGCTTCCCGTCCATGACCGCTCATCTTCGTGCCTCCGAACGGCACGTTCTCCGCACGGAACGCCGAGGACCAGTTGATGATCACGCCTCCGGCCTCCAGCCGGCTCGCAATGGTCATTGCCCGGGAGATATCATTGGTGAAGACGGCGGCCTGCAGGCCGAAGGGGCTGTCGTTGGCCATGCGGATGGCCTCGTTGATGTCCGAGAAAGCAGCCAGCGGGGCCACCGGGCCGAACGTCTCTTCATGGAACAGCGGCGCCGAGAGAGGAACGTCGGAGAGAACTGTCGGAACGATGAACGCGCCGCGGCGGGCTCCGCCGCACAGGATCTTCGCTCCCGCCTTCACCGCCTCGACAATCGAGTCCTCGACCTTTTTTGCAGCGCTCTCCGAAATCAACGGTCCGCAGTCAGTGTCCTCGGCGAGCTGGTCCCCCACCTTCAGGTGAGCCGCCTTCGAGGCCAGCAGCGTGCAGAACTCGCTGTAGATGCGCCGATCGATGAAGATCCGCTTGACGGCGCAGCAGATCTGGCCGTTCCCGCGGGCAAGACGGCCCAGGACGACGGCATCCGTCGCCTTGTCGATGTCGGCGTCCGCGCAGACGATCATTGCGTCGTTCCCGCCGAGCTCGAGGTGGATCTTCTGCATGGTCTTCGCGCCGAGCTCGGTGAGCCTGATGCCAACGGAGGTGCTGCCCGTGAGGGAGAGAAGGCGCACGACGGGGCTTCGGGCCAGACGCTCTCCGACCAGCTCGCCCGGGCCGGTGATCATCTGGTGCGCCCCGCGCGGGAGGCCTGCTTCCTCGAGGATCTGGGCGATCTTGAGCAGCGCGAGCGGACAGGCACTGGGCGGCTTCGCTATGACCGCGTTGCCGGCGGCCAGTGCCGCGGCGGCCTTGTGGGCGTACAGCTCCACTGGGTAGTTGAAGGGAACGATCGCTGCTACGACCCCGAGGGGCTGCCTGATGGTCATGGCGAAGTGGCGCTCATTGCCGGGAACCGCATCCATCGGGATCGTCCGGCCGAACATCCGTCGGCCCTCCTCGGCGAAACCGCTGAACAGGCGTCCCGCCACCTCGACCTCAGCGCGGGTCTGGCCGATCGGCTTGCCATTCTCCCGGGCCAGCAGCCTCGCGAGCTCTTCATTCCTGGATTGCATGGCCGCTGCCGCGCGCGTCAGGACGGCCGAGCGCTCGTGTGCGGGCAGCGCCCGCATCCGCGCGCTGCCCTGCGCCGCGGATTTCAAGGCACGGTCGACGTCAGCTTCGGTCGCCAGGGGAACCTCGTCGATGATTTCCCCGGTCCCGGGGTTGCTGACCGCCGTGGTCCTGCGGTCAGCGGAATCGGTCCACTGGCTTTCGATGAGCATTTTCATGTGAGGTCTCCAGAGGGCAAATTACGGCCCCTCGAAACGAGGGGCCGCGGAAATCCTAGAACACGCTTTCAGGGAAATAGAACCTGGCGACGTTGTCAATGGTGATGATGGGCGAGGCCATGACGGTGTTCTTCTCCGAGGTGGCGCCGGCGAGAATCGACATGAGGCGGGTGAAGCTGGCACGGCCGATCTGATCGGAGCTGTTGAGCCCGGTCGCGGCGTAGTTGCCCTTCTTGGCGATCTCCTGGAGGGCGGCCTTCTCTCCGTCCACTCCGCAGATGAAGATCTTGTCGGTGCGCTTGGCGTCGGCGATGGCCTTCTGGGCGCCGAGGCCCATGGAGTCATTCTCCGCGAAGACGGCGTCAATCTTGTCGTACTTGGCGAGCAGGTCCTCCATGAGCTTGAAGCCGCCGTCCGAGCTCCAGCCGCCGTAGTTCGGGGCTGCGATCGTCACGATCTTGGTCTTCTTGAGCTCGGAGAGCACGCCGTTGGTGCGGTTGTAGCCGATCGAGTTGTCCGCGGGTCCGCCCTTCAGGATCACCACGGTCCCGACGCCCTTGAGCCGCTTCGCGATATAGGCGCCGACCTGCTGGCCGATGGCCAGATTGTCCGGGCCGACCCAGCTGGTGTACTGATCGCTGCTCGGGCCCGTGAACATCCTGTCGACGAGGACGACGGGGACGTTGGCCCTCTTGATCGCGTCAAGGACCTCGGGAGCCGACTCGAGCCAGGCGCCGCTCAAGATGATGCCTTTGACGTTCTGTGCCAGAACGTCTTCCACGTCGGAGGTCAGCTTCTGCGCGTCGCCCTTGGCGTCGGTGATGATGACCTTGATGTTGGTGAAGTGGGCAGCTTCCTGCTTCACCGCCTCGGCCATGCCGATGAAGTACGGGCTGCTCTGCGCGAGGTTCACCATGGCGATCTTGATTTGCTTTGCCTGGGCGGTGACGGCCATGGCAGAGAATACCATCGCGACCACGGCCAGGATGAGCACGAGAGACCGGATCTTTCTCATGAAATGTCTCCTCCTTCACGATTACTCACCGGAAAACTTCCGGTTGGGATCTCATAGGAAAAGCAATAAGCGTGCCATGGAAGGAGATTTTTCCCATGCATAGTCGCTATGCAGCAATTCACTATGGCATAGAATTTTAAAGACATGACACAAATAAAAATTGACAGCACGTTTGCGAGCCTCTATAATTCTTGAGTAATTTTTACTCACACTGCGAAATCGAAGTGAGTAAATCCGGTGGTGAGATATGGGAACAGGCATCCTTGTCATCGACGATAAGGTGAAGGTCTGCAAAAGCCTGGCGCAGAATTTCGAGCACCTCGGCTATCGCGCGGCCATCGCCACCAGCAGCAGGGAAGCGCTCGCGGCGTTCGCAGCGGGCGGGATCGATGTTGTGCTCCTCGACATCATGCTGGGCGAGGAGAGCGGCATTGACGTATTGAAGAGGCTCCAGGCGGTCGACAAGACTGTCCCGGTGATCATGATCACTGCATTCGCCTCTGTGGAGACTGCCGTGCTCTCCCTCAAGCTCGGCGCCTTCGACTACGTGAAGAAGCCTCTTGATTTCGACGACCTCCTCATGACGGTGGAGAAGGCCCTCGAGTTCTCCCGGCTCCAGGAGGAGAACACCAACCTCAAATCCCGGCTCCGCGCGCTGTCCGCGACGATCGTTACCGGGGACCCCCTGATGATCGCGCTCAGGAACAAGATGGAAAAGCTGGCGGTGACGGACCTGCCGGTACTGATCGACGGGGAGAGCGGGACGGGCAAGGAAGTCTTCGCCGATTATATCCACGCCGCCTCGTCCCGCAGCGCGCGGCCGATGGTCAAGGTCAACTGCGTGGCCCTGCCCGAGTCCCTCCTGGACAACGAGCTTTTCGGGCATGAGAAGGGCGCCTACACGGGAGCCGATGCGGTCTTCAAGGGCCTCTTCGAGACGGCGGACGGGAGCACCCTCTTTCTCGATGAGATCGGCGACATGCCGCTCGGGATCCAGGCGAAGATCCTGCGGACGCTGCAGAACAACGAGATCCGGCGGCTGGGAGGGAGCGCAACGATCAAGGTCGATGTGAGGTTCATCGCCGCCACGAACAAGGACCTCGTGGACCTGACCCGGAAGAATCTCTTCCGCGAGGACCTGTACTATCGCCTCAACGCCGCCGTCCTCTCAGTCCCCTCGCTGCGGGAGCGCAAGGGGGACATCCCGCTCCTCGTCGAGCACTTCCTTTCGGAGCGCGCCGTCAACGGCCGCAAAGAGCTGGCACCCGAGGTTGCGGCGAGGTTCCAGGCCTACGACTGGCCGGGGAACGTGCGCGAGCTGAAGAACGTCGTGAACTATGCCACGGCGATATCCCTGAACGAGCGCATCGAGATGGAGGATCTGCCGGCCCATTTCCTGGGCCAGGGCTATGCCGCCGAGCCTGCCGATATCCGCCAGGAAATGGAGAGAGACCTGATCGTGCGGGTCCTCCAGAGCACGAGGTACAATCGCTCAAGGACGGCGGAGATACTGAACATGAGCCGCAAGACCCTCTACAGCAAGATGGCGAAGTATGGCCTCAACGCCTGAGCCGCCCCGCGCCGGTCCCCCGGGGGGAAACGAGATCCTGCGCCTCTCGGACATTTCCCTCGACTACGGACAGGTCGTGGCGCTGAAGGACGTGAACCTTGCCCTCTACCCCTCAATGATCCACGCCCTGGTCGGAGAGCACGGCGCGGGCAAGTCCTCCCTCGGCATGGTCATCAGCGGCAGCCTGCGGCCCAGGACGGGGACGATACAGTTCGCCGGCCGGCGGCTCGACTCGCTCAGCATCCCCGTGGCGCATCGCCTGGGCATCGAGATGGTCTACCAGCAGGTACAGCTCAATGACTATTACTCCGTCGCGGAGAACATCTTCTTCCTGGCCAAGGAGACGACCCGGCACGGACTGCTCAACCAGAGAGTCGTCGCCGCGAAGGCCCGGTCATTCCTGGACCTCCACGACTTCAGCCTGAACCCGGCCGCCATGGTCAGGAACCTCAACCTGCCCGATCGTGTGCTCATCTCGATCCTGGCCGCACTGCAGAAGAGGCCGAAGCTCCTGATCCTGGACGAAGCCCTCGAAAAGCTCTCCTCCATCAACCTGCCCAAGGTGGTCCGCGTCCTTGACGCAATGAGATCGGACGGCATGTCCATCCTCTTCATCACGCACCGTATCGAGGACGTCTACGACTTCGCGGACCGGGTGAGCATCGTGAAGAACGGCGAGATCCTGGTGACCGACGAGGTCGGCCATATCGACAAGATGAACCTGCTGCGGTTGACCTACACGCAGGTGTACTCCCTGGAGGACTCCGGCAACCGCAAGCGCGAGTTCAACCAGTACCTCAAGTACTACGAGGCGGTGCTCCAGAAGCTGCCCGTCAACCTCATCGTCGTGGACGCCGAAGAGCGGGTAAAAATCGTCAACGAGCTGTGCAAGGAATACTTCCACATCGAAGGCGTGATGTCCTCCCATCGCCCCCTTGCAGCACTCCTCGGGGAAGAGAACGGTGAGGTCCTGGCCCTCATCCGCGAGGCGCTCCGCTCCGACGAGGGCGGCGAGTTCTACCAGGTGCCCCTGACGATCGGCGGGGTGGAGACGATCAGCAACGTGAGGACCCTCCCGATCTTCGACGAAGGCCAGCGGATCGGCACCATCATCATCATCGAGGACATCTCCGAGTTCGACAGGCTGCAGAAGCAGGTCATCCTGTCCGAAAAGCTCGCGTCGGTCGGGCTCCTGGCCGCCGGGGTGGCGCACGAGATCAACAACCCTCTGGAGATCGTCTACAACTACCTGAAGTACATCAAGCTGTCCTTCGATGACGCGAAGCTGCACGGCATGGTCGACGAGCTCCACGAGGAGATCACCTACATTGCCGGCATCGTCCGCAACCTCCTCTCCCTCTCCGGTACGGCTGAGACGGGGCGGGAGGAGACGGACCTGAACGAGATGATCGGGAGCATCATCGGGCTTCTTCGGCACAGCGCCCATGACAAGGAGATCTCGATCTCATTCCTGTCGAGCGAAAAGAAGCTCCTGCTCAAGGTCAACCGCAACGAGATAAAGCAGGTGCTTCTCAACCTGGTGAAGAACAGCTTCGAGGCCATGCCCGGCGGGGGCGACATCACGATCGGGACTTCCCTTGCCGCGGACGAAAAGGGGCGGCCCTGCGCGACGATCGAGTTCACCGATACGGGCCCGGGCATCCAGGGCGCGAACCTCAACAACGTGTTCATCCCGTTCTATTCGACCCGCAAGGGCAAAGGG